>WNGG01009377.1_pt1 | contig 16175 bp, 19 predicted proteins | sample 5400661 | NCBI WGS metagenome assembly WNGG01 (sample SAMN13153372, study PRJNA577476) | soil metagenome | isolation source: 100 cm soil or saprolite under Garry oak tree replicate 1 | place: USA:California | collected 2016-06-15 | reverse complement strand
ATGGCTGGGGTGGCGATGTCGTGATGGAGCTCGTGGGCAACCCCAGCGTCGTCGACGAAGGGCTCCGGATGACGGCGCCGGAGGGGACGTATCTGGAGATCGGCAACATCAACATCGGCTGGAAGGCGGAGTTCGACCCTGCCTGGATCATCTTCGGCAATCGGCGCATCCTCGGCCTGGCCCACTATGAGGCGGAGCACCTGCGCGGCGCCCTCGACCTCATGCGCCGTACGCGCACGCGTTATCCCTGGGACCGGGTCGTCTCTCACAAGTTTCCGCTCGAGGCCATCAACGATGCATTCGTTCAACAAGATAAGGGTCACGTGACTCGGGCCGCGATCGTGCCGAACTGACGGCCCGGCGCGACCCGAGATCGGCAAGACACCATGCGCGTCCACAGCATCGAGGCGATTCCGATCGAGGTTCCGCTCGGCAAGAACTTTGGCGGGAGCACGTACACCGTACTCACCCGCTGCGCGGTCATCACCCGCATGCGCACCGACGAGGGGCTCGTCAGCGAAGTCTACAACGGCGACAACCGCGAGCACGGCCGCCAAGTCGTGCGCCTCATTCACGACGAGCTCGCGCCGCGCGTCAAGGGCATGAGCCTCTTCGAGGGCGAGCGCATCTGGGAAGTGTTGTTCGCCCTCACCCATGCCGGCCGCGACCGCAAGACTCTGCTCGAAGCGATCGCCTGCGTCGACTGCGCCCTCTGGGACCTGGTCGGCAAGGCGCTGGGGAAGAGCGTGTGCGTCCTGCTCGGCGGCTATCGCACGAGTCTGCCCATCATCTCCATCGGCGGCTACTACGTCGAGGGCAAGACGCACGCCGACATCGGGCGGGAGCTCGAGACGTATCGCCGCGCGGGCATGGCCGGCTGCAAGTTCAAGGTCGGCGGGCTGACGCCGGAACAAGACGCGGAACGCGTCGCGACCGCGCGCGACGCGGCCGGTCCCGATTTCATCCTGGCCGTGGACGCCAATCGCGGCTGGTCGGTGGAGGAAGCCGTCCGCTTCGCGCGCCTCGTCGAGCACCTCGACATCCGCTGGTTCGAGGAGCCGTGTCACTGGTACGACGACGTCGCGATGATGGCGCGCGTGCGGCGGGCGACGCGGATCCCGATCACGGCCGGTCAAAGCGAGATCACCAGCCGCGGCGTGCGCCGCTTGATCGACGGCGGCGCCGTGGATCTCGTCAACTTCGACGCCTCGGAAGGCGGCGGCGTCACCGAGTGGCGCCGCGCCGCCGCGCTGTGCCGCGTGGCCGGCGTGCAGATGGCGCACCACGAAGAGCCACAGATCGCCCAGCACCTGCTCGCCGCGGTGCCGCACGGCACCTATGTCGAGTGCTTCGCCGACCCCGAGCGCGATCCGGTGTGGCAGGCGATGTGGGCGAACCGTCCCCCGATCAAGGATGGGATGATGGAGGTCGCGTCAGACCCGGGCTTCGGCTTGATCCTCGACGAGGGCATGATCCGGAGATATCGCGTCGATTAGGCCAGAGGTCCTCCAGCGCGTGGCGTCGTTCGGAGGAGGAGCGGAAGCTGCTTCGACGCCTCCGCCGTCATGCGGAGAAGGGCGCGCAAGGCCGTGGCGTGGGAGGGAGGATCGGGGGCAGCCGCGACGTAGAGGCCGGCCACGAGGTCGCGCCAGCGGAGCAGCTCTCGTCGGAGCGCTGCCCGATCGGCGACCTGGACGGTGAGGTCGGCAAGCTGGAGGATCCGCTCGTAGGCGCTCCTGAGGCGTTCCCGATCGGCGGGCGCCATCAGCTTCGCCGCCCGGTTCATCTCGTTGGCGATCATCAACACTTGCTGATCGAGCGAGAAGGCCGCCCATCGCTCGGGCGAGAGGCCGGCGTGCTGGCTCATCTTAGAGAGGTCCTCCTTCCCCGATGAGCGTGAACGTAAGGGCCCGGATGCGCTCTTTGACCGCCGGGTCCTCGACCTCCATGCCACGGTTGCCCCTGGCCGGTCGGATGTTGATCAGCGAGGTGAATTCGATGCAGCCTTCCCGCCCGCGCCCGGGATAGTAGTTGGCCCCCCAGAGGTCGGCCTGGCGGCTGCCCTGCTCCAGGAGCACCTGCTCGGCGTCAGCGTGCAATTCGCCGCCGAGGGCCACCACACCGCGCTCCACGTCCACCACGTACTTGACCATGTCGCCGAAGAGCCGAAGAAGGCGGACCAGGTCGTCACGCGCGATGCGCCGCTCGAGGACAAGAATATCCGTCGGCTCGGGCGCCATGACCGCCATGCATCGTACACGCTGAACGACGTCAGGTGCTAGACTCGCGGCTCAGCACCGCCACACGACAGGAGATCATGCATGGAGCTGAAGGGACAGGTCGCGATCGTCACCGGCGCGGGCCGCGGCATCGGCCGCGCCACCGCCCTCGAGCTGACGCGGATGGGCGCTGACATCGTCGTCGCCGAGCTGGACCGGGCCGGGGCCGAGCGCACGGCCGCCGAGGTGAAGGGCCTCGGGGGTCGCGCGAGCGTCGTCCCGACCGACGTCACCTCGCGCGCCGACCTCGCCGCGATGGTGGAGCGCACGCGCGCGGAGTTCGGTCGGATCGACGTCCTCGTGAACAACGCCGGCATCTACCAGGCGGCAGCGCCCCTCGACATCACCGAGGCGCACTGGGACGCCGTGATGAACGTTAACGCCAAGGGGGTGTTCTTCGCCTGCCAGGCGGTGCTGCCCACAATGATCGCGCAGAAGCGGGGAAGCATCATCAGCCTCGCCTCGATGGCGGGCAAGATCGGCAATCGCAACAACCTCCCCTACAACGCGAGCAAGGCGGTCGTAATCAGCATCACCAAGAGCCTCGCCCTCGCTCACGCCAGAGACGGGATCCGGGTGAACTGCGTGTGCCCCGGCTTCGTGGAGACCGACATGTGGACGGTCGTTGCACGCGAGCAGGGCGCCCTCCTTGGCCTGCCGCCCGAGGAGTTCACCCGGCAGCGCCGCGCGCAGGTGCCGCTCGGGCGGCTGGAGCGTCCGGAGGACGTGGCCAACGTGATCGCCTTCCTCGCCGGGAGCCGGGCGGCGTACATGACCGGGCAGGCGATCAGCGTTGACGGCGGCCTCGTCATGCATTGAGGCTCGTCTTGACCTGGAGGACGGCGAGGAGAACGCGCGGCCGAGCGTGCTCTGAGAAGCGCCGCCCCCAAGTTCCGGGGTCGCTGACGAGAGCGTATAGTACGACGCCATGAGCCAACGACCTGGGCCCCCGCGCTTCGTCACGCTGCCCGAGATCCGTCGCGCCGCCCGCGAGCGCCTGCCTCGGGAGGCGTGGAACTTCGGCGACGGCGGCGCCGAGACGGAGACGACGGTCCGCCGCAACCGCCGCCACCTGGACCGTCTGGCCATCGAGCAAAACGTCCTCGTCGACGTGCGCGAGATCGACCTCCGCACGAGTCTCCTCGGCGTGCCGCTCTCGTGGCCGGTGTCCGTCGCGCCCATGGGCGGCCTCGTCCTCTTCCACCCCGAGGGCGATGTGGAGATGGCGCGGGGGGCGGCGCAGGCCGACACGCTCCAGTGGCTGAGCGGCGCCACCGGGTGGCCGGTCGAGGAGGTCGCCAAGGCCGGCAAGGCGCCGCAGATGTTCCAGCTCTACCATCACGGCGACCGCGGGTGGGTGCGCGAGTTGCTCGCGCGCGTGGAGGCCTCCGGCTACCAGGCGGTCGCCCTCACCGTGGACGTCCAGCTCTACGGCCGCCGCGAACGCGACATCCTCGCGCGCTTCAGCCCGCGCAAGGCCATGGAGATTGCGCCCAACCCGCGCGGGCCCAATCCTGAATACCAGGCCCGCCTCACCTGGGCCGACGTCGAGTGGCTGATGAACACGACGAAGCTCCCGGTCGGGCTCAAGGGGATCATGACGGTGCGTGACGCCCGCCGCGCGGTGGACATGGGTGTTCGCCTGATCTGGGTCTCCAACCACGGCGGCCGCCAGCTCGACCACACGCAGTCGACCATCGAGGCGCTGCCGCCCATCGTGGATGCCGTGGCCGGTCGCGCCGAGATCGTGGTCGACGGCGGCTTCTCGCGCGGTACCGACGTGGTGAAGGCATTGGCGCGCGGGGCGAAGATGGTGGCGATAGGGCGGACAGTCCTGTGGGGGCTCGCCGCCGACGGCGCCGCCGGCGTCGCCCGCGCCTTCGAGATCCTGCGCGAGGAGGTCCGGACGACGATGGGCCTCTGCGGCCGCACCAGGACCGCCGACCTCACGCCCGACCTGATCTTCAGGGTCGACTGAAGGCATCGGGGACCATCTTCGGTATTGACGGGGGGCGCGGCGTGCGGTAAGCATCGTCGAAAATCCGTCTACCGGCCCCCACGCAGACGCCCGGGACTCCCGGCGGAGGTGACGCCATGGCCAAGCATTGGACGCGTCGACAGGTACTGGCCCAGATCGGGATCGCGGCCGCGGCGGTCCACACGCTGGATCCGCACGAGCTCTGTTGCGCCGTCCCGGCCCACGCCAAGACGACCGACAAGGATCTCTTCGAGTTGAAGAAGGTGGCGGACGGCGTCTACGCGGCAGTGGCGGCGGCGACGTACAAAGTCAACTCGAACGCCGCCGTGATCGTGACCGACGACGGCGTCGTGGTGGTCGACTCGCACTCGAAGCCGTCGGCCGCGCGGGCGGTCTACACGGAGATCCAGGGGATCACGAACAAGCCGATCCGCAAGATCGTCAACACGCACTTCCACTGGGACCACTGGCAGGGGAACGAGGTCTATGCGGCGGCGAATCCTGGCCTCGAGATCGTCGCGTCCCAGCGGACGCGGGAGAACCTGACACGGCCGGACGTGGGCGCCGGCGGCATCCCCTTCATCGAGAAGCAGCTGGCTGGCGTTCCCTCGGAGATCGAGAAGCTGAAGGGCGACATCATGCGGGCCTCGAATCCCGAGATGAAATCCCGCCTCGAGGCCAACCTGCAGCAGGCCGAAGCGTACTTGCAGGAGCTCAAGCAGCTCAAGCCGATGCTGCCGACCCGAACCGTGTCGACCACGGTGACCCTGCACGAGCAGGGGCCGAGATCCAGCTCCACCTGCTCGGCCGGGGCCACACCGACGGCGATCTCTACATCTACCTGCCGAAGGAAAAAGTGGTCGCGACCGGGGATGCGCTGATCGACTGGATGCCCTTCTTCAACGACGGCTACCCCGAGGAATGGGTGCAGACGTTGAATGCGCTCGAGAAGCTCGACTTCACGCACATCATCCCCGGCCACGGGGAGGTGCTCCCCAAGGCGCATCTGACGTTCTTCCGCGGGTATCTGACGGATCTCATCACCGCGGTCAAGACGGCGTCGGGCGGAGGCGCGACGCTCGAGGAGATGCAGAAGAAGATCGCGGATCAGCTCGCGCCGAAGTACGAGCAGGCCATGTCCAAGTACCCGCTCGGCCGGTATCGGGACCGCATCGGGCAGAACGTCGAGATGGTCTACCGCAAAGTCGTGAAGAAGGGCTGACAACTCTCTCGACCAGGGACGACGCGCCCTGGGGACGAGCGCCGAGGAGCGGCACGGCGACCCCCTGGACGCCTACCGACGCTTCGCCGAGGCGCTGGGACTGAACCGGGGGGTAGTCCGTCCGGTCGACGCTGGCGTCCGCCACGTCGACGTGGCTCGGTACATGACACGAGTGTCAGTCTGCGTTCACTCGCCCCGCGGGGTGGGTGCGGGTCGGCGCGCAAAAAAATTCGAGTTGTCGGACGCTTGAACGCCGCCGGATGCAACGGGCGCGCCTGGCATGGCCGGTGCACGGCCGATCACGGATCGATGACGTTCGAGGACGAGCAGACCCCCGATGATGAAGGAGGCCGGATGCGCGCTCGAGAATTAGTGTCGACCGCCCTTGTCCTCCTGTGCGCCGTCGTCGGGCTGTCGGGCTGCAAGACCGCCCCTCCGCCCGATCGTCAGAGCCAGCTCATCGCCAAGGGAAGAGACCTCTTCTTCAACGAGACGTTCGCGGGCAACGGGCGTACGTGTGGCACGTGCCATCCGGCGGAAAACAACTTCACCATCGATCCGGCATTCATCGCCACGCTCCCGAAGGACAACCCCCTGTTCGTCGCCGAGTTCAACCCGGAGTTGAAAGAGAACTTCGAGAATCCCGCGCTGATGCGGGAGTTCGGGCTGATTCTCGAAAATCTGGACGGGTTCGACGATCTCAAGAACAAGTTCGTCATGCGGGGGGTGCCGCACACGCTCGGTCTCCGGACGTCGGTGCAGAGCCCGGGAGGGCCGCGCACCGGGTGGTCCGGGGACGGGGCGCCGGGGGACGGATCACTCCGGTCCTTCGCGACCGGCGCGGTGATTCAGCATTTCACCAAGACCCTGCATCGGATTCCTGGCGTCGACTTTCGCCTGCCCACGGATGAGGAGCTCGACGCCCTGGAGGCGTTCCAGCTGTCCCTGGGGCGGCAGCAGGACCTCGCGCTGCCCCTCCGGCTCAAGGGCACGGTGCCCAAGCGAGGGCAGGAGATCTTCCTCGACAACACGCTCGGCAAGTGCAATATCTGCCATGTGAACGCGGGGGCGACGGCCAACTTCCCTGGTCGGGGCAGCCTCGGGAATGCCAACTTCAACACGGGTGTGGAGGATCTGCCCGATCAGCCCGCTCGCCTGACGGGCAGGCGGGTCCCGCGTGACGACGGGTTCCGCACGCCGGGCGACGGCACCTTCAACGTTCCGCCGCTGGTGGAGGCGGCGGACACCGGGCCCTTCTTCCACAACAACGCGATCGAAACCATCGAAGGCGCGGTCGCCTTCTACGACGGCGAGGCGTTCAACAATTCCCCAGCCGGCCGCGCGCTGGCGAAGGCCGACCCCAAGGACAAGGGTATCGAGCTCGATGGGACGCAGATCGTGGCGATCGCTGCCTTCCTGCGGGTCATCAACGTGCTCGAGAACATCCGGCAAAGCATCGAGCTGCTGGAGACGAGCGGCGCCGTGTCTTCCTCTACGGAGCGAGCGCGGCTGCTCGCGCGCGCCATTCGCGAAACGGACGACAGCGCCCGAGTGCTGAGGGGTGGCGGCCTTCACGCCGAGGCCGTCGCCCACCTCCAGGAAGCACGACGGTTGGCGGACAAGGCCGGCCGGAGTGCATTCCTCGGACGGAAGTACTCGGAGGAGGCCATCCGAGAACAGAAGAAGGCGAGAGCGTTCCTCGTCGAATGAGGGACGCGAGGGGGAGCGTATGACCATCCGGAGGTTCGTCGTCGCGCTGGTCGGGATGAGCGCGCTCCTCGTGGGCGGCCCCCCGGCGCCCTCCGCGCAAGAGATGACCGAGCAGTTTATTCCGGTCGGGCAGTCGCCCGGGCTGTCCGGGAAGTACACCGTCATCGGGAAGCTTCAGTCGGTCAACGCGCGGGAGCAGATCTGCTCGGTCGCCAGCACCGCCGGGACCGTGAACGCCAAGATCACGGAGCGGACGAAGATCTGGTTGGACCGGAGCTTGCTTCGGCAGCCGAACGCGAAGGGAACGATCGCCGACCTCAAGCCAGGCTTGATGGTCGAGGTGAAGCTCGAAGCCCATCTCCGCGGGGCCCCGAGCGGCCCCGCCGAGTGGATCAAGGTGCAGGTCGCGGCGTCCCCTTGAACACGGGGTAGTCCGTCCGGTCGACGAGCGCCGCCTCCCCATCCGTGGGGAGTTGCTCGGAGTAGTTCTGCGCCGCGTCGATGTCCGTCTCCCACACCTCTCGCGGGAGCTCGTACAGCACCTCGATGCCGTGACCATCGGGATCCGAGATGTAGACGCTGTGGGTCATGCCGTGGTTGACGCGCCGGTGGAACGGCACGCCCTTGCTGCGGAGGAACGCGAGCTGCCTGAGCCACGACTCGCGGTCGGGCCAGGCGATCGCCACGTGGTTCAGCCCCACCCGCCCGGGCATCAGGTCCCACCGCTCGGGCTCCGCGCTCTTCGCGTCGGCGGCCGGAACCTCGGCGAGGGCCAGGTCGTGATGGGTCACGTGCCCGTGCGCGTCCAGGCCGCTGTAGAAGCGCATCTTCGGGCGTCGCCGCTCGGGAACGGGTTTCAGCTCGGCGACGCACCGAAAGCCGATGATCTCGGTCCAGAACCGGTGCGAGACCTCGAGGTTGCGCACGTTGAGGACCATGTGGTTGATGGAGCGCGGCGGCTCGGCGTGGGCTGGCGGTGTGGGGACGTGCGCGTCATCGTTCAGCATGGTGTCCTCCATGGGCGGTAGCTTACCCCCGATCGCATCAGGCCAGCTCCGGAATCACCCACCGCGGCGGGCGGCCGGCGGCGACACGCTGGATGTTGTCGAAGCCGTTCCTGAACCGTGCCGTCCAATTCTCCCACGTCGGCCCTGCGGAATGCGGTGTGAGCGTGACGTTCGGCAGCGCGAAGAGGGGGTGATTCGGCGCCGGTGGCTCCTCGACCATCACGTCGAGCCCGGCGCCCGCGATCTGCCCGTCCAGCAGCGCCCGGTGGAGCGCGGCCTCGTCCACGACCGGCCCGCGGCAGGTGTTGATGAGGATCGCGCTCGCCTTCATCATCGCGAACTCGCGCGCGCCGAGCAGATTCCTCGTCGTGTCGTCGAGTGGCACGTGCAGGCTCACCACGTCCGACGTGCGAAGGAGCTCGGCGAGGAGGACGAAGCGGACCCCGAGGGCGTCCTCCTGGTCCTCGGTCAGCCGCGCGATGTCGTGGTACTGGATGTCCATGTCGAACGCCGCCGCGCGCCGCGCCACCTTTTTGCCGATGTTCCCGAGGCCGACGATCCCGAGCGTCTTGCCCGCGAGCTCGTAGACGCGCGTCTCGGCGAAGTTGCCCACTCGCCACTTGCCGGCGATGACGTCGTTGTGGAGCCGGACGAGCCTTTTCAGGACGGCGAGCATGAGCATCAGCGTGTGCTCGGCCACGGCGATCGCGTTGGCGCCCCCGTTGTTGGCCACGGGTACCCCCGCCTTCCGTGCCGCCTCTACATCGACGCGGTCGTACCCGGCACTCAGTAGCTGGACCAGCCGGAGCTTCGGCGCCGCCCGGAAGAACTCGCCGCCCATCTGCCTGGCGAGGCCCAGGTAGTACTCGGCATCTGCGGCCGCCTGGTAGAACTCGGCGGTGCCGACGTCGCTGACCACGAGCTCGAAGCCGGGCGGTGTCAGCGACCGCGCGATGTCGAGGATCACCTCGGGTTGGCGCGGGGCGAACAAGATCTTGGTCGCCATGCTGACCTCACTGTTGCGCCAGCGGGATCGTCGCCGTCACGCAGGACTGGTTGCCCAGGACTCGCGTGGTGTGGCCCTTGCCCGTCGTGTCCTCGACCAGCCGGGCGTCGCCGGGGCCGAAGACGTGCTTGGAGCCGTCGCCCAGGCCGATCTCGAGCTGGCCGGAGAGGATGATGACGAACTGGCGGCGTGGGGCCGGATGCCAGTCGAGGTACTGGCCGAGCGGCCACTCGCGGAACAAGATCTGCGTCGCTGCGAGGCCCTTCGTCCACTCCGGCGTCCGGCCGAGGTCGATCGGCTCGATGCGTGATTGCCCATCAGAGCCCGTGTAGAGCCGAAACGTCTTCATTGCGACCTCCTGTTCGGCGGTCTCCGCCATCCGTCGACGGACTGAATCGCCTGTGTGCTTTCACCGCCTGCGGAGGTAGTCCAGGATCTCGCGCTTGCAGGTATCGAAGTCCCCGAGGCGGTCGCGGATCGTCTCGAAGACGATCTGGTCGCTGACGCGGCTGTACTCGTGAACGAGGAGGTTTCGCAGCCCCTTCATCCGCTTCAGCGTCTGAGCCGTCGCGTCCGAGAGAACGTCGGCTCGCGCGAGCCGTACGAACAGATCGTCCTCTTCGCCCGGGATCCCGAGGCGGAGTCCCGAGACCAGCAGACCGCAGATGTCGATCAGCGCCTCGACCGCGACCTGGACGAGCCGCTCGCACGCGCGCCGCTTCTCGGTCTTGAGGTACTCGTCGAGACTCTTGGGCGCAATCGAGCGCAGCTCGCGAAGGAAGGTGTCAAGGTCGTCGAGCCGCGCGAGGATGCGCTCTCGGTCAACCACGCGCGACGGCGTCCAGGTACATGCGGTGGATATGTCGGAAGTCCTCCCACGCCTTCACGCTGCGGATCGCGACGTCGTAGAGCTGGTTCTCGTCACGGACGAAGAGGACCTTGCCCTCCCTGAGCACGCGGCTCCGGACGTAAAGGGGAAGCTGCTGGAAGATAGTAAGGTCGAGGTCGGCTTCTGCGAGGTAGTCGAGCCGCTTCTGCGTTCCGTCGGCATCGCACGTGGGTCCGCTCGTGAGGACGAGGCACACGTCGAAGTCGGAATCCAGGCCCGCCTCTCCCCGGGCGCGGCTTCCGAACAACATGACTGCGAGGACGTCGGGGTCGTCCTTGGCGCGAGTGACCACCCGAGTAACAGCCGGAGACACGCTCTCGTTCACGCGCTCATGATAGCGCGCTTCTGTCGTAGGAAGTGCTGCTGGGGCAGGAGCTAGTCGCCGAGACCGGAGGTGCCGACCCAGCCCGTCTCCGAGACGTCGAGGATGACCCCATCCGGGCCGCGGTACTCGGCGGCCCTGTCCCACCCCGAGCGCCTCGTTGATGTCGTCGCGGAGCGGAGAGCCGGCCTCTGCCAGCTTCTCGGCAATGGCCTCGAGGCTCTCGACCTGGAAGCCGATGTGGTGGATGCCACTGTAGCCCTTGCCACGCTCGACCCCGGCCACCTGGTCGTTCTTGAAGTTGAGGATCGCCAGGTTGAGGTCGCCGTCGCTCAGGTAGTAGCCCGTGGCACCCGGGCTGTCGACCCTGGCGATCTCCTTCATGCCGAACACCTCGATGTAGAACTTCGCGGTCTTCTCCACGTCCTGGGTCGAGATGGCGATGTGCTTGATCTTCGGCATGGTGTCTCCTGTCTCGATGGTGCGTGCCGGTCTCCGGTGCTTGTCTCGAAAGGTACGCCAAAGACGCTCGGAACGCCAGGATGTTGACGCTCGGCCATGATCGTGGTGTCCTGCCGCTGGGACGACCGATGCCGCGCACCGTCTACGTGCTCGCGCTCGCCAGCGCCTTCTGCTCGGCGTGCGCCACGATCTTCATCCGGCAGGGCCTCCGCGGTCGCGGCCCCTATACGGGGTTCTGGATCAACCTCGTCGTCGGGACCGTCGGCCTCTGGGCCGCTGTGCTCCTGACGGGCGGGTTCGGTCGCCTGTCGGCGACCGGGATCGCCTTCTTCGTCCTCGCCGGCCTCATCGGCACCGTGGCCGGTCGGCTCCTGAGGTTCGTCAGCATCGAGAAGGTCGGTGCCTCGACCGCCGCGGCTCTCATCAACCTGCACCCGCTCTTCGCCACCGGCGTGGCGATCCTGCTGCTCGGAGAGCGCGTCACCGCGCCGATCCTGGCGGGCACGGTGGTCATCGTGCTCGGGACGATCCTGCTTTCGATCGGCGGGCGGCGGGGCGGGATCCGGCCGTGGCAGATCACCCTCCCGCTGCTGTCGGCCGCCTGCTTCGGCGTTGTGGCGGTGCTGAGGAAGCTGGGCCTGGCCGAAACGGGAGCCGTCCTCGGCTCGGCGATCAACGTCACCACCGCCCTGGTCGCGTTCACCGCGTTCCTGCTCGCGTCCGGCGACTGGGAAGCCATGGCGTGTCGCGGCCGAAGCCTCGTCTACTTCGTGGCGGCGGGCGCCGCGGAGAACGGCGCCGTGTTCATGAACGTCGTGGCGCTCAGCCTGGGCACCGTGAGCGTGGTGGCGCCGCTGTACGGGACGGCGCCGATCTTCGTCCTCTTCCTCTCGTTCTTCTTCTTGAGAGGCGTCGAGACGCTCAGCGGGCGGCTGGTCCTGGGCACGCTCCTGATCGTGCTCGGCGTCTACCTCATCACCGCGTTGTCCGAGCGCTGACGGTCCGCGGCCCGACGCGCTATGGCTTGTTCCAGTACGCGCGCGCAGTCGGGAAGACGGTCTTGGCGCGGGTCGCGTCCGTCGGTCCGTCCAGCGTATCGGCCGCCGCGCGCCAGACGGCGTAGTGCGGCATCGCGCGATGTGCTTCCAGCGCGGCCTGATCCTTATAGACCTCGTAGAAGTAGTAGACGTTCTCGTCGTGCTCGTCCTGGAGGACGTTGAAACGCAGGCATCCCGGCTCGTCCCGTTCGGAACCGAGCGCGTCCACCTCGATGGCCTCGAGAAAGCGCTTGCGCAGCTCGGGCTTGACGCGCACCTTCACCCAAATCGCCAGCATGGTGACCTCCTCGTGTTATCCGACATGATGTCGCCGGGCCCTACTGTAACGTGGGGCAGCGCACGACGCAGAGGTCGTAGCAGGCCGTGGACAACCGTGGTACATAGGACAATCCGGTGATGAATCTCCTGCGTCCGCTGGACCGTTACGTGCTCGTCAACGGGTTGCGGCTTCACGCCCTCGACTGGGGCGGCGACGGTCGCACGCCGCTCCTGCTCCTGCACGGGTTCACGGGACATGCGCACGCGTGGGACACGCTCAGCATCGCGCTGCAGCCCCACTTTCACGTCTACGCCCTCGACCAGCGGGGTCATGGGGACAGTGATCCGGCCGACACGTACAACGCCGTCGCGGCCTTCGACGACATCTCCGGCGTCGTCGACCAGCTCGGTCTGACCTCGCTCGTCCTCGTCGGGCTCTCGATGGGTGGCCGCAACGCGATGTATTTCACCTCAAAGCGGCCGGACCTGGTCCAGAAGCTGGTCGTCGTCGACATCGGTCCGGAGATCAGCCCGCGAGCTGCCCAAGCGCCGGCCGGAGCTCCCGAGCCCGACTCCTGGGAGAGTATCGAGCAGGCGGCACAGCACCTCTATCGCGCGAACCCGTATCCCGGTATTCACTATTACCGCTGGGTCGTGTCGCACAGCCTCCGCCAGCGCCCCGACGGCGGGCTGGTGTGGAAGTGGCATCCCAGCATCAAGGAGCGCCAATCTCAGCCGGACATCGATTGGTGGGCCATCGTGCGAGCCATCACGCGGCCGACCCTGGTGCTGCGCGGGGAGGGAAGCCACGTGCTCGACCGGCACGTCGCCGAGCGAATGGCCAAGGAGCTGCCGCACGGCAGATTCGTCGAGATCCCACGCGCAGGTCACACCCTGCACGAGGACAACCCCGAGGCGGTCCTCGCCGCGCTGAAGGACTTTCTCGCCGTCTGAACGGCCAGCGCGGCGTGCAGAAGACCCGTGTCGTCAGCCGATGAGGCGTCCGCCCATCACGCGGATCGTGTCGCCGGTCACGTACGCGGAGGCGTCGGAGGCGAGGAACACGCAGGCGTCGGCGATCTCCTCGGGCCGGCCGAGCCGGCCGAGCGGGATCTCCTTGAGCTGCTCGGGCGCGCCCGGCGGCGACTGGCGGAACTCCGGATACCACGCGGCGTAGCGCCGCTCGGTGTCCATGAAACCGGGCACGACCATGTTCGCACGGATGCCGAACGGCCCCAGCTCGGCGGCGAGCGCGCGCACGAGGCCGAGCAGCCCGGTCTTGGCCGCGGTGACCGCCGCCGTGTTCGGCCGCCCGGTCAGGCTCGACTGCCCGCCGATGGCGATGATGCTGCCGCGCCGTCGCTCCTTCATCGCGGGCACGACCGCGCGCGCCAGGTAGAACGCCGAGTGGAGGTTGACGGCGAGGACGCGGTGCCAGTCGTCGAGCGATGTCTCGGTGACGGCCGTGTGTGGCCGAATGGCCGCATTACACACGAGCACGTCGATTGCCCCCAACTCGGCGAGGCCGAGCCTGACCATCGAGTCCACCGCGGCGGCGTCGGCGATGTCGGCGAGCACGGGGACGGCGCGCACGCCCGCCGTCCGGCACTCGGCGGCGACGGCCTCCAGCTCTTCGCGGTTGACGCGGGTGTTCAGCACGAGGTCCGCTCCCTCGGCGGCGAACGCCAACGCGATGGCGCGGCCGATGTTGCGGCTGGCGCCGGTGATGAGTGCGATCTTGCCGTTGAGCCTCATCAGGCTCCGCGGCGTTCGACGCGGCTGCCCGCCCGGCGCCTCAATCGACGATCGCCGCCTGGATGAGCTGCAGGAACAGCTGCCTATCGTAGCCGCGCGCCGGGCCGGGCGCGTTCTGGGTCATGAAAACGACGATCATCTGCTCCTTCGGGTCGACCCAGAACGCCGTCCCGGCCGCCCCGCCCCACCGGTACTCGCCGGCCGAGCCAGTCACCGGGTTGAGGCCCGTCTCCTTCCGGATCGCGAATCCGAGCCCGAACGTGTAACCTCGCGCCAGAATCGGCGACGCGACCCTGATGTCACCGAGATGGTCCGCGGTCATGTGGCTCACGGTGGCGCGGCCTAGCAACCGGACGCCGTCGAGCTGGCCGCCTCCGAGCAGCATCTGCAAGAAGCGCGCGTAGTCCTCCGCCGTCCCGGCCGCGCCGGCGCCGCCGGCGTCGTTCTTCTGCGACACGGTCACGTCGAGCAACTCGATCGGCTTTCCCGTCGCCCGATCGGTCTGGAACGGCTGCGCCAGCCGGCCGACCTTGTCCTTCGGCACCAGGAACGCGGTGTCAGTCATCTTGAGCGGCGCGAACAGGCGCTCCGCGAGGAATCCGCCGAGCGTCGTGCCCGAGACCACCTCGATCACACGGCCCAGCACGTCCGTCGAGAGGCCGTACTCCCAGGCGGTCCCGGGCTGATGGGCCAATGGCACCTTTGCCAGCCGCTCGATCTGCTCGGCCGGGCTGACGTCGCGCCAGTCGACGCCGACCTTGCCGTAAAGCTCCTTCACCCTGGCGTGCCCGGTGAAGCCCGCATACACGAGTCCCGAGGTGTGGCGGAGCAGGTCCTGAATCGTCATCTCGCGCTCGGCAGGTATCAGCGCGTAGACCGCCTTCCCGGTGTCGGGATCGAACCGCGGGACACTGACCTCGAGCTTCCCGAGCGGCGGGAGGTACTTCGAGACGGGGTCGCTCAGGACGAGCCGCCCCTCCTCGACGAGCATCATCGCCGCGACCGAGGTGAACGGCTTGGTCATCGAGTAGAGCCGGAAGATCGCGTCCGTCGGCATCGACGCGCCGGCCGCCGGGTCGCGCTCGCCGAGGCCCTCGAAGTAAGCGATCCTTCCCTTGCGCGCCACCAGGACGACCGCGCCCGGGTATTGGCCCTTTGCGATTTCGGCCTTGAGCACCTGGGTCACGCGTGCGAGCCTCTCCGACGAGAGTCCGACCTGCTCGGGCTTGGCCGAGGGCAGGGCGTCGGCCCAGACGAACGTTGTGAGGAAGAGAGCGACCAGGGCGGTGATCGGGGCCGAGAGCCTCTTCATGGCGGACCTCCCTACGGAGACTTGAGCGACAGGGGGAAAGGCTAAGCGAGCAGCCGGCGGCCGTCAATGTGCTGTACAGTGCATGCGCTGCGCAGTGCCGAGACAAACTAGCGTGCAGGAGGGAACCATGAAGCTCCTCTTCTTCGACGACTTCAAACTTGGCCTGCTCAAGGGCGACGCGGTGATCGACGTGTCGGAGACGGTGCGGAACATCCCGCACACCGGGCCGCATGATCTCATCAGTGGGCTGATCGCGCGATTCGCCGACTACAAGGAGCGCTTGCAGGAGGCGGTCGACCGGGCACGGGGAGTGCCGATCGGCCAGGTCAGGGTCCGGCCGCCCCTGCCGAAGCCCTCCAACATCGTGGCGATGGCGGTGAACTACATGGAGGACGGGACGCGGGCGGAGCCCGCGCCCATCAACGCGTTCCTCAAGTCTCCGAACAGCGTCATCGGCGCCGGCGACACCATGGTGCTCCCCGATGTTCCCGCCACCATCTTCGAGGGTGAGGCGGAGTTGGCGGTGGTCATGGGCAAACGGGCCTCCTGTGTCAGTGCAGCGGAGGCCATGAGCTACGTCTTCGGATACACGAACTTCATCGACGGGTCGGCCCGGGGCCTGCCGCCCACCGGCAACACGTTCTACCAGATGAAGTCGCGTGACACCTTCGCCCCCATCGGCCCGTATCTCGTGACCGCCGATGAGGTGTCTGATCCTCACAAGCTCGAAGTACGGCTCTGGGTGAACGGGACGCTCAAGCAGAACTTCAACACGAGCGACATGGCCCACAAGATTCCTCGGTGCATCGAATGGGTCAGCTCGATCCACACCCTGGAGCCCGGCGATGTCCTCGCCACCGGAACCAACCACCGCGGGCTCAGCGCCTTCCAGGAAGGCGACCTGATCGAGCTGGAGA
>WNGG01006630.1_pt1 | contig 16177 bp, 14 predicted proteins | sample 5400661 | NCBI WGS metagenome assembly WNGG01 (sample SAMN13153372, study PRJNA577476) | soil metagenome | isolation source: 100 cm soil or saprolite under Garry oak tree replicate 1 | place: USA:California | collected 2016-06-15 | reverse complement strand
TACGGTCTGGTTGCGGCGGTTACGGGCGATCGCAACCCGAGGTTCTTCCTGGATATCTGGGTCAAGCAGAAGGGTGCTTGGCGCGCCCTGGCGATGCAGAATGTCGTGCTCGCCGAGGCTAGCGCACCCGCCGCGTCGGCCGCTCGTGGCGAAGAAATTAAGCCCAGCGAATGCAAGAACCCGTGTCAAACCCTGCCCTATCGGGTGCGCTCGCCGGCCGAGCAAGAGGTCCTCAATTCGTTTCTCGCAATTGAAAAGGCGAGCATTGCCCACGATGCACAGGAATGGTCAAAGCACGTGGCCGACGAATTCGTGCTCTACCGGTCCGGCCAGTCTCCGATCAGCAAGATGGCGCGCATTGCGACGATCGAGCGGCAGAAAGAGTCCGGAAGTCCGGTGATAGTCGGTGAACTTCAGGCCGTGCGCCTTGCAGTCTATGGCGATGCGGCGGCGATGATCGCAACTGAAATGGTTCCGGACAATTCGCGCCCGCCTTATCGCGCGGCGCGAGTATGGGTGAGGCGCAACGGTCAATGGTTGATGGCGATCAGCGTGCAGACTGATATCCAGACGCCCCAGCAGTCCCCCTAGCGAAAAGCCCTAGTCCTGCGGCAGCTCGGCAACGCCGAGCTCTTTCGCGAATGCCGCAACTTGAGCGCGTTGCTCTTCGGTCGATTTGGCAAATTCTTCCGGCCCGCCGACATTGAGAATCTGCCCGGACGTGATCAAGCGCTGTTTGATCGTGTCATCGGCGACCGCGCGGATGTCGGCGGCGATCCGCTGGCGCAGCGCGAGCGGCATGCCGTTCGGTCCGAACAAGCCTACCAGGCCGTCGATCGATTGGGTTCGCTCGGTGCGCGCACGGTATTGGTTACGCAAAGCAGCTTGATCTTGCCGGACTGCAGCTGCGGCCGCACAATCGCCAGCGCCGATTCATAGACCTGCACGCGGCCCTCGGCGAGGTCGTTGGCGGCATCGACCGGGTTTTTGTAAGCGACCTTCGCGATGTCCAGTCCTTCGCGCTTGAGCCATCCGCCGAAGATGAAATCAAGCGCGCCAGTGACGCCAGCCCAGTTCAGCTTGCCCGGTTGCGCGCGGGCGAGCGCAATCAATTGATCGAGCGAATTGACGTTCAAGCTCGCCGGCGCGGAAATCGCGATTATGGTGTTGGAGATGCGCGCGATCGGCAGCAAATCGGTCGTCCGGTACGGCAAGTGATCGTGCAGGAACGGATGGGCCGTGAAAGAGGAGGTTGGCGAAAACAACAATTCATGATCGTCATGCGCGCCGACGAATGCATTGATGGCGACAATGCCATCCCCGCCCGGCCGATTCTCCACTACGACCGGCTGCCCCCAGCGCTGTGCGAGGCGATCCGCGAAGAGGCGGGCGCCGATATCGGCGCCGCTGCCCGGGCCGAGCGTCAGGATGAATTTCACCGGTCGCGTCGGCCACGCCTGATCCGCTGACGCCATGGAGGACAAAAGCGGCGCGCCAAGCATCAGCGCGGCCAAGAGGACGACACTGGAACCAAATGCAAAAAACCGGCGCAATTTCACGGTTTGCTCTCCTCCGCTTCGCAATTTACTTTTTTGCTTCGCCCTCAGTTTTCCAATCCGGTCGGCACGTTTTTGTTTTCACTTGTGAGCTTCATGCCGGCCGCAAGCGCCATGGTTTCGGCAAGCGCAGCGAAATCCTTCTGCAGATAGTCTTGCGGGTCCTTTTGCAGCATCGCGGCGCCGAAGTGGCTCTGCAACACTTCCCGCGCTGCCGCCGTAACCGGCATCGGCACGTCCATGTCGCGGCCGAGTTCCAGCCCGAGATCGAGATCCTTGCGCAGGAGCTCCGGCGTGAACGTTGTCGTCCAGTCGAGATTGACCAGGGCCGGCGATTTGTAACGGGTGAACATCGAGCCCATCACGCCATTATTGAGGAACGCAAGGAAGGCGTGGCGCGGCACGCCCATCTTGTTGGTGAGTAGCGTGATCTCGATCAGGTTCTCCATTACCACCCCGAGCATCACGTTGTGCGCGATCTTGCAGACACGCGCCAGTTCGCCTTCACCCACATATGACACGCCGCGCGGGGCGAACACCTCGATCAGGGGCATAGCGATCTTGCAGGCCGCTTCGACGCCCGAGACTACGGCCGAGAGCTGGCCGGCTTTGATCACCTTGGCGTTGCCGCTCACCGGCGCAGCAACGAAATCGGCGCCGAGTGCCTTGAGCCGTTGACGGATTGCCGCGGATTCCTCGACCGCAATGGTCGAGCAATCGACGACCACCGGTGGCATTTTGCCGCCGCCGGCGGCCACGCCGTGCTCGCCGTACAGCACGTCCTGCACGTCATTGCCGGTGGCGACGATCGAGAACAGCACGTCGACCGATTTCAAATCCGATAGGCGATCGACGACCTTGCCGCCGATCTTGGCAAGCGGCTCCGCCTTGGCACGGGTGCGATTCCAGATCGACACATCGTGGCCCGCTTTGATCAGCCGTTCGGCCATGGGAAAGCCCATGCGGCCCATGCCGATCCAGCCGATTTTCTGCGCGTTACTCGGTGCCATCGCCAACTCCTTCACGTTCCATGATGTCCTAGCACAGCGCGCAACTGCTGCAACGGCGGCAGCGGAAGAATGCTTGTCCGCCGGTCCAGGCTCACATTATCCTGTGAACGCCATGCACGATGTCGTCGAACATGGAAAAATCGGCGCCGCTCCGGCGATCGGCGACCGTAATCCTTTCTGGCGCGTCTGGCGCAACGCCTATCCGTTCGTCGTGGTCGGCGCATTGTGGGAGGCCATCGCGCATCTCGGACTTTTGCCCGTTCAGTTCTTCCCACCTTTGGAGGCGATCGCCGCGACTTTTGCGCGGCTGACCGCGAATGGCGTTCTGCCACATCACGCCTTGGACACGCTCGCGCGGCTGATCGTCGGTTTTACGCTGGCGGCCTGTGCGGGAATTGCAGCGGGCGTCCTGATGGGCCGTTCGCGCCAGGCTGAAGATATTTTGCTGCCGCTGGTGAGCATCGGCGCGCCGATTCCGGGTCTCGCTTACGCTCCGCTCTTCCTGCTGTGGTTCGGAGCTGGCAACGTTCCCGCCGTTGCGCTGGTCGCTTTCGTTTCCGCTTTTCCGATCATCTACAATTCCTGGACCGGCGTAAAAGCGGTCAAGGAGATCTGGCTGCGTTCGGCGCAGGCCATGGGCGCGGACGATCGCCGGCTGTTTCGGCACGTCGTCCTGCCCGGCGCGCTGCCTTACATCGTCACCGGCCTTCGGCTCGGCTTGGCACAGGCATGGCGTATTCTAGTCGCGCCCCTGGAGAATTTCACCGTGGTGCGATGGGGCATGATGACATGACGGAGAAACGCGCATCGCCGGGCCGGTTGGGATCGTTGCGACGCGGCGCGCTGACCCTCGTTGTGGCCGCCGTGCTCTATGAAGCGGTTGCACGCAGCGGTTATTTCCCGCCGGCATTGACACCGACCCTTGGCACAATCGCACACACACTGTTTGCTTCGTTGCTCGACGGCACCATGCTCTTTCATGCGGCGGCGACGCTCTATCGGGTGGTGGTCGGTTTTGGCTGTGCGGTCGCCATCGGCCTGCCTTTGGGCGTGATGATGGGCCGTTTCCGGCCGGTGGAAAATTTCGTCCTGCCGCTCACCAGCGCGCTGATGCCGATTCCGTCGCTTGCCTGGGTACCGATTTTCATCCTCTGGTTCGGTCTCGGCAATACCGTGAGCGTGCTCATTGTGTTTTATGCTGCGCTGTTTCCGATGCTGCTCAATACCTGGTCCGGCGTGCGTTCGGTCAACCCGATCTGGCTGCGCGCCGCGGGCGCCATGGGCGCCAACGAACGCGCGCTATTCTGGAAGGTCATTATTCCCGGCGCGTCGCCGTTCATCATTGCCGGCCTGCGCCAATCGTTCCTGCGCTCCTGGATCGCAGTGATCGGCGCCGAAATGCTGGCGGGTTCGGATTGGGGACTGGGCTGGGTGATCTTCGACGCCAAGCAATTTCTCGATACCGATATGATGCTGGCATCGCTTCTCGTCATCGGCGGTATCGGCTTTGCGACCGAGCGCCTGGTATTCGGCTCGGTCGAGCGCGCGACGATCTACCGCTGGGGCATGGCGCAATCCGCGCGAGGCTAGAGCGTGACCCTGAAAACTGGAAAGCGGTTTTCGAAAAGATGGTGTTTCCGGAAAACGCTCCTGTAGTTACTCGGCTTTGATATCCGCGGCCGTGATGATGGCTTGATATTTGGCGATCTCAGCGCGAACGAAGCCGGCAAATTCATCCATCGACAACGTCGAAATCTCCATGCCGTCGTTTTGCAAGCGCGACTTCATATCGGGTTCAAGTAGAATGCCGTTGATTGCTTTGTTCAACTGCTGCGCAACGTCCGTCGGCAAGGCGCGCGGCCCAAGGAATCCGACCCAAAGGCTGAAATCGAAATCCGCAATTCCGGTCGCTTCGGCGACGGTCGGAATCTCCGGCGCTGCGCTTGAGCGCTTGCCTGACGAAACCGCGAGCAGTTTGATCTTGCCGCCTTGCATCAGCGGCACGGCGGCGGGAAATCCCGGAAAATAGAACTCGACATGCCCGCCCACCACGTCGTTCAAGGCCGGCGCGGCGCCCTTATACGGCACATGCGTCAGTTTGTTGTTGAGTTTGAGCTTCAATAACTCGCCGGCGAGGTGGCCGGGCGTGCCGATGCCGGCAGAGGCGAAGGTCACCGACCCATCCGTGGTGCGCAGGAACTTCACGAACTCCGCCATGGTCGCATAAGGCGCATTCGCAGGAACGACCAGCGCCAGCGGCACGACGCCGGCAAGCGCAATGGCTCGCAAGTCCTTACGCGGGTCGTAGCCGGCGCCTTTCATGAAAAACGGATTGATCGCGATTTCGGGCGTCTGCGCGACGGTGAGCGTGTAGCCGTCCGGTTCGGCGCCAACCACGTCGCGCGCGCCTAATGTGCCGCCGGCGCCGGGCCGGTTCTCGACGACGACCGATTGCCCGAGCACGCTGGATAACCGGTTGCCGACCAGCCGTGCGACGATGTCGCCGGTGCCGCCCGGCGCGAAGTTGACGATGAGATGAATGGGCCGGCTGGGAAATGCGTCCGGCCAGGCCGGTGCCGTCGCCGCGAGGCCGATTGCAAACGCGATTGCCGCAGCGGCACGCTTAACCGGCATCGAATTCATCACGGCGATCCTTTTGCGTCTGGCCGTCGGCCAAGCCTTCTGGCACAAGCCTTCTGGCACAAGCCTTCTGGCACAAGCCTTCTGGCACAAAGCGCGGCTCGAAACAGAAGCCTGCATGTTAGGGTGAAGACGCCAAGTCGGGAAGCAGCGGGCGATGGTCCATATCGAGGCGCGCGACATCACGCTTACCTACCAGACGCCGAACGGAGCGGTCCCGGCCGTTCACGGCGTCAGCTTCGGTATCGAGACCTCAGAATTTCTCTGCATCGTCGGGCCGAGCGGGTGCGGCAAGTCGACGCTTTTGAACATCATGGCAGGCTTCTTGACCCCGACTGGCGGTGAAATCCGGATCGGTGGTGCGCCAGTGCAGGGCTACGGCATGGATCGCGGCGTCGTATTCCAGGATTTCGCTCAGTTATTTCCATGGCGTACGGCGCTCGGCAATGTCGCGTTCGGGCTTGAAATGAAAGGCCTGCCCAAGGCGGAACGCGACGCGATTGCGCTGGAACAGCTTCGGCTCGTCAAGCTTGAAAATTTTGCCCGCTCCTATCCGCATCATCTGTCCGGCGGCATGCAGCAACGGGTCGCGATCGCTCGTGCGCTCGCTTACAATCCCGCGGTATTGTTAATGGATGAGCCGTTCGCGGCGCTTGACGCCTTAACGCGCGACGAGATGCAGCGGCTGCTCGCCGAAGTTTGGCGGACAACGCGCAAGACCGTGATCTATGTGACCCATAATGTCGCCGAGGCGGTGTTTCTGGCCGATCGCGTGCTGGTCATGACGCCACATCCTGGAACGGTCAAAACCGAAGTGCCGATCCGGCTGGTGCGGCCACGCGACCCGCTCAGCGTGGAATTTCTCGACTACCAGAAACAGCTGCTGCATCTGCTCGGGCAGGAGCAACGAACGTGATAGCAACGAACGTGACAGGGCTGCCGGATCAAATCCATGCAACGGACGAATTGAAAAAATGAGAACCAGAAAAACAAAAAAGCCGGAGGAAATACGATGAAAGTGCAGTGGACCAAACCACAATCGGCTCTTACGCGACGTCAGTGCCTCGCCGCGACTGGCGCAGGCGCGTTGGTGCTTGGCTTGGCTGCGAGCCGTGCGGACGCCGCCGCAGCAACCATCCGCCAAGGCTATCAAACCAATATCTGGGGCATGCCGACCTACTACCTGTTGAAGTCGGGTTATCTCGAGAAGCACGGGATTGCGGTGGAGGAATTCGCCGTCCCGTCGGGCAACTTGACCATGCAACAGATGGTGGCGCGGCAGGTCGATCTCGGCACCTATGCCGCCCAGTCGTTCGTCATTGGCAATGCCAAAGGCAGCCTGGTAGCGATCGCGCTGATCGAACATGTCGGTAAAACGGCGCGGATCACCACGCGCAAGGATTTGAACATCACCAAAGTGGAAGAGTTACGCGGCCGCCGGATCGCCAACCAGACCGGCTCCTCCGTCGGCAATGTTTTTGTCGATACGATCATGCCGCAGCACGGCCTCAACAAAGGCGATTACGTTGAAGTTCGCATGGACGTGAACAACATGATCGCCGCGCTTGCCGCCAAGACCGTGGACGCAATGGTCAACGTCGAGCCCTATAACGTGATTGCCGTCGCTGACGGCATTGGCGATGATTTGGTGGACTTCTCCAGCTTTGATCCAATGCCGGTCTTCATGGCCGCAACGCCTGATTTTGTGCAAACAAAGCCGGACACTGTCATCGCTTATCTGAAGGCCTGGCTCGATGTCGCCGGCGATTTCAAGAATGCTCCGCAAAAAGTCGCCGACGTCATCTACAAGTTTTATACGGACAAGGGTTACAACATGTCGCTCGACACGTTCGCCAGGGCGCTGTCGCGCGTCGAAGTTAATCCCGGTTTTCCCCGCGACCTGCAGCCTTACATGCAGCAGCAGGCCGAGATCCTGTTGGCGGACAAGAAGATCAGCGCCATTCCCGATTGGAAGACGGCGCTGCGCCCGGATTTCATGGAACGCGCGCGCGCCGGATCGTAAGGGACGGCGCCCATCGCAACTTAATTTATACCCCACAGGAGATTTGACTGATGCTGAGTAAAGAGGAAAGCCCGCTGACCAAGGGCTATCAACCCATCATCTGGAATTTCAAGCTGCTGGCGCATGACATGCTCGGCGGGTTCGGCGGCATGGGCGAAGGCATGTCAGTGCAGATCGCGCCGGATGGCCGACGCATCATCTGGCTGGCGCATGAGAGCGCGCCGAAGAATTTCACCGCCGTCGATGTCTCGGATCCGCGCAAACCTAAAGTGGTGTGCCAGACCGATCTGCCGCACGCCAATATGCGCTCGAACTCGCTGGAAACCAGCGGGAACATGATGGCGGTGGCGTATCAGACATCGAAAAAGGATTTAAAGCCCGCCGGCTTCGAACTGTTCGATATTTCCAAACCGGAAAACCCAAAATCGATTTCCTTCTTCGATTGCTCGGGGCCGCATTCGCGTGGCGTGCATCAGCTTTGGTTTTGCGACGGCGAATTCGTGCATTGCGCCTCCGGTTCGCGCGATTTCGTTCCAACCAATGCGAACGACGATCAGTTCTATCGCTGCGTTGACGTGCGCAATCCGTCGAAGCCGGTCGAAATCGGCCGCTGGTGGATGCCGGGCACGCGGCAAGGCGACAACGTGATGCCGCCGCCACGGCACCCGATCGACAAGGGCTACCGCGCTCACAACACCAACGTCTATCCGCAGCGGGCTGACCGCTGCTACCTCGCCTATATCGACGGCGGCATGTTCGTGCTGGACATTTCCGACAAGGCCAATCCGAAGAAAATTTCACATTGGACCAATTCGCCGCCTTACACCGGCTTCATGCATACGGTGGTGCCGCTGTTCGATCGCGGGCTAATGCTGGTGACTGACGAGTCGACTGAGAACAATTGCAAGGACTGGCCGAAACTGATCTGGGTTCTAGATGCGCGCGACGAGACCAATCTCGTGCCGATCGCGACGTGCCCGATGCCCGACCACCGCATTTACGCGCAGGCCGGACGGTTCGGCGCCCACAATATCCACGAGAATGTGCCGCTGCCGACCGCGTGGCAGTCCGATCAGATTGTGCTCGGCACCTTCTTTAATGGCGGCTTGCGCGCCTACGACATTGCCAATCCTTACCAGCCGAAAGAGGTCGGCATTTTCATGCCGCCGGCGCCTCCGGGCGCGCCGACCGGCACAATTCAGATGAACGACGTGTTCGTCGACGAGCGCGGCATCGTCTACACCGTCGATCGTCACGTCGGCGGGCTCTATATCCTGGAGATGGATTTTTGATTCTTAAGCGTTAGACCCGGCACTTGGGTCCGGCCTTCGGCCGGCCCAAGTGTAAACCTTGCGCCGGGCCTCCACGTCTTCAATTTATAGGCTTGGGAAAGACGTGGATCGCCGGGGCGAACCCGACCAAGTCCCGTCATGACGATGTGGTAGATTCGCAGAATGCTCGATCTTTTCCCGTCGCGCGAAGCAGGCTTGTTCGGGCGCAGGCTCAAACGCGAGCGCGGTGCGCGAATTCCGGTCACCGTGATGACCGGTTTTCTCGGCGCCGGTAAGACGACGCTGATCCGGCGGTTTCTCGACTCGCCCGAGGGGCAGGGAACGGCGGTGATCGTCAATGAATTCGGCGCCGTCGGCATTGACGATGCTTTGGTGCGCGACAGCGCCGAGCAGACTGTGCTGCTCGGCAACGGCTGCGTCTGCTGCATCACGCGGAGCGATTTGCAATTGGCATTGCGTCAGCTTTTGATCGATCGCGAACGCGGCTTGGTGCCGGGTTTTGTGCGGATCGTCATTGAGACCTCCGGGCTCGCCGATCCGGCGCCGATCCTGCAGACATTCTCGACCGACCGCGCGCTCGGCGGCGAATTCCACATCGATGTGCTGCTCGCGGTGGTCGATGCGGTGAACGGGGAAGCAAACCTCAAAACCACTGCCGAGGCGCGCAAGCAAGTAATCCTGGCGGACCGCCTGGTGATTTCGAAAAGCGATCTCGCCGGCGCGGCTGAGGTCAAACTACTGATCCGGCACTTGCAAGAACTCAATCCGCGCGCGGCGATCGATGTCGCGGTCGCCGGTGCGCTCGATCCGGATCAGTTCATTGCGCCAGTGACGGCGGAGCGCAGCAGTTTTATTGCCGAAGCCGAGCACAGCGACGGCATCTCAAGCTTTGTGCTGGAGTGGCAAAAGCCGATGCAATGGCCGGCCTTTACGCGCGCCATGGAGACGCTGATCGCGCTGCGCGGCGGCGATCTTTTGCGCGTCAAAGGCATTCTCAATGTCGCCGGCTGTCGCGGCCCCGTGGTCGTACAATATGTGCAGCATCTCGCCCATCCGCCGGTCGAACTGCAATCGTGGCCGGACCAAAATCGCAACAGCCGGATCGTTTCCATCACCCGCAATATTGCGGAATCTCAGGTGCGCGATCTATTTGCGTCGGTGGAGCGGCTCGCGAATGGCGTTTAGCGGGCAGCCATCTGAGCATGGCAGGAATTCGATTATCGCAGTCGTGTTCCCAAACGCCTAGTTTGAGAATAGTTTGCGACAATCAAAAAGTGGCGGGACGTGCCAACAGCTAAGCTCCCACCGCGCCAGGAGGACGCGCTACGATGAATGAAAAATTTTTGTTGAACGTGGATGGCAAGAGCCACGCCCTCGTCGCCGATCCTGACACTCCGCTCCTTTATGTGCTGCGCGATGATCTCGGATTGAATAATCCCCATTTCGGCTGCGGCCTAGCGCAATGCGGCGCCTGCACGGTGCATCTCGATGGTCAGCCGATCCGCTCCTGCATCACGCCGATCTCGGCGGTCGGCGATGCCAAGATCGTCACGCTCGCCGGTTTGGGCACGCCGGAGAAGCCGCATCCGCTGCAGACCGCCTATATCGAGGAACAGGTTCCGCAATGCGGCTATTGCATCGACGGTTGGCTCATGACCGCCGCCGCATTCCTGCGCGACAACAAAAAACCGACTGACGCGCAAATTCGCTCCGCGCTCGAAGGCCTGAAATGCCGCTGCGGCACGCATTTGAGCATCCTCCGCGCCGTCAAGCGCGCCGCCGCGACGATGGGCTAAAGGAGCACCGCCATGAACCAAATAACGAAGCTTGGTGGTCCTTCGCGACGCGCCCTGCTCAAGACTGGCGGGGCGCTGGTGGTTTCCATTGGCGCGGAGGTACCGTTCGATTTTGCCCGCGCGGCCGAGGAGGCGCTTGTCGCCGGCATGCAGCCGCCGCTGACGCCCGATCGTCTATCGTCCTACATCGCCGTCAATGCCGACGGCACCGTTTCGGCCTTCTTCGGCAAAATAGACATGGGTCACGGGCTTGCCGTCGCCATCGCGCAGATGGTGGCGGAGGAGCTCGACGTGCCGTTCAACGCCGTCAAAGTCGTCATGGGCGACACGGCCACCAGCGTCAACCAGGGCGGCGCTTCAGGCGCGACCGGCATCCAGGATGGCGGCAAGCAGTTGCGCGTTGCCGCCGCCGAGGCGCGCCGCATCTTGATCGCTCTCGCTGCCGAAAAACTTGGCGTGCCGGCCGAAAGGCTTTCGGTTAATGGCGGCATCGTTCATACCGACACGGAAATGGCGAAGTCTGTCAGTTATGGCGGATTGATCGGCGGGCGCTATTTCAACGTGACGCTGGCTTGGAATGGGAAAATCGGCAATCCGCTTTACGCGCCCGGCAAGGCGCGGCCGAAAGATCCGAAGGATTACAAAATCGTCGGCCAGCCGATCAAACGCGAAGACGTGGCGCCGCGGGTCTTCGCACAATTCAACTTCTGCACCGACGTCAAAGTGCCCGGCATGGTTCACGGCCGCATGATTCGCCCCGCGATCGCGGGCGCTATGCCGGTCAGCGTCGACGAAAGCTCAATCAAGGATATTCCCGGCGCGCGAGTGGTTTGGAACCAAGGTTTTCTCGGCGTCGTGGCCGACAAGGAGTGGGACGCGATCAAGGCCGCGCAGCAGCTCAAGGTGACGTGGTCGAATGCGGCGCCGCCATTTCCGGATCAGGCTTCGCTCTACGATCACATCCGAAAGGCTCCGGTGCGCAAGCAGGAAATCCCTGGCCCGCAGACTGGCAATGTCGATGAAGCGTTCAAAGGCGCGGCCCGTGTCATCGAGGCCGAGTACGAATGGCCATTCCAGTCTCATGCCAGCATGGGTCCCGCCTGCGCCGTGGTCGAGATCAAGAACGATCAGGTCACGCTGTGGACCGGTTCGCAAAAGCCGCATTTCACCCGTGACGGCGTCGCCGGCATTCTCGGCCTGCCGCCGGAGAAAGTGCGCGCCATCTGGGTTCCGGGCCCGGGCTCGTATGGCCGCAACGACGCCGGCGATGCCGCCATGGACGCCGCGCTGTTGGCCAAAGCGGTCGGCAAGCCGGTTCGGCTGCAATACACGCGCGATCAGGCGACCGGGTGGGATCCGAAAGCACCGGCTTCGATCCATCGCGCGCGCGCCGCGATCGATGCCGCCGGCAAAGTGATCGCCTACGAATTCACAAGCAAGGCATTCCCCCGCGTCGACGTGAATTCCAACGAAAGCAAACCTCACGACACGCTCGCGGGGCAGTTGACCGGCGTGGCGTTGCAATCCGGCGATGGTTTCGGCGTGCCTGAGGACTCTTATGGTTTTGCCAACAAACGGACTTCCTGGGAAACGATCGCGCCGCTTTTGGACCGCGGTTCGCCGTTGCGGACGTCCCATATGCGGGACCCGGTGGGACCGCAAATCCATTTCGCCAGCGAATCGTTCATGGACGAAGTGGCCGCCGCGCTTAAGCTCGATCCGGTCGCGTTTCGGCTGCAATATGTCACCGATCCGCGCGACGTCGCCGTGATCAAAGCGGCGGCGGAGAAAGCTGGCTGGCAGTCCCGTCCTTCACCGCGCAAGGATCAGAGCGGCAACACGGTCTCCGGACGCGGATTCGCCTATGTCCAGCGCCATCCGACTCGCGTCGCCATCGTCGCCGAAGTCGAAATCGATCGGTCCAACGGTAAGATCTGGGCGCGCAAGTTCACGGTCGCGCACGATTGCGGCCAGATCATCAATCCGGATGGATTGCTGCACACGATCGAAGGCAATGTCGTGCAGGCGGTCAGCCGCACGCTTTGGGAAGAAGTCAGGTTCAACAACAAAAACGTTACCAGCGTCGATTGGCTGTCCTATCCGATCCTCGACATTACCCAAACCCCGGAAACGATCGACGTGGTTCTGATCGACCGGCCGGAGATTGCGCCTACCGGCGCCGGCGAACCGGCGACGCGGCCGGTCGCCGCGGCAATCGCCAATGCGGTGTTCGATGCCACCGGCGTTCGCATCCGGCGGGTGCCGTTCTCGCCGGACTATGTGAAAGCGGCACTGTCGTAAAGCGAAGAGGCCTCTCACCGGGCGCGGGAACTGGGAGTAGTTTGGTTAAATGGCTCGGATCACCCGCTCGCTTGATGAGGCGATTGCGTCGATTGCCGACGGCTGCTTGCTGGCGGTGCCGCGCGAGACGTCGGGCGCGGCCATGGCCGTCACCCGCGCGCTCATCCGGCGCGGCGTCAAACGCCTGCATCTCGTCGCGTTGCCGACCTCGACGTTGCAAGCCGATCTCTTGATCGGCGCCGGCTGCATCGAGACGCTTGAGACTTCCGCCGTCAGCCTCGGCGAATTCGGTCCGGCACCGCGCTTTACTGCGGCCATCCTGGCCGGCACCATCCAGATGCGCGACGCGACCTGCCCGGCGCTGCACGCGCAATTTCAGGCTGCAGAAAAAGGCGTCCCCTTCATGCCGTTGCGCGGCCTGATCGGCTCGGATCTGTTGCCGCATCGCCCGGATTGGAAAGTTGTCGACAATCCGTTCGGCAACAACGATCCGATCGTGCTGCTGCCGGCGCTCAAGCCCGATGTTGCGCTATTTCATGCGCCGATGGCCGATCGCGAAGGCAATGTTTACATCGGCACGCAGCGCGAGCTCGTCGCCATGGCGCATGCGGCGCGGCAGACAATCGTGAGTGTGGAGGAAATTCGCGACGATAATTTATTGCGCGATCCGCTGCTCGCCGCCGGCACCTTGCCCGGCTTCTACGTCGAGGCGGTCGCGGTCGAGCCGCGCGGCGCCTGGCCGCTGCCGCTGCCCGACCGTTATAGCATCGACGCGGCGCATATGACCGAATACGCGCGGCTCGCGGCGACCGCGGAAGGTTTTGCGCAATATCTCGAGCGCTATGTCCATGAAAAGCGCGCAGCCTGAAGCGTTCCGCGACGAGGAATTGCTTGCCGACGTCATCTGCGGACTGATCGGCGACGCGCGTCATGTCGCCGTTGGCGCGGCTTCGCCGATTCCCGCAACTGCCGCGCTCCTCGCGCGCGAGCGCGCAAATCTGCATAATTCGGACAAACCGTTCGTGTCGCTTCTTGGCAGCCGCGCGCACACGTTCTTCACCGATGGCGCGCGCGAATTGTTTGACTGCGCCGGCCAGGGCCGCATCGACGTCTTTTTTCTGTCCGGCGGACAGATCGATGGCGAAGGCAATATCAATCTCGTCAATGTCGGCGACTATGAGCGGCCCAAGGTTCGCTTTCCCGGCTCGTTCGGCTCGGCTTACCTTTATTATGTCGTGCCGCGCGTCATTCTTTTCCGCGTCGAACATTCACGCCGTACGCTGGTGCCAAAGGCCGATTTCATCAGTGCGCCGGGCAGTAGTCCCGACAACGTATTTCGCCCGGGCGGCCCGGTCGCGCTGGTGACCAATCGCTGCTTATTTGATTTCGATCGCGGGCGGCGGCGTTTTCGTCTCGTTAGCGTCCATCCCGGCCATAGCGTCGCGGAGGTCGTCGAGAACACCGGCTTCGAATTCGACCGGCCTTCCCACGTACCGGTCACGCCCGCGCCGAGCGCCGATACGCTGCGCCTGATGCGCAGTGTGGTCGCGCCCATGCTGGCTGAAGTCTACCCGCAGTTCGCGCAGAGCGTATTTGGGTTAAAGCATGATCCCGAAAAGTGGGAGCCGGTTTTCGGAAAAGATCATGCTCAAACAAAAAGCTAGAGCGGCATGACAATTCGGCGAATCTCATCCCGCTCTAGCGCCGCCGGTCCCGACAGCCTGACCTATGAAATGTTGCGCCGGCTGCGGCATCATGGTTTTTATGCGCCGGCAAGCACAGGCGGGAGGCAAGCGCGGTGAAGACAGTGGAAGCGGCGGTGATCGGGGTCGGATGGATCGGCGGCCTGCGCGCAGACACGCTTTCGCGCAGCGCACTGGTCGACAAATTGTATCTCTGCGACATCAAGCCGGATCGGCTTGCCGAGGTAAAGAAACTCTACAAGCCGGCGCACGCGACGCTCGATTACAAAGATGTCACCGCCAACGATCGGATTTCAGTGATCTACATTTCCACCACACCGGAAGCGAACCATTATCCCATCGCCCGCGACTGCCTGCGCGCCGGCAAGCATGTCATGCTGGAAAAACCCATTGCGCTCGAACTATGGGAAGCCGACGAGCTCATTCAATTATCGAAGCGCAATAATCTGAAATTCACCATCGGCTATTCGCAGCGCTTCAATCCAAAGATTGCCTTTGCCAGGAAAAAAATTACCGACGGAACGCTTGGCGATGTCGTTTCGGTGCTGGTGAGCCGCCATCTGTCGCGCGATCTCGGCAAGAAGATCGCAAGCCGGGTGCGCCTGTCGCCGGTGGTAATGGAATCGACGCACGATCTCGATTTCGTGTTCTGGCTGCTCGAGCCGGCGAAGCCGGTTCGTGTCTACAGCCAGGGCGCCTATGGCTACATGAAGCCGGTGAACGGGTCGCACGACGTCATGTTCACCACCGTCACGATGGACAACGGGGTGGTGGTGATGATTGGCGGCGGATGGAATTTCCCGCCAAGCTACCCGAATTATTGTTCGACCTGGATCGAGATCACCGGCACGGAAGGCGCGCTGACGCTGGACGACACACAGCGCGACAACTGGCTCAATACCGCCAAGCGCGGCCAGGAATTTGCAATGTCGACCATGCCGGGCGAATGGGTCGATCATGTCTACGCTGGCGGGATCGGCCCCGAAACGCTTCATTTTCTCGAAGCCTGCATCCGCGACACGCCGGTGATGGTGACGCCGGAGAGCGCACGCCGCGTGATGGAAACCTACAGCGCGGCGGACCTATCGGCCGACCGCAACGCGCCGATCGATCTGCCGCTGACCAACGAAACGATTTCCGGCATCGCGGAACTCAAGCAGCGAAACCGCGCGGGCTTGAACGTATGAAGAAGAACGCCAAGGGCGTGGGTCTTGCGATTATCGGCGCCGGCCGCGTCGGGCTATTCCGCGGCGAGGCGGCGGCGCGCCATCCGGCGGTGGAATGGATTGGCATTGCCGAACTCAATCACAATCGCGGCGGCGACGTGGCCGCGCGCATTGGCGCCGATTTCGTCACCACCGACTACCGCGCGCTGTTGGCGCGACCGGAGGTGACCGCCGCGATTATCGCCACCGACGAGCATCTCCACGTCGATCCGATTCTGGCGGCGGTCGAGCGCGGCGTGCCGATGCTGATCGAAAAGCCGCTTGCGACCGAGCTTACGCAATCGGCGCGCGTGCTCAAGGCGATCACTGACGCCAAGCTCGACGCGGTGGTCGGTTATACCCAGCGCTTCCGGCGCAAATGGCTCGCCGGCAAGGAGAAGGTGAGGAGCGGCGCGCTCGGCGACGTCACCATGGTGACCTCGCGCGCCTTCATGAATCGGCTGGTGGCAATCGATAACTACAAGCGTACTGTCGATCCGGCGACGATCTCGCCGATGGTGATTTCCGGTACGCACGCGCTCGACATCGTCATGTGGTACCTGGAGGGCAAGCGGCCGGTCGAATGTTACGCGCGTTCGGTCGATAAGGTGCTCGGCCCGCTTTATCACGGCATTGATGCCACCGCCGGCA
>WNGG01011600.1_pt1 | contig 16178 bp, 19 predicted proteins | sample 5400661 | NCBI WGS metagenome assembly WNGG01 (sample SAMN13153372, study PRJNA577476) | soil metagenome | isolation source: 100 cm soil or saprolite under Garry oak tree replicate 1 | place: USA:California | collected 2016-06-15 | reverse complement strand
GAGTGAGGTCTGCGCGGTCGACTGGCTGCTGCTCGTCGCGATCGCCCACGGCACCCCCGCGCCAGTCAGCGTGTTCAGCAGCTTCTGCGCGCCCGGAAGGGGCGTGACCTCGCCGATCCGGCGGCGGTAACCCGCTTCGTGCTGAGCGCGCAATTGATCCGCCTCGGGCTCGGTGATTTCACGTCCAGTCTCGCGAACGAGCGCGCGCACGAAAAGCCCACCGCTCATGCCGATCCGCCGGTGGATGCGCCAGATCGACAGCTCGATGCCCGCCGACGCCAGCGCTTCCTTCCACGCAAGCACGTGCTGATACACGCTGTCGAGCAGGGTGCCGTCGAGATCGAACAGCACCGCGGGCCGGTCCGTGTGCACCGGGTAAGTATCCCGACTTAGACTCGCCATGAAGTGACGCCATCGATCCGGCTCGGGCGGGTGTTGGGGATCGAGGTCGGCTTCAACTGGAGCCTCATCTTCATATTCGCTTACGTCGCCTGGACCCTCGCGACCGCATACCTCCCGGACGCGGCGCCCGGCCACGGTGTGGTCGTGTACTGGGTCGCCGCCGCGATCGGCGCGGCGCTCTTCTACGGATCGCTTCTCGCGCACGAGCTTTCGCACGCGGTCGTCGCGCGCAGCCACGGAGTCAAGGTGGCGGGCATCACCCTGTGGTTGTTCGGAGGCGTATCGAGGCTCGAGGGCGAGCCTACGAGCGCGCGGTCCGAAGCGCTCATCGCCGGCGTCGGACCGCTCACGAGCTTTGCCGTTGCGGTGGTCGCCCTCGCGTTCTTCTTCCTCACCTCGTGGAGCGACCTCGTGTCCACCTTGTTCGCATACCTGGCCGTCTCGAACCTGCTCCTGGGCGTGTTCAACCTCGTGCCCGCGTTTCCGCTCGACGGGGGAAGGCTGCTCGGCGCGTTCCTCTGGTGGCGCTCCGGCAGCCGGCAGCGCGGGGTGCACGACGCGGTCCGGGTGGGCCGAGTTTTCGCCTACCTGATGATCGCGGCCGGCGCGCTGGAGCTGTTTCTCGGCTCCGTGGCGACCGGGATCTGGATCGCGTTCATCGGCTGGTTCCTGCTCTCCGCGGCGGCCTCGGAGGAGGCCGGCTCAACAGTCCGCAACCTGCTTCGCTCAGTCCCTGTGTCCGCGGCCATGACCTCTCCTGTGGTCACGCTGCCGGACTGGGTCACCGTCGAGCAGTTCCTCGAGTCCGTCGCCCCCAATCACAACTTCACCACCTACCCGATTCACGAACCGTCTGGCCGCCTCACCGGCGTGGTGCGTCTGTCAGACCTCGTCCGCATCCCGCCGGGGGAACGTTCTCAGAGGCGCCTGATCGACGTCGCCAGGCCCATCACCGCGGTTCCGGTCACCAACCCGCGCGAAGACCTTTCCGCGCTGATCCAGCGCATCGGCGCCCAACTCGAGCAGCGAGTGCTGGTGTTCGACAACGGCGCGCTGGTCGGAATCCTTTCGCCGGCGGACGTGGCGCGCGTCCTCACCGTCAGGCAGACGATCAGCGAACCGCCGAAGCGCTAGCCGGGACTACTTTCGGTCGGCCCTTCGCCTCACGGCCTTCTCGAGCTCGTCGCTCACCTCGCGAAATGTCTCCGCGATAGCCGATCCGAAAGAGCGCGCGGTCTCCTTGGTCTTCGAGCGGACCTCAGGGTCTCGCGTCGCGGTCTCGAGCGATTTGAACACCGCGTCCGCCGCCTGCCTCAGCTGCTCGAGCGAGCGGTTGAGCTCGGCGCTGTTCTCAGGGTCTCCGCTCCTGAAATGCCGCTTCAGCTCCCCGGCGAGACCCTCGATGTCGTCCTCGAACCGGCCCCACGCCTTCTCACTTTCATTTGCCATTCAACGATTCCTCCTTCAACGCCTGAACGTTCCGATCATCTCCCCGGTTGCCAGGACGTGGTCCTTCATCGCGTCTTGAAGAGCGGGGTCCGACGCGCCCGTCCGCAAGCTCAACGTGGTGTCGAGCGCGTACAGCTTGAAGTGGTAGTGATGGGTCGATCCGGGCGGCGGGCAGGGTCCGCGATAACCGTTGCTGCCGAAATCGTTGCGCCCCTGGACGCTGCCCTCAGGCGGCGCCGCTCCTTCGGACAGGTCCGTCGTCGCGGCCGGCAGGTTGAACACGACCCAGTGGACGAAGGCCTTGCCGGGCGCGTCGGGGTCGATGACGGTGAGGGCCAGGCTCTGCGTGCCGTCGGGCACGGCGCTCCAGCGCAGCGCGGGCGATACGTCCGCGCCGCTGCACGTGTATCGCGACGGGATCGAACCGCCGTCGCTGAATGACGAGCTCGTGAGCCGGATCGATGCCCCCACGCCTGCCACTTTCCCACACGCTACAAGGACGAGGACAAGCGCCGCTAACGACGCGAAACGAGCAGGTTCCACGAGATCAGCCCGCTGCCAGTTGTCAGCCTGCGCCGAACGATGCTCATGCCCTCAGCAGGTGATGTGCAAGACGGCGTTGGTGTGGGAAGAAGAGTGGCGCAGCAGCTCGATCGCCCTTTCAGTCCGCACCGCGGTCACCTCGACACCTCGGCGCCTGGCCTCCTCCAGCACCGCGGGCATCACCGGCAGAGATCCGTTGGCTCCGGTGCCGATGACGAGCAGGCTGCACTTCCACGGGATCTTCTCCTCCACCGAGAGCGGCGTGTGGCCGAACTCGTCGCGGTAGCGCTTCGACGGCTTCTTCTTGCGCAGACGCACCGCACCCCGGTCGATCACGACGTCCCGGTCGTAGGTCTCCCCATCGATCCGGATGGATCCGAACGAAAACCTGTCTATTCGCACCCCAACTTCAGGGTAGGACGGTGCTGATCGTCCTGCGCGGGGCTTTCTCCCCCTCGCTGATCGCCGCGGCTATCCTCTGCAGCGCGACCGCGTAGGCCGCGAGCCGCAGGGAGATTCCCTTTTCGGTCGCGAGGCCGGTCACGGCATCGTAGGCACGACGCATCACGACGGCCAGGCGCGCCTCGACCTCCTCGAGGAGCCAGCGTTCGGAGTGCAAGTCCTGAACCCATTCGAAGTAGCTGACGACGACGCCGCCGGCGTTGGCCAGGATGTCCGGCAGCACGTGCACGCCCTTGAGAGCAAGCACCTCGTCCGCCTCCGGCGTGGTCGGCCCGTTCGCGAGCTCCACGATCCACCGCGCCTTGACGCGCTCGGCGTTCTCGGCGGTGATCTGGCCTTCGAGTGCCGCCGGCACCAGGATGTCCACGTCCTCATACAGGGGCGCGTCGGCGCGCCGTTTCTCGAAGTCGGTCAGATCGCAGAAGTGCGCGTTGCGCTCCTTGTACGCGGCGAGGTCCAGGACGGGCAGTCCTGACGGCGATACGACGGCGGCGGTCGAGTCCGAGGCGGCGACGATCAGCGCGCCGGCGTCTCTCAGCAAGAGCGCCGCGTTCGCGCCGGCGTTGCCAAAGCCCTGGATCGCCACCCGCTTGCCCCGCAGGTCCTCATGCGCCGCGCTGAACGCGGCTTCCAGAACGTCGAAACCGCCGCGTGCCGTGGCCTTGTCCCGACCGAGCGAGCCACCATGCTCGACGGTCTTACCGGTGACTACCGCCGGGTCGTTCAGTCCGGAGAGCCGCGCGTACTCGTCGGCGAGCCAGTCCATGATCCGTGAGTCGGTATTCACGTCGGGCGCCGGGATGTCGACGAGCGGACCGATGAAACGCCAGATGCGTTCCGTGTAGGCGCGCGTCAGCGACTCGAGCTCGCGCAGCGACAGCTCGTGAGGGTCGACAGTGATGCCGCCCTTGCCGCCACCCATCGGGATGTTCACGACGGCGGTCTTGATGCTCATCCATCCCGCGAGCGCCTTTACCTCATCCAGCGAGACCCGCGGGTGGTAGCGGATTCCGCCTTTGTAGGGCCCTCGGGCGGAGCTGTGCTGGACGCGATATCCCGTCAGGAGCTGCCGCTGCCCGTCGTCCCTGACCAGCGGGATCGTGACCTCGTGCACACGCTCGGGCCGCTTGATGCGTTCCAGCACGGCTGGGTCCGTGACATCACCCACGGCCGACGCGGCATCGACCGTGGCGCAGAAATGCGCGTAGGCGCCCTCTTCGCCCATTCGAGCCCTCCTCTTCGCGGATGCGCACCCGACCACGCTTGGACCACAACCCTGGTGTTTTTGGGGTGCCGCTCTGCCTCACATCATGCGCCGGCGACCCACCATGTGCGCGCCCTTCAACTCGCCCACCTCTGGCGTAAATGCAATAGCTTGTTGATTTTTAGAGTTACTCTATTTTAGAATAAGGTCAAAACCTGTAGGAGGTGGTGAAATGAACTCGATTGGTGCTCGGAGGTGGTGGGCCCTGGCGGCCCTGGACCTGGGAGTGCTGGCCGTCGGCCTCGACGTGACGGTGCTGAGCGTGGCGCTGCCGACGCTGGCCGGGACGCTCAAGGCGTCGGAATCGGACCTGCAGTGGTTCTCGTCCGGCTACGCCCTCACGCTCGCGGCCGGGATGCTCCCCGCCGGCGTGCTCGGCGACCGGTTCGGACGGAAGCGCATCCTGCTCGCCGCGCTCGCTCTCTTCGGGGCGGGCTCGATCGCGTGCGCTTATGCAGTCAATCCGATCCAGTTCATCGCCGGCCGCGTGGTGCTGGGTGCGGCGGGCGCCGCGATTGTCGTGATGGCGCTGTCGGTCATGACGGTGCTGTTCTCGCAGGAGGAGCGGCCACGCGCGGTCGGGATCTGGGCCGCAGCCAACTTCCTCGCCCTCCCCGCCGGTCCGATCTTCGGCGGCTGGCTCTTGACGAACTACTGGTGGGGATGGATCTTCCTGATGAACGTGCCGGTCGCGCTGATCGGCCTCGCGGCAGTCCTCATCCTGGTGCAGGAGTCGCGCGCCCCGGTGCGGCCGGCGCTCGACCCGTTCGGAATGCTGCTTGCCAGCGCCGGCCTCGCGGGGGTGACCTACGGGCTCATCGAGCTCGGGCGCAATGGCTGGACCGACCCGGCGTCGCTTGCGATCCTGGCCGGGGGCGCGGCCGTCACGGTCGGATTCTTCGGCTGGGAGCGCCACCTGTCGATGCTGGCCGGTGGCCGGCCGCTGATCGACCTGGCGTTGTTTCGGTCGAGGGGCTTTACCTGGGGAGTCATCCTGGCCGCCATGGGCGGGCTCGCACTGATCGGCCTCGTCTTCACGCTCCCCCAGTACTCGCAGGGCGCGCTCGGCCTCAATCCCCAGGACGCGGGCATCCGGCTGCTGCCCATCATCGGCGGCCTGGTGGTCGGCGCAGTGCCGGCGGACAGGATCGCCGAGCGGATCGGCCCTAAGGTGACGGTTGCGATCGGCTTCGCGATCATCGTGGCGGGCCTGCTGGTCGGCGCCGGCACCCAGGTGGACTCGAGTGTCTGGTTTGTCGCGGGCTGGACCGCCGTCGTCGGCCTCGGCATGGGCATCGGCTTTGCGACGGCAGCCTCGGCCGCGCTGAAAGCGGTTCCAAGCCAGCAGAGCGGAGTGGCTTCCGCCCTGATCCAGGCGATGCAGAAGGTCGGCGCGCCCCTCGGTTCGGCGATCACGGGCAGCGTGCTCGTGTCCGTGTACCAGTCGCAGCTGAGCCTGGCCGGCCTGCCGCCGGCGGTGGCGGACTCGGTCGAGCGCAGCGTTTTCGCGGGCGTCGCGGTGGCCGAGAAGCTGCATTCCCCGGCGCTCCTCGCATCGGTGCGACACTCTTTTGTCCAGGGGATGGATACCGCCCTTCTCGTTTCCGCCGGAGTGGCGGCGCTGGCAATCGTGGTCGCGCTGGTCTTCCTGCCTGGTCGGTCTGCGCAGGCGCCGGCGATCGAAAGCAACGCAGCCGAAGAGGTGGCGTGAGCATCGGATTACGCGAGCGCAAGAAGCTCAAGACACGCGCCGCGATCCAGAAAGAGGCAATGCGCCTCTTTCTGGAGAAGGGCTTCGACAACACAACCATCGAAGACATAGCCGAAGCGGTCGAGATCTCACCGAGCACGTTCTTCAACTATTTCCCGAGCAAGGAGGAAGTGGTGTTCCAGGATGATCTGGACCCATTGGTCCTCGCCGCCTTCGATGCACAGCCGAGCCATATTCACCCGATCACCCGGCTGCGTACGGCGATGCGCACGGTTTTTACCCAGATCACGCCCGAGCAGGACAGGCTCATGCGCCAGCGCATGGAGCTGTTCACGACGACGCCGGAGCTGCGCGCCGCGATGCTGAGCCAGTTCGCCACGCTCGCCGACCAGATCGCGGACCTCCTCGCGCCGCGCGTCGGAAAGCGGCCGAACGACTTCGCCGTCCACAACATCGCCGGCGCCGTGCTGGGCGTGCTCATGATGGCGTTGCTCACCATCGGCGAGAATCCGGACGCAGACATGCACCAGGTGGTGGATCGCGCGATGGCTCACCTCGAGGCCGGCCTCCCGCTCGAATGGCCTCCAGAAAAAACCCCTCGACAGAAGCGGCGCTGAGCAAAGAGTCCGCCGGCCTGCTCCTTTACCGCGGCGAGCCCCCGCACGTCGAGGTGCTGCTGGTGCACCCAGGCGGCCCGTTCTGGAAGCGTCGTGACGAAGGCGCGTGGTCGATTCCCAAGGGGGAGATCGAGCAGGGCGAGGCACCGATGGACGTGGCGCAGCGTGAGTTCGCGGAAGAGCTCGGCCGGCCGGCGCCCGGCGGAGCGCTGGCGCCACTGGGCTCGATCCGCCAGGTCGGGGGCAAGGTCGTGCACGCCTGGGCGGCGCCAGGCGACCTCGACGTGACCCGGATCGAAAGTTCGACGTTCAGCATGGAGTGGCCGCCGAGCTCCGGCCGGATGCAGACATTCCCGGAGGTCGATCGCGCGGCCTGGTTCGACCTCGGGGCCGCGCGGCGCATGATCCTGGCGGCGCAGTCGACGTTTCTCGACCGGCTGGAGCAGCTGCTGGCTTAGCTCGCGTCGGCACCTTGGCCCGATCGACGCGGCCGTTCCCGTTCAGAGGAGATGTCGGGCGGGGCGCATTCAACCGGCGAACGCGCCCGCCTCGAACTCAGTGCCCCGGGCACATCCTGACGCTCGGGTTGTAGTTCGCGAAGATCCCGTCGGGGTTGGGCCGCCAGATCCAGGCGTGGAGCGCCCAGAGCCCTAGCGAGTCGATTCGCGTGAACTCTCTGCCGAAGAGCGTCGGCTTGTCGGCCGACTGCCAGGCGCTCAGCGGGATGATGTACTCCACCGCGACCAGCTGGAGACGGTCACCGTCGACCTCGTACACCAGCGCCTCAGGCTCCGCGGCGTTGACCGTGCCGTTGAGCAGACCGGTGTTGACGTAGTGCTGCCCCATGCCACCGACCCCTGGCAGGTCGAAGCAGGCGAGCAGCGGGTTGTACTGCGCGAGCCGGGCCACCGCGGGATCGTGGAACTTTGCGGTCGCCTGCCTCACCCCAGCGAGTGAAGCCTGGCTGGAGGCCTGTGTCACGGGAGCGATCAGAAGCGTGAGCGGCACGACGACGCCAAGTGCTCGAACGATCAGCTTGATCATGTCCCCTCTCCTCCTCAGCGGTAGAAATACGGATCGAGAACGCTGACCAGCGTGATCCGGTCGACGGGCAGCGAGTTTCGATTTGCGGTCTTCCGGATCGCCTCCGGATTCGGTGCGTCGTAGATGCAGAACGTCTTCCGCTTGTCATTGCTGACGTACGAGTGAACCCAGGTGACCGCCTCGTCGGAGTTCTTCCCGACGACCGTCAGGCAGACTTCCTCGCCCTTGGCGTCGATCGGGATGTGAAGGCCGTCGGGAAACGTCCTCTCGACCATGTATCGCGGCATTCGATCTTCCTCCTCGTGTGATGTGGTCGCGCGACCACCGACACCGTAGGAGCGGCACGGCCATCACCGAATCGGGGGGAGCACCCATATTGGGCGGCGGCGTTACCTAACTTGCGCGGCCGCCTGTCCTCGAGTCTTGACCCCGAGCTTGGCCAGGATCGCCGAGACGTGATGATCGACGGTCTTGGTCGAGAGGAAGAGACGTTCCGCTATCTGGGCGTTGGTCAGACCGCCTGCCACGAGGCCGAGGATCTCCGTCTCACGCTCGGTCAGGTTGGCGCGGTTGCGAAGCGTGGTGGCGCGAGGGCCCCGGGGAAGGCCCCGCACGCCCTGCCGGCGGAGCCGGCGCGACACGATGGCCGCCGCTGGGCGCGCTCCCAAACGCTGAAATTCGGCGAGCGCCTGGCGCATGTCTTGCTCTTCGGGCGACCATGCCAGCGCCAGGGCAGCTTCATACGAACAGCCAAGTCGAAACCACGTATTCGACGCCTCCCGCCGGCGGCCGTCGAGCTGGAGCGAGTACACGTCCGGAGCTGCCAACGGACGGGGTTCCGCGAGACCGACGCGGACCCGCCAGCAGGCCATCTCACCGGCCACCCATGAGGCATGGCGGCGGACCGCGATCTCGAAAGTGGATGAGGTGGCGTCTCCGACCTCGTCTTCGCGGCCGTCGAGCCAGAGCGCCTCGGCGCGTGCCACGGCCACCGGCTCCCGTCTCTGCAGCTCGATCGTGGGCGTCGCCAGCGAGGCGGCTTCGTCCAGCGGTGGCCAGCAGCCTGGATCGCCGCGTCGAGCCCGCACGAGACCGAGCACGACCAGAGCGACGATCCGCGGAACCGGAGACAGTGGCTCTCGGATGACCTCCTCCGCGAGGCGGGTCGCCTCGTCCCAGCGCCCGCGGTCCATCTCGCACCTCGCGCGGTAGGCCAGCATGTAGTGCCGCCACAGATCGAGCCCACGCTCGATCGAGAAATCTAGCCCGGCTTCGTAGAAGCGGTCGGCGAGCGCGTAGGACTTGAACCGCGGCGACCACCAGGTGAGCGCCACCAGGACACGACCGGCGTGCTCGTCCAGGCCGCTCTCCTGGGCCACGCGCATGATTCCCTCGAGCTCCGCGACTGCAGTCGCGGATTGCGTCTCGAGGTAGTCCGTGACCGCGAGGTTGATCTGCGCGTAGACGCGGGCCTCGACGTGCTGGAGGTGGTCGGCGAGCTCGAGCGCCCGGCGCCCCCAGATCCTTGCGTCGTCCCTGTCCTCGAGGTTCACGAAGATGTGCGAGAGGTTGCAGTACGCAAGCGCAAGCTCAGGCCCCGCGGGAAGCTGCTCCAGGACCGTGATCGCCTCCTCGGCCGTCTGCCGCGCCTCGGTGATGCGGCCGACGTAGCGCAGCAGGCGGGAGAGCGACCACAGCGCGTCGCCGTGGCGCCGCCGATCGTCCAGAGCGTCGTAGAGGTCGCGCGCCTCCCGCTGCGCTTCCATCGCCTCGTCGATCTGACCGGACAGGTAGCACGCGTGTGCGCGGCGCTGATGGAGCTCCGCGAGCACCTCCTTCGTGGCGCGCAAGCGCGGCCACCACCGCGACGTGAAGCGCGGTTCTCCGATGCGGTGCAATCGACGCCTCCACCGCGAGGCGCGCGAGCTCGTGGCGGAATGCAACTCCGTCCGGCTGGGCGACCAGCACCCCGGACGCAACGCATTCGTCGACGCTGTCGATCGATCCCGGGCGCATCAGGTCCAGGAGCCACAGCTCTGCAGTCGCCGGGATGATCGACGCGGCCTCGACCAGGCCCTGGCCTTTCGCACTGAGTCGTGCGATTCGAGCCATGACGGCGTCGTGGACCGTCGCCGGCACCGCGTGCGTCCCGCCGGCAAGCACCTCGGTGACGAAGAATGCATTGCCTGACGTCTTTCGATAGAGGTCGGCGGCGTCGACTCCATGCGGCGCGGCCAGCTGAGCGACCGCCGCCGGCGACAGCGTGGACAGCCGGACGCGGCTGATCGGGCCGGCGGTCGGGAGCGCTCCCATCATCAGGCGCAGCGGGTGCATGCGATCCAGCTCGTCATCGCGGAAGGTCGCGATGATGAGTGCCTGGGTGGACTCCACGCGCCTGGCGACGATGCGGAGGACGTCCAGTGTCGCGGCGTCGGCCCAGTGCAGGTCCTCAAGCACGATGACCGCGGGCGCCCGTTGACGCAGCTCGTTCATCAGCTCGGCGGCGAACACGTGCGGCCTGGCTTCGGTCCGGCCGAGTCGGTCGAGCTCGCCGCCGGTCGCCGCGGCGACGTCGAGGAATGGCGCCAGCGGACGCGGCGTGACCAACGCGTCGCATGCGCCGTGGATCACCTGGACCCGGGCGGGCAAGTTCGCGGTGAAGCGGTGCACCAGCTCGGTCTTGCCTATACCGGCCTCGCCGGCGATGAAGACCAGCCGTCCGGCGCCGCCCTCGACCACCTTGACGTGATCTGCCAGCAGCGCGAGCTCGGCGGAGCGTTCGAGCAGCTGTATTTGTGCCCCAGGTTGCAAAGTGGGCTAAATCGTGCGGTACGAGTGCCGGGGGAGCAAGGGCGGCCGGTACCACCGGCCGCCCTCAAGTTGTCCTAGCTGACCGCCGCGAGCGCGTTGACCTGCCCGTGGCCGAACCACGAGTTGTAGCCCGCGCCGCCCTCGCATGCCTGCGCCGCCCCGTTGTCCAGCGCCGGGAAGAACGCGTACAGCGCCACGTCGGACGCACTTGGGCACGCCTGCGGGTCGGCGGTGTTGTTGATTCGTGCCGTCACCTGGCCCGGGTTGGTGATGCCCATGCTCTCGATCAGGGCCACGACGCCTGCCACGTGTGGCGAGGCCATCGAGGTTCCCTGCAGGTAGCAGTACTTGGCGGATCCATCGAACACGACTCGAAGGCAGTTGATGGTCACGGGATATGAGGGGAACGTGGAGAGCACACGCCCATTCGGTGCCTGAGCCGTCTTTTGCAGGATGCTGTCGCCTCCCGGCGCGACGACCTGCACCGTGCCTACGCCGTAGCTGGAGTAGAACGACTTCATCTTCAGGTTGCCGTCTGCGGTGACCCCAATGACACCAGGCACCTCAACAGGGATTACGGCGCAGTCGTTGTGCACCGTCCGAACGACGGGAGTTGTGTTGTCCGGGCTGGTGGAGTCCTGGGTCGGATGCGCAAGGTCGTCCGCCTGGTTGCCCTCGGCCGCGACGACGCTCACTCCTTGCCGTATTGCAAACGTGATCGCGCGGGACTCCGCCTTCCAGATGGCGCGCTGGGTCGGGTCGTTTTTGCAGTTGAAGAGAAACGGGTCGGCGAAGTAGCTGTTGTTGGTCACGTTGAAGTGGTGCGTGCCGGCCCAAACGAAGGCGCACACGACCGATTCCGGGAAAAAGAACCCGTCAGCGTCACCGGCCTTGATCGCGGCCAGCCTGACGTTTGGCGCCACCCCTACGATGCCGATCGTATTGCGCGCGGCGGCAATTGTGCCCGCGGTGTGTGTGCCATGGCCGTTGTCGTCTTTCCATGCGGCTGGACTAGTGTTCGGTGCGCCGCTCACGCAGCCAACGCTGTTGGCGAAGTCGATGTTCGGCGCGAGATCGGGATGCGTCGGATCAGCCCCGGTGTCGATGTCACCGACCAGGACCGACCGGCTTCCGCTTGTGATCGCCTGCGCCTCGAAGGCGTGGATCTGTGGCATATCCCACTGCAGCCCCGACAGGTTGTCGCCAGCAAGGGCCGTTACCGTGGGCGTGGGGTCGGTGCCGCCGGCGTCCAGCTGTCCGCCGTCGAGACGAGTGGCGAACTTCGTCGTCGCCGCGGCACCGTCGATACCGGCCGCCGACCTGACGTTGGCGGCAAAGTCGCTCCGATTGGAGCGGGCGATGACCACGCCGATCTCCTGGTAGTTGGCCACCAGCTGCCCGCCCGCACCCTGGATCAACGCGGCCGCGTTCTGCGACGACGCGTTGCTCTGGTACGTGACGATGTATGTCTCCACCGCGCCGGTCGTCGCCGCCTGCACCGGCACGACCGGTGCGCTGAGAACGAGCAACGAACCCAGCACAAGCCACGCGCGCGTGCGCGAACGCACGAAACTAAGGGCTCTCCGCATCGCTTACCCCCCTACATCGCGAGCTGACGGATCACATGCAGCTTAGCAACGTCCGGACACACGAATAAAGGTCGCGCGCAAGCGGTTTCTTCGGAGGATGGATCCCATCCGGCAGGAGACTGAAGGGACGACCGACCTGGCACGCGTGCACGGCTGGCTGTCCCGGCATCGCGGACAGACACTGGACCTCGACCACGCGCAGAGCTTGGTGCTCGGCGTGCCCATCTCGGCCGCACGGGCTGTGCTGGTGGCGGTCGCGCTGCATGCTGACGGCGAGGTCGTACCGCGCCTCGGAGGAGTCGTCCGCGCGATCTCGAACCGCACGCCCGGCGAACCCGTGCGGCTCGTCTTCGAGGGCCGTTCGCCTGCGCACCTGCCTCCCAGCGAGGCCGAGGTCGCTGCCTCATTGCTGCTCGGATCGATCTCAGACCTGGTCGCCGGGGACGACCTTGTCGCCCGGGTCGCCTGAGCCTCGGCCGGCGTAGGAGCGCCCCAGGCGTTCCTGACCCGTGTGGATGATGTGAAAGCGAGGCTGGACCAGGTCCAAACCGGATCAACGCCGATCGAGCGCTTTCGTCCGCTGCTCGATCGTGACGTGTGGAGCGCGCTCAATGGCGCGCTGGCCGAGGTGGCCCACAGGATGCGCAACCGAGTGCTCTGGAACGTCAACTCGACTGCGCGGGGGGGCGGGGTGGCCGAGCTGCTCGGGTCTCTGATCCCTTACGACCGGGGCGCCGGGATCGACGAGCGCTGGGTCGTGATTGAGGGCTCGCCGAATTTCTTCAAGGTCACCAAGAAGATCCACGGCATGCTGCACGGCGTCGCGTCCGATGGCGCGCGACTGTCGGCGGAGGAGCAGCACCAGTACGAGCTGGCGACGGCGAACAACGCGGGACCACTCGTCGAGTTGATCCATCCGGGCGACGTCGTGATCCTCCACGACCCGCAGACGATTGGCTTGATCCCGTCGCTGACCGAACGCGGCGCTCATGTCGTATGGCGGTCGCACATCGGTGTCGACACGCCCAACGACATCGTTCGAGGCGCATGGAAATTTCTGCGGCCTTATCTCGACACCGCCGGAGCCTATGTCTTTTCTCGCGCCTCATACGTGTGGGAAGGCCTGGAGGCGGCGCGGGTCCGCGTCATCGCTCCGTGCATCGATCCGTTCTCAGCCAAGAACGCGGACCTCGATGAGGTCTCCGTGCACGCGATCCTGCATGCGGCCGGAGTCTTGAACGGAGCAAGCGGCGGTGATGCATCGTTCACACGCCACGACGGGACGCGCGGTCACGTCTCGCGGCGGGCGGACATGACGGAGCCTGCGCTGCCCGACGACTCGCGCATCGTCGTGCAGGTCTCGCGCTGGGACCGCCTCAAGGATCCGGCCGGCGTCCTCGACGCATTTGCCGAGCACGTCGCGCCAATGAGCCAAGCCTGGCTCGTGCTTGCCGGTCCCGCAGCGACGTCGGTTGATGACGACCCCGAGCAGCCCGAGGTGCTTGCCGACCTGAACCGCCGTCGTGAGGCGTTGCCCTCGACCGTGCGTCAACGCATCGTGCTTGCTCAGCTTCCGATGCAGGACGGAGAGGAGAACGCAGCGATCGTCAACGCCCTGCAGCGCCGAGCCGACGTGGTCGTGCAGAAGAGCGTGGCCGAGGGATTCGGCCTTACGGTCGCGGAAGCGATGTGGAAGAGCCGGCCCGTGGTCGCGAGCCGCGTCGGCGGGATCGAAGACCAGATCCAGGACGGCAGGAGCGGCGTGCTCATCGACGACCCGCGGGACCTGGCCACCTTCGGCCGCGCGGTGGTCGACCTTCTCCGCGACGAGCCGCGCGCCGCGAAGCTGGGCGCCGCCGCCCGAGCTCGCGTCACGCGCAAGTTCATCTCGCCCTGCTACCTGATCGAGCAGGCGCAGCTCATCTCGGCTCTCGCCGGCAACTAACATCCGCGTTTGGTGGCGGTGCGGTTTTTTCGGCAGGACGAGCTGCCCAAAGACATGGTCTCGCGCGACTTCGTCGGCGAGAAGCACGGCGGAATCGAGGCGTGCATCCTCTTCGTCGACGCGGGGCCAGGCGAGGGTCCGTGCCTTCACCGTCACCCTTACGTGGAGATCCTGATCGTGCTGGAAGGAACCGCGACGTATGACGACGCCGAATCGAAACACGAGGTGGGCGCCGGCGAGTTCGCGGTCGTCGACGCAGGTCAGCCGCATGGTTTCGTCAACTCCGGCACCGGCAGGCTGCGGCAGGTCGACATACACCTCAGCCCTCGTTTCATCACGGAGTGGCTGGCCTAGCCAGATGCCGCGCATCGATCCCCACGACCCCGGGGTGGAACCGGCAAGAAAGCGGGCCGAGGAGGCGGGCGACGCCGCCCGCTCGCCGCTCAAGGTCGGCAAGGGCGAGGCTCGCTTCGGCACCGCCAGCTGGACCGACCCGACAATGACGGCGCCGGGCGTCTTTTATCCGAAAGGGGCGGACACCGCCGAGGAGCGGCTGCGTTTCTACGCCAGCCAGTTCCCGGTGGTGGAGGTCGACTCGACCTACTACGCCGTGCCCTACAAGCGCGTCGCCGAGACCTGGGTGGAGCGGACGCCGAAGGACTTCGTCTTCGACGTCAAGGCGCACGCCCTGATGACCGGCCAGCCGACCGAGGTGGCGCGGCTGCCCAAGGCGATCCGGGAAGAGCTGACCGCCGAGCTCAAAGAGAAAAAGCGGATCTACCGGAAAGACATGCCGGCGGAGCTGCTCGACGCCGTGTACGCCCAGTTTCGCGAAGGGATCGAGCCGCTGATCGACGCGGGCAAGCTGGGGGCGATCTTCGTCCAGTTTCCGAAGTGGGTCTTTCCGTCGAACGAGGCGCGGGAGCTGATCCTCGAGACGCGCCGGCGGCTAGATCTTCCGATCGCGGTCGAGTTCCGGCACGGCAGCTGGTTCAACGAGAAGAACGCCGAACGTACGGTGCGGTTCCTGCAGGACAACAAGATCCCATATGTCGCAGTCGACGAGCCGCAGGGTTTCAAGAGCTCCGTCCCGCCTGTCGTCATCCAGACCAACGACGATCTCGCGGTGTTCCGGTTTCACGGCCGCAACAAGGACAACTGGGAGAAGAAAGAAATCACCCCGGCGGAGCGGTTCCGGTACCTCTATGACGAGGACGAGCTCGCGGACTGGACGCCGAAGATCGCGACCGTGGCCAGGAGCACGAAGCAGACGCACGTCGTCTACAACAACTGCTTCTCGAACTACGGGACCACGAACGCGCGTGAGGCCGCGCGGTTGCTGGCGGAGATGCAGGCCTAGCGCCTCGGGTCCATGTACCTCGCGCACCACGCGTGCAAGGCCTCTCCGTCCCGCCAGGCTTTGACGACCCGCTCACGAGCTTTCGGTGTCGCGATCCACGGCTCGACCGCCCAGCGCTTCCAGTAGATCAATCGCTTGTGGCGGAGCAGGTCGGCGCGCGCGTGGTCCTGCGGATAGGGCGGTGGAACGCGCTTGAGCTCCTGCCCCTCGACCTCGTAGCCCTTCTTGCGCAGGTCGGCGACGATGGCGACCAGCTGCTTGCCTGAAGCGTCGGCCGCGATTGCTTCACGCAGCTTCTTGAGCTGGACGTCATCAACCATGTAGCGACCGCCGGCGGCGACCAGACCTTCGGCGTCGAGGGCCACGTAGCCCCCGCGGTCCAGGTCGGCATAGATGTTCAGCTTGTACGGCGACTTGTCAGCCGAAAAGCGGATGTCGCGGTTGGGACGCGAAACGCGATGCGGCGGCCCGAACTCCGCCTCCAGGTCGGCCAGGAGCGCAAGCATCGGGGCCTTGACCTCGTTCTCGTACTGGCGCCGGTGCGCTTCGAAGTACGCCTTGTTGTTGTTTGCCCGAAGACCCAGGAAGAACCCCCTGAAATCGCCCGTCCAGCCCGTAAACCTGCCCGCCACGCCGGACAGATTAGCCCGAGCCAGACGTTCACATAAATAAAGGAAGTAGATGTCTTTGCTCCTCGCCGCGATAGTTGCCACCAGCGGAGGATTCGCCGGCCATCACACGGCCGGCGGGACCGGCGCGCCGATCGAGCTGTGGCAGGTGATCAACCTGATCGGGGCGCCCCTGCTGGCGATCCTGTTCCTGCAGCCGGTCATCGATGACCTGAGGGCCTGGCTGAAGCGAAATTGAGACGCTGGCCGGTCAGTGTGAAGGCTGTCTTGCCGCCGGCTCTCTGACCTCGACCCGATCGCCGACGCTGAGCCGGCCGCTGGTCAGCAGGTCGGCGCGGAGGCCTCCGCGGTG
>WNGG01012444.1_pt1 | contig 16179 bp, 16 predicted proteins | sample 5400661 | NCBI WGS metagenome assembly WNGG01 (sample SAMN13153372, study PRJNA577476) | soil metagenome | isolation source: 100 cm soil or saprolite under Garry oak tree replicate 1 | place: USA:California | collected 2016-06-15 | reverse complement strand
TGCAGGAAGCCTATGCCAATCCCGAAGCGGTGCTCACACGCCATTTCCCCGATGCGGCGAGAGGGCGCAAAGCCGTCGGCTCCGGCTGATTTCCTGAGCATGGCTTGGCGCAGCCGAGCGCCTTCAGGATCCCTGATTTCTGAGCGCTGACAGCACCAGGCCCTGGAATTCGGCTTCCCGGTCGAGCACCAAATCGACCGGAACGGCTCGGGCGCGCGCCGCGAGAGCCGCGATCCGGGGGTCGCCGGAAATCCGCGCCAGATCCTTTTCGGTCGTCACCGGCACGAGGCCGAGCCGATCCGCCTCGGCGAGGAGGCGAGCCGCATCCTTGGCGCTGTAGCGATGATGATCGGCAAAGGCCCGGCGAGCGCCGATGCGGATCCCTGCGTCCGCGAGCGTTGCGAAGAATTTCTGCGGATCGGCGATGCCGGCGAACGCCAGCACGTCCTTGCCGGCAAGCGCCGCGAGCGCTTGCGCGTGGGGTTCGAGCCGGCCGCGGAACACCGGGATTCCCCGCGCCTCGGCTTTGGCGAGGACGCAAGCCGCCGCGGCGATTTCGCCGACCGCGATCAGCGCCTGCGTCCGTTCGAGCTGGATTTCCAGCGGCGCGCGCAGCGGGCCGGCCGGGAACACGCGAGCGTTGCCGATGCCGCGGCGGCCGTCGAGGACGAGAACGGCAAAGTCCTTGGCAAGGGACGGATTTTGGAATCCGTCGTCCATGACGATGACGCTCGCCCCGCTCGCGCGCGCAACAGCGGCGCCGGCCGGCCGGGCTCGCGCCACGACCGTGGGCGCGATCCGCGCCAGCAGCAGCGGCTCGTCGCCGACTTCCCGGGCGCCGTGTCGCCCCGGGTCGACGACGAGGGGACCTCGCGCGCGGCCGCCGTAGCCGCGGCTGAGAAAGAACGGCCGCTCGCCGGCTGCCTTGAGGAAACGGCCGATCGCGAGCGCGGCCGGCGTCTTGCCCGCGCCCCCCAGGGTCGGATTGCCGACGCAGATCAATGGCACGCCGGCCGCGCTCCCGGGCCGGCGCATGCGGGCCGCCGCGGCCCAGCCGTAGAGGCCGGCAACGGGCGCGAGCAACGCGGAAGCGATCCCGGTTTCCTGCCAGAACGCCGGGGCGCGCAAGTCAGGTTTGCTCCAGGCGAAGCTGCATCAGGTAGGGTTCGAGCGCGGCAAGGGTGCGATCGAGTGCGCCGCCGAGCAGCTCGACGGTGCGAAGCGCCGCTTCCGACACATTGGTGCGTTCCGCCGCATCGGTGAGCCAGGCGCCGAACCGGACGGTGAGCTTGCCCACGTCGGTGACCCGCTCGGCGCCGCGCGCCTGGTCGAGCGCGGCATAGATCTCGGTGAAATTCCACACATGCGGTCCGTGCAGGATCGCGGCCCCGAGCTTGGCGGCTTCGATCGGATTCTGACCGCCGTGGCGCACCAGCGAGCCGCCGATGAAGACGATCGGGGCCAAGCGGTAGAGCAGCCCGAGCTCGCCGATCGTATCGGCGACATAGACGTCGGTGCCGCGATTCGGCAGCTGGCCCGACGAGCGCATCGCCCCGGACAATCCGGCAAGCCGGGCAATGTCGAGGATTCCCGGCCCGCGCTCGGGATGGCGCGGAGCCAGGATGGTGACGAGCCCCGGGAAGCTGTGGCGCAGGCGGCGATGGGCATCGATGACCAGCACCTCTTCGCCGGGATGGGTCGACGCTGCGGCGATCACCTCATGTTGATGCGGGGAGCGCCGAGATGGGCATAACGATCGGCGTCGAGCTCGGATTGCGCCAGGCAAAGATCGAAACGCCGGAGCAGCGCCGCGATGGTCGTCGGCGCGTATCGCCAGCGGTCGAACGATTGCGCGGACAGCCGGGCATTGACGAGGATCAGCGGGATGCCGCGGCCGGTGCTCTCGATGATCAGATTCGGCCAAAGGTCGGATTCGGAGAACAGCGCCAGATTGGGGCGCCAATGCTCGAGGAAGCGGGTGATGAACTTCGGCGTGTCGATCGGAACGAACTGATGGATGACTCCCGGCGCCAGCCGCCGCTCGGCGAGCTTGGCGGAAGTGACGGTGCTGGAGGTCATCAGCACGGCAAAACCCTTCGCGCGCAGCCGCTCGACCAGCGGCATGAGCGAGAGCATCTCGCCGACGCTGGCGCCGTGCGTCCAGATCAGCGGCCCGGGCGGCCGCGCGACCGCGGTCTCGCCGCGCCGCTCGCCGATCCGCAGGGGGTGCTCCTTGCCGCGTTTGAGGCGCTTGGCCAGCAGGATCGAGGTGAGCGGCGTGGCCGCGGCCGCAAGCCGGCGATAGCTGCGCAACGTCAGCGGCAGGCGCTCAGGCGCCGCGACCGAACGGCAGATTGATCGCGGAGCGGTCCCAATTGTCGAGCTCGATGCGAAGGCTGGTGGCGATCGCGACCGGGAAGATCGGCCGCCCGGATTCGCGCGCGAGCATCACGATGCCGAGCCCCGCGACGCGCGAGATCTTCGGCACGTCCGCGGTGAGCGCCACGTTGTAGCCTTGCGCGAGCGCAGCGAGCATTTCCCGGAACGCGGCGACGCCGCCCTTGCGGTCGTGCCGCCGGCCCGGATCGCCCGAGCCTCGGATCGTCGCGATGCCCAGCCGTTGCGCCGCAATGGCGTTGATCTCGCCGTCGTGGTGACGCGAGATCAGCACTTTGACCCGATGCTGCGCCCGCTTGATGAACGGCGCCATGAAGTGCTGCCCGTGCCACATCGCAACGATCAGCGGCAGATCCGGTTCGACCGCCTCGTAGATGCCGGGAGGGTCGAGCTCGAACCGCGAGGTCTTCCACACCAGCCGCAAGTAAGCGGCCGCAAGCGTCCCGAGCGTCACCTGCGTCGAGCGCGCCCGGCCGATACGCTTCTGCAACGAGGACATGACGTTGAGAATTCCGCGCAATCAACTTATCGAAACCGCGGCGCCCACGCCCGGGTAGAGCCAGCGCTGCAGATGAACCAGGAAATATCGCGTCCGCGCATCGAGCTCGCCGGCGAACACGAGGTGGAGCGATTGCCGCGAGCGAATCTCCTCCGCCATGTTCGATCCTCCGCGGCCCGAAGGAATGTTCACGCGAATTCGCGCTTGCGCGCTTCGACGAGATCGAGCAACGCGCGGTGCCGGCTGCGGCCCGCGGCGACCAGGGCTTCATGCACCGGTTCGGCTCGATTGTAGGTGAGTACCCGCCCCTCGATATCGGTCAACGCACCGCCTGCTTCGTGCACCAAAAGGTCGGCCGCCGCAAGGTCCCAGTCGTTGCTCGACCGGCTCGCGAACGCAACATCGAGCGTGCCCTGGGCGACGCGCGCGAGGCGCAACGCCAGGGAATGAATTTTCGCCACCGTCTCGATTGAAGGGACGATCGCGGCAAGCTGGTCGAGGCGGCGGCGCGGGCCGGCGACGCGCGCGCCGTCGAGCTTTTCTCCCTCGCTCGCCCGGATCGCCGTGCCGTTCAAGCGCGCGCCACGCCCGGCGACCGCCGCGTACAATGCGGCTTCTGGCGGAGCAAAGATCACGCCGAGCACCGGACGGCCCGCCTCCACGAGCGCCGCTGCGATCGTCCAATCGGCCATGCCGCGGATGTAGGCGCGCGTGCCGTCGATCGGATCGACGATCCACACCCGCTTTGCCGCGAGCCGGGCCGGATCATCGCCGCTCTCCTCGGAACGCCAGCCGTAATCCGGGGCGGCGGCGGTGAGGCGCTCGCGCAGCAGGCGGTCGACGGCGATGTCGGCTTCGCACACCGGGGAGGTGCCGTTCTTGGTCCAGGTCTTGAGCTCTCGCCCGAACATGCCGAGCGCGAGCGCGCCCGCCTCACGCACCGCATCGACGAGAATTGCGGAAAGGGCACTCGGCTCCGCGCGCGGATCAATGGCCGGCAACGGTCATCCCTTCCACCCGCAACGTGGGCGCGTTGGTGCCGTAACGGAACACGAGGTCGTTCGCCGGTTCCAGCGTGCGGAACATCTCGATCAGATCCCCCGCGATGGTCACCTCGCTGACCGGGTAGGTGAGCTCGCCGTTCTCGATCCAGAAACCGGCCGCGCCGCGGCTGTAATCGCCGGTCACGAAGTTGACCCCCATTCCGATCAGGTCGGTGACGTAGAAGCCTTGGCCGATGCCGCCGATGAGTGCTTGCGGCGTTCGCGCTCCGGGCTCGAGATGGAGATTGGTCGGGCCGGGCGAGGGTGCGGAGGATACCCCGCGCTGGGCGTGGCCCGTCGTGGTTTGCCCGAGCTCGCGCGCGGTCGCGCAATCGAGCAGCCAGGATTTCAGCACGCCGTTCTGAACCAGCGCGATCGGCCGCCCGGCCACGCCTTCGGCATCGAACGGGCGCGAGCGCAGGCCGCGCCGCCGCAGCGGATCATCGACGATGCCGATGCCGGGGCGGAACAATGACTCGCCGAGCTTGTCCTGGAGAAAGCTGGTATGCCGGGCGATCGCCGCGCCGTTGATCGCCGAGCCGAGGTGGGAAACCAGCGAGCCGGCCACGCGCGGATCGAACACGATCGGCACCCGGCCGCTGGGGACCTTGCGCGGATTGACCCGCTTGACCGCCCGCTCGCCGGCATTGCGGCCGATGGTGGCGGCGGCGTCGAGATCGGTCGCGTGCAGCGCCGTCGAATAATCGTAATCGCGCTCCATCGCCGTGCCCTTGCCGGCGATCGCCGTCATCGCCAGCGAATGCTGCGAGCCCAGATACGCGCCGGAAAAGCCGCTGCTGGTCACCAGCACCATGCCGCCGATGCCGGCGCCGGCCGAAGCGCCCGCCGATTTGGTCACGCCCTTGACCGACACCGCCGCCGCCTCGGCCTCGAGCGCGAGCGCTTCCAGGCGCGCGACGCTGGGCAGCTCCGGATCCGCGAGATCGAGATCGGGAATGGTCTTCGCGAGCAGCTCGCGATCGGCCAGGCCGGCGAACGGGTCCTCCGGCGCCGCGCGTGCCATCGCCACCGCGCGTTCGGCCAGATTGGCGACGCCGTCCTCGGAAAGGTCGTTGGTGGAGACGACCGCCTGGCGACGGCCGACCAGCACCCTTAGCCCGAGGTCGTCGGCCTCGGCGCGCTCGCTCTCCTCGACGGCAGCGTCCCTCACCTCGACCGCAAGCGACGCGGAGCGGACCGCGACCGCATCGGCGGCATCGGCGCCGGCGCGCCGCGCGGCTTCGACCAGCCGTTGGGCAAGATCGACGAGGGGGGATTGATCGAGCAGGGAGGACATGATGGGAGCGGTTCCGGTCTAAAGAGCAGAGCCGGGTTCGGCAAGGCTCAAATGTGCCTCGGACCCGCGCGGTTCAAGGCGCTCGGGTTCCTCCGGCCCGGCGGCGCGCGTGCTCACAATGCACGCAAAAGCTGCGTCGCATGCGCCCGTGAACGCTGCGGCTTTATGGATCCCGGCAAGCTCTCGTCAATCATTCCGCGCAAGGCGGCGTCAATCATGTGCGGCGAAAGCGCCGCCGACACCGGCTCTTAACCAGGCTTTTTAAGCGGATTCCGACGCCGCCGCGGCATGCTCCCGGACAAAGCCCGGGCACCAAGACTCAGGGCGCGCAGGGAGCGCAGTTTGAGGCGTCAACGGCAGTTCGGCGGGACCATGCCTGCCGGGTCGAGCCGCGCCGTGCGGCTCGACCCGCTCGCGCTTCCGGTCCGCTTCACGGCTTCCGACGCCGGCGCGGACGAGCGGGTGCGATGGGTCGAGCTCGACCGCGAACGTGTCGTGCTGCGCCGCGCGGTGCGCGGCATCCCCATGGCGATCCAGCTTCCGGTCAATGCCTTCCTGGGCGTGGCACTGCGTCTCGTCGCCACCGAGGGGGGCGAGTGCGTGACCCTTTCGCTCGAGCATCGCGATCCCGCGCTGAGCGTGCCGCTGTTTTCGCAGGCCGACGGCAATGACGTGATCGCGGATTGGCAGCTGTGGGCGCGCACCTTGGGTTTGCCGCTGCTCGTGGCCGACCGGGGCGGCAATCTTCGCGAACCGTTCGAGCGCATCGGCGGTGTGCGGCTCGAACCGGTGTGTCCGCGCCGGCGCCGGCGCAACGCCGTCAAGGCGCGCCGGCCCTCGATTCTCCTGCGTCGGGCCTTGGCTCCGCCCGCGCGGCAGCTGCCGGTGCATCGCGGCGAGCGCGAGATCGTCGCGCGGAGCTAGGCCGCCTAGTAAATAAATCCGAACTGACAAGCGACGTCGGTCGATGTCTGCTTTGGAGCATATTACCGACTCAAGTCGGACATCGCGCTATGTCCGAAAAGTACCAGAAAGAGACATATGCAGTGCAACAAAGGCAGCCCGTTTTATTCGATGACCTCGTCGGCGCGGCCGAACAAGCAGAGCGGCGGTCACGCTGAAGCGCCTTCAAGTTGAGAACCAACTGGACCTTGGCCGCCTGCTGCACCGGCAGGTTTTTTTGCCTTTCAAGACAGACCCCGTGAGATTCCCCGCGGCCAACGGTCGCAGGCTCAGCGCGAGGCGTCGCGCGTGCAGCGCCTCAAATCGATCTTCAATTGCTTGAGCTCGGCGATGTCCTGATCGATGCGGCGCTCCCATTTCTTGCGCAACGGTGCCCAGACCTTCGGCGGTACCGGATGGATATTCGGCAGCATGGCGAGTTGCTCGGCGATTTCCTCGAGGCTGAAGCCCGCGCGTTGCGCAAGCGTGATGTAGGTGATCCGGTGAAGGGTCGCTTCGCTGTAGCGGCGGTGGCTCCCGCTCGTCTTGCGTTCGGACGTGATCAGGCCGAGCTTCTCATAGTAGCGCAGCGTCGCTGCCGGCACGGAGCTGCGCTTGGACATCTCGCGGATGTTAATCAGCTCATTGGGTGGCATCAAAGTGGCTTTGCAGTCCATGATCTTCCCAACCGATCGCGAGCGAACCAGGTAGATGTAGTACCCGATGGACTGCGTCACCACCATGCTGGCGGTAAAATCGTCAGTAGCACGAAAGAGCGCCGCGGATAGGCTTCCCTCTTGAAATTCCAAAGTTGAAGTTTACTTCAACTTGAGTATCACTGCAAGTCAAGAGGGACGCTCGTGCCGCCAGGCGGAAGCCCCGCCGCCTCCGCCGCCCGAGGTCGATGCCGCCCAGGTCGTGACCAAATCCGTGCGCCAATGGGACGAATTCACTGGGCGGATCGCGGCCATCGGCGCGGTCGACATACGTCCGCGCGTCAGCGGCTATATCGACCACATCGCCTTCAAGGAGGGCGACATGGTCAAGGCGGGCGACCTTCTGTTCGTGATCGATCCGCGTCCCTACCGCGCCACCTATGACAGCGCGGTGGCCCAGCTCGAACGCGCCCGCGCATCGGCGAAGCTCGCGGAGGAGCAGTACAAGCGCGCGGAAGCGCTGGTCAAGACCGCCGCGATCTCGGTCGACACCTACGACACGCGCAGCGCCGCGTTGGGACAGACCAGCGCCGACGTTCATGCGGCCGAAGCGACGCTGGCCACCGCCAAGCTCAATCTCGACTTCACGGAGGTACGTTCGCCGATTGCCGGCAGAGTCAGCCGCGCGCTGCTGACGCTCGGCAACCTCGTCCAGGCCGACCAGACCGTGCTCACCAGCGTCGTCTCGCAGGACCCGGTCTATGTCTATTTCCAGCCGGACGAGCAGTCCTTCCTGCGCTATCGCGAGCTCGCCCGCAAGGGCGAACGCGCCAACTCGGATAACCCGGTGCGGGTGGGCCTCGCCAGCGAAACCGGCTTTCCGCATTCGGGCATGGTGAACTTCGTCAACAACCAGGTCGATGCGGCGACCGGCACGATCAACGTGCGCGCGACGGTGCCGAACCCCGATGGCGTTTTCGTGCCCGGCCTCTATGCGCGCGTGCAGCTCGAAGGGCGCGCCGAATACACGGCCATGCTGATCGACGACAAGGCCATCATGACGGATCAGGATCGCAAATACGTCTATGTCCTTGGACCGGGAGACAAGGTCAAGCGCAAGGACATCGTGCTGGGCAGCGTCCATGACGGCTTGCGGGTGGTGCCGTCCGGCCTCGATGCGAACGACAAGGTCATTGTCGCCGGTTTCCAGAGGATCTTCGCACCGGACACCAAGGTCAAACCCAACCTGGTTGCGATGAGCACCGGCCCCAGTCCTAACCCGTAAAGGAGACTCAACCTTGGGCTTCTCCAGGTTTTTCATCGATCGCCCGATTTTCGCGGCGGTGCTGTCGATCGTGATCTTCGTTGCCGGTGCGATCGCGATCCCGCTATTGCCGATCAGCGAATATCCCGAGGTCGTTCCGCCCACCGTCGTCGTGCAGGCGACCTATCCGGGCGCCAACCCCAAGGTCATCGCCGAGACCGTATCGTCGCCGCTGGAGGAGCAGATCAACGGCGTTGAGAACATGATGTACATGAAGTCGGTAGCCGGCTCGGACGGCGTGCTGCAGATGACAATCACCTTCGCCCCCGGCACCGATCCGAACAAGGCGCAAGTGGACGTGCAGAACCGCGTTTCCCAGGCGCTGTCGCGCCTGCCGTCGGAAGTGGTCAGCCTCGGGGTGACCACGCAGAAGCAGTCGCCAGCCTTCCTCACGTTGATCACGCTGATCTCGGACGGCAAGTATGATCCGCTTTACCTGCGCAACTACGCCAATATCCGGATCAAGGACCAGCTCGCGCGCATTCCCGGCGTCGGCCAGATACGGCTGTTCGGCGGCGGCGACTATGCGATGCGCGTCTGGCTCGATCCGGACAAGGTCGCTTCGCGCGGCATGACCGCGGGCGACGTGGTGCGCGCCATCCAGGAACAGAACGTCCAGGTCTCGGCCGGCCAGCTCGGCGCCGAACCGATCAAGGGCGGCAGCGATTTCCTGATTGCGATCAACGCGCAGGGCCGCCTGCGCACGCCCCAGGAGTTCGGCGATGTCGTGCTGAAAACCGGCTCGAACGGCGAGGTCGTGCGGCTTTCCGATGTCGCGCACATCGAGCTTGGGGCCAGCGACTACACCCTGCGTGGCCAGCTCGACCATTACAACACGTCCATCATCGGCGTGTTCCAGGCGCCCGGCGCCAACGCGCTGGCGACCCGGGACGCTGTGATCGCAAAGATGGACGAGCTCGCCAGGCAGTTCCCGCCCGGTGTGAGCTACCGCTCGGATTATGATGCCACGATCTTCGTGCGAGAATCGGTCGCGGCCGTCATTCACACGCTGTTCGAGGCGATCGCGCTGGTCGTGCTGGTGGTGATCCTGTTCCTGCAAACCTGGCGCGCCTCGATCATTCCATTGATCGCCGTTCCGGTATCGGTCGTCGGCACCTTCGCCGTGCTCTATCTGCTCGGCTTTTCCATTAACACGCTCTCGCTGTTCGGCCTGGTGCTCGCGATCGGCATCGTGGTCGATGACGCGATCGTCGTGGTCGAGAATGTCGAGCGTAACATCGAGGAAGGCCGCACACCGCTTGAGGCCGCGTACCAGGCGATGACCGAAGTATCCGGGCCGATTGTCGCGATCGCGCTCGTGCTGTGCGCGGTGTTCGTGCCGATGGCGTTCCTGACCGGCGTCACGGGCACCTTCTACAAGCAGTTCGCAGTGACGATCGCGATCTCGACGGTGATCTCGGCGATCAATTCGCTGACCTTGTCACCGGCGCTCGCCGCCAAATTGCTGCATTCGCACGACGCGCCGAAGGATATGCTTTCGCGCCTGATCGAACGCCTGCTCGGCTGGTTCTTCCGGCCGTTCAATCGCTTCTTCAAGGCGAGCTCGGACAGCTATCAGGGCGCCGTTTCGCGCACGCTCGGCCGACGCGGTGTGGTATTCATGGTCTATGTCGTGCTGCTGGCCGGCACCGGGCTGATGTTCAACGCGGTGCCGCGTGGCTTCATTCCGACCCAGGACAAGCTCTATCTGATCGCCGGCGTGAAGCTGCCCGAGGGTTCCTCGCTGGAGCGCACCGATGCCGTGCTGCAAAGGATGAAGGACATCGCGCTCGGCACAGAAGGTGTCGCCCACGTGATCGGGCTGACCGGTTTCAACCCCACCCAGCAGACCAACACGCCGAATTATGCCGTTGCCTTTCCCATCCTGAAGCCGTTCAACGAGCGCCACCGCAGCGCCAAGGAGATCGCCGCCGACATCCAGGCCAAGATCGCCAAGATCAAGGAAGGCTTTGCCTTCGTGCTGAACCCGCCGCCGGTCCTCGGTCTCGGCCAAGGCGCGGGCTATTCGCTGTTCGTCGAAGACCGCGCGGACGCGGGCTACGGCGCGCTCCAGCAAGCGGCCAACGCGCTGCAAACCGCGGCGGTGAAGATACCAGGCATGGGCTTTCCCTTCGTTGGCTACCAGTCGAACGTGCCACAGCTTGATATCCAGGTCGATCGCGTCAAGGCCAAGGCGCAGGGCGTGGCGCTGACCAGCCTGTTTGAGACACTCCAAGTCTATCTGGGCTCGTCCTATGTCAACGACTTCAACCTGTTCGGCCGCACCTGGCGAGTTTATGCGCAGGCCGATGGCGACTTCCGCAAGCGGGTGGAGGACATTGCCAACTTGAAGACCCGCAACGACAAGGGCGAGATGGTCCCGATCGGCTCGATGGTGAAGATCAGCCAGACCTTCGGCCCTGATCCGGTGTTGCGTTACAACGGCTATCCGGCGGCCGACTTCATCGGCGAGGCCAATCCGGCCATGCTGTCCTCGGCGCAGGCGATGGCCACGATGGCCGAGCTCGCCAGGCGGGTGTTGCCCAACGGCATGACCATCGAATGGACCGACCTCAGCTTCCAGGAAGCCACCCAGGGCAGCGCTGCCCTGCTAGTGTTCCCGGTCTCGGTTCTGCTTGCCTTCCTGGTGCTGGCGGCGCTCTATGAGAGCTGGGTGCTCCCGCTCGCGGTGATCCTGATCGTTCCGATGTGCATGCTCTCGGCGCTGGCCGGCGTGAAGCTCTACGGCAGCGACAACAACACCTTCGTCCAGGTCGGGCTCGTTGTGCTGATGGGCCTCGCTTGCAAGAACGCGATCCTGATCGTCGAGTTTGCGCGCGAACTCGAATTCCAGGGCAAGGGCATCGTCGAGGCCGCGCTGAAGGCCTGCCGGCTGCGGCTGCGGCCCATCGTGATGACTTCGGTGGCCTTCATTGCCGGCACGATCCCGCTGGTGCTCTCACAGGGCGCCGGCGCCGAGGTGAGGTCTGCGACCGGCGTCACCGTGTTCGCCGGCATGATCGGGGTCACCCTATTCGGCCTGTTCCTGACGCCGGTGTTCTATGTCGGCCTGCGTAAGCTGTCCGGGCGCAAGCTGTACGTCACGGCCCAAGCGTAGCGCATGTCACAGCCAACGTCGCCTTCGGGTCAAAGGCGAAGAACTCACTTTGAGCAAATGTTTCCGGCTTACCCCCGAAAGCGGACATTAGGGCCGGCGCTCGCCACCGCATGCATGCGGTTTTGCGATCGGCCGAGTGAATAGGCTGCGATCAGACGGGGTTCCCGAACAAGCCGCGGGACGTGCCGCGTGTTCAAGGGGTGGAGAAGATTGTTGGGTCTTCGGAGAAGATGCGATCGCGTTGCAAGCTAAGGGCCGCGTCGCACTCATTGCGCGATCAATCGGATTTTCCCTACAACCCGTGCCGCACCAGGCCGTCGAGCGCGATCGCGGCGAACAGCACGAGGCCGGCGTCGCGGTTCGACTTGAACACGGCAAGGCACAGCGCCGGGTCGGCGATATCGAGGCGGCGGATCTGCCAGATAAGATGCGCGGCGAAGAGCGCGACCCCGGCCGCGAACACGAGGCCCGCTCCCGCGGAAAATCCGGCAAGGCCGATCAGCAGCACGGCCGCGGCGTAGAAGGCGGCAAGCGCCGGTTTGGTCCGCTCGCCGAACAGGAGCGCGGTCGATTTGATGCCGATGAGCGCGTCATCCTCGCGGTCCTGGTGCGCATAGATCGTATCGTACCCGATCACCCAGGCGATGCTTCCCGCATACAGCAGCAGCGCCGGCCCATCGAGCCGGCCGAAGGCCGCCGCCCACCCCATCAGCGCGCCCCAGGAGAAGGCGAGCCCCAAGCCGATCTGCGGCCAGTAGGTGACCCGCTTGAGCAGCGGGTAGACCGCGACGACCGCCAGCGAAGCGACGCCCAGCGCGATGGTGAAAGCGTTGAACTGAACGAGGACGGCGAGGCCGATCAGCGCCTGCAGCACCAGAAAGCCGCGTGCGGCTCCGACGCTGACGTCACCGGAGGGAATCGGACGCGAGCGCGTGCGCTCGACGCGGGCGTCGAGGTCGCGGTCGACGAGATCGTTCCAGGTGCATCCGGCACCGCGCATCGCGACGGTGCCGATCGCGAACAGCACGAGATGCCACGGATCGGGGGTTGCCGCGCCGGCATGGTCGGCCGCGAGCGCAGCCGACCACCAGCACGGCAACAGCAAGAGCCACGAGCCGATCGGCCGGTCGGCGCGGGCGAGCCGCAGATAGGGACGGGCCCAGGCGGGCGCGCGTCGGTCGACCCAATTCCCGGTCGAATCGGCGACGCGTCCCGCCGCGCTCATCTCTTCAGTGGATTGCCGCTGAGCGAATCCAGGGTGCCGCCGCCCGTGGTCGTCGTGTCCGGGGTGGGGACGGCACGCATGCCGAGCGCTTCGCCGAGCGCGGGCCCGCGCCGCGCCTCGTTCGCCTCGCTCGTGCCGGCGGCGCAGATCCGGTCCTTGGTCTCGGCCGCTTTGCCATGGTTGACCTTGCTGGTGGTGACGACCTGCGCCGGGATGCCGCACGTGCTTGCGTTTTTCTCCATGAACTTCACCACCTTGGCCTCGGCCTCGAGGAAGCGCGTGAACAGCTGGCACAGCTCCGGCGGCGGCGCATGGCGCGCGCCGGCAGCCTTGATGGCCGCGGCCCGCTTCTCGGTCTCGGTGCGCAGCGGCGCGAATTCCGCCATGCAGGGCGGCGCTTGCGGCCGCGATTGGCCGGGGAACGCCCCCGGCATCACGCCGGGAGCGGCGCCCGGGCCTGGACCGGGGAAGCTACCCGGGCCTTGACTGGGGAAGGTGCCCGGGCCTTGACCCGGAAAGCCTCCCGGACTCTGGCCCGGCGCACCCGCCGGGCCTACCGTCATTTGCGCCATCGAGCCGCTCCCCGACCCGAGCATCAGCGCGATGACAAGCGAGGCGACCCGAACCGGCGCCATTGCGAATCCCCTCTGGACGTTTTCGCGAGCGTACTGGACTACGAGCCTGGCTAACAGCCCGATAATTCCGGCAGCAACGCGGCAATTTAGCCGGATTCGCCTCCCCGTGCCCGTGCCCTCGCTTGTTTTCCCTTCGCCCGGTAAAGGAGACCATGCCCCGATACGATTTCCGCACGCCGCGGCTGTTCCTGGAGCAGCCGATCGAGGCCGGCCGAAGCCTCGAGCTTTCCCGCGCGCAGGCGAATTATCTCGTCAACGTGCTGCGCCTGGCGGACGGCGAGCCGGTGCTCCTCTTCAACGGCCGCGACGGCGAATGGCGAGCCAACCTTCGCTCCAGCCGCAAGGCCGTCGCGTTGGAGGTGCTGGAACAGACCCGTCCGCAAACGGCTGCCGGCGATCTCGAATATCTGTTTGCTCCGCTCAAGCACGCGCGGCTCGACTACATGGTGCAGAAGGCCGTCGAAATCGGCGCCTCGCGGCTCGTTCCCGTGCTCACCCGCCACACCCAGACCAGGCGCGTGAACCTCGAGCGAATGCGCGCGAACGCCATCGAGGCCGCCGAGCAATGCGGCATCCTGAACCTGCCGCAGATCGGCGCGCCGGTGGCGCTCGACGAGTTCGTCGCCGGCTGGACCCCGACGCGGCTCCTGGTGTTCTGCGACGAGGACGCCGAGACCGCCGACCCGGTGGCCGCACTCGCCCCGGCCCGCTCGGGCGGACTGATGGGTGCGTTGCCGGTGAGCCTCCTCGTCGGCCCGGAAGGCGGCTTTGCCGAGGACGAGCGCAAGGCGCTCCGTGAGCTGCCGAATGCGATCCGGCTCGCGCTCGGCCCGCGCATCCTGCGCGCCGATACCGCCGCCGTCGCAGCGCTCGCGCTCGTTCAGGCGGTGCTGGGGGATTGGCGCTGAACGTGCGGGCCCGGTGACGAGAATGTCCGGGGCACGGCGTTTCGCGGCCGACGACAAGCCCGACGACCGCATTCCGTGCTAATCCTCGCGTTCCATTTGAACTTTGACGCGGCGGATCGCGCATGTCGGAATCCGATTTTCCCGGTGAGGGCATTCTCTGGCGCGGCTGGAACGAGGAAACCCTCGCGCTGATCCAGCAGAAAGGTCTTCCGGTCCTGCTGTTTGTCGCCGATCCGAACGCGCTCGCCTGGCCGTTTCTCAAAGCCGTGCTCCGGGCAATGCCCGCCAACGCCAGGCTGCGCGAGCTGCTGCACGAGCGCTATCCCGCGCTCTTCCTCGAAGCCGATGCGCTGCCGGAAGAACTGAAGCTGCTGGGGGCCGGCGATCGTTACCACATCGCGGTGCTATCGCCCGCCGGCCTGACCCCGATGATCACTATCGATCCGGTGCACGGCGCGCCGGCCGAGGTGGTGGCCGAGATCGTGCGGATCCTGGAGCGGCTCGACGAAGTGTGGCGCGACTGAGCTCGCGTGCCACACCGCGAGGCCCGCGGGACGCCCGTGCCCTGGCCACCCCTGGGAAAACTCGACAAATCCGCTTCGAGGCGGTCAGATTGGCAACATCCCGCACCGAGGTCTTTTCCCGCATGCCCGATAAGCCCAAGAGACGCGCAAAGCCCCGCCGCCCGCTCGACGGCGTGCGCATCATCGACATGTCGACCGTGCTGATGGGTCCGTTCGCGACCCAGATCCTCGGCGATTACGGCGCCGACGTGATCAAGGTCGAGCCGCCCGCGGGCGACGTCATGCGCACCGGCGGCCCGATGCGCAGTCCCGGCATGGGCTCGGTCTACCTGCAGGTCAATCGCAACAAGCGCAGCGTGGTGCTCGACGTGAAGAAGCCGGCCGGACGGGCGGCCGTGCTGAAACTGTGCGGGAGCGCCGACGTCTTCGTGCACAACATCCGCCCGGCGGCGATGCGCCGGCTCAACCTCGGGGCTGCCGAGGTGCGCGCGGCCAATCCGCGGATCGTCTATGTGAGCCTGATGGGCTACGGCGAGAGCGGGCCCTATGCGGGCCGGCCCGCCTATGACGATCTCATCCAGGGGATCACGGCGATCCCCTGGCTGATCGGAAGCATCGGCGGCGGCGAGCCGCGCTATGTGCCGCTGACGATCGCCGATCGCATCGTCGGCCTCAACGCGGTCCATGTCATCCTCGCGGCCCTGATCGAGCGCGACCGCAGCGGCGAGGGCCAGGCGATCGAGCTGCCGATGTTCGAGACCATGGCGCAGTTCGTGCTGGTCGATCACATGGCGGGGCGCGGCTACGAGCCGGCGATGGGCGCTCCCGGCTACAGCCGCTTGCTGGCGCCCGACCGGCGGCCGTATCACACCAGCGACGGCTATGTGTGCGTCCTCGTCTATACCGACCGGCATTTCGCGGCGTTCTTCCGCGCCATCGGCCGCACCGAAAAATTCGCCGCCGATCCGCGCTTTTCCGACCATGCGACGCGGGCGCGGCACTATCCCGAGATCTACGCGATCCTCGCCGAGATCTTCCGGGAGAGGACGACGGCCGAGTGGCTCGCGCTGCTGCGCGAGGCCGATATTCCCTGCGTGCCGCTCAACGATCTCGATCACCTGATCGACGATCCGCACCTCGCCGCGGTCGGCCTGTTCGAGGACATGGAGCATCCGAGCGAGGGCAAGATCCGGCTCGCCGGAATTTCCAGCCGCTGGAGCCGGGCCGGGCCGGGGATCGACCGGCATCCGCCGCGCCTCGGCGAGCACAGCGTCGAAGTTCTGCGCGAGGCCGGATTTTCCGAGGCCGAAATCCGCCGATTGTGCCGGGAAGGCGCCGCGGTCGACGCCGGCAGCGCCGCGGAGCACCTCGGCGAAGCCGAAGCGGCCAAAGCCCCGCCGCTGTGAGTTCGTGGTAGCCCGGATGGATCCCGCATTGCGCTTGGCTCCATGCGGGCGACGCGATTTAGAAAACAGAGGAACGCCATGGATCAGCAGGACGTGATCGTCGTCGGCGCCGGCAATGCGGCGCTGTGCGCGGCGCTGTCCGCGCGCGAAAGGGGCGCGCGCGTGATCGTGCTCGAGCGGGCGCCGTTCGCGGAGCGCGGCGGCA
>WNGG01005263.1_pt1 | contig 16180 bp, 13 predicted proteins | sample 5400661 | NCBI WGS metagenome assembly WNGG01 (sample SAMN13153372, study PRJNA577476) | soil metagenome | isolation source: 100 cm soil or saprolite under Garry oak tree replicate 1 | place: USA:California | collected 2016-06-15 | reverse complement strand
CGTGCGCGGTGATCGATACCCCAGAGGCTGCGATTGGTAAGATTTGATCAAAGCGAATTCCGATGGTTGATTCTTCCAGCGGACCTCCGGTCGCTGCCTGAATTTCTGGAGTTTGTAGTTCAGGGGGGCAAAGACGCGGGATTCTCCGAGGAGAGACTGTGGAAACTGGAACTTGCTTCAGAGGAGGCTGTCGTGAACGTCATTCGTTACGCGTACCCGGAAGGGAAAGCAGGAACGATCCAGGTCGGCTATCGATCCGAGGCGAACGGCTGGTTCTGCGTCAGAATCTGCGACGCCGGCCAGGCTTTCGATCCGCTCTCCGTGGGTCCTCCGCTTCTCACCCCCAAGGTCGAGGAACGTCCCATCGGTGGGCTGGGTATCTTCTTCATGAAGCACATGGCGGACGAGATTAGATACCGGCGCAAGAACGGCATGAACCACCTTACTTTGCGCTTCTCGCCGTGAATGATTGCGCGTTTCGGACCGACAATGGCTTGTACTTTGAATCCGCAATCCGCAAACCGCAATCGAAAGAGGATTTCCTCTTCCTCACCCAAATAGATCGGTCGAAAGATACTTCAGGCCTGTATCACAAGCCACCGTGACGACCAGCGCGCCCGGCTCGGCCTGGCGCGCCAGGCGCAGCGCGCACGCCACATTGGCTCCCGCCGAAAAGCCGCCGAAGATCCCCTCTACCCGAGCGAGACGCCGCCCGGTCTCCGTCGCTTCGTCGTCGGCCGCGGTCAGGAACCCATCGCAGAGAGACGGGTCCCAGAGCGGCGGGATCATCGCATAGCCCGTCCCCTGGATCTTGTGGCTCGTGTTCGAAATCGGTCCCCCGGCAATGAAGGGCGCGCTGGCCGGCTCGGCGGCGTAGCAGCGGATAGCCGAATTGTGACGCTTGAGCGCCCGGGCGCTTCCGATAAAGGTTCCCCCGGTGCCGATCGATGCGACAAAGTGGGTCACGCGCCCTTCGCTCTGTTGCCAGATTTCTTCGCCGGTAGCGGATTCATGCGCCGCGACAGAGCTGGGATTGCGGAACTGGTCCGCGCGGAAGGCTCCGAGCTCGCGGACCAGTTCCTGTGTCCGGATCTCGACCTGCTCGAGGTCTTCAGCAGAGACCTGGCCCGGGCGGGGCGTGCCCACTTGGGGCACGAGAACGACATCGGCCCCAAGGGCCTCCAGAATCCGTCGGCGCTCGACCGAGTTTCCTTCAGACATGACGGCGATCATCCGGTAGCCCCTGAGGGCACAGACAATCGCCAGCCCGATTCCCATGTTCCCGCTCGTGAGTTCGACGACGGTGCCGCCAGGGCGAAGCCGGCCGGCGCGCTCGGCATCTTCGATGATCCGCAGCGCGACCCTGTCCTTGACGCTTCCACCGGGGCTGTAGTATTCGAGCTTCACCGCCACGCGCGCCGGAAGCCCCGCCGCGAGCCGATTCAGGGCCACCAGCGGCGTTGCTCCGATCGCACCCAACACCGAGTCCAGCATCCCTGTCCCTCAGGATCAAGAAAGTAGGCCACGCTCAGCGTGAAAATGCAACCACAGACGAAGGTCAGCATGCGGCCGCGGGACTCCGACCAGAGCGGTGGCTGTGGTGGAATTACAAGTGGGAGTCAATTGATGCGGCCTTAGGGTCTGTGAAGAGTTTTAATTCGCGTTAATTCGTGGAATTCGTGGCCAGTAATCAGTAAAAATCGCCACGAATTCCACGAAAAAGATCACCTCACGGTGGCGCCGAGCGCTCGCTTCGGGCGTGCTGCTGCTTTCCGACTGGAGCCATCGCAGGAGCGGCGGAAGCCTTCTGCGACGCGTGGCGGTCTTTCAGCATGTTTCTCAACCTGTTTTGGACGAGGGGATTGAGGGCATGCTGGACGCCATCGCCGAAAGCGGATTCATAGACGGACAGAACATAGAGATCAGGCGTTTCAATGCCGAAAACGATTTGCCCACCGCCAACGCCATCGCCAAGCAGATTACGAATGGCGAATTCGATCTCCTGCTGACAGCCAGCACGCTTTCGCTGCAGACGGTAGCCAACGCCAACCAGGCGGGCAAAACACGCCATGTATTCGGCATTGTTGCCGACCCGTTCGGCGCCGGCGTGGGAATCAGCCGCGAAAACCCGCTGGATCACCCTAAACATCTAGTGGGCATCGGGAGCTTTATCCCCGTTGACAAGGCGTTCGCTCTGGCCAGGCGGCTCTTCCCCGGCCTGCAATCCGTGGGGGTTGCGTGGAATCCGGCGGAGTCGAATTCGGAGGCCTTTACAAAAGCCGCGCGCAAGGCCTGCCGGGAATTGGGGATAAACCTGCTGGAGTCGAGCATCGAAAGTTCGTCCGGCGTCTTCGAAGCCGCCAGCTCCCTGGTTGCCCGGGGCGCACAAGCCCTATGGGTAGGCGGAGACGTCACTGTGCTGGTGGCGCTCGAGTCCGTCGTTGCGGCGGCCAAACGGGGGCGGATTCCGGTCTTCTCGATCATCCCTCCCAGCGTGAAGCGAGGCACGCTCTTTGATCTCGGCTCCAATTTTTACCGGATAGGAAAAGAGACGGGAATGCTGGCAGCGCAAGTCCTGAACGGCGCTGATCCCGCCACGATACCGGTCACGAATCTCATCATCGAGAGACTGGCGATCAACCGCCAGGCGCTGGAGGGGTTGAAGGATCCATGGAAGATCCCGGAAGAGTTAAACGCTCGCGCCGACTTGATTGTCGATGAGCGCGGAGTTCATGAGAAGCCGGCCGGAAACCACAGATGAACACGGACACGGATCTGTAATACTAAGCCGAAAATCCTTTGCTGGCAGGAAAGGATCTTTCTTCGCGAAATCTTCGCACTCTTGGCGCTCTTCGCGGCTTTGCGGTGAATCCTGGGCTGGACTTTCACCGCGAAGGCGCGAAGCACGCGAAGAAAACGCGAAAGACTTTGGTTTGGTTTGCGGCTTTGCCGCTCTGTGCTCATCTGTGGTTGGTTTTCTGCATTCAGGAATAGGAATGGAAATAACGTCGCAACGAGCGGGTGATTTTGTGGATGTGACGGTCAAGGGCCGTCTGGACGGGTACTGGGCCGATCATTTGACAAAGGGACTGGAAGACATCATGCGCCAGGGGGCTGACCGGATCCGGCTCAACCTCTCCGGCGTCACTTATATCAGCTCCATGGGCATCCGCGTCCTCGTGCAATTCCACAAGAAGCTGCATTCCATTCACGGCATCTTTCTTGTTTCCAGCCCGTCAGACCCGGTTAAGAGGGTCTTGAGCATGACCGGGCTCCAGGACGTGCTCATGCCGGCGTCGTCGTCCCGCGCACAGGCTGTCGCCAGACAGGAGAGCATCCGTAGACTGGACCGGAAGAACTCCACGTTCGAGATATTCGAGTATGGAGCGCCAGGCTCGACCCTGAAATGCCGCGTCATCGGCGCCCCGGACCTGATCCATGGCTGTCGTTTTAGCGAAGCGAATTGCCGGACGGTGTCGTTTCCTGATGCCACTGTGGCGGTCGGCTTGGGAGCATTCGGGAATAGTTTCAGCGAATGCAGCGACCGCTTTGGGGAATTCCTGGCCGTGGCTGGAGCCGCGGCGTACCTGCCTACGGACGGCTCCAATGTCCCCGATTTCCTGCTCAGCCACGGCGCATTCGTGCCTGAGCTCCAGGTTCTGTACAGCGTGGTTTGCGAAGGGCCATTGGCCCTACTCGCCAGGTTCGAAGCGAAACAGGAAACAGGGCGTGTCGGGCTGACCGAGCTCGCCGACCTGTGTCTGGAGGTCGCGGGAACTAATCAGGCCGGCATTGTCATCATTGCCGAGTCGGCGGGACTCGTGGGTGCGGCCTTGAGGCGGTCTCCGGTCGGGGCCGGCGCCGAGTCGGCGCCCTTCGGGCATCCGGAGATACGAAAGTGGCTGTCGTTCACCACAGAACCCAGCCACTCGCGCGCTCTAGCGGTGGTGGCCGGCGTGGCTGCCCGGTCGGCGGACGGGGCGCTTGCCCCGCTGCTCCGGCCCTCAAGCGGGGAACTGGCGCTGGTCAGCCATTTCCATGCCGCGGCTTTCTCGTATCGCCCCTTGCAAAAGGGACGAATTGATCTGACGGCCACGACAAGGTCATTGTTTGAGGCCGAGACCCTGCTGAGGCTGCTGCACCTCATCGTCGATGATCGTGCAACTGTCGGAGTGGCCGAGAGCGAGTTTGTGCTGGGCGCCTGCTGGATCGGACCGATTGTCGAAGTGACTTCAGAAAAGGACTAGTATGAGCCTCCTGATCGGCGCGATGACGATAGGCTTCATCCTGTCGTTGCTGGCGCTTGGCGTGCTTCCGAACATCGCCGGGCGCGACTCATCGGGAGGGTGTTTCAGAATCCCTTCAGCGGCACCGCTCCGAACCTCTCCATCGCCGAGAATTTCGCCCTCGCCGCGCGGCGCGGCCTGCGGCGCGGGCTCGGGTGGGCCCTGGAAGCCCGTTTGATGTCCCAGGTGCGGGACACCGTGTGCAGCCTGAACATGGGCCTCGAGGACAGGCTGGACAACGCGATCGGCAGCCTGTCCGGCGGACAGAGGCAGGCGCTGACTCTGCTGATGGCAACCTGGCTCAAGCCGCAGCTGCTCCTTCTCGACGAGCACACCGCGGCGCTCGACCCTAAAAGCGCCGATCAGGTGATCCGTCTGAGCGAGGAGATCATCGCCCGCGACAGACTGACGACCCTCATGGTCACGCACTCCATGCACCAGGCGGCGAATCTCGGCGACCGGCTCATCATGATGCACTGCGGCCAGATCATTCACGACTTTCGCGGGGTTGAAAAGCGCCGGCTCCGGGTGGACGATCTGCTGGCGCGTTTCGAGGAGGTCCGCCGCGCTGACTTGCTGGACGAAATCGCCGCCGAGCTGCTCGAGCGAACCTACGTTTGAGCCCAACCTGGCAGCTGATTTGTTTTCCATGATCCTGCGGCTCGCCACAGAGCAGCAGAGCCCTCAACCAGAAACTTGGCGATTCTTCGCGCCTTCGTAGTAAAGCCCGCCCCCAATCCACCACGAAGACGCGAAGAATCAATGCCCACATCCGTGTGCGGCCACCGGATTTTCTTTTCCCACCCAATAGCCGGTAGCGAAAACCGCACCAGCGATGTCTTCCGGCATGAATGCAAAGATCACCTGGACCGGATTATCGCTCGGATGTATGATTCGACCGCTTTCCAGCCGTCTGGCCGGAAGGCAGATTGCGGAAAGAACAATTCTCCAAGGGCAGGACGTGTTAGTCGCGCCTGCGGTTCAGGCAGAGTTGTCAATGCGCATTCCGATGCTGTCAAACTAAACAGAGACTGAAAGGAGCATGACATGCCGAGCAAAGCAACAAAACCCATCCCGCAAGGCTATCATTCCGTGACCCCGTACATGGTAATTCGTGATGCTGCGAAGGCAATTGATTTCTACAAGAAGGCTTTCGGTGCCGTGGAAAAGTTCCGGATGGCCGGTCCTGACGGCAAGATCGGTCACGCGGAAATCCAGATCGGCGACTCTATGATCATGATTTCCGACGAAAACCCGCAGTGGGGCACGAAATCGCCGCAGACGCTAGGCGGCACTCCGGTCGGCATTTTTCTTTATGTGCCTGACGTCGACGCCACCTTCAAGCAGGCAATCTCGGCCGGCGCCAAGGAAGTCATGGCTGTGACCGACCAGTTCTGGGGGGACCGCTACGGCAAGGTCGCCGACCCGTTCGGCCACGCGTGGAATCTTGCCACGCACAAGGAAGACTTGACGCCCGCCGAGATCGAAGAGCGTGCAAAGAAGGCCTTTGCCCATGGCGCCGGCTCTCAGACTTAACGCGCAATCTTCAGCAGCGGTACGGTGATGTAATAGCGGCCAAGTTCTTGGAGTGCGTCCCGCTCTGTTTTAGAGTCCTCTGTCAAAGCGGCAGCGAGCTATCGAGTTGACGCGCTTCAAGACGCAGGCGCCAACCGAGCCGGCATAAACCGCGGGGCCTGTCGCGCTTCATCCGGCGCGTTCAAGGCCCCGGCGTGAGCGACTCGCCGGCCACCACGATGCACCTCGCACGGCCAGGCGGCATGGCTCTTCATCGACGGGCGGGTCGTCCCAATTTCCATCCGTCGAAAGGCTTCACGGTTGCGCAGTTTGGTCCGCCGTCCTTTCCAGTGCCGGGGACGCGAGCCTCAAGAACCGCCTCTGCGCGAGCCGGCAAACGGTTGATCGTGTCCCACGTGATACCTTTCAATGGTATCTTCAGCCGGCGACTCCAACAGGAGTCCGTCTGGCCCGTGTATGTGCCGATGTCGATATAGATGAATCGCTCAGCGGGTGGACCCTGTACGAGTGAACCAAGAAATCCCGGCCGCCCATCCTTGGGGCCGGCTTTGACTCCTACGGTGAATTCGAAGGACAGGTCATTCCCTCTGGATCTTTGCTTCTGGATCGTCTCGTAATCACTGCCGCGGCCTTTTTGCAGACCGAAGTCCACGCCGGCCGGCGGTTTCTCCAAGACGATCCTAAGCGTCACTTCGCGTTCCATGCTTTCCTCAAATCAGGGCCCGGCGACGTAGTGTTCTTACTTAAAGGATGCGTGGAATTCAAGCCTTTCAAATGCCGGGTCGGTCCCGGTTGTTCCAGATGTTGTGCCCAATCAGACCCCCCTGGAGACCTTTTGATCTTCGGCCCGAGCTCGGCACTTGCCCCTCTGCCCACCTGGACGGTGTGAGGCGCGCTCGCTACTTATAGCGAGCCGAGAACAAAATTCTCGTTTCCGCTCCTATAGAGGTTGAATGGTGTATACTCCGCGCAGGATGAGGGCACCATGGGTAAACACGGGCTCCGAATCTGCCGGCTACCCTCTTTGCTGGCGTGCGCTGCCGCGTTCTACTTCGGGTCGATGACAAACATCAACGCCGGAGAAGCTCTGCCGGAGACCATCGAGTTCAACCGTGACATCCGTCCGATCCTGTCTGATAACTGCTTTAGTTGCCACGGGCCCGACAAATCGAAGCGGGTGACCAGCTTTCGATTCGATACCGGGGAGGGAGTGTTTGTAGACCTGGGAGGCCGCCATGCAATTGTGCCGGGCAATCCCGCCGGAAGCGAGATGCTCCGCCGCGTCACCGCAGCAGAAGAGAGCGAGCGCATGCCGCCGGTGCGCACGGGACGCAAGCTGACGGAGCGACAGATCGAGCTGATACGGCGGTGGATCGAACAGGGCGCGAAATGGCAAAAGCACTGGGCCTTCGTTCCTCCGGCGCTCCCGGCGTTGCCAAAGACCCGGAACACCACCTGGGCGCGAAACCCGATCGATAGCTTCGTTCTCGAGCGTCTCGAACGCGAAGGTCTCGCCCCTTCGCCCGAAGCGGAGCCGACAACGCTCATCCGGCGCGTCACACTGGATCTGACCGGTCTTCCCCCAACTCCTTCGGAAGTCGATGCCTTTCTTGCGGACACCTCGCCCGCCGCCTACGAAAAGGTCATCGACCGGCTTCTTGCCTCCCCGCGCTATGGGGAGCGGATGGCCGCGTCGTGGTTGGATGCCGCCCGGTACGCAGACACGAATGGCTATCAGAGTGACGGCGAGCGATACATGTGGCGTTGGCGCGACTGGGTAATCGACGCCTTCAACCGGAACATGCGCTTCGATCAATTCACGATAGAACAGATCGCCGGCGACATGCTGCCCGGCGCCACGCTCGAACAGAGAATCGCCACCGGATTCAATCGCAACCACCGGGGCAACGCGGAAGGCGGGATCATCCCGGAAGAGTATGCCGTCGAGTACGTCGTCGATCGCATCGACACGACCTCGTCCGTCTGGCTCGGGCTGACTATCGGTTGCGCTCGCTGTCACGACCACAAATACGACCCGATCACTCAAAAGGAGTTCTATCAGCTCTTCGCTTTCTTCAACAACGTTCCGGAGAAGGGTAAGGCGGTCAAGTACGGCAACTCCCCGCCGATGATCAAAGCTCCGGTGCCCCAACAACAGTCCGAACTGCGCGCGCTCGAGAAAAAACTGGCGGACGCAGAGGAACACTTTAAAACCCTCGGGCCGGAGCTGGCCGCCGCGCAGGAAGAGTGGGAGAAGTCGATCGACCTTTCGAAACCGATCCATTGGTCGTTCAACGACGGGTTATTGCTCCACTACCGGCTGGACGGCAACGCGACAGACGAGACCCCCGATCAAAACACCGGAAAAATACGCGGCCCGAGATTCCTGGACGGAGAAGCTGCCTTTGTTGCCGGCCGAATCGGCGGGGCGGCGAGCTTCGACGGCACACGATTTATCGATGCTGGCGATGTCGCCGACTTCGGCTATTATGACAAGTTCTCCCTGGGCGCGTGGGTTTTGCCGCAAGGAGGTGGCGCGATCGTGTCGCGCATGACGGAAAGCGCGCGCGCCGAAGGGTACAGCCTCTGCCTGGATCAAGGAAAAATTCAACTCAATCTGGTCAAGCGATGGTTGGACGACGCGCTCCGGGTGGAGACCGAAAGCGCCATCCCAGCTGGCCGGTGGCATCACATCCTGGCGACCTACGACGGCTCCAGGGTCGCGGGCGGCATCAAGATCTACATCAACGGAAAACCGGCGAAACTGCGGGTCCTTCTCGATGACCTCAATCAATCGTTCAAGACGAACGAACCCTTCCGCATCGGCTCTCTCGGCGGGATTGACGGGCGTTTTCACGGGTACATCGACGACGTGCGCGTTTATTCGGGCGCTCTTTCCTCCGAACAGGCGGAGCTCGCCGCCACACCCGACTTGATTAACAGCATCGCCGGAGTTCAGGCGGGCACAAGGACGAAGGAACAGGCCGGCAAGATTCACGCGTATTTCCTCGACAACCACGCACCGCCGGCTATTCGCCGGGCATGGAAGCAAGTTGTTTCCCTGCGCAAGCAGATGGAGCAGTTCATAGAAACAATCCCCACCACCATGGTGATGGAGGAAATGGCAACACCGCGCGACACCTCCGTCCTGATTCGCGGCGCCTATGACAAGCACGGAGAGAAGGTAGCCGCCGGCGTGCCGGCGTGCCTGCCGCCTCTGCCGGACGGTGTGAAGAGCGACCGGCTCGGCTTCGCGCGGTGGCTGGTAGATCCTTCGAACCCCTTGACGGCGCGCGTGTCGGTCAACCGTTTCTGGCAGATGTACTTCGGTTCGGGGCTGGTCAAGACAGTGGAAGATTTCGGCTCGCAGGGAGAGCTGCCCAGCCATCCGGAGCTGCTCGATTGGCTTGCGGCCGATTTCATGGGCACCGGCTGGGATGTCAAGGCGCTTCAGAAGACGATTGTCATGAGCGCCGCCTACCGCCAGGCCTCGAAGGTAACGCCTGAGCTGCTTCAGAAGGACCCCGACAACCGCCTGTTTGCGCGCGGGCCGCGCGTGCGCCTCCCGGCCGAGACCATTCGAGACCAGGCGCTCGCAATCAGCGGGCTTTTGGTGGAAAAAATCGGCGGGCCTTCGGTCCGTCCCTATCAGCCGCCGGGGTTGTGGAAAGAGCTGGCCGGAGGAGCAGACTACAAGCAGGACAGCGGTGAGAATCTGTACCGGCGCAGTCTCTATACGTTGTGGAAGCGCACCATTCCCCCGCCGTCCATGACAACTTTTGACGCGCCGGCTCGCGAGACCTGCGTGGTCCGGAGGGATCGGACCAACACACCGTTGCAGGCGCTCGCGCTGATGAACGATGTTACCTATGTGGAAGCGGCTCGAGTCCTCGCAGAGCGGCTCGTGAGCGGCGGCGGCGCGACGCCGGAAGAACGGATCACCCTTGCCTTCCGATTTGCCACGGCGCGCCGTCCAAAACCGGGCGAGCTGAAGGTCCTGGCGGACGATTTTCACCATCAATTGGCGGAATACCGGCAGGACCGGAGCGAGGCACTGAAACTGGTCAGCATGGGCGAATTCCCGCGCAACGAAAAACTCGACCCTGCAGAACTGGCGGCTTACACGGCCCTTGCCAGCCTTATCCTGAACCTCGATGAGACAGTCACGAAGGAATGAGTCATGCATCCTCTTCTTGAAAATCAACTGCTAATCACCCGCCGGCACTTTTTCGGGCTCACAAGCATCGGGGTCGGTATGGCCGCGCTCGCCTCGTTGTTCGAGCGTGACCTCATTTCGGCGGAAGGGCCGGCTTCGGGCGGGCTTCCAGGCCTTCCCCACTTTCCGCCGAGGGCCAAGCGCGTGATCTATCTGTTTCAGTCCGGCGCGCCGTCTCAGATGGATTTGTTCGATTACAAACCAAAGCTGGAACGTTTCTTCGCCACGGAACTGCCTGACTCCGTGCGGATGGGCCAGCGCCTGACCGGCATGACGGCCACACAAGCGAGTTTTCCGGTCGCGCCCTCCCGCTTCAAATTCGCAAGGCACGGAAGGTGCGGCGCCTGGGTCAGCGAGTTGCTTCCGCACACGGCCGAAATCGTCGACGAACTGTGCTTCATAAGATCGATGCACACGGAAGCCATCAACCACGACCCCGCGATCACATTTTTTCAGACGGGCGCGCAGCTTGCGGGCCGGCCAAGCATCGGCGCCTGGGTATCGTACGGGCTCGGAAGCGAGACCAGCGACCTCCCTGCCTTTGTCGTCATGGTTTCGCAGGGGACGGGCAGGCCCGACGATCAGCCGCTCTACGACCGGTTATGGGGAAGCGGGTTCCTTCCCACAAAATACCAGGCAGTCAAGTTCCGGCCTGCCGGCGATCCGGTGCTTCATCTGTCGAATCCTCCCGGCCTCAGGGACGGCTCGCGTCGCCGCTTCCTGGACGACCTGGCCAGGCTCAACCAGTGGCGACTCGAAGAGATCGGCGACCCCGAGATCGCCACCCGCATCGCGCAGTACGAGATGGCCTATCGCATGCAAACATCGGTGCCGGAGCTGACGGATCTGTCCAAAGAACCGGAGCACGTCTTCGATTTGTACGGCCCGGAGTCAAGAACGCGGGGTACCTTCGCCGCCAATTGCCTCCTGGCCCGCCGCCTCGTCGAACGCGGCGTTCGGTTCATTCAGCTGTTCCACAAGGGCTGGGACCAGCACGACAAGTTGCCCAAACAAATCGCGGGTCAGTGCGGGGACACCGACCAGCCTTGCGCGGCGCTCATCAAGGATTTGAAACAGCGGGGCCTTCTGCAAGACACGCTGGTTGTCTGGGGCGGCGAATTCGGGCGCACCGTGTATTGTCAGGGCAAGCTGACCGCGGACGACTACGGTCGCGATCATCATCCCCGCTGCTTTACCATCTGGATGGCCGGCGGCGGCGTAAAGTCTGGAATCACATTCGGCGAGACGGACGACTATTGCTACAACATCACCCAGGATCCGGTCCATGTGTACGACCTGCACGCAACCATCCTCCATTGCCTGGGAGTCGACCACACGCAGCTCACTTTCAAGTACCAGGGCCGCCACTTCCGGTTGACCGATGTCCACGGTGAGGTAGTGAAGCAGGTCCTCGCGTAGCCAAGCCAAGCTGGTGTTGCGAGGGATAAAAATTCTTCGCAGAAACTTGCCACAAATTTCACGAATTACTCGAAGAAATTCGTCGAATTCGTGTAATTCGCGGCCAGTCTTTCCTCTATGAACCATGCCCAGGGGCGCCGATGGTCAGGACAGGTCAATTAACGATTCTCTTTGGGTCTTTGTGTCTTTGTGGTGGATTTGACGCAGCTTTTACCACAAATGCGCGAAGACACGAAGGATCACAAAGGGGTCCAATCAGATGTCTGGCTCGGCGGTGCTCCTCGTGCGGATCAGCATGGCCAGCACGGCACCGGTAAGGATCACCCTACCGCCGAGTGCGATTATGCTAAAATCCGCGTTATGAAACTACCAACACATCATCACCCTCGAACCCGGCAAGCGTGGCGGGCGGCCCTGCATTCGCCGGATGCGTATAGCCGTCGCTGACGTGCTCGGGTGGCTCGCTGCTGGGATGTCGCATCAGGAAATCCTCAGCGATTATCCCGAACTGACGGAGGACGACATTCGCGCATGCCTCGCGTATGCTGCAGACCGTGAACGCCGTCTGCTAACAACGACATGAAGCTGAGATGGAGACGACCAGCGACGCCTCGAACGACAATACGCCGATTCGAACAAAGGCTGGGACTCGCGTGGAACTGGAATACGGCGGTTCCTTCGCGATAAGCCCTACGGCGCCGACGGCGGAGGCACGCGCCGCTTCGTCGCCTGCTCGAACGCAAAGGCGAGTTCGAGGAGACGTGGCTCGCTACACGGCATCCCGGTAAAGCTCACGCCGTGGGGCGCTGGTTTTGCCGCGAAATTCTCAGGAAACGGCGGTGTGGGAGCGTTCGGCACAAAGCCGAACGGCACCATGACGGTGGGATAACCCGGCTTCGCGGCGATGGCCGCGCCGCTCGATCCCGGGAACAGCAACGCGTCCAACTGGTGCTTCTTCATGACCGCGTCAATGCCGTTGGTGGCTGTGAGCAGCAAGTCTTTCTCCCGGTCGGCCTGGTAGCGGGACCGATCCCCTTCGACGTCCATCTCGTCGGAGATATCAAGCTGCGCCTGTCCATACTTGATGGCTCCGGCCTTCTGGTGCGCGACGTTCCATTGCCTCAGTTCCGTCAGCGTTTTGACCGGAGCCGATGCGCCCAGGGAGGCCAGCCACTTATTGAAGTCACGCTTCATGCCATACTTGAACACTACCGAGCAATCGGCGTCTTTGCCCTTGGCGTTGTCGAGGCCTCCGCAAGTGGGCCAGAGCAGGAAGTTACTCTTGGGATCAGGAGAGATGACGCTCGGGATGTCAGCGGGATCCACGATGACCGCGCCCTGCTGTTTGAGGATCGTGATGGCCTCGGCCATGACCTTCGCCTGTTCCGCGTTGAGTCCGCCGCGCGGCTCCTTCGCGCCCGGCGGCGTAAGCTTCTCGTAAAAGAACGCCCTCGGGATGCCGACCCGGGCGCCCTTCAAGCCACCCCGGTTGAGGAAGCGGGTGTAGTCGCGGCCGGGCGGCGGCGCGCACCTCTTTGTCGCTTCATCATTCGGCTCGGTCGTGGCGCTTTCCAGGGCCCCCAGCAGAATTGCCGCATCCGTCACCGTCCTCGCCATGGGCCCGGCGGTGTCCTGGTCGGCCGTGATGGGGATGACTCCGTACCGGCTGACACGGCCGACGGTAGGCTTGATGCCCACGAGCATGTTCTGATTCGCCGGACTCAGGATGGAACCGGACGTTTCCGTTCCCACGTTCGCTGCCCAGAAATTCGCCGCGGTGCCGATGCCCGAGCTCGACCCGCCCGTACCGAGGGCCGGGCGTCCATCGGCCGTCGCATCCCGCGGATCGCGCCGCGGGTCGTAAGGATTCATGCCGTAGCCCGCGAGCGCATTGTAGTTGCCGGGCATCCCGCTGGCCACATAGTTAGCGAGCTCGGTCATGCCCGTTTTCGCGATGATGAGGGCGCCCGCCTCGCGCAGGTTCTTGGTAAGCGTCGCCTCGTAGGAAGGCACGAGCCCCTCGAAGGCGAGGGCGCCGCCAGTCGTGGGCATGTCCGTGGTGTGGATGTTGTCTTTGAGCGCGATGGGTATGCCGTGCAGCGGTCCGCGGATCTTCCCCTGCGCGCGCTCCCGGTCCCGCACTTCTGCTTCCTCGAGCGCTTCCGGATTGACCGTGATGACGGCGTTCAGCTTGTCTTCGTAGAGCGCAATCCGTGTGAGGTATTGGCGGACGATCTCCCGCGAGGTGATGCGGCCCTCTTTCATCGCCGCCTGCATCTCCGGGATGGACGCTTCGACCACACTGAACGCCGGCGCCTGAGCCTGCCACCGGATCCCTGCTACAGCCAGAATCAGAAGGCTGATCACGGAACGAACCATAACACAGTCGCGCCTCAGCGAACGCGCTCCCAAGTCAATGAACGGTTGGTGACGCACGGCCCTCAATCGAATCCTGCGTTTCAGTCTTCAGCCATTCGGCCAGCTCCTTCCTGAGTTGGAACGCCAGAGGCAGATGCTCGAAGATGACGGAAGGTCTCTCGGCGGAGCACAGGGGAGGAACATCCTTCCTCCTTTTGTCATTGATCATTGGTCATTTCTCATTGGTCATTTGCAAATACATTTGAGGATGGCACGAGGGCTGGAGACTCCCATCAGAGCCTCGGCGGCGCGGGTTTCAGCGGTGCGGCCCAGGCCAGCGCGCCTTTGATCTTCAGTTTTCGTTTGTAAACCTTGTCGCCGCAGGTGGCAAAGAGCGTGTCGAAATTTTCGCCGCCGAACGACACGTTGGACACTCTGCCGTTTGGCGTGGGAAGGATGCAGTTGACGCGGCCGGCCTGATCGCACACCTGAATGCCGAGACGCGTCGCGACGTAAAGCCGTCCGTCCTGGTCAACGCGAATGCCGTCCGCGCCGCTGTCGTCAGCAGCGTCTGGTTCGTGCAGCCAATAATAGCGCTGCTTGAATTGCAAGGTGCCATCGGGCTGTATTTGGTAACTGTAAACCCAATGCGAGCGGTAGTCGTCCACATAGAGAAGCGTCTGGTCGGGCGACAGTGTGATGCCGTTGGCGTAGCGAAGCCCTGTGTCCACCACCTGCTTTCCGCCGCCGGGCTTGATCAGCCAGACTCTGCTCGGGTCGCCGGCGTTGCCGGCAGGAGGGTGCGTGACATAAACGTTGCCGTTATGCGCGACAACGATATCGTTCCCGGCAATACCGTCGGCGATGACGGTCGCTCGGGCAGCGGCGTCATAAGCGAGGACCTTCTCCTCGCTGCCGGCGACCGCGTAGAGCAGCCCGTCGGGACCGAACGCCTGCCCGTTCGCTTTCTTGGAATCGGCGATGAAGAGGCTGACCTTGCCGTCAAGGCCGGCTTTATAGGTTTTGCCGTTCGGTATGTCATTGAAGAACACTTCACCCTTCGCGTTTGCGGCCGGACCTTCTGTGAATCTGTAGCCTTCGGCCACGAGCTGCCAGCCCTCTCCGGGGAGGAGGACATCGTTGAGGGTGTTGTTTTTCGTCTGACCCGTTTTCGGCGGTTGGGGCCAATCCTTCCAGAGCCAGCGCATTGCGTCCGGAAAAAGCGCGGCTGCGTGTCTTCCGTTGTGGGCGCCGTCGCCCCAGACATGCTGCACTTCGTAACCGGCGAAGGCGAGCGAGCGTTCCATCGTTTGGTTCGCCATCCACCAGTCGCCCGCATAGATGTTGTTGTCGTTCAACCCATCCTGCAAGAAAACGCGAATCGGCTTCGGTTCGAACTTACGAATCAGCGTGTGATACCGATCGCCGCCACGCAGGCCCACATAGGTGCCAATCGCGCTGAACACGCGGCTGAACGCATCGGGCCGCTCCCACGCCGCAGTGAAAGCGCAGATTGCGCCGCTGCTCGACCCGCCGATCGCGTGGTCGTTCCCGTTGTGTGAAAGCCGGATCGGCCGACCGTCCGAAGCCGTCTTCGACTCGACTTCAGGTAGAAGCTCCTCGAGAAGGAAACGCGCGTAGTTGTCCCCCAGTCCGTCATACTCGTAACTGCGGTTGAACCGGTCCAGCGCGGCGTTGGCGTCCGCCGCTTTCACGCGCCCGTGCATCACAAAAACTCCAATGGTTACGGGCATCTCTTTTTTGTGGATCAGATTGTCGAACACAGTGGGCGCTTCCGATTGAATCCCATCCTGATTCACGTAGAGACAGGCAGGCTTCTCGGGCACGTATTGCGCCGGTACGTAGATCCAATAATCCCGCGCCGTGCCCGGGAAAATCTTCGACTGGTCGAAGCTCAACTTGAGCACTTCGCCCTTCGGAACGCCGGGCTGGGGTTTGGAATCCGGTCCGAGCGGGTAATCGCTGGTCGTTTGCGGGGTCGCCACAAAGGTGACACCGAAAAAAAGTGCGGGCAACACTATCGCTCGAAACGGTCTCATCGCGTTTTTATCTCTCCATATACGAAATCCGCCCAAGAATCCGCGGAGCTCTGCCTGATCCTGTAAATCCTGTTATCCTGTCAAAACGATCCTGTCATCCTGTCGAGGTTCATAGCGAGGAAGCCTCATACCGCCGAGGCATTCACAGGCGCGAGGTGGCATGGCCGCTCCCGGACCCGGGTTGCCTCGTTTCTCACGGGCGGGACGCCCGTGCCACGGGCCGGACGCAAATTCGACCATTTTGTGAACTTCATTCGCAGCAAGAGGACCTAGCGGCGCCGACCCGACCGGTGTTTACGCATTCC
>WNGG01004210.1_pt1 | contig 16183 bp, 20 predicted proteins | sample 5400661 | NCBI WGS metagenome assembly WNGG01 (sample SAMN13153372, study PRJNA577476) | soil metagenome | isolation source: 100 cm soil or saprolite under Garry oak tree replicate 1 | place: USA:California | collected 2016-06-15 | reverse complement strand
GGGGGGACGGTCAGGCGATGAGACGGCGGGCGATGCGGACGTCATCCCAGGTCGGCTTCTTCCAGTTGGGGTTCCGGAGCAGGGCGGCCGGATGGTACGTAACGATAACCGGGATACCCCGGAACCGGTGCAGTTGGTTGCGGAGGGCACCCAGCGACTGCTTCGTATTGAGAAGCGTCTGCGCCGCCGTCCCGCCCATCGCGAGGATCACCTGCGGCTTCAAGAGCTCGATCTGGCGGAACAGGTATGGCACGCACGCCGCGACTTCGTCGAATTGCGGCAGGCGGTTCTCGGGCGGGCGGCACTTCACCACGTTGCAGATGAACACCCGCTCGCGCGGCAGGTCGATCGCGGCGAGGATCTTGGTGAGCAGCTCGCCCGCCGGCCCCACGAACGGCCGCCCGGTCTCGTCTTCCACCCGCCCCGGCCCTTCACCCACGACCACCAGGCGCGCGTCCGGCGGGCCTTCGCCGGGCACCGTGTGGCGCCGCCCTTCGCACAGGCGACACGTGGTGCAGGTGGCGACGAGCTGCGCGATCGCCTCGAGCGAAGCCGCCTGCGCGATGGGGTCGGTCGAGAAGAGATCGCCGCTCGGCGGGTCGTAGGAGAGGCCAGCCGGCGGGAGTGCGTTCGCGGCTGGTGCCAGAGTCTTCCCCGGGCTTGCGCCCGGGGTCAGTCCGGCTGAGCTGCCTGGGGGAGTGACCGACCCCGGGCGCGAGCCGGGGGCGGGGCTGTCCGACAGGATGACAGTGTCGCCGCCCAGCAGCCGCTGCTGTTCCAGAAATTCGCGCGCCAGTGTTCGCCCGTCGCTCACGTCAGCGCTTGCTCCACCGCGTCGAGGATCTTGTCCGCCACGTCGCGCTTCGGCAGCAGCGGCAGCTCGATGGGCTCGCCGTTCCGCCGGAGGATGGTGACGCGATTCGTGGCTACTTCGAATCCCGCGCCGGGCTCGAGCGCGTCGTTCAAGATGATGGCGTCTAGAGCCTTCGCGCGCAACTTCTCGCGCGCCCGGGCCAGGCCGTCGCTCCCCGCCTCGAGCGCGAACCCCACGACGACGCACTGCTTCGGCCGCTGGAGCGAGGCGAGGATGTCGGGCGTGGCCTCGAGCTCGACGGTGAACCTGCCGTTCGCCCGGGGCCGTTTCGTGGGGGCGGGCTGCGTGGGACGATAGTCCGCGGGCGCGGCGGCCATGAGGAGCAGATCGGCCCGCTTCACGAGGGTCGCGACGGCGCGCTGCATCTCGTTCGTCGTCTCGACGCGGTGGGTCGTGACGCCCGGCGGCAGCGGCAGCTCCGTGGGGCCGGAGACCAGGATCACCTCCGCCCCGCGTTCGTAGGCCGCCTCCGCGAGCGCGTAGCCCATCCGCCCGCTCGACCGGTTCGTCACCACCCGCACGGGGTCGAGGTGCTCGCGCGTCGGGCCCGCCGTGACCACCACCATCTTCCCCTGCCACGGGGCGCGGGCGAGGAGCAGGCGCGCCGCCGCGGCGAAGATCGCGGCCGGCTCGCTCATGCGGCCGGGCCGCTCGCTCGGGCCTTCCGCGAGCGGCCCGATCTCCGGGCCCACGAAGTGCCAGCCGCGCTCGGCGAGCGTCTTGACGTTGGCGCGCGTCGCCGGGTGGGCGTACATCGCGTCGTTCATGGCGGGCGCCACGAGCACGGGGCCGGTGCGCACCAGCAGCAGCGTGGTCAGGAGGTCGTCGGCGAGACCCATCGCGGCGCGCGCCAGCACGTTCGCCGTCGCGGGCGCGACGATCACGAGATCGGGCTCCTTGGCGAGCCCGATGTGGGCGAGCGCCCGGTCGCGCTGCCACAGCGACGTCAGGACCGGGCGCCCGGTGAGCGCCTCGAAGGTGACCGGCCGCACGAATGCCGCGGCGGACGCGGTCAGCACCACGTCCACCTCCGCCCCGTCCTCGCTGAGCCGCCGGGCGAGCGTGCAGCTCTTGTAGCACGCGATTCCGCCCGACACGCCGAGCACGACGCGGCGGCCGGCGAACGCCATCAGCCTTCCTGGCGCCGCCGCCGGACCAGCTTATAGGTGAGCCGGCCTCGCACCAGCTCGTCCAGCGCCCGCGTCGTCAGCTTCTCCTCGAAGTCCACCGAACGGTCGCGCGGGAACTCGTTCACGAAACGGGCGAACTTGGAGGCCACCAGCACACCCAGATACTTGTTCTGGGTCTGCGTGGCGACTTCGCTCGGCGTCACAATGCGCATCCGGGTCTCCTCTTAGGTGCCGTGCCGGAGGCGATCGGCCTCCCGCACCAGTTCGTCCACCAGTTGAGCGATCCGTTCGGCACGCGGCCGGTGTGGCCGCGCGCCGTCCTCGTCGATGATCTGTGAAACCTCGTCCACCGCCCGCGACAGGTCGTCGTTGATGACGATGTGACGCCAGCCCAACGACTGCCGTATCTCCGCGATGGCCCGCTCGACCCGCCGGCCAAGCGCCTCCGGAGACTCGGTCCCCCGACCGAGCAGTCGCTCCTTCCAGGCCGCGGCGCTGGGCGGCAGGATGAAGATGCTGAGGGACTGCGGCGGCGGGTACCGCTCCCGCACCTGCGCGGCTCCCTGGACCTCGATATCCAGCACGACGCGCTTGCCGGCCTGGAGCACGCGATCCACTTCGCTCTGCAACGTCCCGTACCACTCACCCGCATACTCGGCCCACTCCACGAACTCGCCGGCCGCCCGTCGCCGGGCGAATTCATCGCGGGTCAGAAAGTGATACGCCACGCCGTCCTGCTCATCCGCCCGTGGCCGACGCGTCGTCGCGGACACCGAGTATCCCACGTCGGGGCGTCGCGCCAGGAGCTGTTTCGCGATCGTCGTCTTCCCGCCGCCCGACGGGGCCGACAGGACGACGATCCGCGGCGTCACTCGAGATTCTCGAGCTGCTCCCGGAACTTCTCGAGCTCGCCTTTCATCGCGATCACCGTCTGCGTGATCGCGACGTCGTTGGCCTTCGACCCGATCGTGTTCACCTCGCGCAGCAGCTCTTGCCCGAGGAAGCCGAGCTGCTTCCCCACCGCCTCGTCCTTCTCGAGCGCGGCGCGGCACGCCGCAAGGTGCGTGCGCAGCCGCACCAGCTCCTCCGTCACGTCCACGCGGTCGGCCAGGAGCGCGATCTCGAGGGCGAGCCGCTGCTCATCTACCTGCACCCCCGCCGCCAGCTCCGCCACGGCCTTCTTGAGGCGCGCGAGCTCGGCGCTGAGCCGCTCCGGTGCCCGCTGCTCGATCGCCCGGGCGCCTGCGTCGAGCCCGTCGAGCCGCGCGGCGAGCTCCGCTGCGAGCGCGCGCCCCTCGCGTGCGCGCATCGCCAGCACTTCCTGCGTCGCCCGCTCCACGATCGGCTCGACATCGCTCCAGGCCACGGCTCCCGCCCCGTCGCTCCGCTCGTTCAGCACGTCCGGCTGCCGCGCGACGAACGCGAGATCCACGTCTCCCTTGAGCTTGAGCCGCTTCTTGAGCTCCTTTGCCGCCGCCACCACCTGGCGCGCGCGGACGAGGTCCACCTTGACTGCGGCCTCCCCCGCGGGCGGCTCGAGCCAGCGGGCCGACACGGCGACGTGACCCCGCTCGAGCAGCTGGCGCAGTCGCTCGCGCAGCGGGCCCTCGATCCCGCTGAGCTCGAACGGCAGCTTGAACTGCGGGTTATAGTAGCGATGGTTCACGGTGCGGATCTCGATCGCGAGCCGCCCGCCCTGCACCTGCCCTTCGGCTGAGCCGAACCCCGTCATGCTTCGCGGCACAAACTTTAACCTTAGCTAGGTAAATGACTTAGGTCAACGGGCCCGCCCCGGAATCGGGCCCTCGATGGTGTCCGCTCAGTTCGTGAACGCCCAGCGAACGCCGTAGAACTGGTAGCGCCGGGGGTAATTGAGCCCGGGCACGTAGCTGCCGCGGAACAGCGTCGCATTGCGTTGGATCCAGAAGATGGTAACCCCCGCGATCCGCATCTCGACGTTCACCTCCCCAAAGCTCGCTCCGGGAAGGACGAGCTCAGCGCCGGCGCTGTCGAGCCCGGCGGTGCCACGGCTCCACGACTCCATCGCCAGCTCACCCCGCAGGGCGAACACGCCGCTCCGGTAGACGCGCCAGAACTTCGAGTAGAAGGTGAGCGAGACACGCGCGTGCAGCGGTGGCTCGAAGTCCTGTCCCGTCTCGACGAGGGGGTCGAAGTACCACCCGGCGAGGTGCAGTCCGGGGAGCAGCTGCACGGCGCCGTGCAGGGTGACGTAGCGGGCGCGCTGCGCGTAGCCGAGCGCCGCGATCGGGCTCAGGCCTGCGGCCCGGCCGATCGGGGTGAAGGGGTCGCGCCTGGCTCCGCCCAGCTCGAGGCTGATCCAGCTTCGGTCCCAGCGCACGCCGCCCGAGAGGTCCACGGTGCGCTGCCCCAACTCCGTGGAGTCGACCGGCGCCTGGAGGTCCTGCGCCCAAGCGGCGTCGCCGTGCAGCGAGAAGCCGAGGGGCAGCGTGAGACCCGCGGCGAGATAGGCGCGGTCACCGCTGCGCCCGCGGCTGTAGGCCGCGTGCCGCGCGTCCCCGGCGAGCGTGAGGCCGGGCAGGGGCGTCCAGGCGGCGTTGCCCTCGAGCTGCCAGCGCCGGGCCTCGTCCTGGGTGCGCAGCGCGAGCCCGAGGTCCGCCCTCGGCCACCGCTCGCTCACCTCGATCGCACCCTGCGACAGCGACCGGTGGACCACCGCGGTATCGCCAGTCGCGGACGCCGTCGCGAAGGTCAGCTGTGCGCGAGGGCCGAGCCCGTCGTCGCGCGCGGCGACGAACATCCGCAGGATTCCATCGCGCCGCCGGGACTTGAAGTCGTCCGTCAAGCCGACGACGGCCGACGCGGCGCGATGCCAGCTCGACGAGAGGAGCTGGTACGACACGCCCAGCCTGGGGCTCGGCAGGTACTCGGCCTTGAGCCACAGGTCGACGCTCGAGAACGCCGTGCTGGAGGTGCTTCCGATCCCGTCGTTGTTGTTGTAGTCCGCCACGAGCGACAGGCCCATTCCGGAGCGCCAGCGCTGCAGGAAAGCGCCGCGATAGTTCGCGGTGCTCACTTCCCCCGTCACAACCCCGACCAGAGAGGCGGTTTCGGTGGACCGCTGGCGCCTGGTCACCAGGTAGACCCGCAGCGTCGCCGGGAGCACGATCACGTCTACCCGCTCGAGCGGCGCAAGCGAGATGCGCGCGGGGTCGAGAAACACCGAGTCGCGTCCGATCGGCAGGTACGGGACGCCGTCCCAATAGACCTCGAGCCCCGCCGCTCCGCGGGCGCCGTACAGCACGATCTCGGCCTGGCCATAGATCCCACCCCGGGCCACGTACACCCCGGGGATGTGGGCGAGCAGGTCGGAGAGCGTCTGGATGCTCGAGAACGCGAACGAGTCGGCCGTGAAGCGGTAGCGAGTGCCGCGCGGCAGCGGGCCCGGGGGCGTCGGATCGGCGAACGCGGGGAGGTACGCGGGCGTCGTGTCGCGCGCTGCCCGCGACGTGTCTTTGCTCGCGGTGGTATCGCGCGCGGTGGTGTCGACCTGCGCGGCGACCGACCTTCCCCCCGCTCCCCCGGCGAGCACCAGCAGCGCGGCGGCCCGGAGCAGCCCGCGCGTCACGCTCCCGCGCGCTTGAGGATGAATTCGGTGAACAGGCGGACCCCGACCGCCGTCGGGCCCTTGGTCTGGTGGGGACCCTCGCCGTCGGTGTACGCCGTGCCGGCGATGTCGAGGTGGACCCACGGGTAACCGTTCACGAATTCGCGCAGGAACCAACCCCCCGCGATGGTGCCGGCGCCGCGGCCGCCCGAATTCTTGACGTCGGCGATGTCCGACTTGAGCAGGTCGCGATAGTCGTCCCACAAGGGCAGCGGCCAGCAGCGCTCGCCGGCGCGCTCGCCTGCCTCGCGCACTTCGTTCACCAGCGCGTCGTCGTTCCCCATCGCTCCGATCGCCACGTGGCCGAGGGCGACCACGACGGCGCCCGTGAGCGTGGCGATGTCGAGCACCGCCGCCGGCTTGAAGCGCCGCACGTACGACAGCGCGTCGCACAGGATCAGGCGTCCTTCGGCGTCGGTGTTGATGATCTCGATCGTCTTGCCGAAGTGGCTCTTGACGACGTCGCCCGGCTTCACGGCGGTGCCGGACGGCAGGTTCTCGGTCGCGGGAATGAGGCCCACGACGTTCAGGCGCGGCTTGAGCCGCCCCACCACCTCGAACGTGCCGAGCACCGCGGCGGCGCCGGACATGTCGAACTTCATGTCCTCCATGTTCTGGGCCGGCTTGATGGAGATGCCGCCCGAATCGAACGTGACGCCCTTCCCCACGAGCGCGATGGGGGCCGCCTCGCCCGCGCCCCGATAGTCGAGCACGATAAACCGCGGCTCCTGCTGTGTTCCCTGTGCTACCGCGAGCAGCGCGCCCATCCCTTCCTTCTGCATCCCGGCCCGGTCCAGCACGGTGACGGTGAAGCCGTACGCATCGGCGAGCTGCTTCGCCCGCTCGGCGAGGTAGCTCGGCGTGCACACGTTCGCGGGCTGCATCTGGAGGTAGCGCGTAAGCCCGTGCCCCGCCGCGACTGCATCGCCCAGCTGCCGACCCGCGGTGACGTCCTTCGCCTCGCGCTGATCGCACACGATGGCGACGGCCTCGACCTCGGGCTTAGGCTCCTCGGGCGCCGCCTTGAGCTCGGTGAATGCCCACGCGCCCTGCGCGGCTCCCTCTACCACCACCTGCCCCAAGTCTCTGCTGGAGACGCCGTTCCGCGCTTCCGGCGCGAGTGCGAAGGCCACCTGCTTCGCCCCGAGGGCCCGCGCCCGCTTCCCGGCTACGGCGGCGGCGCGGCGCACGCTGCTCCGCGTCACTTCCCCCGGCTTGCCGACGCCGACGAGCAGCACCCGCTCGGCCTTCCCACCGCCGCAGTACAGCAGCGCGGTCTCGTCCCGTTTGCCTGTGAAGTCGCCGCTCGTGATGGCGCGCGCCACCACGCCGCCCGTCGCGCGGTCCAGCTCCGCGAGCGAGGCAGGCACGCCGGCCCCCCCGCCCCCCTGCGCCAGGGCGACCGCCAGGAGCGGCGTTTCGACCTGCGCCAGCGGGACCGTGACGACCGTGCTGGTCAGCTTAGACATGCTCGATTATGCACCCGGCGAAGGTGGAGGTCGAGACCTCGGTGGCGTCCGGCAGCAGGCGCGCCAGGTCGTACGTGACGCGCCGCGATTTGAGGGCGCCCTCGAGCCCGCGCACGATGGCCGCCGCGACGTCCGTCCAACCGAGCTCCTCGAACATCATGGCTCCGGAAAGGATCACGCTGCCGGGATTGACCTTGTCCAGCCCCGCGTACTTCGGTGCCGTGCCGTGCGTCGCTTCGTAGACCGCGTAGCCGTCGCCCACATTGCCGCCCGGCGCGAGCCCGAGCCCGCCGACCTGCGCTGCGGCGGCGTCGGAGAGCAGGTCGCCGTTCAGATTGGGCGCGGCGATGACGGAGTACTCGTCCGGCCGGAGCACGAGCTGCGCGAACATCGCGTCGGTGATGCGATCCTTGATGATGACGCGTCCCCCGTCCTCCGTCCCCGGGCCCGCCTCGGCCTCGGGGATCGTTCTGTCCCCGAATCGCTCGCGGGCGATTTCGTAGCCCCACTCCCGGAAGCCGCCCTCGGTGAACTTCATGATGTTGCCCTTGTGGACGAGCGTCACGGAGCGGCGCCCGGCGCGGAGGGCGTACTGGATCGCCTTGGCGACGAGCCGCTGGCTGCCGAACTTGGACATCGGCTTGATCCCGATAGCGCTTCCCGCGCGGATCTTGGCGCCGAAGCGCTCGGTGAGAAAGCCGATCACCGCGTCGGCCTCCGGACTGCCGGCCCGATACTCCACGCCCGAATACACGTCTTCGATGTTCTCGCGGAAGATCACCACATCGAGCTTGTGCGGCTCGCGCATCGGGCTGGGCACCCCCGGGAAGTAGCGCACGGGGCGGACGCAGGCGTAGAGGTCGAGGAGCTGGCGCAGGGCGACATTGAGGGAGCGGATGCCGCCGCCCACCGGTGTGGTGAGCGGGCCCTTGATGGCGACGCGGTGCTGCCGGATGGTCGCGAGCGTAGCGTCGGGCAGCCAGCTGCCGGTCTCTTTGAACGCCTTCTCCCCTGCCAGGATCTCGAGCCATTCGATCCGGCGCTTCCCTTGCGACGTCTGCTCGACGGCCGCGTCGAACACCCGACGCGCCGCGCGCCAGATGTCCGGCCCCGTACCGTCTCCTTCGATGAAGGGGATGACCGGGTGGTCCGGCACGACCCAGCGGCCATCCCGATAGTCGATGCGATCGCTCATGGTGGGTCCAGTCTACAGGGCGCGGGCGGGGTTGCGCCAGCCGAAACAACGCCCCTACACTTGATGCCATGCGACGCGTCCCGACCCTGGTCCTCTTCGCGCTCGCCGCCGGTTGCTGGCTGGCGGCGGGGCCGGGAGGCCAGACCATCCAGGCGCTGCTCGTCTGTCGCCATCACATGGCGCACCAGTCCCTTCCGGGGCATCACCACGCCCCGGCCGACGCGCCGTGTTTCTGTGATCAGATGACGGACGGTCTCAATTTCGCCGTGTCGCCGGCGGTCCCGACGCCGCTCGCGCCGCAGCTGGCGATCCTGCCGCCCGTCGCGGAGCCGTCGGCCCCGTCTCTCTTCCCGCTTCCCGCTTCCCCGGCCTTTCCCCCGGCCTCCACTCCTCCGAACGGGCTCGCCTGAGCTGACCCGTTAAAGCACTCACAACTCGGAGGAAGGCATGCGCAGTGCGCTCGTGGGCGCTCTGCTCTGCGGCGTCGCCATCGGAGCCGCAGCGCAGCAGCGTCAGGTGACGTTCGAAGAGCCGCAGCCCGTTACCGTGAGCGGGTTCGCGGTCGGCACGGCGGCGTATGACCGGTCGCAACGCTCGAACACCCTCACGGCTGGAAAGCTCGCGGTCAGCTTCTTCAAGCCGGCTGGGGACGCGTATTTCTTCGGGCAGGTGACGACCGTATTGGAGAACAGCGAGCCCAGCACGGAGATCGATAATCTCATCGTCAGCTGGACGCCCCACACGGCGACCCGGTGGAGCCTCGCGTTCGGCCGGTTCGACGCGCCGATCGGGTTCGAGCGCGACGACGAGCCCCTCAACCTCATCGCCACGAACTCGTTCAACTTCCAGTTCGGCCGGCCGTCGAAGCTGACCGGGGCGATCGTGCGGCTTACGGCGTCACCGCGCCTCGAGCTCGCGGCCGCGGCCGCGGACGGGTGGGATGTGCCCGTCGACAACAACCGAGGAAAGACGGCGCTGCTGCGGGCCCAGTGGCTACCTCTGGACCGGTTCACGGTCGCCGTCACGGGGCTGTACGGCCCCGAGCGCGATGCCACCGATGCACACCAGCGCTCGCTCCTCTCGCCCGATCTGACCCTCGATCTCGGACGCCTCATCGTCGGCGCCGAGCTGAACCTGGGGCGCGAGCGCGACCGCGGCGGCGACCTCACGTGGGGCGGCGGTGCCGCGACCGCCTTCCTGCGGCTCGGCCGCTCACTGGGTATGTCGGCGCGCTACGATCACCTCTCCGACGCGGACGGCGTCGTTACCGGCACGCCGCAGGTCCTCCGTTCCGTCTCCATCGGACCGATGTGGTTCTACAGCCAGGCGCAGGAGGGCATTTTCTCGAACATCGAGCACACGCGGTTCCACCTCCCGCAAATCGCGCTGCGGGCGGCGCTGCGACTCGACTATTCGACGCAACCCTTCTTTGCGACCTCGAGCGGCGGGGTCGAGCGTACCGACACCCGCGCCGTGGTCGAGCTCGTCTACCTCTTCTAGGCGCGGAGGAACTGAATGATCTACGATCTGCGGCGTTCCGCCCTGCCGGTGAAGTGGTTGGTGACGTGCCTACTCGCGACGTTCGGCATCGCCTACGGGTTCGGTGCCTGGATGGTGGGGCTATACGCGGGCTTCACGCCCAAATCGGTCGCCGCCACCTACGCCGAGCGGGAGATGGGGATGCGGATGCCGCCCGATACGACCATGGTGCTGCATCATCAGGTAACACTAGGCGAGCTGGGCGCCGCGGATGAGCAGCACGTCGTGGATCGCAACCTGCTCGTTCAGGACACGCACGTGCACGTGCCCATGTACGGGGTCATCGCGGCGGCGTTGTCGCTCGTGGTGCTGGGCCTCGCCGTGCCCCAGTGGAGCGCGCTGGCGCTCATCACGCTGCTGTTCGCCGCCCCTTGGCTCGACTTCGCGGGAATGTGGCTCACCAAGCTCGCGTCGCCAGGCTTCGCCCTCATCACGCTGCTCGGTGGCTGGGCGATGGGCGCGGGCTATATGATCGTCACGGCGCTCGCCCTGTGGCACATGTGGAGACCGGCGAAAGGAGTGGCAGTATGACGAAGTGGATCGCTGGCGTAGCAGTGGCGGCGGTGCTGCACATCACCCCGACGGTGGTGCTGGTCAAGCGTCCCGAGGCGGTGAGAACGCTGCTCCCGGGCGCCGAGACGTTCTTCGCGGACGACATCCACTTGAGTGAGGCCGACGCGCACCGCCTCCACGAAGCCGTCGACTGGAGCCCCGAGGACGGCGTCCTCACGTTTTACACCGGCAGGCAAGGTGCCCGGATCGTCGGATCCCTCGTGTTCGTGCGGGTCGATACGCCGCACGGCCCGCTCGAGATCGCCGTCGGGTTCAAGCCGGATGGAGCCGTGGCGGGCGTGATTGTCACCAAGGCCACCGTGGAGACGAAGCCGTGGGTCCTCGAAGCGCTGCGGGTCGGTCTCACCGACGCTTACAGGGAGCTCAAACCGGGCGCCGCGCCGGGCGGGGCGGCCGCGATTCAAGACAGGGTAGGCACGCTTCCTCACTACATGGCCGAGCAGGTGGACAAAGGAGTGGCCCGGGCGCTTGCGGCGTGGGGGACATTCTATAATCATGTGAGAGCGGCTTCGTAACGTTCTCGCGTGGGAGCGCGTCTAGATGGGCATGAGACCAGGGTACCTGGGAATTGCCGTAGCCGCCCTCGTGACGGCCGCGTGCCCGCAGGGCGACGTCCTGATCGGGGGCGGCGGTCTCGGGATCGGCAGTGGGGGTGGTGGGGGGAGCCATACCCTCGTTTTCACGGTGCAGCCTAGCAACGCCAACGTCAGGGAAGCCATCCTGCCGGCGATTCAAGTCACCGTGCGGGACAGCCTCGGCAACCCCGATTCGAGCTTCACCGCCGCCGTCACCATCGCCGTCGCGAGCAATCCTGTCGGCGGTAACCTCTCGGGGACGACGAGCATCACGCCCTTCAACGGGATCGCCCTGTTCGGGGACCTGAGCATCGACAAGGCAGGCTCGGGCTACACGCTGCGGGCGACGGCACCTGGGGCGAGCGGTGCCACGAGCACGTCCTTCACCATCACCACCCCCCCGTAGCGCGCGCCGTCACCCGGCGGCGAGATACGGCTCGTTCCACGCCACGTCGAAGAACCCATTGCAGCGGTGGCACCGCATGCTTTCCGGGTGCCCCTCCAGGGGTGCACGGTCGCGGCAATTGGGGCACACGGCGTATGTCGCGCCCCAGGCGGTCGGGAAGCGCGGCGCGTCCTTCGGGCTCGGCACGACGCTCCAGCGGAGCGCCGGTGCCGGGGCCAGCTGTAAGTCGCCGCGCGGCAAGGTGATCGGCTTCCCCTTCACATCGAGAACGGCGTCCGCCGAGGTCAGCTTGAGGATCCGGTACCAGGCGCCCTTGCGCAGCATGCACTTGATGTTCGCTTTGAGGCGGGCCCATTGGAATGTCGCCATGTCGGCACCTCGGACGCTCGGGGTCGCACTACGGTGGTGATGGAAGGCTAATCCGTCAATCGGAGCCGGGCGGTGGCCGGGGTCACAAGGGGGGGTGTAACGCGTGGTGGTCCATGCCCGAGGTGAGACTCGAACTCACACGCCGTTGCCGGCACGCGATTTTGAGTCGCGCGCGTATACCATTCCGCCACTCGGGCGTTTCCGTGGCGCATTAACTTAGCGCCTTGCTGGGTTCGGCGGGACTAGCCGCGCGGGCCTGTCGCAAATGCGCCTCTCGGTGCCGCAAAAACGCCCTACCACAACCGACACCGCTGCCCAATGATGAGCAACCGGGCCGCGGGCTCGGGGGACCATGACGGCACGAATCCAGTGGGCACGCCTCAAGGCCGAAGCGCCCTACCCGCTTCGCCGCGGCGCGTGGTATCGGGTCACGACGCGCACGCCGGGCGAGGTCGTGCTCGACGTGAATCGCAAGCCCGTGCCGGTGCCGCCATCGCTGCTCGAGTTCGTCGCCGGCCGACCCCCGCGCCGCTGGAGCATCGTGCGCCGTCCCGACAACGCGGTGCGCTTGCCCGAAAGCTGGGGCGATCACTACGGCGTGTGCCCGAGCTGCCGGCATCGGGCGCCGCTCCACGGCTCGCCGCACACGCTGCGCTGCCCGCGCTGCAACGCAATGTTCCTGGTCGCCTGGGACGAGCTCCCCCCTCCCCCCGCGCGGGAATAGCGGCGCCCCCCCGTTCCGTCCTTCCGTCATTCCGTCGCCGTTACCTACCGTCGCCCTTCTATCGGTCGCCTCCCGATCCGCCGCCTTTCCATCCCTCGCCTCTCCTGGCGCAGCTGCTGGATCCGTTGTCGCAACTGCTCCCGCATCATCTGATAGCGCGCATGTTGCACCGGGTCGAGATACCCGGCGATCTCCCGGTTCTCGTCGCGGTCGAGTTGCGCCAGCGCCACGCGGTTGCGCTCGCGCGCGTCCATCAGCTTCCGCACGCTGTCGTTGCTCGCTGCCACGCCCGGTTGCAGCTGACCGCGCAGCGCCTCGTTCAGCGCGCGCTGGCGCTGGGCGATGTCCCGCCGCTGCTGCAAGTACTTGTCTTCCGTCGCCTGGAGCTGCGCCGCCTGGTCGTTTGACAAGCCAAGGTTCTGCCGGACGCGCGCGTTCCAGCGCTCGCGGATCTGGCGCTGCAGCTGCTGGACCTCCGCCGCGTCGCTGGTATCGGCGGGGTGCTGCGCCCGCGCGCCGGGCGCCACGACCACGACCAAGAGCACCCAGAGCAGTCGTTTCATCGCTCACCCCTCCAGCGCGCGCAGCAGCGCGCGCAGCTCATCGGCACTCAACCCGTCGAGCTCCGCCTCCGGGAGTCCGGCGCTCTCCTCACCCAGCGGCCGGTCCAGTGAGTCGATGGCCTCGCGCAGCTGGTCCGCGGTCAGGCCGGTCAGGTCCTCTTCCAATGGGACGACGACCGGAGCCGGCGGCCGCCGCTGACGCCAGAGGCTCCGCGTCACGACACCGGCGCCGAGGGCGAGCACCAGCAGCGCCGCCACCTTGAGCCCCGCGGGCCGTAGCGCGACCCATGACCATGCCGGCACCGCGTGTCGCCGCCGCAACCCGGCGACCACCGCCTGCACGGTCCGCTCCACGTCCAGCCGCTCGGCCCCCTGCGCGCCGAGCCGCTGGGCCAGCTGCTCCAGTTCGTCGTCGTTCACGCCAGATGCTCCTTCAGTCGCTTGACGGCGTGGTGGTAATGCACGCGCGCGGCGCCGGGGGTCGTCCCCAAGGCTGCCGCGATCTCCTCGTATTCGAGCCCCTGCTGCGCCCGCAGCAAGAAGACCTCGCGCTGCATGCGCGGCAGCTGGCGCAGGCCTTCCTGCAACCGTCGCTCCGCTTCACCCGCCACCGCCCGCTCGTGCGGATCGCCGTCCGTGGCCCGCAGGTCGTCGCCGAGCGGCATGACGCGCGCGCGCTTCCTGCGCCGATGCGCGTCCTTCAGCACGTTGCCGCCGATCGTGAGCAGCCAGGTGCGGAAGCGACATTGGCCGCGGAACTTCCCCAGCGCGCGAAACGCGCGGATAAACGTCTCCTGCGCCAGGTCGTCGAGCTCGGCGTCGGGCGCGCCGGCGCCCACGAGAAACCGGGCGAGCGCGCGGGCGTGCCGGCGGACCAGCTCGGCCGCCGCCTGCTCCTCACCGCCCTGCCAGGCGGCGATCAGCGCCGCATCGGACGGAACGGCGGCGACGGGCTCGGCGGGAGTCATGCGTATCGGTACGGTGGACGTGAGAGAACGTCAGATATTAAGGCGCGGAAGGGTCCGCGCCCTTTCGCGCCCTTGAAATCCCCGGTGCCCGCCCCTAGCTTCGACATTCGAACGATCGTTCGAATCCCATGCGTCCTTACGACGAGCGGCTCGATGCCTTCCTCTCCCGGGCGGCCCAAGTCTTCGCCGACCAGGGCTACCACTCGACGACGATGCGGGACCTCGCGGCGGCCAGCGGGATGTCGCTCGCCGGCATGTACTACTACGTGCGCGGCAAGGAAGAGCTGCTGCACCGCATTCAGGAGCGCTGCTTCACGCGGGTGTTGGCGGGTGCCGAGCGGGCGCTCGCGGCGCTGGCAGACGCGGATCCGCTGGAGCGCCTGCAGGCATTCATCCGCCACCACGTGACCTTCTTCGCTGCGCACATGGCCGAGATGAAAGTGCTGTCGCACGAGGCGACCTCCCTCACGGGCGAACGCCAGCGGAAGGTGAACGCGATCAAGCGGCGCTACGTGGATCTGCTCGAAGCTCTGCTCAAGGACGTGGCGCCGGAGGAGCCGCCGGTGGACCGCAGCGCCGCCGCCTACGTGCTCTTCGGCATGATGAACTGGATCTACAACTGGTACGACCCCGCGGGCGAGATCGACCCCGAGCGCCTGGCGGGCCTCATCGCGCGGATCTTCATCGGCGGCTTTGCCGAGGCGCGTTCCACCGTACACGGAGGCTGAGGTCACATGGCAACGATGACGGAACCCAAAGCCGAGAAAAAGACGCTCGTGCACTATCTGATCGAAAGCGGTGTCGCGATCATCGAGCTCGACGACCCGCCCGCGAACACCTACACGCACGACATGATGCGGCAGATCGACGACGCGATCCTCCAGGCGCGCTTCGACGATAACGTGCACGTGCTGGTGCTGCGCGGTCACGGCGAGAAGTTCTTCTCGGCCGGCGCGAATATCGCTTATCTCAACAGCATCACCCCCCGCTACAAGTACTTCTTCTGCCTCCACGCGAACGAGACGCTGAACCGCCTGGAGCATACCCCCAAGCTCACGATCGCCGCGCTCAACGGGCACACCGTGGGCGGCGGGCTCGAGATCGCGATGGCGTGCGACCTGCGGGTCGCCAAGGAGAACGCCGGCAAGATCGGCCTCCCGGAGGTGAACCTGGGGGTGCTCCCGGGCACCGGCGGGACGCAGCGGCTGGCGCGCATCGTCGGCAAGACGCGGGCGATCGAGATGATGGTGAAGGGCGAAACCTTCTCCTTCGACAAGGCGAAGGAGCTCGGCCTCGTGAACGAGATCTTCCCCGCCGACGACTACTGGGAGCAGGTGATGCTCTACGCCAAGCAGTTCTGCCCGCCCCACAAGGCGTCCAAGGCCGTGGGCCTGATCAAGCGCTCGGTCCAGTCGGGGGCCGAGATCCCGTTCGAATCGGGGCTCACGCTCGAGCGCGAACTGCAGCAGCAGCTGTTCCAGTCGGACGACGCGAAGGAGGGGATCGCGGCGTACGTCGAGAAGCGCGTCGCGGAGTTCAAGGGCCGGTGAAGACCGACCTGCTGATCGGCAACGAGTGGCGCAGCGCCGCCCGGCGCTACTGCCTCACGAACCCCGCCACCGAGGAGCCGCTCGCCGAAGTCGCCGAGGCAGGCGAGGCGGAGATCGACGCCGCCGTGCAGGCGGCGCGCGCCTGCCTCGGGTCGAAGCCGTGGGGCGAGCTGGCGGCCCGCAAGCGCGGCGCCCTGCTCTACCGCCTCGCCGACCTCCTGGAACAACGGTCCCAGGAGATCGCTGAGGTCGAGACCAAGAACAACGGCAAGCCGCTGTTCGAGTCCAAGATCGACGTCGCGATGGCGATCGAGACGTTCCGCTACTATGCCGGCTGGGCCGATAAGCTCACGGGTGATACCCTCCCCGTGAACGGCAACTTCTTCACCTACACGCTGCGCGAGCCGGTGGGCGTGGTGGGGGCGATCGTGCCGTGGAATTTCCCCTTGAACCTCGCGACCTGGAAGGTGGCGCCGGCGCTCGCGGCGGGCTGCACCGTAGTCCTGAAGCCCGCGCACGAGACGCCGCTCACGGCCCTGATGCTGGGCGAGCTGGCGATCGAGGCGGGGCTCCCGGCGGGAGCGCTCAACGTCGTGCCCGGC
>WNGG01009046.1_pt1 | contig 16193 bp, 14 predicted proteins | sample 5400661 | NCBI WGS metagenome assembly WNGG01 (sample SAMN13153372, study PRJNA577476) | soil metagenome | isolation source: 100 cm soil or saprolite under Garry oak tree replicate 1 | place: USA:California | collected 2016-06-15 | reverse complement strand
CCATCCGCACCGCGAAGTACCCGTTCTGGCAGACGACGACCGTATCGCCCGGCTCTACGACGTTGTAGATCGCCGCCTCCATCCCGGCCGTGCCGGTGCCGGAGATCGCCATCGTGAAGTCGTTCTCCGTCCGGAACACCGTCCGCAGCGGCCGCTGAGTGTCATCGAGCAGCTGGATGAACACCGGGTCGAGATACCCAATAACGGGCGCCGTCATCGCGCGGTACACCCGCGGGTGCACGAGCGACGGGCCGGGGCCGAGGAGCAGGCGATATGGGACGTTCAGGTCGGAGAGATCGTTAGTCATTGGCGATGATATTAGCCGAAGCCATTGCCTGAATGCACGAGGCACTGCCCTACCGTAGGGGCGAGGCACCCATAACACCGGTAGGTCACGCGCGACCGTTAAACCATTGCTTGGACGTTCGCGGGCAGGATCTGTTAGTGCCCAGCCCTTCCCCTCTCCTCGCCGGAATCGTCCTGCTCGCGGAGCCACGCTTCCGGCTATGACCCAGCCGCCCGCCAGCGCAGCACCGGCTTCCGCGCCGCCGTCGCCTCGTCGAGCCGGCGTAGCGGCGCGGTGTACGGCGCACCCTTCACCAGCTCCGCGTCCTCTTCCACCTCCCGCGCGATCGCCAGCATCGCCTCGCAGAAGGCGTCCACCGACTCCATCCCCTCGGACTCCGTCGGCTCGATCATCAACGCCTCTTCGACGATCAGCGGGAAGTAGATCGTGGGCGGGTGGTAGCCATAATCGATCAGCCGTTTCGCGATATCCAGCGTCTTTACCCCGCTCTCCGCCCGCTGCTTGCTGCCAGAGAAGACCACCTCGTGCATGCACGGCCGGTCATACGGCAGCCGGTAAGCCCCGCGCAGCCTCCCGAGGACGTAGTTCGCGTTCGCGACCGCGTTCTCACTGATCGCCCGCAGCCCTTCGGCGCCCAGTGACTTGATGTACGTCAGTGCCCGCACCAGCACGCCAAAGTTGCCGTGAAACGCCATCGTCTTCCCGATGCTCTTCTCTGGCGTCACGAACTGGTATGCCGCTCCGTCCGCCGATCCTGAACTCCCGTCACGGTGCGCTCGTCCTGAGGCACTCTCATCCGTTCGTGCTGAGCTTGTCGAAGCAGCGGAACCACCACGCTCCGATTCCCCAGCGCGCGCAACAACCGGCCCCGGCAAGTACGGCGCCAACTCGGCCTTCACGCATACAGGCCCCGCGCCGGGTCCGCCTCCCCCATGCGGTGTCGAGAACGTCTTGTGCAGGTTCAGGTGGACGACGTCAAAGCCCATGTCGCCAAACCGCGCCCGTCCGAGAAAGGCGTTCTGGTTCGCGCCGTCCCCGTAGAGAAGAGCGCCGTGCTCGTGCAGCATCTTAGCGATGCGGGTGATGTTCTGGTCGAACAGACCGAGGGTTGAGGGCAAGGTCAGCATCATTGCGGCGACACCCTCATCAATCGCCGACTCGAGGAACGCGAGGTCGGTGTTTCCTTCGGCATCTGAAGGGACCGTCACAACCTCGAATCCGGCCATCGCCGCCGTCGCCGGGTTCGTGCCGTGCGCCGAATCCGGCACGAGCACTTTACGGCGGTGCCCGTTACCCTGATCTGCGAGATACGCCTTCACCATCAGGATCCCGCACAGCTCGCCCTGCGCCCCCGCCGCCGGCACGAGGCTCACCGCATCCATGCCCGTGATCTCCGCCAGCGAGGTCTGAAGCTCGAACAGGACGCCCAGCGCCCCTTGAATCGACTCGCTCGGCTGGTGCGGGTGCACGTGCGCGTAACCGGGAAGTCGCGCGACGTCCTCGTTCACCTTCGGGTTGTACTTCATCGTGCACGACCCAAGGGGGTAGAAGCCCGTGTCGATGCTGTAGTTGAGCCGGCTGAGCCCGACAAAGTACCGAATCACCTCGTTCTGCGACATCTCGGGCAGGTTCAGCTCCCGCCGCCGAAACCGCTCCGGAAGCGCCGACGTCTCCGGCACGTCGAGCGCCGGCAAGATTACGCCCGTCCGTCCCGGCCGGCTGCGGTCGAACGTCAGCTGAGCGCTGGCATCCGCGGCCTTCGGGTCCGTGCGCGGGCGTGAGGCAGTAGTCACCCTCTCCCCGCCTCCCTCAAACCCTCCGCCAGCCGCTCGATCTCCTCCCGCGTGTTCATCTCCGTCACGCAAACCAGCATTCCGTTCTCGACCTGTTCCGCCACATCGAGTCCGCCGATTATTCCTCGTTCGAGCAACCGGCGGTTGATTTCGGCGGGCGCTCGCGGACACCGCACGACAAACTCCTTGAAGAATGGCTTCTCGAGATCAACGGAGTACCAATCGAGCCCGTCGATCAGCGAGGCCGCGTAGTGCACTTTGTGGTAGCACCTTCCCGCGATCTGCCGCAGGCCCTGCTTGCCTACCGTCGACAGGTACACGGTAGCTGCCAGCCCCACGAGCTGCTGGCTCGTGCAGATATTGGAGGTCGCACGCTCGCGGCGGATGTGCTGCTCGCGGGTCTGGAGCGTAAGCACGTAGCCCGTGCGACCCTCGAGGTCGGACGTTCGCCCCACGATGCGCCCGGGCATCTGCCGGATGTACTGCTCCCGGCAGGTGAACAGCCCGAGCCACGGCCCACCGAAGTTCACCGGCCAGCCGAGGCTCTGCCCTTCGGCCACTGCGATATCGGCGCCGTACTCCCCCGGCGGCGTTAGCATCCCGAGCGAGACGGGGTCGACGGCGGCGATATATAGAGCGCCCGCCGCGCGCGTGGCCTCGCCCAGAGTCCAGACGTCGATCAGATCTCCGAGGAAGGCCGGCTGTTGGACCGCAAGACAGGCATGCTCGTCGGTCAGCCCGCCGCCGTCCGTGATGTCCACGGTAATTCCCGGCCCACGCGCATACAGCCTCACGGCAGCCAGCCACGCCGGGTTGACGCTTGTATGCACGGCGATGCGATGCCGGCCGCTCACGCGGCAGGCCATCAGGCAGGCCTCCGCCAGCGCGCTCGCTCCATCGTACATCCCCGCGTTCGCCACCTCCATGCCGATCAGCTCGCAGACCATCGACTGTAGCTCGAACATCGTCTGCAGCGTGCCCTGACTTATCTCCGGTTGGTACGGCGTGTACGCAGTGTAATACTCGCTCCGGCTGATAATGTGACCCACCGTGCTGGGTATGAAGTGCCGGTAAGCGCCACCTCCGAGGAACGAGGCGACGCCGTTCCCCGCCACCGTATTCTGTGAGGCGAGCTCCGACATCTCGCGTGTGAGGTCGAGTTCGGGAAGCGCGGACGGCAAATCGAGCCCGTCGATCCGGAACTTGGCCGGGATATCGGCGAACAGCTCGTCTACGGACCGCACCCCGATGCGGTCGAGCATCGCGCGGCGGTCTTCGTCTGTATTAGGAATGTACGGATGAGGGCTGCTCGCGCTCATTCAGCGCCTTGCGCGATGAAGACATCGTACTCATCAGCCGACAGCAGCTTGTCGATCTCGCCGGGGTCGCTCAAGCGGACGCGCAGCATCCACCCTTCGCCGTACGGAGAATCGTTCACCAGCTCCGGGCTGTTCGCGAGGGCGGGGTTCGCCTCGACCACCTCTCCCGTCACCGGCGAGTAAAGCTCAGAAACGGCCTTCACGGACTCGATCTCACCGAACTTCTGCATATGCGAAACGCTGGCGCCGGCGGCGGGCAGGTCGACGAACACGATGTCGCCCAGCTGGTCCTGAGCGTAGTCCGTAATGCCGACCGTCCCTACTTCAGACTCGACGCGCACCCACTCGTGTTCTTTTGTGTATTTCACATCGCCGGGGCTGGGCAAAAGCGTCTCCCTCTCTTGTCTAAGCAGGCTTGGATCTCTTGTAAAACGGTCGAGGAACGACTCGAACTGCCAGCGGCCTTCCCCGCACGTCCACCTTCAGTTCCGTGCCCTCAGCCGCCAGTTCCGGCGGAACGAAGCCCATGGCGATACTGATGCCGAGCGTGGGAGAGTAACCACCGCTGCTGATTGTACCGACCGTCTCAGCATCGCGGAAGATGTCGCAGTGACTGCGCATGACGCCTCGATCGACCGCTTTCACGCACACCAGCTCACGTGAGACTCCCCTCTCCTTCAACCCGGCAAGCGCGTTTCGGCCGACGAAGTCCGCGCCATCATCGAGGGTCACGACCCAGTCGAGTCCGACTTCCCAAGGGTTCGTTTCCTCGTCCATGTCGTTCCCGTACAGCAGTAGAGCGGCCTCCAGCCTCAGCGTATCGCGCGCGCCCAGCCCGGCCGGCTGCACGCCCACATCAAGCAGCGCGCGCCAAAGGTCCGGGCCGGCTCCCGCGTCGATCACGAGCTCCAGACCGTCCTCCCCGGTGTACCCAGTCCGCGAGGCGAACAACGTCTGCCCGCGCCACTCCGCCTCGCCGCACCGTCGCGGCTTGAGCGAGCGAACGAACTCGGCGCCAATCACGCCCTCGATTCGACCGAGCGCTTCCGGCCCCTGCACCGCTATCATCGCTGTCGCGGCGTGCCGGTCAACAAACCTCGCATCCCACTTCCCGATGTGGTCTTGCATCCACTGCTTCATTTTCGGGGCATTAGAGGCATTGACCACGACGAGACACCGCTCCGGTTCGAGGCAGAAGACGTAGATGTCGTCCAGGATCCCCCCATCGTCCCGGCACGCCGCCGAGTAGTGGCCCTCGCCCGGCGCAAGGCGGGTCATGTCCCAGGTGCTGATGTAGCGGAGAAAGCGGGCCGCGCCCCGCCCGTGGACCTCGAACCGCCCCATGTGCGAGACGTCGAACATACCGGCGCGCTGTCGCACTGCATGGTGCTCCTCGACGATGCCTGTGTACTGCACTGGCATCTCATATCCCGCGAACGGCACCATCCGCCCGCCGAGCTGATTGTGCTCGTCGTAAAGCGCCGTGCGCAGGAGAGTCCCTGCGGCCGCTTCGTTTAGTGCCATTGGGGCATTGACCCCGTCGATCGCATGTTCCGTATTATGCCACTGCGCCCCGGTAGCTCAATTGGACAGAGCACCTCTCCCACTAAGGGGTGGATGTGGGTTCCAGTCCCACCCGGGGCGCCCAGGGCCTTGACTTCTCATCGGGCCAGTAGTAAAAACAAAGTACCTTAGTGGGAGGAGTGGCTCGTCCAACTGAGCGCCATCGAGCGGAGCGGATAAGTCCGCTCCGTTTCGCTATCTGGGTGTCCGATGTATCTAAAGCATGCCTTAGTCAAGAGCATGCTCAGTCCACTGAGCTACCGGCAATGGAGCGGGTCACAAGTCTTCCTTTTCCTGCATCCATTTCCGTCTTCCACCCTCCTCCGCGACAAGCCTGCCCAACCCTGGAAACGGCGCGTGCACTGAAATCAGCAGCGCCCGCTTCTCGACCGCCCAGTCCATCATCCGCCGTTTCGTCGAGAGCGACACCAGCGGCAAGACATCGAACGCCGAAATCCAGGCGAGCCTCTCCAGCATCACCGGCAACTGCGACAGCTCGCCAACACAAAGCCCATACCGCCCGCCCGACTCCAGCTCGATGACGCAATGGCCTTCTGTGTGGCCGGGCGCCGGAAGGAGTCGAACGCCCTTCGCGAGCTCTACCTCGCCTGCGACGAGTTCCACCTCTCGCGCATCCTGAAGCGGCTCGAAATTCTCCAATAGGTATGTGCCACGCGTGCGCTCGTTCGGGTGGCTCGCTGCCTCCCACTCTCCTTTTGCGATGAAGTAGCGGGCGCGCGGGAACGCAGGAACGGGTACGCCGTCCTCCATTACTGTATTCCCGCCGCCATGGTCGAAGTGCAGGTGCGTATTGACCACGATGTCGATTTCGTCGGCTGGCACTCCTTCCCTCCGCAGATTCTCGAGTAGTCTCCCGCTCTCCTCGATCACCATTGCTCCGGGCGCCCTCACAGACTTCGTCCCAACCCCCGTGTCGACCAGAATCAACTTGCCCTCCGAGCGGATGAGCAGCGAGTTCAGCCCTACCGGGATCCGGTTCTTGTCGTCGAGGTCCGGCGTGTAGCGCTCCCAAATCACCCTCGGTACGAGGCCGAAGGTCGCGCCGGCATCCTGCCGGATGACGCCGTCACTGACCACAAGCAGGTCAAGGTCCCCGAGGCGGAACCAATCACCCATAGGCGTGAACATATGGCGACGTCGCTGGCGGGTCAAGCGCCACTTACTTCGAGTAATAGTGCGTCACCGTCATCGAATCATGGACGAGAGGGTTCATTGAAGAAATTTAGGGTCTTTCCAATCGAGCCTTAACTCGCGTGCGCTAGCGTAGCCTCACCGCTCTCATGGAGGCAGAGAGCGGCTTTCGCGGAACGGAGGGGACACGATGAAGCTGAGCCGGCGCAGCGTGCTAAAACTCACCGCCTTCGGGCTGGCGGCCACAACATTCGATGCCGTCGGTAATGCCTGGGTGCCGAAACGTCTGCTTCAGTCAGCGTCGGCGAACCTTCCCGCTATCCAGTTCGACATCGGTGATTTTGTTGCCCCCGTCCAGACGATTGATGGGATCGAATTCCGGTTTGGCCCGGTCTTCACTTCACTGATCACCGGCCGCCTAACGCGTGAGCCGGAGCTCAACGACCAGCGCGTGCTGGTAGACGCACTGACGACAATCGAAGGGGCGTATCCTTTCTCGCCCGAAGGCGTCTTCACCTTCGTTTCGTATGGCCTCCCCTACTTCCGGCGGCTGCCACGGGCGCTTGTCAGCGAGCACATGCCGAGGCTGCGCTCAAATCGGGGGCGATACGCGCTGGAGGAGGCGGTGGCGTCTCCCACCGACGTCTCGAAACGAAATCCCACGGTTAACAAGCTGACGTTCAACGTCCCGGTAGCAATCGAGCAGAACGACATCCTCTTCACCATGCGCAGTGACACACTGGCACCGCTTCTCGACGTTTTCAACTGGCTGAACGGTGCTGATTGGCTGAACGGTAACTTCGTCGCCGCGCCGGCCTTCAACGGTCTCTTCGAATTTACATCCAAGCGGCTGATGTTCGCGCAAAGGGGCCTGCCACGTAAGGTGGCCGAGGCTCATCAGCTGCCGTTCGCCGGCCGCATCCACCCGCAGTCTCCGATGTGGATGGGGTTCGCGGACCAGCAGACCAAGGGCAGCGGGCCCGCCTCGATCGTCACCTTTCAGGGAAACGGAGAGGCGCGCTTCACCAATACCCAAGCCGGCGATTACTTCTTCAACGGTTCGATACAGCACCTCTCGCACGTCATTCTCGACCTGGCCGCTTGGTACGACGAGACGTATTCCGAACGGGTGCAGTACATGTTCCGTTCGAACCCGAAGCAGGCGACGGCTGCGGCCGACGAGTTTACGGACGGAGGCGGGCCCGCCTTTCTCGAGACGAAGTTTGCGGGCCGGCAGGACGCGCTGGACAACGCCCGGGGGATCGGCACCTCTAAAAACGAGCACCGCATGGGCCATTTGACGGCGCTGCACCGCTCATCGCGAACATCCGCGGGCACGGCGATCCACATTCGCATGGACGGGCCTGGCTTCGACAGCATGGATGTGCCCGACGGTAGCAGCCAGCCCAAACTGCAATTCACCGCTTTCGTGCCCACGGCCAACTTCTTCGCGACGATGCGCCGTCACCAGGCGGCGGTAGACCTCGTACGGAGGCACGATGTCGACGATGAAGACAACGGCCTCGAGCGCTTTATCACGGCGACGCGCCGGCAGAACTTCCTCGTGCCGTCGCGTGAGCACCGCGCCTTTCCCCTCCTGGAGCTGGCATAACCGCGCACGACGCTTGTTTGGAGAACCTTAGCCATCCTCCAACCCGGGCTTAATGCATCGCCCATACGCTGATGGTGCAAGAGAACGCCGTTAGCTAAGGAGGTGCAGACCCAACTACGACAATCGAATACGGGATGGGAGCAGAGGAACCAACCATGAATCGAAAGGAGCGAGTATGACCAAGACGCAAAACTGGGTATTCGCGGGCGTGTCGGCCTTCGCACTGATAACCGGCATATTGCTGGCGACCGGAGCGGTCACGTTCGCGCAGACGGATGAACCAACGCCGACGCCTTCTGCCTCGGGCGGTTCGAGCGGCGGGTCCTCGCCGACGCCCAACGCTTCCCCGGGCAACGAGCAGACGCGCGACTGCGGCGGCGGCCATTACGTTGTAAAGGAAGCCGCCGCGGAGGTGCTCGGTATCAGCGAGGACGATCTTCGCAGCGCACTGCGCGACGGCCAGAGCCTGGCGCAGATCGCCGAGGCTCACGGGATGAGCGTTGAGGACTTCAAGGCAGCGTTGATCGACAAAGTCACGGCGGACTTGCAGGCGAAGCTCGACGCCGGGAACATCACCCAGGCGCAGTTCGATGCCCGTGTCGCGGACCTGAAGGCGAACATCGACGACATCGTCAACCGCCAAGGTGGTCTACGCTTCAACGATCGGAGCGGCAGTGGGGAGAGCGGGACCGGCACGCGCTTCCGCGGTTTCTTCCCGCAAGTGCGGGTGGCCGACGGGACGTAGTCGAGACCCCGTTCGCTGCCGAGAGGGCCGGAGCAATCCGGCCCTCTCGGCGTTTAAGGCCGGCAACGAGTGGCTGCCCTTACAGTTTGACTCCGTCCGATGCGTCGATGTATAAAACCGACATACGGCATTCAGGCGGAATTAATAAGATTAATAACCGGCCATAGATAGCATTATGGACATCCCTGAAGGGGTAATAGACCGCCTTCCAAAGTATGCCCGAGCCCTCGGGCAGCTGGAGGCCGAGGGCCGCGACGTCGTTAGCTCGCAGGAGCTGGGCGTGCGGCTCAACATCACTCACGCGCAGATCCGCAAGGACCTGAGCTACTTCGGTCGCTTTGGCAAGCAAGGCCGCGGCTACAACGTGCAGAAGCTGCTCGACGAGCTGCGCCGCATCGTCGGCCTCAACCGCCAGTGGAAAATGGCGCTCGTCGGCGTGGGCAGGCTCGGGCGGGCTATTCTCGGCTACGAAGGCTTCTCGCCTCAGGGCTTCCGCATCGTCGCCGCCTTCGACTGCGATCCCTCGCTTGTCGGCACACGCATCAACGGGCTTACCGTCAAGCCGGTCGCCGACCTCGAGAAGGAGCTGTGCGACGGCGCCGCCGATATCGGCATCGTCGCTACGCCCGCTGAGACCGCGCAGGAGGTGATCGACTCACTCGTGCGCTGCGGCGTGCGCGCCATCCTCAACTACGCCCCCGCCTTCCCCACCGTCCCAAACGGCGTGCACGTCCGCCACATCGACCCAGTCCTCGCCCTCCAGGCGATGACCTACCACCTCAAGGCCGACTCCGGCCCGGGCTGAGGGAGGTTAGCGCCTGCGGGATGAAAACCCGCAGCACCGACTCCGCTGCTACGTAGCGTGGATCCGCGGGATCGCCCGGCTGATCACCAGCCGCTGGATCTCGCAGGTGCCCTCGAGATCACCCACCAGTTCGCCCTGAGCTTGTCGAAGGGGGAGTTGGGGTGCCGCGAGCGCTCGACGGGGTTCTCGGGGCGTAGCAAGCTAGAGTGGCTGACGCTGTCCGCAGGAGACGCACACCATCTCGTTCTCGTCTGGAGCGACGCGATCCGCGCTCCGAAACCAGCTGCGCAGCAAACGGTCAGTTACAAGAAGCGGGGAAACCACCGCCATGGGTCAGCGGCACGTTTCGTCGGGCGCCGCAAAAAGCGATCCAGAATTCGCAGGGGCATCAAAGCTGGGGCGAGAAACCAGCCGGGGCTTAACACCCGATGTTTCTCCGTTGGCGGCTCTCGCATAAACCATTCCCGGCTCCCGCACGTCGGGCACATTGCGCCTTGGACCCGGGTCAGTCGGGGCACTACTTGATGTGGATCCCGGAGATGGCGCGCGAGATCACCAGCCGCTGTATCTCGGACGTGCCCTCGAAGATCGTGTAGATCTTGCTGTCCCTGTGCCAGCGCTCGACGGGGTTCTCGCGGACGTATCCGTAGCCGCCCATGATCTGGATCGCCTGCTCGGTCACCCAGACGGCCGTCTCGCCGGCGAATAGCTTCGACATCGAGCCCTCGCCGTTCTCGAACGGCTTGCCGTTCTTGCCCATCCAGGCGGCGCGCCAGACGAGAAGGCGGCTCGCATCCAGACGCGTCTTCATGTCGGCCAGTTTGAAGGCAATCGCCTGGTTCTCGATGATCGCGCGACCGAACTGCCTGCGGTCCTTGGCGTAGTCGAGCGCGAACTCGTAGGCGGCGCGGGCAATGCCAACCGCTTGTGCGCCTACGGCTGGGCGCGTCGCCTCGAACGTGGCCATCGCTGCCTGCACCTTCGAGCTCTTTCCTTCTCGGGCGCGCGCCAGACGGGCGTCCAGCTTCTCTTTTCCGCCCAGGAGGCACCGGCCGGGGACGCGTACGTTGTCGAGGACGACTTCGGCCGTGTGGCTGGCGCGGATGCCGTGCTTCTTGAACTTCTGGCCCTGGCTCAGGCCGGGAGTGCCGGGCGGGACGACGAAGGCCGCGTGGCCGCGAGAGTTCAGCTCTGGGTCCACGGACAGCACGAGCACGTGTACGTCCGCGATGCCGCCGTTGGTGATCCAGGTCTTCGTTCCGTTCAGTACCCACTCGTCCTTCGACTCGTCGTAGACCGCCCGCGACTTCAGTGAGCTGACGTCGGAGCCGGCGTCGGGCTCACTCACGCCGAAGGCGCCCATTTGGATCTTGTCCGGTGTTCCGAAGCACTGCGGCACCCACTCAACGATCTGCTCGGGCGTGCCGTTGGCGACGATCCCGGCCACGCAGAGAGTCGAGCCCATAATCGCCAGCCCGATGCCGGCGTCGCCCCAGAAGAGCTCCTCGTTCTTCCCGCTCGTCCCACTCGTGGGCGGCCGGGCGGACAACGTCCTTGGCGAAGCCGTGCACCCATTTCTGGATCTGCCGCTGCTCTTCGTTCAGCTCCATCGAGAACTGAGGTGTCTGAGTAGCGGGCCGTTCGTTCGTCTCTACAACCATTGCGTTTTCTTTGGCGGGACAGAGTATGGCCGCCCCGCCCACTCCTTTCGTTGCCTTCGGGCCGTGTCGCTAAATCAAGATTAAGCGGGCGCTAAGAAGGGGACAAGATACGAAAAAATACCGCAATGGCGATTGACGATTTGCACTTCAGCGGTCGCTGTCTAGGACGGGGGGCTCGGCTCAGGCGATGCTGTGGGCGTCGGCTCGGGGGTCGGCGTCGGACTCGCGACCGCGGTCGGCTCTGGCGTCGACTCGTGCGTCGACTCGGGCGTGGCTGTTTGCGGAGTCGGACTTGCCGTTTGCGAAGGCCGCGGCGACGGCTCCGCGGTTGGTGTAGCCGATCCCGTGGGTGTCGGCGTTGCCGTCTGCTCCGCCAGCGGAGGCGTGGGGCGCTCCTCTCCGGGGGCGGTTGGCGGTAGCGGCCGGGCCGCCGAAGTCGTCAGGGCGATCGTTACCGCGACGCCCTCGGGCGGGGCTTCCTTGCCGGTGAGACGGAGAGACCAGGTGCCAGCTTCCGGCGAAAGTAGAGAGTAAGACTGGTAGGTGTTCCCCGTGTTGCTCTTCAAGTCGGCGCGTTCGGTCGTCGGTGCAATCGTCCGGCCGGACGGCGACAGGAGCTTGACGTCCACGCGTGCCTTACCCGATACCGCGGACGGAACATCCGGGCGCAACCACGTCGCTGAGAAGGTCGCTTCTGACTGGCCCGCCGGGATTTCGAAGTTGACGCGCGTGGTCTTGTCCACAAACGCTGAGTCCGTGCGGCAAGCGCCGGCTTCGCGTTCGACGATCAGCATTCGCAGCCTGTGTATCTCGCAGGCGAGGTCCTTCACCTCGCTGACGTTTATGAACTGCCCGCCCGTATCGCCCGATATTTGCTTGAGGTTCTCCTCGCCGCCGGGCCCGACCGCCACCGTATGGACCGGCACATGGAGTTGCTTGAAGCAGTCCTGCGGAATGCCCAGCCTGCGGAAGTCGTGAACGCCATCCGAAATGAGGACAGCGGCCTTAGTCTCCGCCTTGCCGAGCTGCTGCAGCTCCCGGCATCCTGCACGGATTCCGACTCGCAGGTCTGCGAGGCCGTCGGCCCCGACGGTGTCAATGCGATGCAGCAACTCGTCGTCTATTCCGCTTTTGCCCGTCACCTCTCGCAAGTGGGTCACGCCGTGGACGAGCGAGTTGTACGTCACGATGCCGACGCGATCGTCAGGGCCGGCTGCAGCGAGATAGGCCCGCGCGGCTGCGAGGCGGGCGCGCTGCGGGTCGCCGTTGGCGTCGCCGGTCGCGTCGAGCATGAGTACGACGTCAGCCTTCTGCGGGGAACTGGCGGGCGCGTTGGAGGCGAGGCCGCCGCCCACGCAGACGCTTTGGCCGCCTCTGACCATGCAGCCGTCTTGCTGCACGACCCAGCCCTCGAGGTTGACCCCCGCGATGCCCTGCTTTTCCCCTTGAAGGACGGTATAGAAGTGAAGATGCGGCGCCGTCGCCCAGCAGGAACCGACGGGGCCGTCCGGACAGCAAGACACTTTCCCCAAGCGCTCACCCGCCACGACCTCACCCGAAGTCACTTGCTTTTCCTGGATATGCATATATCCCGTCCTGAAGCCACCGCCGTGGTCGACCTCCAGCGCGTTCGGAAGATTGATTACCCGCCCGCTCGCGGCGGCCACTACCCAGTATCTGGAGCTAAACCCACTCTCACAGCCCGCACCTCCCGCGTCCGGCGGCTGGAAGTCGAGCGCGGAGCCGGAACCGTCACTTGACGTGCCATGCGGGCCGAATGTAATGCGCCAGGCACTGCCTGCCTCCCACGGCAGCCAGAGGCCGATCGGCTGTTGGGAAGCGTGAGCGCCTTCGTCTTTTTGAAGCGCAATCAGCCCTGCTGCTATTGCAAGCAGGGCGCACAAGAGGAGGCGAGTGGCGTGCGGCATCTCGGGGGCGGCGAGTCCGGTGCGAGTATGTCACGAAAGATTAGTAAACCCCCCGCATGATTGTCAAGCTTTTGCTTGTCCGGCCTGGCCGCGCCGCCACTATAATGGGCGGGCAATGGCCGAAGAACTGAACCTCGACGGCTCCCGACTCTCCTTCGCCGTCGTCGTCGCGCGCTTCAACGAAGCAATCACATCTCGCCTCCTCGACGGCGCGCTCGGTGCGATAAAAAGGCATGGAGTCGGCGAGCACGCGGTCTACTGGGTGCCGGGCTCGTTCGAGCTTCCCGTCGCTGCCAAGCGTGTGGCCGAGAGCGCCCGCTACGACGCCGTGGTCTGTCTGGGTGCCGTCATCCGCCACGAGACGGACCACTACCTGCATATTGCCACCCAGGCCGCCGCCGGCATCCAGCGCGTCGCCCTCGATACCGGCGTGCCGTGTATCTTCGGCGTCCTTACCTGCGACAACGAAGCCCAGGCTCTTGCCCGCTCCGGCGGTGACCGCGGGAACAAAGGGTTCGAGGCGGTCGAGTCCGCCATTGGGACGGCTAACCTAATTCGGTCACTGCGGACTCGTTGACGTGGCCGACCTGACGATCCTCGACCTCGTCACCAACAAGACGTTGAGTGCCCGCGTTGCGGCCGCGCTTTGGGCAGCGATAGACGCCGGGCTATCCTTTGTTGTAACTGCCGTACCACGCTTCGCGGGCAAGTCCACCCTGATGAACGCAGTCCTTGGCTTGCTCCCTCCGGACATCCCGGTGCACCGCTTGGACGGCAGCCGTGAGCAGATGCTCCAACTGAAAAGAGAAGCGAGCGGCGGATATGTGGTAGTGGCAGAGATCGGCCAGGCACCCGTTCCGGGCTACATCTGGGGCGAACCCGTCCGCGAGCTATTCGAAACACTCGCTGTCGGATACTCACTGGCGACTGCCCTCCATGCCCCGGACGTTACCGGCGCCTTCGACGTCCTCTACCGGGAGAACGGCGTGAGTGACGAAGCGGCTTTGCGCGTGAACCTGGTCCTTCACCTTCTCCGGTTCGGCGAAGACCCCGACTCTTTCTGGCGCCGGCTGGCTGAGGTGAGCGAGATCGACGGCGTGTCGGGAGGCGGGCCCAACGCGCGCGTTCTATTTCGCTGGCGGGAGCGAGACGACGCGTTCGAGGACGTCGAGGCACCTCGCCTGCTCAAGGTCGACCAGGCAGAGCTGGAGGGCCGGGCCCGTGCGATTACAGAGCGCGTCCGCTCGGGGCGCACTGACGCGGCGGCAATTTCGGAACTGATCCGAGGAAACAGTCCTTAAACAGTCGGGCGGGTCGGAGACCCGCCCTAGCGTCGGTTCCTGATCGCTATTTCCGGCAGACGTAGTAGCTGTTGAAGATGTCGCCCTCCACGTGTTCGACATCGATCCGCTTGAAGCCCGCCTCCGTTAGAAGCTCACGCGCCTTTTGCTCGCCCCACACAGTCCCCAGACCCTCACCGTTGAGCGCGAGCGAGACTGTCATGCAATGCAGCGTCGAGACACCGTACAGCATCGGCGCCAGCGGGTGTTGCATATTCTCTTCGAGGTTGCTTGACGCCTGGATGTCCACACAGAGGAAGACTCCGTCTGGCTTCAACGCGCGAGAGATATTCGCCAGCACCTTCCGCGGCTGAGCCTGATCGTGAATCGCATCGAAGACGGTGATGAGGTCGTACTTCGCGGTCTCGTTAAGGTCAGCCACGTCCTTCACCTCGAAGCGGGCGTTGGTCAGGCCCAACTGCTTCGCCTCGGCCTTCCCGGCCGAGATTCCATCCTCGGAGAAGTCGTAGCCGACAAAGCGGCTGTTTGAAAAGGCCTTGGCCATCAGATTGATAGCGTGGCCCTGACCGCAGGAGATGTCGGCCACTTCGATACCAGACTTGAGGCGATCGACAAGGCCGGGAACGAGTGGTAGCGTGACATCAATTAGCGTTGCGTCGAACACCTGGGCGCTTTCTTCGGCCATCAATTGCTGGAACTTAGGGTAAGCAGAGTAGGGAACACCGCCGCCCTTCTGGAAGCAGTCAACGATCTGGTCTTCGACGTTTCCCATGAGTGCGCCGAACTGCATGAAGGCGGCGAGGTTGTTGGGTCCCGCCGCGCGAGTAATGGACGCGGCATGCTCCGGCGGCAGGCGGTAGGTCTTGCCCGCCGGGTCGTATTCCATAAACCTGCCCGTCACCATCGCACCCAGCCACTCACGGACGTACCGTTCGTTCAGGCCGGTCGCCTGCGCGATCTGCTCGCTCGTCGAAGGCGGAAGCTCCGCCATCTTGTCGAAGAGCCCGGTGCGGTGCCCAATGCTTGTCATAAGGCCTAGTATCGAGCCGTTGAGGATTCCCACCATCTGTCCGGCGAACGCTCCAGCCTTCGCCTGGTCTATGGTTTCAGTCGCCATTCCCGAAACACCTCCTTGGACTATTAGTCGCAGTGCGGTAGCTTACCACGGTCCCCGATCGGGCGGCATATGCGCCTGGTCACATAGTGCGCGCCAGTGCTACTCCCCCATCGGCGACTCCCTGGGTCAAGTGTATGCCTCTTGCTGAGCGCTCCTCTCGATCTCGAAGAAAACGTAGTCCAGCTCCCGCATCGGCTTCCCGAGCGCCGCCATCGCCATTGCCGTTTCTGCTCGGTGATGTGTCCCATGATTCACGACGTGCGCCATGAGCTGCCACATGACGCGCTCGTGCGGGCGTCCAGCGCTGTCTTTGTACGCGAGATTCTCGTCTAGCTGTCGGTCGCTCAGTGTCCCGACAAACGCGCGCAAGCCTTCGTGCGATTGAGCGAACGCCTCGCGGATTGTGCTGAGCCCGCGCGTCTTCTGGAATTCGAGCACCGGCCTGGGATTGGAGCCGCCCGTCCAGCGCTCCAACCAAATGACCTGCGCTCCCATGATGTGAGCGAGGTTGCCCTCGACGCTCTCGAAGCTGGCGCCCTGCCTCTGGGAGAACTCCTCTTCCGTTAACGCGGATGCCGCCTCGAGAACGTGGTTGTTTGCCCACTCGTTGTATTCGTACAGGCCGCGGATCAACTCGAGCTTGCTCATCTCGTCTTCTCCGGATCGCTCAACACGCCGACGGCCCACACGTAACCGTCCGGGTCCTCCACCATTACTTCACGCCAGCCATGGCCTCGTTCCGTTACGGGCTTTAAGACCTTCACCCCCAAGCGCCTGGCTCTCTCCTCTATGGACTCCGGGTCGAGCCCCAGGAGACGCAGCTCCGCGCCCAGGCCGCGCGCCTCGCCGCCGGCGAGTCGCGGGTACCAGGGATGAGCATCGTACGCGTG
>WNGG01004205.1_pt1 | contig 16193 bp, 17 predicted proteins | sample 5400661 | NCBI WGS metagenome assembly WNGG01 (sample SAMN13153372, study PRJNA577476) | soil metagenome | isolation source: 100 cm soil or saprolite under Garry oak tree replicate 1 | place: USA:California | collected 2016-06-15 | reverse complement strand
GGGGGAGACGGGCTTCAGCAGGCTCACGAAGGGATCCCGCCGGCCCATCGGGTTGTAGGTGTATCCCTCGGGCGCGCCGGTCGCGTCGGGGGCGATCGATTTCAGGCTGTCGGCGGCGGGAGACGCCGCCGGCGAGGACGGCGCCGCCGGCGCCTGCGCGCGGGCAGGGTCCGCCGATACGAGTCCGCCGAGCAGGCCGGCAAGCGCGACCGTCGCGAGGCGGCGCATCAGCGGGCTCCCGGAGGGGCGGGGGCGCCCGGCGGCCGCGCCGGCGGCGACTCCACGTAGACGAACGTGGTCGCGACGCACTGGGCCGAGATCGTGTTGCTGACGGTCTGGTCGTTGCGCGAGCTGATCTTCAGGTTCCCGATGTTCACCAGGCGCGAGAGCCGGCTCACGCGGTCGAAGAACAGCCCCAGGTTGTGGTAGCTGCCGTCGACGGCCATGTTGATCGGCCACTCCTGGTAGAAGTCGCGGTTCACGACCGCGCTGGGCGTGAAGTTCTTGATCGCGAGGTTGGACTGCGAGGCCAGGGCCTGCACCTTACGCATCAGGTCGGGGGTCTCCTTCTCGGGAGGCAGGATCCGCTTGAGGGTCTCGAGCTTGGCCTCGAGCTGCGCCACTTCGCGCTGGAACTCCTGGAGCTTGTTCGCCGTCACCTCCAGGGCCCGGATCTCCTTGCGGAGGTTCTCGAGCTTGTCGGTCTTCGCCTTCCTGTCTTCCTCCGCGCCCGACCAGTACCCGTAGTAGAAGGCGACGCCGATGACGATGGCGGCGGCCGCCGAGACGCCGAGCTGGCCACCGAGCGGGAGCTTCGTGAGTGCGTTCTCCGCCATGGTTTCCTCTCCCGCCTAGGGCTTCGCCGGGGCCGCCGCCGGGGGACGGGCGGCCGCCGCGGCCGCCGCGGCTTCCTTCGCGGCGATCTCCGGGTTCTTGAAGTTGGCCTGCAGGGTGTATGTCACGATATTGTTGCTCTCCTGGCTGGAGACGAGGTCCACGAGCGGGAACCACCCGCACCGCTGCAGCGCGCTGATGAAGTCGGCGACCGACGTGTAGCCGCTGCTCTGCCCCGACAGCTTGATGATCGGCCCGGCCTGGTCCAGGGACGTGAGCCAGACGAAATCGGGGAGGTTCTTCGAGATCTCGTCCAGCAGGTGGACGGGCTCGGACTGCGCCGCCTTCAGCCGCTCGATGAGGTCCACCTTCTGCTGGAACGTCCGGCGCTTGGCCTCCAGCGCGTCGACCTGGACCTTGATCGCCTGCAGCTCGCGCTGCCGCTGCTCGGCGGTGGCGATGTCGGCGTCGAGCTTCTTGATCTTCGTGGACTCGTACCACCAGAGGGCCGCGCACAGCACGAGGGCGCCGCCCGCGAAGAGGGCGAGGAAGAGGTAGACCTGCACCGCGCCGGGAGCCACCGACACCGCCGACCGCGCCTTCTTCGTCTTGGTCGGCCGCTCGGGCGCGAGGAGGTTGACGCGGATCATCGATCCCCCACCTTTCGGGCCGCCAGCCCCACGGCGATGGCGGCCGAAGGGCCAATGTCGCTGATGAAGTCAGGGTCGAAATCACGTGGGTTGTAGGTGACGCTGTTGAACGGGTTGAGCAGCTCCACCCCCGCGTCGAAACGATCGGCGAGCAGCTCCTGCAGCCCCTTCACCTTGGCCGTGCCCCCGGAGAGGAAGATGCGGTCGATCCGGTCCTCGGAGCTGGTCGCCTTGAAGAAGTCGAAGGTCTTCTGGATCTCGAGGGCGATGTTCTCGGACACGGCCTGCAGGATGGGGGGCAGGCTGTCGGGGTTGGCCCCCTCGACCTGCGCGCCCTTCTTCAGCGCCTCGGCCTGGTCGAACGAGAGGTTCAGGTCCTTCTGGATGGCGTCGGTGTACTGGTTGCCGCCGACGGCGATGTCGCGGTTGAAGATCGAGGTGGCGCCCTTGGTGATGTTGATGTTCATGATGGAGGCGCCCACGTTCAGCAGCGCGACCACCCGGCCGGCGTCGATGCCGTAGTTCACCTCGTAGCAGTTCTGCAGGGCGAACACGTCGACGTCGACGATGGCGGGGTTCTTGCCGGCCTGGCTTATGGCCGAGGTGTAGTCGCCGATCTTGTCCTTCTTCACCGCCACGAGCAGCACGTCCATGTTGCCGCCCGAGCCGCCGCCCTCCACCACCTCGTAGTCCAGCGAGACGTCCTGGATGTCGAACGGGATGTACTGCTCGGCTTCCCAGTGGATCGACTCGGCCAGCTCCTCGGTCGTCATCTGCGGAAGGCTGATCTTCTTGACGATGACCGCGTTTCCCGAGACGCTGGTCGCGACGTCGTTGGTCTTGATCTTCTGGGCGGTGAAGAGGCGCTGGATGGCGTCGATGACGGCGCCGGAGTCCATGATGGCTCCGTCGACGATCGCCTCGGGCGGCAATGGCTCGAGTCCGAGGTTGGTGAGCTGGTACTCGTTGCCGCCCTTGCCACCCGGCTTGAGCTCCACGACCTTGATCGCCGAGGACCCGATGTCAACACCCACCAGCCCCTTACTCTTGCCGAAGAGCGCCACGCCTGCCCCTCTCTTTACAGACGGCGGTTATCCTCGTTCACTCGTCCCCGATGCCGACCGACCGGGCCCCAGAAATCAAACGCACGACGCGATACTAACTTACAAAAAATAGTTAAAGTGCTGGTTGAAGCTAGCAGAGGACACCCTCTATGTCAAGCAGAAAATGAGGCTCCGGTGAGTAAGTCATGGAGGGCACTACACTCCGCCGCGAGGGAGGGCGGGGCGGAGGGGGGAACCGGAGAAACCATGGGGGCTCTTGGACGGGGCAGTCCAGTGAGCATTACATGGTGCTCGATCTGAACGCCCGCGGTCTGTGGGGGCCCTCACAGGGGCCCCGGCCTCAGAAGCGGATCTTCACGTCCGGGTCATCCTTGGCGTGGATCGTGTCGATGAAGCGGACCTGGTGGGGCACGGTCGTCATCACGAGGGTGTGCGTGCGCAGGCCGTCTCCGAAGAAGCGGACCCCCTTCAGCAGGGCGCCGTCCGTGACGCCGGAGGCGGCGAAGATGATGCTGGGCCCGGGGGCGAGGTCCTCCGTGCGGTAGACCTTCTCCAGGTTCGTGATCCCCATCTTCTTCAGGCGCTCCTTGTCGGCGGGCTTGGTCAGCACGAGCCGGCCCTGGATCTCGCCGTTGAGGCAGCGCATCGCCGCGGCGGTGAGGACGCCCTCGGGGGCGCCGCCGGTGCCCATGACCGCGTGGACGCCGGTGCCCACCACCGCCGCGGAGATGCCGGCCGAGAGGTCGCCGTCGCTGATCAGCCGGATGCGCGCGCCCGCCTTGCGGATGTCGGCGATGAGGCGCTCGTGGCGGGGCCGGTCGAGGACGATGACGACGAGGTCGTGGACCTCGCGGTCGAGCGCCTTCGCGATCGCGTTGAGGTTGGCCTCGACCGGGCCATTGAGGTCCACCTTGCCGCGGCACGACGGGCCCACGACCAGCTTCTCCATGTAGATGTCGGGGGCGTTCAGCAGCCCCCCTTTCTCCGCGGCGGCGATGACGGCGATCGCGTTGGGGGTCCCGGTGGCGCAGAGGTTCGTGCCCTCGAGGGGATCGACCGCGATGTCCACTGCGAAACCGCCGCGGCCGACCTTCTCGCCGATGTAGAGCATCGGAGCCTCGTCCCGCTCGCCCTCGCCGATCACGATCGTGCCGTCGATGTCGACGCTCTCCATCTCCTTGCGCATCGACTCGACCGCCACCTGGTCGGAGTACTTGCGGTCCCCCTGGCCCATGGTGCGGGCGGCGGCGATGGCCGCCCTCTCCACCACCCTCACGAACTCCAGGAACAGGTCATCTCGATGCATGTCTATTTCCTTTTAACGCGGAGGACGCGGAGGAGAACGAAGAGGACGCGGAGGACAAAGAAGCATGCCGGACGTCTCTACGCTCACTTGTTTCTTCTCCGCGTTCTCTTCGTTCGTTCTCCGCGACCTCCGCGTTGAATCCGTTGAGCCGTTCAGCGCTGGTAGGGACGGAGCTCGACGCGGCGGGGCTTGTCCTGACGGAAGCCCAGCGCGTAGTCGGCCTGCATGAGCTTGTGGATCTCCCGGGTCCCCTCGTAGATCACGGCGGCCTTGGAGTTGCGGTAGAACCGGCCGGCCGGGTACTCGTCGGAGTACCCGTTGCCGCCGTGGATCTGCACGCAGTCCGAGGCCGCCCGCTCGCTCTTCACGGTGGCGAACCACTTCGCCAGCGACGTCTCGCGCGTGTTGCGGCGCCCCTCGTTCTTGAGCCAGCCCGCGCGCAGCCACAGGAGCCGGGCCGCGTCGTAGTCCGAGACCATCTCCGCGATCATCTCCTTGACGAGCTGGTGCTCGCCGATCGGCTGGCCGAAGGTCTTGCGCTCCTTCGCGTACTTGACCGACGCGTCGAGGCAGGCCCGGATGAGGCCGGTCGCCCCCGCGGCCACGGTGTAGCGCCCGTTCTCCAGCGCGAACATCGCGATCCGGAAGCCCTCGCCGTCCTCCCCGAGCCGGTTCTCGGCCGGCACCTCCACGCCGTCCATCGAGAAGCCGCCGGTGTTGCCGGCCAGGATGCCCCACTTCTCCTTGATCGTGTACGAGCTGAAGCCCTTGAAGGCGCGCTCCACGATGAACGCGCTGAGGCCGCTGTGGTCCCGCTTCTTCTTCTTCTCCTGGTCGGTCCAGGCGAACACGATGAAGTGGTCGGCGACGTCGGCCAGGCTGATCCAGACCTTCTCGCCGCTCAGGACGTAGCGGTCACCCTTGCGCACGGCCGTGGACTGGATGCCGACCGCGTCGCTGCCCGCGTTGGGCTCGGTGAGGCCGTAGGTGGCGATCTTCTCGCCGCGCGCCTGCGGCGCCAGGTACTTCTTCCTCTGCGCGTCGTTGCCCCAGCACCACAGCGTCATGCAGTTGAGGCCGACGTGCACGGACATGATCACGCGCAGGTGGGTGTCGACGTATTCCAGCTCCTCGCAGACGAGGCCGAGGCTCAGGTAGTCCATCCCCGCCCCGCCCCACTCCTCCGGGATGCAGATGCCCAGCAGGTGCAGGTCGGCCATGCCCTTGAGGAAGGACCGCTCGAAGCGATGCTCGCGATCGAGGTCGTGGATCTTCGGGGCCACCTCGCGGCCCGCCCAGTCGCGGACCGTCTGCTCGACCGCGCGGTGCTCCTCGGACAGATCAAAGGAAATCATGATTCCTCGTCCTTGCTTGCCACCTCGGCGTCCTCGGGAAGATCCGCCGACCGTGAGAGCACGTCCCGCGCCTGCTGCTCCTTGTCCTCCGGCACCAGCACCCGCACGACGGCGAAGGAGCGCACGCTCGGCAGCGGCTCCTGCCGGAACGTCTGGTCCACGACCGCGGCGTCGATACCCGCCTCGCGCAGGCGCAGCGCGATCAGCTCCGCCTCGTACGGCTGCGCCGTCTCCGCGGCCTGCACCCAGCCCTCGGAGCGCCAGACCATCAGCGGTCCTTCCAGGCCGGCTTGCGCTTCTCCATGATGGCCTTCAGCCCTTCCTCCGCGTCCTCGGTGGACATGAGCTGGTTGAGGTAGACGTCCTCCGCATGGCGGACCGCTTCCGCCAGCGGCAGGTCCAGACCCCCGGCCAGGGCCCGCCGCGCCATCTGCAGGATCGGCGCGCTGCCCTCCTGGTACCGCTGTATCAACGCGGCCGCCTCGGCCTCGAGCTTGTCGTCGGGCACCGCCCGGCTGATGAGGCCGATGCGCTCCGCCTCCGCCGAGGTGATGGTGACGCCGCCCAGGATCATCTCGAAGGCCCGCTTCCTGCCCACGAGGCGCGGCAGCAGCGCGGCGGCCATCGGGTTGAACACCCCGCCCTTGATCTCGGGATGGCCGAACTTGGCGCTGGCCCCCGCGAGCACCATGTCGCAGGCCGCGGCCAGGATGCTGCCGGCGCCGAGGGCCGGCCCGGCCACCACCGCCACGATGGGGCGGTCGAGATTGCCGAGGTTGTCGAAGAGCTTCTTGAAGGATTCCATCATCACGTAGGCGCGGTCCCCGAGGTGGTCGCCCAGCTCGAAGCCGGCCGAGAAGTACTTGCCCGCCGCGCCCAGCACGACCAGCTTCACGTCCCGCTGGCTGTCCAGCGACTCCAGCGCGGCGTTGAGCTCGTCCATGAGGTCGATCGACAGCACGTTGGCCGGCGGCCGGTTCAGGGTGATGCGGACGACCCCCGTGCCCGCCCCGACATGCAGGAATCGCGCCGCGGCCGGCTGTGGCGCATAGCTGTCGAGGTCCTGCGTGTTCTCCGCGTCGTCGGCCATATCGCCTCCTGTCGCCCTCCGGTCAGGCCGCCTCGAACGCCGCCGCCATCCCCATCCCGCCGCTCACGCACAGCGTGGCCAGGCCCGCGCGCGCCCGGCGCCGGGCCATCTCGTGGAGCAGCGTCACGACCAGGCGCGCCCCGGTGGCGCCGATGGGGTGCCCGAGCGCGATGGCGCCGCCGTTGACGTTGAGCCGCTCGGGATCGAATCGCAGCTCGCGGTCACACGCGATCACCTGGGCGGCGAAGGCCTCGTTCACTTCCACCAGGTCGAAGTCCTCCAGCCGGCGGGACGTCCTCTCGAGCGCGCGCCGCACGGCCGGCACGACGCCGATCCCCATCACGTGGGGATCCACTCCCGCCGAGGCGAGGCCCACCACGCGGGCCATCGGCTTCACGCCCAGCTCCCCGGCCCGCTCCGCCGAGAGCACGACCACCGCCGCCGCGCCGTCCGTGATCCCAGAGGAGTTGCCGGCGGTGACGGTGCCGCCTTCGGCCTTGAAGACCGGCGCCAGCTTCGCGAGCGTGGCCGCCGTCGTGTCCGGCCGCAGGTGCTCGTCGCGGCTCACGACCTCCTCACCGTTCTTGCCTGGCACGCGCACGGGAACGATCTCCGCGTCGAAGCGGCCCTCGGACTGCGCGCGGCCCGCGCTCTGCTGGCTGCGCAGAGCGAACGCGTCCTGCTCCTCGCGTCCGATGCGGTACTGCTCGGCCAGGCGCTCGGCCGTCTCCCCCATCACCATCTCGGAGAGCGGGCACAGGAACCCGTCCTGGTACATCGCGTCCACCAGCGGCTGGTCCCCCATGCGCAGGCCCCACCGCGCTCCCGTGAGCAGATAGGGCACGCGGCTCATCGACTCGACGCCGCCGGCCACCACCACCTCGGCGTCGCCGTCGCGCACGGCCCGAAACGCGAGGTCGATCGCCTTCAGGCTGCTGGCGCAAGCCATGTTGATGGTGGCCGCCGGGACCTCCTGCGGGATGCCGGCCCGCCACGCCACCTGGCGGGCGATGTTGGGCCCCCCGCCGGCCTGGCGGGCGCAGCCGAAGAGGACGTCGTCCACCTGGGAAGGACCGATCCCCGCGCGGCTCAGCGCTTCGCGCGCCGCGGCGGCGCCGAGCTGGGCGGGAGTGAGCGCAGCGAGGCCTCCCCCGAAGCGTCCGATCGGCGTCCGCACCGCGCCGGCCACCACCACGTCCCGCATGCACCCCCTGTAGCTTACGCCCCCGCAGAGGGGCTGGTGATGATAGCACGGCCCGCGGGGCCTATCCCCCGCTCGTGGAGGCCTTTCGCAGCCGTACCGGCGCGCCCCGCGCGACGCCGAGCTGGCGGGCGGCGCTGCCTCGGTTCACCGAAACCTCGAGCCGGCCGCTGCTGCCCGAGAGGGCGCAGGCCTCGCCCTCGCACACGTCCGAATAGGTGCGCACGAGGGGCAGGACCATTCCTTCCACGGCGACGACGAGCTCCGTGGGATCGCCGTTCACGGTGGCCAGGGCCCCGTCGACGTCCTCGGCATTGAAACTGGTGATGAGGTTGCCGAAGCGGTCCACGTGCACGACGGCCCCCTCCCATTCCGCCGGTCCCCGCGCCCGGGGCCGCTCCAGCGGCAGCCGTACGGGGTCGGAGAGCGGCGGGCCCACCTCGTCGAGGTCCATCCCGCCGGCCAGACGCCCCGCGACCGGGCCGAAGATGTCGCGCGCGTGGAACGTGGCCGAGACGCGCGCGCGGAACAGACCCTCGTTGGTGATCTCATGGACGCGCGCCGAGGGCTGCTCGGCGAGCACCAGGGTGAAAATGCCGTTGTCGGGACCGACGAAGCGCTGGCCGCAGGCCTCGAGAGCGAGGGCGCGCCGCGCCGATCCCACGCCGGGATCGACGACGGCGAGGAACGTGGTCCCGGCCGGGAACGCGCCGCGGGCGGCGGAGAGCGAGAACGCGGCCGCCATCACGTCGTACGGCGGCAGCTCGTGAGTGAGGTCCACCACGGCGGCCTCGCGGCAGGCCGCGAGCACCGCGCCCTTCACCGCGCCCACGTAGTGGTCTTGGCTGCCGAAGTCCGTGAGCAGAGCCACGATGGGTCGCATGTTCGCTGCCGTGGATCTTACGACGGAACGCCCGGGCCGGCACTCAGGCGGCCGGACCGGGCTCGGGGCGCCGCGTGCGCGGCGCCAGGACCATGTGCAGCGGCAGCACGCGCTCGCGGCGGCGCTCGGCGTCGAGGTTGAGGGCGCGGGCCTTCAGCAGATCCTTCAGCGAGATCATGCCCAGCAGCTTGCCGTCCTCGTCGACCACCGGAAAGCGGGTCAGGCCGGTCTCCGCCATGCGGTACACGACGGCCCGCAGCGGCTCGCCCGGGTACGCGACGACCGGCTCACGGTGCACGGCCAGCGTCCCGTCGGGTCCCGGCTCCTCGCTACCGCCCGCCCGTCCGGCCACGTGGGCCCGGAGGTTGCTGCGGGTCACCACGCCGACGACGCGGCCCTGCTCGTCGACGACGGGGTAGAGCCGCTGGCCCCGGCCGCGGTCGCTGTGGAGCGACTGCTCGAGCTCGGCCGGCGCCGCAACCGCCGGCAGCGCCGCCACCCTCGTGCGCATCGCCTCCCGCACGAAGATGATCTCGAGCGGGTCCACCGAGTACTCGCGGCTCAGGTGGTAGCCGCGCCGGCTGACCTTCTCCGTCAGGATCGACCGGCGCAGCGTGAGCACGGTGAAGGCGTGGGCGACCACGGTGGCGAGCAGCAGCGGCAGGAGCATGTTCACGTCGTGGGTCAGCTCCAACGCGAAGACGACCCCCGTGAGCGGCGAGCGCATGGTGCCGCCCAGGATCGCGCCCATGCTCACGAGCGGCCAGAAGCCCGCGCCCTCGGCGGGAAGCATCCCGGCCTCCAGGCCGCCGAGCGCGCCGCCGATCATGAGCAGCGGCGCGAGCACGCCGCCCGAGGTTCCCGACGCGAGCGACACCGCCCAGATGATCGATTTCACGACGAGGATGCCGAGGATGATGTTGCGGGGGACTCCGCCCTGGAGCAGCGCGCCGATCGTGTCGTAGCCGACGCCGAGCGCCTGCGGGAAGACGAGGCCGCCGAGGCCGATGACGAGGCCTGGCCCACCCGAAGCTCCTCCTCTTCTCAGCGCGAAGAACCGATGATCGCGCGCAGGGCGCGCACGAGCGCCGGGCCTTCCGTGCGCGGACGAGCGGGCGCAGGGTTACAATCCCCTCGTGGGCCGCATCTACCTCGACCACAACGCCACGACGCCGCTCGATCCGCGCGTGCTCGACGCGATGCTGCCGATCCTGCGCGAGGGGTTCGGCAACCCGTCGAGCCTGCACTGGTTCGGCCAGCAGGCCCGCGCCGCGGTGGACACGGCGCGCGAGCAGGTGGCGACGCTCGTCGGCGCCTCGCCTGGCGAGATCGTGTTCACGGGCAGCGGGACCGAGGCCGACAACATGGCCCTGCGGGGAGCGTCCGCGGCCGCCCGCGAGCCCCGCCGCAAGCTCGTCTACTCCGCGATCGAGCACCACGCGGTGATGAACACCGCCAAGGCCCTTGCCGAGGACGGCAGCCCGGTCGAGTCCGCGCGCGTGGGCGCCGACGGTCGCGTGGACCTCGGCGACCTGCGGCAGAAGGTCGACGACCGCACGGCGCTGGTGGCGGTCATGCTCGCCAACAACGAGACCGGACTCGTGGAGCCGGTGGAGGACGTCGTCCGCATCGCGCGCGAGCGGGGCGCCCTCGTCCATTGCGACGCCGTGCAGGCGGCGGGCAAGATCCCCGTCGACGCGCGGGCGCTCGACGTGGACACCCTGGCCATCTCGGGCCACAAGATCTACGGGCCGAAAGGCGTGGGCGCGCTCTACGTCAAGCGCGGGACGCGGCTCAAGTCGTTCGTGCGGGGCGGCTCGCAGGAGCGCAACCGGCGGGCGGGGACGGAGAACGTGGCCGGCATCGTGGGCCTCGGCCGGGCGGCCGAGCTGGCGAGAGAAGAGATGAAGACGGAGTGCGCCCGTCTCTCCGAGCTGCGCGACCGCCTGGAGTCGCTCCTGCTCGCGGTGCCGGGCGCGCAGCGCAACGGCGAGGGGCCCCGCGTCCCCAACACCGCCAACGTCTCGTTCGCGGGGGTCGAGGCCGAGAGCCTCGTCATGGCCCTCGACCTGGCCGGCCTCGCCGTCTCAACGGGCGCGGCCTGCGCCGCGGGGGCCGTGGAGCCCTCCCACGTCCTGCGCGCCATGGGCCTGCCGCTGGAGCGCGTACAGGCGTCGCTGCGCTTCTCGCTCGGCCGGGGCACGACCGCCGAGCACGTCGACCGGGGCGCGCAGCTCGTGGCGGAGGCGGTCGAGAAGCAACGGCGGATGAGCAGGACTTACGTCGGCAAGGCCTAACGGGCTACTTGTTCCTCGGCGTGGTACGAGGAGCGCACGAGCGGGCCCGACTCGACGTGGCGATAGCCCAGGCCGAGGGCGTAGCGCTTGATCTCGGCGAACTCCGCCGGCTCGTAGTAGCGCACGATCGGGAGATGATCGGCGCTCGGCCGCAAGTATTGCCCCACCGTCAGGATGTCGGTGCCGGCGGTGCGGATGCGCGCCACCGTCTCCCGCACCTCTTCCGCCTCCTCGCCCAGGCCCACCATGATGCCGCTCTTCGTGACGAGCCCGGCGGCCTTCGCGCGGCGCAGCAGCTCCAGCGACCGCTCGAAGCGGGCGCCGGGGCGCACCTGGCGGTACAGCCTCGGCACCGTCTCCGTGTTGTGGTTGAGGACGTCCGGCGCGGCGTCGATCACGATCTGCAGGGCGGCCGCGTCGCCCTTGAAGTCCGGGATCAGCACCTCGACGGTGCAGCCGGGAATGCGCTCGCGGATCCGCGCGACGCAGGCGGCGAACACGCCCGCGCCGCCGTCACGCTGGTCGTCCCGGTTGACCGAGGTGATGACCGCATGGCGCAGGCCCATCCGGGCGGCCGCCTCCGCCACCCGGTCGGCCTCCCGCGGGTCGGGAGGCAGGCGGGGCAGGCCGGTCTTCACCGCGCAGAAGCCGCAGGCGCGGGTGCAGACGTCGCCGAGGATCATGAAGGTGGCGGTGCCCCGGTTCCAGCAGTCGCCGATGTTGGGGCAGCGCGCCTCCTCGCACACCGTGTGGAGGGCGAGGTCGCGCATGACCCCGCGCAGGCGCTCGTAGCGCTCGCCCATGGGGGCGCGCGCCTTGATCCACTCGGGGCGTGGGAGGACCGGAGGGGCGGTCACGACTCCTCTTTCTTCTCCTCGTCCTCGTCGTCCTCGTCCTCGTCGTCGTCCAAGTCTTCGTCGTCGTCCTCCTCCTCCTCGTCGTCGTCCTCGTCGTCGTCCGACTCTTCGTCCTCCTCGAAGTCGCCGTCGTCTTCCTCTTCCTCGTCCTCGTCCTCCTCCTCCTCGTCGTCGTCCTCTTCGTCCTCGTCGTCTTCGTCGTCGGCTTCCAGCCCGGTGTCGTCGATGCTGTCTTCGACCTCGTCGTGCTCGTCGTCTCCGCACCAGAGAGCGTGCTGTCGATCCACGCGGCCTCCTTGTGAGACTCCAAGATAACCCATCGCGGCCACCATTTGGATTATGCTTTGCGTCGGTCGGAGACAGGAGGAGCGGCCGTATGATCATCGTCTGTCCCGCTTGCCAGTCCCGGTACAAGTTCGACGAGTCCAAGCTCGGCGAGCGGCCCAAGGCGAAGACGCGCTGCGCCAAGTGCGGCGCGACGATCGAGATCGAGAACCCGCTGCTGGCCGCGATGACGCTTCCTCCCGGCACCCGGCCCCCGATTCCACCGCCCACCGCGCCGCCTCCGGAGCGCGAGCCCGGCACCGATACCTCGCGCCGCGCCGTCGGGGTCCCGGGCGTCGACGAGGTCGAGGGCCAGACCGTCACCGGCAAGGACCTGCACAAGATGGGCTTGCTGGAGCTGCCCAAGGACAGGCGCTACTCGCTCGCCGTCATCCAGGGACCGGCGACCGGGCAGATCCACCAGATCAACAAGACCCGCACGATCATCGGCCGCACGGGCGCCGACCTCAACCTCGACGACGCGGAGGCGTCGCGGCAGCACGCGGCGGTCGAGATCCTCGGCGAGAACGCCATCCTGCGCGACCTCGGCTCCACCAACGGCACGTTCATCGAGCTGGACCGCATCCAGCAGCACGTCCTCAACAACCACATGGAGTTCCGGATCGGCAGCCATGTCCTGATGTTCATCGTCACCGATGTTGAATGACGTCTCTCGGTGACCTGGACCCCGACGCGTTCCGCGCCGAGGCCCACCGGCTGGTCGACTGGATCGCGCGCTACCTCGAGGGAGCGGAGCGCTACCCCGTGCTGGCCCGGGTGCGGCCCGGCGAGATCCGCGACGCGCTGCCCGCCGCTCCGCCCGACCGCGGCGAGCCGCTGGCGACGATCCTGGCCGACGTCGAGCGGGTCGTCGTCCCCGGCCTCACCCACTGGAACCATCCCGGCTTCTTCGCGTACTTCGCGAACTCCTCGCCCGGCCCGGCCGTCCTCGCCGAGGCGCTGGCCGCGACCTTCAACGCCAACGCCATGCTCTGGAAGACGGCGCCGGCCGCGACGGAGCTGGAGCTGGTCGTCCTCGACTGGCTACGCCAGATGCTGGGGCTGCCGGCGGGGCTGTTCGGCGTCATCCAGGACACCGCATCGACCTCGACGCTGGTCGCGCTGGCGGCGGCGCGGGAGGCCGTGCCCGGCCTCGACGTGCGCCGGCGCGGCCTCGTCGGCCAGGCGCGGCTGCGCATGTACGCCTCGGAGCACGCCCACTCCTCGGTCGAGAAGGCGGGCATCGTCCTCGGCATCGGCCAGGAGGGCTTCCGCGCCGTTCCCGTCGACGACGAGTACCGCATGGATCCGGCGGCGCTCGCCCGGACGGTGGCCGAGGACCGCGCGGCCGGCTTCACGCCGTTCGCGGTGACCGCGACGGTGGGGACCACGTCCACGACCAGCATCGACCCCGTCTCCGCCATCGCCGACGTGTGCGCGCGCGAACGGCTGTGGCTGCACGTGGACACGGCCTACGCGGGAAGCGCCGCGGTCGTGCCCGAGCTGCGCTGGGTGCTGGCCGGATGCGAGCGGGCCGACTCGCTGGTGGTGAACCCGCACAAGTGGATGTTCGTGCCCGTGGACCTGAGCGTCCTCTACACGCGCCGGCCGGACGTGGTGAGGCAGGCCTTCAGCATCCTGCCGGAATACCTGAAGACCGCCGAGGAGTCTCTCGCCCCCAACCTGATGGACTACGGCGTGAGCCTGGGCCGGCGGTTCCGCGCGTTGAAGCTGTGGATGGTCATCCGGGCGTTCGGGGCGCAGGGCATCGCGGAACGGCTCCGCGAGCACGTGCGGCTGGCCGGAGTCTTTCGCCGGCTGGTCGAGAGCGACCCTGCCTTCGAGATCGCCGCGCCCTCCCCGTTGTCCGTCGTGTGCTTCCGCGCGCGCTTCCCCAGGGCGAGCCCCGAGGAGGAGGACCGGCGCAACGCCGAGATGATGGAGGCCGTCAACGCGACGGGTGAGGCCTATCTCTCACACACGAAGCTGAAGGGCCGCACGGTTCTCCGTCTGGCGATCGGAAACCTCCGGACGGAGGAGCGCCACGTGCGCCGGACGTTCGAGCTTCTTAAAGCTGGGGGGTGCTAGCGGCGCACCCCCCAGACCCCCCGCTTGGGCTGTTCGCTGGTCGGCCGCTCCATCTATACTTCTTCAATGCGCGTCGTCGTCGCCATGTCGGGGGGCGTGGATTCCTCGCTCGCCGCGGCGCTGCTCAAGGAGCAGGGCCACGAGGTCCTGGGCGTGTCCATGCAGCTCCACGACCAGACCGAAGGACACGGCCCCTCGTTCGGCCGCTGCTGCGCGCTCGACGACCTCCACGACGCGCGCGCCGTGGCCGGCCGGCTCGGAATCCCCCACTACGTCCTGAACCTCGAGCGATCGTTCCACGACGGGGTCGTGTCGCCCTTCGTCCGCGACTACCTCGAGGGGCGAACGCCGATCCCGTGCGCCCGCTGCAACACCGAGGTGAAGTTCGCCAGCCTGGTGGACAAGACGCGCGCCCTCGGCGTCGAGCGCCTCGCCACCGGGCACTACGCGCGCAAGGAGCGGGATCCCGAGACGGGCGCCTGGCGCCTCCTCAAGGGCCGCGATGCCCGGAAGGACCAGTCGTACTTCCTCTTCGGCCTCTCGCAGGATCAGCTCGCGATGGCCCTGTTTCCCGTGGGCGACCTCGAGAAGACCGACGTGCGCCGGATGGCCGCCGAGCGCGGCCTGCCCACCGCGGGGAAGGCCGAGAGCCAGGAGATCTGCTTCGTGCCCGACGGCGATTACGCGGCGTACGTCGAGCGGAACGCCCCCGCCGCCGATCGGTCGGGCCCGGTCGTTGACGCGTCGGGCCGGGTCCTGGGCGCCCACGAGGGCATCCACCGCTTCACGGTAGGCCAGCGCCGCGGGCTGGGCCTCTCCGCCGCCCGTCCTCTTTATGTATTGGCGGTGCGGCCGGAGTCGCGGACCGTGGTGGCGGGCGGAGCGGACGAGCTCGAGGCCCGCCGCCTGCTCGCCCGGGACGTCAACTGGATCTCGGGTCCGCCCCCCGGCAACCGCCTCCGGGCCGCGGTGAAGATCCGTTACCGCCACCCCGAGGCCCTGGCCACCCTGACCTGCCGGCCCGACCGGCGGGTCGAAGTGGCTTTCGATGCTCCCCAGCGCGCGGTCACCCCCGGACAGGCCGCCGTGTTCTACGACGGCGAGGTCTGCCTGGGGGGCGCGTGGATAGAGTAGAGGGGCCCTGACTCAGGCGAGGGCCACCTCGTCGGTCACGCGCACACCCGCCACCAGCGTCTTGTGCACCGGGCAGCGCCGGGCGATCTCGGCCAGGCGCGCCACCTGTACCGCATCGAGCGGGCCGTGCAGACGCACCCGGCGCCGGACTTGGTCGACGCGGCTGGCCTCGTTCTCGCAATCCACGCAATCCTGCGCGTGGACCTTGGCGTGCTCCAGCTCGACCGTCACCGCTTCGAGCGGCCACCCCTTGCGCCGGGCGTAAAGGCGCAGCGTCATTGACGTGCACGCCCCGAGCGCGGCCAGCAGCAGCGCGTACGGATCGGGGCCGGCGTCGCCGCCGCCCGCCTCGACCGGCTCGTCGGCGACGAGCCGGTGCCTTCCGGACGTGATCTCCTGCCGGAGGCTCTCGTCCGATCGAACCACCACCTTGGCCATTCGCCCCCTTCAGCCCGACAGACGCGCGAGCGCGTTGCGGGCCGCCTCCTGCTGCGCCTGCTTCTTCGAGAAGCCCTCGCCCTCCGCCAGCGCCTCGCCCCGCACCACGCACCGCACGCGGAAGCGCCGCCGGTGATCCGGGCCCTCCTCGGCCACCAGCTCGTACTCCGGCACCGGGTCCCCCCGCGCCTGGAGCATCTCCTGGAGCAGGCTCTTGTGATCCTCGGTCGGGAGCGCCGGGCGCTCGAGGTCGGTCGCGAACTCGGCGCTGACGAACCGGTGGGCGGCCTCCAGGCCGCCGTCCAGGTAGAGCGCGGCGATCAACGCCTCGTAGGCGTCGGCCCACAGCGCCGTCTTCTTCCGCCCCCCCGATTTCTCCTCCCCGCGGCCCAGGCGCAGCAGGTCCGGCAGCCCCAGCTCCGCCGCGCGCCGCGCGAGGGTGCGCGCCGAGACGAGCTGCGCGCGGGTCTTGCTCTTCGTTCCTTCCCTCCCTTCCGGATCGCGGCGATGGAGCAGGTCGGCGATCACGAAGCCGATGACCGAGTCGCCGAGGAACTCCAGCGGCTCGTTGTGGCCGCCGCCGGCGGCCTCCTCGTTGGCCAGGCTGCTGTGGGTGAGGGCGCGGTCGAGCAGGGAGAGGTCCTCGAACCGGTGGCCGAGCCGCTCCTCGAG
>WNGG01004554.1_pt1 | contig 16196 bp, 13 predicted proteins | sample 5400661 | NCBI WGS metagenome assembly WNGG01 (sample SAMN13153372, study PRJNA577476) | soil metagenome | isolation source: 100 cm soil or saprolite under Garry oak tree replicate 1 | place: USA:California | collected 2016-06-15 | reverse complement strand
CGGCGCATATCAGCCGCATCCGTGCGAGTACTGCCGCTACTCATGAGTGCATTCTGAACCACCCTAGACCTTGCAGAGCTTCCGCACTAAGTAGACGTTAACAAATAACTCGCGCAATTGAGCGGCTGGGATGAGCGTGTAGTTCCATTCGCCGTGGAAGTCGTGGCGCTGGAGGGCCCGGGTCTTCTCGAGTTCTTTGGTCTGCTTGTCGCTGATCTTGATGCCCTTGGGGTACTCACCAGTGTCCAGCTCGGCGGTGACTGTGAGCCCGGTGCGCGTGGTGGTCGCGGCGATCGTCTGCACGATGACCTCGTGGCTGGTCAGCGGTCGGCCGCGCCAGGCTAGGGAGATCTGGGAGAACAGCCGGTGCTCGATCTTGTTCCACTTGGACGTGCCGGGCGGCAGGTGGCAGACGGTGACGGCCAGGCCGGTGTCGCCGGCGAAGCGGGCCAGCTCGGTCTTCCACAGCCGGGTCCGGTACCCGTTGGAGCCGCCGCCATCGGCGGCGATCAGCAGCCTGCTGGCCCCGGGGTAGGCCTGCTGGCCGACCTTCTCCCACCAGGTGGCGATGGTGTGGACGGCGAAGGCGGCGGTGTCATGATCGGTGCCCACCGCAACCCAGCCGGAGTTGGCGCCGGTGTCGTACACGCCGTACGGGGTGACCTTGCCTTTGTCCTTGTCCAGGAAGTCGTGGACGCTGGTCTTCTCCGGCTGCCCCCTGGGCCGCCAGGTGCGCCCGGCCTGCTTGAACTGGCCGACCTTCTCCTTTTTCTTCGCGTCCACGCTGATCACCGGGTCACCGCTGGCCTGGAGGCCCGCGGCCTGGCTGTTGATGTAGCGGAACTGGGCATCCCGGTCCGGGTGCTGCCGGCCCTCCAGCACCTTCATCTGGGCCTGCAGGCTGAACCCCGCGTCCGTCAGCAGCCGGCCCACGGTCGGCGGGGAGACCTTGTGCCTGGCCCTGGTGAGCTCATCGGCGAGGGTACGCAGCGACTTGGTAGTCCACTGCAGCGGGGATTCCGGATCCCGCGCGCATCCGGCTCCACCAGCGCCCGCAGCGCCCCCGCCAGCTCGGCATCAGTCACGTCCGCTCGCTTGCGGCCGCCGCCCGGACGGCGCGCCCGCCCCGGCGGCTCCTGCCCGGACTCCAGCTCAAACAGGCCACGCGTCACCGTCGAGCGCGCCACGCCGGCTGCCCGCGCGACCAGGCTCACCCCGCCGTGGCCGCCCTCCCGCGCCTCGGCGCCCATCCAAAGCCGCCGCTGCCGCTCATCCAGAAACGGCGACAGCAGCTCCCACCTGCGCGCGACCTCAGCCTCCCGGTCGGCGGCGGTCACCATAGCACAAGCGTAGGCGCTCATAACCGAACTGTAGCAGTTATTTTTTTACCATGACTAACCGCCCGATCCAATCAAGCCAAGGCCCAGTTCCAAATCCGCCCGAGGCGCGGGCCATGTCGCTTCCGATCCCTGTCCCAGCCGTTCATTGCGCGACGGCCTGCCCTCGTAGCAGTACCGTTAGCACTGCTGGGTGCCGCTCGCGCCGTTTAGGCGATACCCGCTTCAGCAACGCGTGATTGATCGATCGACTGGCCCCCGCCTAGCGCCCAGGCACATACGGCCACACCGAGCCCTATCAACGCCACATACGGTCCTTCGTTGGATGTCGACCGCGTGAAGTCACTAAGGAGTGGCAATAGACCCACGACGCAAGCAAGCAGCAAGAAGCCGCGAGAAGCTTTGAGCCACCAAAGAAGTACCATCACAAGCCCTGCGAACACCTCGATGATACCGGGCGTGCTATTAATACCAAATGTCGCATTTTCCACATCAATCACACTTGGAAGAAAAGCCGCGGCAATGTATATAAGTGCTCCTGCCAGGTAGAGAGCGTCACCCTGCCGCAGGCTGACGATGACACTTACTACCGCAGACGTTGCGATAAAACTCAGGGCCGCTATCCAGCAGACGCCATAATTCTCGAAGCCAAACAGCGTAGCCACGATTGCTGAGGCCGCAATGTAGCTGCATCCTTCGCGTACACGATGGACTATCCCCATTGGCCGCGTATGTGCAAACTGTAGAATTTCGCGCCTCGAGCGACGATGCCTTGATCGACGAAGGAATAGGACTCCTTCAATAATCGAGCACAGTGCAATAGAAACAGACGGAACTACGAGGAGTAGCGCCAAGTAGCTATGGCTGTTCCGTGTGTGCCACGCACGGTTCGACTTATAGTTATAGTGGTATACTCCTGGCCATCGATAATACGCAACTACGAGACATGCAGCAGCAGCCAGACCCAGCAAGGACATTGCCAGCCATATCCGAAGATCAGCTATCGAAAAGTCGCCAGCAACGCGCCTTGTCGTAAGCCAGGGACGCGTAATGCTGGACTGGGGATTGTCTCCGGCAGGTACGGCGTTGTTTGACCTCGCTTGGCCGACGACGGTTGCAGAGCTGGTGGGCGCTGTCTGTAGGCTTTGACGCTGCCCATGGGGACGCGCAATAACAATTGTGCCTGAACCGTCGAAGCCGCGCCAAGGTCGAGGGCCGCCAGTTGGCAAATCGCTATCTACGTAGGAATAGAGGGTATCTAGGTCCACTATCCTCCCGCTCGGATTGTCGGATGAACTGGCGGCGCACATCAGGCCTCGAACGACTGCTCGAGTAAATGGGCTTGGCTGACCGTGATCAGAATCAGAAGCGAGCTCTACGGCATTGCTGGCGGCCAGAACATATCTACCCGTTCCTTTAAGGTCACCAAAACTGTCGTTCGTTTCAGCGCCTTTAAAGGAGCCGCTGAAGCAGCAGTCCAATATGACAATGACGGCTTTAGCATCTGATCTCTCAATAATCTTGCTAAGTGATGCGGACGGCACACCTGACGAGAGTAGCGTCGATGTTGAATGAGACAAGGTGTTTCGTGTACATAGGACCAATTTGGCAAGGCGCTTGGCATGTCCGCTGAAATAGAAAAGTGCCACGTCATCGTGGGTCGCATCGTCGAAGAACCTGGCGGCACTTCCAAGTACTTCGGTTGACATTCTCTCGGACAGTACCTCGACGTGTTCATCCAGAAACATTCCGATCTTCGGATTGGTAAGAGCACGCCATAGGACCAATCCGTCCCTGCGCGGCCCGTTAAGCTCGGGTAGGCCTGCAGGATCATCGGGGTATGTGGAGTTGCAGATCAGGAGTGCGCGGTACAATTCGGACCTCTCGGGATCACGCGACTTGCTGATGTTCGTCACCAGCGTCAGTTAGGCTACTCTGCCTGCAGGCAGGGAGGGATTGTCGTTGTCAGGATCCGTCCAGATGTGGGTTGAGCCATCCGTGGAAGGGCTGGAACCGACAGAGCGCGCGCATCAGGCTGCCATCCAAGACCTGGTTGATTTCGTCGACGAGACCTCCGGTGTCGCTGTCGTTTCAGTTCCGGCTGATCCCACACCGCTAACCAAAGGATCTTGGGAGCCGCTTCTATTGTCTGTGGGAAGCCCCACTGCTGTGGTTGCGGTGATCAGGCTCTGGCTGCGGAGGGACCGCAGAAGGTCGGTGAAGGTGAGGGTTGCGCTGCCTGACGCGGACCCGGTCGAGATTGAAGCGAGTGGCGAAGCTATCTCGCTGAGCGGCCTGCAGTCAGCGCTTGAGTCGGCCGTAAAAGCAGTTCGCGACGTGAAGAGCTAGGCCTTCGCCGACTGCCGCATGCGGCCCGACCCTACGGGTTGCTAGCAGTTCAAACCGGACCGGCACCCTCGCGGCTTCGAGCCGATGTCCAGAGCCGTAGAGCACATCATCGCAACACCACGCGGCGGAACACCGCACCGTCGGCCTGCGTGTGCCGTGCTTTGGCCCGGCCAGCTGCCCCGCGGTGCGTTCGCGGTCCTCCCGCGCAAGGTGGTAGCGACCGGAATGTGAGAGAGGCGCCGTCAGCCACAGGTGCTGACTGCTGCGGGAGTAGGGACGCGACTCCCAGCTACGGAGCGTGAGAGCACGCAGGGCCGTCAAGCTGCGCGGATCGCCGATTAGGAATCTCTATCAGGTCAGTAGCTTTTCGGCAGACAGCGGCGCAGATCGACCTGTTCGGTATCGGCCCGCTGTGATCGAGGGTCGTGCCGACATGGCGAGTCCCCGGCGAGTTGCCGACGGACCTGGCTGTCGGGCGCGGTCCAGCCGGAACACATGGCGCTGTTCCCTAGACTGTCAGCGGCGTGCATGAGATCTGGTCAGGCGAATGACCCGCAGTGCACTCGTTCTCAAGGCTCGTGGTCGGACTTGTCCAGACTCGGTGCCACAATCATGCTGGGGTCCTCACAACAAGCACCTGACATGCTGCTTGCACCATGAGACATGAGACGGAGGGGTGCCATGGCTCTGATGAGCATCGAAACACTGTCCGGCTACCTTCTGGAGGAAGCCCCAGGGTCGCCGGTCTGGCCTGCTTAGACAGACAACCGCACGCAGCATCCATCAGCGCATGTAAGGCTCTGATATGTACACTGGCTCTGCTCATGGCACCTGTCGAAGGGACCGAGCAGATAAGGTTAATATGGCCTTCGCAAGCCCGGTGCGGCTCAAGTACTAGGCACCGACACCGAGACTAATGGGGCAAAGCCTTGAATCTCAGCGCGTACGTGAACGGGAACTTGGCTGACCGTCTCAGGGATGCAATACGAAACCACATTCTCACCGAACTCTCTACTGATTCGGGCGGCGAGCTAGAGGCGAAGACTCTCGGGGAGCTGCTAATCGCCTACGGCAATTGGCGGGCGAGGTTCGTACCGCAGCGGCCGCGCACCGTGCACCGTTCCAATGAGCTAGATGCCAACTCCAAGTCCTCCGAGCACGAGGAGGCCCTCGGCACCATCACAGCAGCGATCGAGATTGGTGATAACATTACTCCATATCTCAGCGAACGCGTCATGACGGCATACCAGTCAACCGCGTCCCGATCCGCCAAGCTGCAGAAACGTCAGGATCTCGACCTGCTCATCGCGGATTGGGGGATTCACCACTTTCATTTGTCGACGGTCTTGCAATCGAATGGATTTGTGCAACGCACCAGTGATCTTCTGTTTGCCGCCTTTATGCCAGGTGATGCTTATTTTATTGACATACGCCCACATGATAGCTGGACAGACGTGGATCTCTTGAGCTGCGTTGTCCATAACTGGCCTGCGGCGGGAATTGTACATCAGCTCGCTGGTCTTGGACTGGCTGCGCCAATCGGTGCCGACCAGCGGAGGAAGCTTCGAAATGCCGGCATCGCAGGGATCATCGAAATTGATGGGAAAGTGTTCGCCCCCGCCGGACAGACAACTGCGGGGACGCCGATACGCGTGACGCTGCACGCTAATCAAGTGATGAACGTCCTGAATTGGCTCGATCGCACTCTTACGGACAATCCGCACTGGTTCGACCAAGAACTGCGGGCTGCCGGCGTTGACGCCTCGGAGCAAGATGACTGGCAGCCAGTCATTAGCGACGGCGTGTTCGGTTTCCTCGAGCAGGTCCGGCATATCCACTATCCGATAGGCTCCCTGATCTTGTAAACGCCTGCCTCCGCCTGGCATCGGAGATCAATGCAGCTAGGACATCCGAACCATCTGCCGGCGATCAGACGCGTTGCGCTTGAGGTCGTTAGGGCGCGCCTCGGCTGAGCGCTTCCTGCTCAAGGGCCTGCTTGGTCGTATCGTCGAAATTGGCATTCTCCCGCCATCTCAAGGCGCCGAGGGCGATACTGCGCAGCGCTCGCTGATCGAACTGGGCACCCCGAAAATAGGTGTTAGCGAGGTTCGCCTTGTTAAAGTCAGCGCCTCTCAGATTCGCCCCTTCCAAATGAGCCTCCTGCATCAGGGCCTCTTGGAACTGAGCGCGGCTCAAATCGGCGTTCTTCATGGATGCAGAAATGAGGTTCGCATTATGCATCACTACGCCGCGGCAGTGGGCACCATCTAGTCGCGCCTCCTGGAGAAGTGCGCGGGAACAGTACGCGCGCTCCAAACGCACTTCGCGCCCACGCAGGCGGAAGAGGTTCGCACTGACGAGGCGCGCCCCCGACAGATCCGCGAAAGCGACGTCCAGCACGACTCCACCGAAGTCCACTGCCGACACGTCGAATCTCTGCAGGGAGGCCCGTGAGAGATCCACCTCCCGGGGCAAATCACCGACGTAAGCCGACGGGTTGCCGAACATCAGGCGCAGCAGGCGTTCGAGGTCTGTTCTCAGAACGCGCGCAACTGAGGGAGTCGGCTGCAGCCGAAGGTTAGCTGCCAGCACTACCAGCAGATCGCCATGAAAACTCGTATAACGCGGATTAAGATAGGCAGCCAGTGCAGCGGCGGCATTGACCTGAAGCGTCTCAGAACCGGAACCGAGATTGCTTATCACCATCGACAGATTGGCATCGAATCGCCGCAGGGATTCCTGATGCTCTTGTTCCCGGCTGCTGCGCTGGTCCTCGAGGAAATGCACCTGCCACTGCTCGTTCGCGACACGCGTCTTCTCATGCTCATCTCGGAGCTGCGTCCGCGCTGAGTCAAGATCAGATGCCTGCTTCCACAACGTTGCGCCCACCGCCGCGATCGCGCCAAGTCCGGCAACGAAAGGTGCCCAGGCAAGAAGTTTATGCTGAACACTACTGTCCTCGTCATTGCTGATCTGCAGTTGGCGGATCTGCTGCCGAAGCTGCTCCTCCCAGAGTTGCAAGGGGCCGAGCCCCGCCATCGATGACGCCGGAGAGCTGGAGCGCACACTCAACCCGACCAGCAAGCCAACAGCGCCCGCAGCTGCTGCCAGCACTACGGCGATCCACCACCTCATCCCGACGCCTCCTCATGCGCGATCGCATCACACAATCACACTCTGCGGTGAGAGCACTGCCATCCGGCCGCGAACGTGCCAGACTGATCCAAGCGCACCGGGTGCGCCTTAGGTGCGCCTGCGTTGGGCAACCGGGGTAGGCCCCGGGCCACCCGGTGCGCCCGAGCGTGCCTTCGGTGCAAGCCGATGAATCGTTTCGCTGGATTCTTGCGCACACCGCAGAACGCGTTCGTGGATGGACTGATTCGCCTCCATCACGCTCGCAGTCGAAGTCGCAGTCGTCGTGGACGGAAATGTTCGGAGTTGTGAACCCGCCGTCGGCCGATCCTAGCTTGCGCTGGTTCTCAGTTCATGGTGGACTGCATGCTCGTGAAGCAAGAAGACGGCGTCGACTTGTCTGGCGATGATTTCCGCCAGCTCCGCCGATACCTCGCTCCGCACTTGTTCGCATGGCCGAGTGAGGACGAGTCAGAGACGTACCCGCCTGCATCGGACTTGGTTCCGGAGGAGAACTGGGATCACATTATGACGTTGCCGACCGACGTCGCCTTGAAATCGTCGAGCTATGAAGGCTCTGCGATCTCCCGTCTGGCCATTTTGGAATCGAACTGGATCTTCTCGTGGCCCGAAGCCGGTGAGGCACCCTTTATGGAAGAGGTGGCCCTCCTCGCGGGCGAGGAGTTTAGCGCACTGGTGTTCAACGCGCTCCACGGATACTACCGGCATGCTATCGGCTGCTTGCGTAATGCTCTGGAAACACTGACAGTCGCGGCAGGGCTCGCTGTAAGGGGCAACCGTCCAATGTTCGTGCAGTGGAGAAGGGGAGAGAACCAGATCGACTACGGTCAAGCGCGGGCATGGCTAAGGGACAGTTCAGAAGGCCAGAAGGTCGAGGAAGATGCTGCGCCTCACTCAGTCTTTGGGAATGACGGCTCCTCCTGGACGAGAGCCCGGTATGCCCGGCTATGTGCATACAGTCACAGCCAAGCTGGTTACAACAATGCCGACTTCTGGGAGAGCAATGGGCCCGTCTTCGTTCCGAAGGCACTTGTGGTTGTCGAGCAGGAGTTTCGAGAAACCCTCGCGCTGGGGTACTTGCTCCTACGTCTCGGATGGCCGACATTCAGGCCCGGCCCTGGCCCGCAGAACATCTTGGCTGGGCCCACTACAGGCTGGCAACAGCACGAACTAATGTTGCGCTCTTGGTTGAGACTAGACCAATGACGGAGCTGCCTTACACATACGCAGCAATATCAGCATGTTCCGTCAAGGACCACTCGCTTCCTAGAGGTTCACCGTGCGCGCGTGCTTGAACTAACGGGCCCATCCCCTGCTCGTTAGTGGACGTTCTGCGTATGGTTCCGAGTCTTCAAGACTTTCGGGTCTTGGCCCGCTTAGCTGGCCAGAGACGATTGGCGCGTGGCTAACGGGCCGGAACTCGTCGTGGCACTGGACGAGGCTCGCGGGTTATCTCCGCCAGCCTGATGCCGACGCCGTGTGGAACCGAAGTGAGCTCGGCGAACTCAATCGGAGAAGAGCGCTGCTTAGGCTACCCGTGTCGACAGCATCCGCAGCCGGTGGCCGTGACGGTGCCGGTCCTGGCGTCGCGATCTGCATAGGCCATCTGGAACGCCAGGCGAGATGACTGCTCGGACGGCCCATCTGCGGATCAAGTGCCCCGATGGCGGGCTAGCCCGGATCATCTGTCACACGCCGAAGTGCGCGCGGCGCTACCGTCCGCGAGATGACCCGGTGTCAATAGGGCCGTACGCTTGGCGATGTATGGCTTGACGGCGATCCGGCCGAGCTCCGGCTATAGGCCGCGATCGGCCTGCTCGACCAGCGTGGCAGGCGGCAGGGGCAACGGCCGGCCGATGAGGTCCTCAATTCCTCGCCATCCCGCCGGTTAGTGTAGTCACTTATCGAAAGGAAATGATTGTGGCAGACCACAGCCGCCGTCGGCGTGTCACTGATGTTACTCAGCCGCGCCACCTAAACTTTCCGCCGCCTCGTGGTCTTTGGTTGGCCAGAGCATCGTTTCCTTCGATGGCGGATTTAAGGTTGCTTTCTGCTTTGGCACCGACCTGCTGGCCGGTCGTGATCGACCCGGTGGATGGGATCGACTTCGATATCTCAGGCTGGGGACTTTACCGGCTGAACGAATATCTGGCGTTTGGCCTGTGGTTTATCCGGTGGGACTACTCTGAGGAACCCCCTGATGAAGCGATCAGCTGGGATTTCCATCACGTCCTGCGCGGAGCCCTAGTGGTATTGGCCGGTGGCTCGACAACTATAACCATATCGCGATTCGGAGAGTCCGGGTTTCATTGGCCGGTGCTGGTGCCGGCATGGCCGTACATGTTGCTGTCGCGGCGGCGGAATGGGAAGCTGTGGCCCCAGACAGTCGAGCGCCTAGCTGGCCGTAGGACCAGCCCCAGGGTCGATTATCGGCTGGGCCGCTGGCTCGGCATGGGTGTTTGTGCTGGTGAGACCGGCAGGGATATCCGCGAGGCGCTGCAGATCCTTGGGGAAGGGAGGGGGGAGGGTATTACAGCACAGTCGGACTGTAGCTGGGCAGAGCTTTGGAAGGTTTCGAGATCATCCGCCACTCCGCAAGGGCTCGCAGCCTCGTCCGGCGAGGATGGGTCACTGAAGCAGAACGAACCGCCTTCGCCCACTCGGCTAATCATCCAGAGATCAGCGGCGCCTTGGCCCGCCACGCCCGGCGCCAAGAGCCTCGCCCGGCACAGACCATGACGCTCACCCAAGCCCAGCGGTGGATCGCCGGGCTAACACAGGCCTGGCTCGACGACCTGTGGCTGGACCGCCATCCCAGCAGGAATGGCAACCTAAAAGCTGAGCTACCGACGAGCCCTCACGGGAGAAGTCGCTGACGACCCGTGACCGCCCGGCACAGGACCCCGCATTGGATGATCGGTGGTGCGGCGGCCCCGCGAGCTCCAGTTTGGTGCCGCCCGGATTGGGCGATCTGTACCCTAACCCTCCGGCACGCCCGCCTGCTCAACCAATACAGAGTCGGAATGCATTTCGAGTCTTGCCGTTCTATGCGGTTCGCATAGTGCGTGAGCGCTGGTTTCTGCCCGAGGCGGGTCAAGTGTCGAGCCGGAGGCTATCTGACCCCGATCTCCCAGATGCAGATCAGGCGCAGGTGGACTGTCTTGCCTGCGGTGATCCTGATCCACGTGGCCGGGCGGCATAAACCTCCGCCCGGCTGGTCGGGGAATGCGCGGAGCAGGTACACGCCGGGCGGCAGTGTGCCGCGGAACCTGCCGTTGTTTCGGTTTCGGACGTACAGCGCCTGGATCCCGTTGCCCTTCCGGTTGAACACGACCCGGGGCGGGTCCGGTCGCAGGCAGTCGGCGCACCGCGCGCCGCCGCCGCGCGGAACCAGCATGCTGCCGGTGACGCGCGCCCTGCCGCCGGCCTCGCCGGCCCGCCGCAGCTGGCCAACGCCAGGCACGCGGCAACGCCGACAGCCACAACCCAGACGAGCGGCTGCGCCAGCCGGGATGCCGGAAGTGCGAGCCGCTCAACAGACAAAACGTAGCAGCGGCCGCGTTCGGCCAGAAGCGTTCCAAGGCCAGTACCAGCCGCCTGGGCTCCCGCTCCCGCAAATCTCGGCCGCAAACCGGGTACGGCCCTCACGACGGGCACTCGCACGGCTCGTTCTGGTCGACATGTTCGTTCGTTCGGCAGGTGCTGATGCCGCGTGATAATGCATATTCGGTGCACCGCGCAGTATGGCTGGCGCCTGATTTGCGATGGCGTCGTTTCGATGGTGGGAGCCGCCGTGTGGAGACCGATCGCCATCAACTCGCCGCAGCCACCGACGCCGCCTGCTGTCAAGTCACCGCAGCCGAGCAGCGGCCATTCGCAGGGCCTAGGGATGCTCGGTCCCGGAGACTTTGACACTTGTCCTGAGTTTTGGGGCGGCGTAGCGTTGGAAACGCCCGCTCCACAACTCTGCAGGCAGTGTCCTGACCAGCCACTTTGGAGTGGCACAGCCGGTCGTATGGCGGATCGGACTTTGGCGCAGCGGGCGGCGGCGGTCGGCCGATCATGACCGCAGGTCCCTGCGTGAGCGTGCCCAGATGCAGGTTGCGGGACGAGAAAGACGAGGCCAGCGGTCACCTCGGCGGTCTGAGGCGGAGCCTCGCTGGGAGATCTCTGTGGAAATTAGCCCATTCTTGCTCCTTGCTAGGTGACGGCGCGCCATACTAGTCGGCTGGCCTAGCTGGGCTGGCGAGTCGAAGTCGGGAGAAGGATGTGGGTGCGCCAACTGGCCAGACCGCCGATGTTCCGGGCGAGTGCCGTGGGCCTGTTCCCGAGTCGTTCGCGTTTGGCGATGGCATCGACTGGGCGTCGCCGCTCGCCGAAACACTGCTTTACGTCGAACTTCCGTTCTGGCTGATGATGCCTCCGGGATCCGTACGTGTCGAGTGGTCAGGGCTTCGTTCATCATCGACGTGTGCTCCGCGTGGATGGAAGTGTTCACCGGGCAGGTCACGGACTCGCGCGCGTCCGTTATCCACCAGGGCCCGTGGCTGCAGGAGGGCTGGCAACCGCCGGAGGCGCTCGCTGCCGAATTCGAACGCCTTCAGGTGTCATGGCTACCCAGGCGCTGCAAGACAGTCCTCCGGCTGACTACTCGCGGGCACTCCAGCGCCTTCCGGGAACTTGACGATGCCGAGCCACCCCGAGCGCGGGCGGAGCAGGAGGCGTACTGGGCTTCGTTGTGCGAGGCACATGTGCCTGTCATAAACGAACTCATCCAACGGTACCGACTAGTCACCTACGACTACTTCGCGTATGAGCTCGCGGCATGGGACGTGCCGGTGTGGTACCTAAAACAGGCAGACACCGGGTACAGGGCAGTGCTCCTGCCGTACAAGGAGTGGGACGCCAGACCTGTCATAGTCGAGCGTCCCGACGCCTCTGGCAGCCAGCCACAGGTCAAGCCCTTTGAGTGGACTCGACCGGACGCCCTTGCGACAGCATCCAGCCGGGATGCCACGCCCGGCGAGTTCGACCTGTTGGACGCACGATCTCTTATGGAGCGCGGCGACTACACAGGCGCAGTCCGTCGCACTGTCACTGCCATAGAGGCAGTGCTGCGATGGGCGCTGGTCCGAGAGCTTGAGAAAAGACATCCGCCCACAGAGGCAGAAGACCGGGCCGCGAGAACAGACAACGACTTTCCCGGCGACTGGCCCAATGGCGCAAACTCGCCCAGTCTCAGATAACCCAGCAGGAATTCGATGAGTTTCAGTCTACGCGCGTGATCAGGCACGAGATCGTCCACCGCGGTAGGCGATTGTCCCATCAAGACCGGGGCCGCGCTCAGCGCGCTGTCGACACCGGCCGATGGCTGTACAACAAGATCGAAGGCGACGCTCAGCGCGCTCAACTGCGGGACTACGGCGTGCTCAAGTCTGTCGGACGTGTTGCCATGACCATCCGCTTCCCGGCAAGTGTCGACTCAGATGGACTTAGGCTCGGGCCGGCCTTCGCCACCCAAGCACCACCGGGAATCTAGCTAGGCAACCGCTGCAATGATGCCTAGGCAAGGGAACGGAACGGGCTATTCTGGCCTCTCCCAATAACGAGTCCCTATCTCCTTATAGTAATCCATACTCAGCGTTATGCGCCTTTCATCATATGACTTGATGGTTTCAGTCTTGTCGGTGTTCGGACGCTGGCGCGAGCGTCATTTGCGGTAGCTGCGGCGTGGCGCTCTAGCGCGGCCGTAGTGACCGGCGGGCGGAGATGATCGTCCGGGTGATCTCGCGGTCGGGCAGGCCGGTGGTCGCGGCGGCTGCGGCCAGGTTCTCGAGCATGTGTTCCTGGCCGGATTCGATGGCGCGGCAGGCGGCCCAGAACAGGCCGCTGTTGCGGTTACCTTCTTCCAGTCGTTCGACCCAGGCGACGAGGCGGACCGCATCTGCGGGCGCGCCGACCCAGTTGCGCTGTGCCTGACCGCAGTGGGGTTCCAGCAGGTAGGTCACAGCGGCCCAGTCCAGGACGCGGCCTTTCGTGTCGGACTTGCAGAGCAGCCGGTACGGCCTGCCGCCGACGTGCGAGGGTGGTGCGAGCACGTAGCCGCCGGCGGCTTTGAAGTCCAGGTGGTGGCGGATCAGCCGCCCGGATGGCTGACGGGTCCCGGTGAAGTACAGGTGCAGGCCGCCGTTCGGGGTAGCGACGATCGCGATGGCGCCGCCGAGCAGACCGGTCCTGGCGATCTGGCGGTAGGCGTCGAAGCCGTTTCCCGCCTGGCCGTGCTGGTCGACATCGAGGACGTCGGGTCCGGCCGACCCGGTCGCGATGGCGACGTTGGCGGCAGGGCGGTGGTTCCACCATGTGCGGATGCGGCCGGGGTCGGTGCTGGCGTCGCGGAACCCGTGCCGGGTCGCGGGTTCCTTGCCGCCGGGCTGGCAGGGAAAGACCGGCCAGCCGCGGGCCGCGTAAGCGAGCGCGGAGCCGAGCATGCCGTCTGGTTCACCGATCATCGCAGAGCCTTCCGTTTCGAAGATACGTTCGCTACCGGGAACGAGCCAGCAGCGGGAGACGCCGGGGGGTGGGACCTCCGCCTTGAGCGGCCACCAGTCACACGGGAGCAACTGGCCTCGCGCCCCGGCCGAAGCGGAGATGAACGTGCTGCGGGGCCGCCGGCGAGATGCCGGCGGCCCCGCGAGCGATCAGGGCTGGTCAGATTGCCGCGTCCGCCGGGCAGCTGACCTCACCGCTGGCATCGTTGCCGTCGGCGCTGACCTGGCTGGTGCCGCCGGAGTCGGTGCCAGGCGGGGCGCCGCCATCGGCCTCAGGCTGTTCAGCAGTGAGCAGGCCGGCCGGGGTGACATCGCCGGAGTAAGGGGTGCCGTCGGCGACGGCCTGCTCGATCGCGGACAGCGGGTAGCCGATGGCGGCGAGGAACGCCAGGTACGAGCCGGCGTCGCCGCGCGGGCAGGGACTGTAGCGGTCGGTCCGCCACGTGCTGCGGCCCTCGCCCTCGGTCATGGCGTACTCGTAGGCGGTGATGACCGGCGCGAGCATGATCACCGCCAGCCGGCCGGCGGTCGCGGTGCCGCAGTCCTGGTCGTACTGGCTGGCGTCGCGGCCGGTGAGCGTGGTGAACAGGGCCTTGCGTGCCGCGCTGGCCAGGCCGGCGCGGAGCGGGTCGGGCATGGCCAGCAGCCGCCGGGCCAGGAACACCTGCGCCTGGCGGGGGACCGACTTGCGGGGGAAGAAGCTGGCGGCGAGCCAGCGGTGCCGGACCTCGGCTGCGGCCTGCCACGCCTTGTTCCCGGTGATCACCAGCCGCCGCCCCGGGTCCGGCACCTGATCACGATCCGTGCTGGCGGTGCCGGGTGAGCTGCCATCGCCGCTGCTGCTGGGGTTGGTAAGCTGCCAGCGGCTGGCGTGACCGTGCCCGGCCGGGCTGGTGCAGTAGTACGACGGCTCGAGCGGGCTCCAGGGCCGGAACGTGGCGCCGTGTCCGGGGCAGGCGGCGGGGCTGCCGGGGGTGAGGTCCTCGCCATCGTGTGTCAGGCTGGTCAGCCACGCTGCCCCATCGGGCAGGCTGTCGGTGACGGGCACGCCGGCGGCGGCGAACTCGCTGCGGATCTTTTCGTGGTCGGCGGCTTCGGCGCGGTCCTGGCGGATCCGCGCGGCGGCTTGCTCGAGCGGGTAGGAGTGTTCGAGGCAGGTCAGCGGCCGGTCGGTGGCGTCCTGGTCGCCGTCGAAGTCGGCCAGCAGCGCGAGATCTTCGAGGGTCACGTCCGGGCTGAGGTCGACGGCCTTGGCCCGGGTGGCGGCGGTGAGGCCGCCGGCGGTGACCGCGGTCTTGATCTGGGCGGCGGTGCGGCCGGTGGCCTTGCGGATCCGGGTCCGGGACGCCCCGGCTTCGTGCGCGGCAAACAAAGTGGCGGTCTCCTCCAGCATGGTGTAGTTCGCCCGGTAGCCCCGGCTGTTGGCCAGCAGCATGTCCAGGTACTGCCCGGCCTCATCCCCAGCACGGCCCGGGTCGATGTCACAGGGCAGCTCGGCGAGCCCGGCCCGGGCGGCGGCGGCCAGGCGGCGGTGGCCTTCGATGACCCGCCACCCGCCGCCGGGGGCGGCGGTGATGAGCAGCGGGATCCGCACTCCTTCGGCGGCGATCGACGCGGTGAACTCGGCGGTGAGGTTCAGGTCGCCGCGGACGTTGCCGGGATGGGCGGTCAGGTCCGCGACCGGGACCATCAGCCGGCCCGGCGCCGCGGGCTCGATGTCGACTGCCGGGCCGGACGCACGAATGTCGGCGGCGGGGGTTGCGGGTGCGGGGTGTTCGTGCATGGAACTGGTGTCCTTTCAGGCAGGGAACGGAACGGCCGCCCGCAGGATTTTGCGGACGGCCGGGACTGGCAGGGATATGGGGTCAGGCGGCGTGACCGCCCGGCGGGCGCGGGTGGTGCAGGTGGTGGCCGTCGAGGGTGACGGTGAGGGCGTCGCGTTCGGCTGCGGTGCGGGTGGTGATCTCGATCAGCAGGCCGGCCCCGGCAGGGTCCTGCCGCACGGTGACCGCGGTGTCCTCGGCGTCGACGCGGGCGACCGGCCAGAGCAGGTCCGGCGGGTCGCCGCTCGTGGTGAGCAGGGCGTGGATATCGTTCAGCGCCGCCGTGTCGGACAGGGGGGACGGCCCGGGCCGGTGCAGCCAGGTGACGGTGGCGTCGGTCATCGGTTTCTCCTTCGGAAGAGATGAAGGCCCGGCGCCGCTGCGAAGCGGACCGGGCCTTGGGAGCAGGCGGGGGTCAGAGGGTGGCGGCGATCTCCAGGGCGCGCAGGCCCGCGGCTTCCATCTCGTGCGCCGCGTCGGCGTCGCCCTGGGTCTGGGCGGCGCTGGTCACGGCGTGCAGGATCCCGCCCGCCGTGAGGTCGCCGCCGCGGATGAAGTGGGCCAGGATGCCGGCCTGCTGAGCGTCGGTGAACCGCAGCCGCTGGCTGACCACCTGCACCGCCTCCTGCGGATCCGCCAGCCGCCGGTCCGCCTGCGCGGTCACGGTCCGGATGACCCGCCCGGCGTAGGCCGGGTCGAGGAACGTCGCGACGGCGTCGGCGGTCCTGGCGGTGATCAGGGCCAGGGTCTTGTCGAGCGTGTTCGGTGACCAGGTGACCGGGCCCTCGTCCAGCCGCTCCCCCAGGTGCACGGCGCGGATCGCGTCCCGGGTGATCGTCATCCCGTTGCGGCAGACCTGGACCACCAGCCGCGGGGTCAGGGTGAATGCGCTGCACCCGGTCTCGCTGTTGGAGATCACGAACCCGGCGAACACCACCGGGTTATCCGCCCCCGCCGCCCCGGTGAACGGACTCCTATAGCCGTCC
>WNGG01005586.1_pt1 | contig 16197 bp, 15 predicted proteins | sample 5400661 | NCBI WGS metagenome assembly WNGG01 (sample SAMN13153372, study PRJNA577476) | soil metagenome | isolation source: 100 cm soil or saprolite under Garry oak tree replicate 1 | place: USA:California | collected 2016-06-15 | reverse complement strand
GGTTTTGACCAGCGTGGGCGAGGAATCGAGCGCCGGAAGCTCGTCCGTCTTCGCCGGTTCGCCAAGAACCCGCGTGAGAATCTGGCGCGCAGAATATTTTCCAAAACCGACGGCGGCGTAAAGATCCTCGATTTTGGAGAGGCCGTAGTCGGCGGCCAGCTTGAGCATGTCCTCTTCGGGAATTTTCTTCAGGCTCCGGCCGAAGTGACGCGCTTCGTTTTCGAGCAGGCGCTTGCCCATCTCCCTGGCTTCCTGGCGTTCCTGCTCGTTGATCCAGTGGCGGATTTTGCTCTTGGCCGAGGAAGACTTCACGAAACTGAGCCAGTCGCGGCTGGGATGATGGCCTTTCTGAGTGAGGATTTCGACCACATCGCCGTTCTGGACTTCGTGGCGCAGAGAAACCATCTGGCCATTCACTTTTGCGCCGACACACTGGTGCCCGACTTCGGTGTGCACCATGTAGGCAAAATCAACCGGCGTGGCGCCACGCGGGAGTTCCAGCACACGGCCTTTGGGGGTAAACGCGTACACGTCCAGAGGCGCGAGATCCACTTTCAGCGTGGAAAGGAATTCTCCGGGCTCCTGAAGTTCCTGCGACCACTCGATGAGCTGGCGCATCCAGGAAATACGCTGATCGTCATCCTGCGCGCCGGGCTTGCCAGCTTTGTATTTCCAGTGTGCGGCCACGCCTTCTTCCGCGATGCGTTGCATGTCCTGCGTGCGGATTTGCACCTCGAAGGGCTGCCCGCTATGCAACACGGTGGTATGCAGCGACTGATAAAGATTGGGGCGCGGAATGGCGATGTAGTCCTTGAAGCGGCCGGGGACGGGGCGCCAGATGTGGTGGACCACGCCGAGGGCGGCGTAGCAGTTGCGCTCCGAATCGGAGATGACGCGCACGGCCAGCAAGTCATAAATCTGTTCGAGGCCGGATTCCTGACGGAGCATCTTGCGGTGCAGGGAATAGAGACCTTTCACGCGGGCTTCCAGTTCGGCGGGAATACCGGCTTCGACGAGCTTGGACCGGATGGTGGCCTGAACCTCATCGAGGAATTCTTTGTGGAACGCCGCTTTGTCGCTGATTTGTTTTTGCAGCGCGAAGAAGGCTTCGGGTTCGAGATAGCGGAAGGAAAGATCCTCGAGTTCGCCGCGAACGACGCTCATTCCGAGGCGATGAGCAATCGGCGCGTAGATGTCGAGAGTTTCGCGGGAAATGCGCTGCTGCTTTTCGGGTTCAAGGTATTCGAGAGTGCGCATGTTATGCAGGCGGTCGGCGAGCTTGACGAGCACGACGCGAACGTCGGTCACCATGGCCAGCAGCATCTTGCGAACATTTTCGGCCTGGCGGGTTTCGGGCGCGCTGATGTTCAGGCGGGCAATTTTGGTGACGCTTTCGACGAGGTGGGCGACTTCGGGGCCAAAGCGCTCTTCAATGCGGGAAACGGGATATTCCGTGTCCTCGATGGCGTCATGCAGAATGGCGGCGGTGAGCGTGGTGACATCGAGACGCATATCGGCAAGGATGTGCGCCACTTCCAGCAAATGGGAGACGTAGGGATCGCCCGAACTGCGAAACTGATCGTGATGGCGCTCCATGGCAATTTCATAGGCACGGCGGAGCATCCAGGGATCCTCGGAAGGGCGGTTCTTGCGGAGTTTTTCGAGGAGTTCTTCGAGGCGCGCGTCCAGCAGGCGAGCCGCGCGCTCGCGGTTGAAGCTCAGCGGGAGATTGCTCGGCGAGGGCATGGGTTAGTTTACGCCCAAAAGGTGCCTCCGGGGAGGGGTGAAAGAGCAGGGAGGAGCGAGTTCCAGAATGGGAAGAGCTAGAATTTTTCTGCGGGGATTCTTGGTTAGACGTACGACTACCCTGGCAGTTTTCGTAAGAGTGACAAACAAAGGACTTGCGGTATACGGAGCTTGGAAGAGTATACGGAACTCTGGACGACGAAGAGAGTGGGATACATCCCCGGCGGTCGGGTTCAACGATCCACAGTTGCGGTTCAGGAAAAATCTGCTCTCCCAATGGGTGGGAACGGATGCCAAAGCCGCATCGGCAGCACCCGTTTGGGTTCGCCAACTCGTTCTTGGGGTTTGATGCACATTCTTGAATCCCGCTGGCTCTCGCGCTCTTTCAGAATGGAGGTTAGAGTGGCGGGCGGAGGAGAACACCGCGTGTCCCAGCTTATGTTCTTGGATCATCCACTCCTGGGAGCGGGCCGCGAGCGCGGCTCAGTTTGCTGGTTGGGGCTGTTCCGCGCGCTTCTGCTTGACTTCCTTGACTTTGTCGACAAGGTCGTCAGCCTGTTTCAGGAGGCTGGCACGTTCATCGGCGGATTCCACCATGTCGGCCCTGCGGCGATACAAGAGATTCAAATAAGCCATAGCGTCATCGTAATCGGGACGGAGCTGAATGGCTTTCTGGAGATCGGCAATGCCTTCCTCCACGAGGGGGCTGTATTTGGCAGTGTAATCGGATCGGACGGAAGGCGGAAGTGGGTCAGTATCTTTGACCTGCTTCTTGATGTTGTTCTTGTTGTACTCGGCGCGCATTTCGTTGTTGGCGCGGAAGGCCAGAGTCCAATCAATGACGCCGATCCAATAGTAAGGCTCAGGATCGTTGGGCTTCAAATCGATGTGCCTCTGGTGGTAGGTCTTGGATTCTTCGAATTTCTTGGGGTCGTACGGTTGGCCGGCCATCTGAAAGATGATGGAGCCGATGCCGTCGATGGCACTCATGTTGTTAGGGGCAATGCCCAGAACATCCTTGAATTCATTGACGGCCTGCGTGCCAAGGCGCGTGTTTTGCTCGGAAGGCGCGCCGGGAATGTACTGGCTGGCGTAGGCGGTTGCCAGATAGAGGCGGGCATTTATCAGGGAAGGATCGAGCTCCTTGGCCTGCTTGAAATCCTCGATGGCGGCATCGTACTGGCCGTTTTTGAAGTTGGCGACACCCTTATTGAGGAGATCGCGCGCCTTTAATTTGTTGCATCCAGAAACGCCCACGACGAGAAGCAGAAGGGCGGCCCCAGCGAAAGCCCGGAAAGTGATTCGGGCAGACTTGGAGCGAATTGAGCCAGCAAGCGTCACCGATGAGGCATGAGTCATCGAAGCATCCATCCCTGCTGGGCGAGAGGCCGGCCTGAGCCGACCCAACGCCAGGATATTCACGTCCGCCCTGCGAAGGGCAATTGCAAACTTTCTAGTGGACGTTTCCCAAGTGCTGCGTCAACAAGCCGACAGGGGCAATTCCTGCGGTGTGCATGACATCGATGACCCTAGCCACCACAGCGAATTCTACGGACGCATCGCCCCGAATGAACGCGGTGCGGTCGGCACGCAACTCAAAAACCCTGGTCAAGCGACTTTCCAGATTTTCCCACTTCACTGGTTCCTGGTTGACCCGGAAGGAACCATCCGCGAGAACTTGTACCACAACTACGCCGGGTTTGTCTCCCCCTGAACAACCGTCACGATCCCGGGCCACACATTCCTGGGGAATTTGCGCGCGGAGTCCCCGCGAGTGCGGGATGAGCATAAAGATCACCAAGAGCACCAGCAGGATATCGATCAACGGAACAATGTTCGGATCCGAAACGACACCGCGCTTACTGCCAACCGAGATACCCATGAGTCACCTCGTCAGAGAGTGTTTGCCCGGCGAGGAGGATTCTCACAACCCGCGAAAAAGTTTATTGACCGGCTTCGAGCTTGGCGGTGATCAAGCCGATCTTGTCGATCCCGGCGCCGCGCATGATGTCGATGGCGCGGGCGACGTCCATGAACAGCACATCGTTATCGCCCTTGACGAAAGCAATTTTCTCGGCGCGCTCCTTAAAGATGGTCTCCATGCGAGGGCCAAGCGTTTCCCAGGTGGTGTCTTCCTGATTGATCTTGAGCTTGCCGTTCATGGCCACCTGAACGACGACGGTTTTGTTCTCGAGTTCGACGTTTTGCTGCTGGTTCGGCGAGGGTTGAGGGACAAGCGTATCCAAACCCTGCGGCGTGCGGGGAGTGATGACCATAAAAATGATGATCAGCACCAGCAAAATGTCAATGAGCGGCACCACGTTGGGGGTGGACAATGCACCGTGGCCTTCTCCTCCAACTTCTATTCCCATAGCGAGTCTCCTGTGGGCCCAAGGAAAAGCATCTCCGCAGGCCGTGGGACCGCGCCGGGTGGGATCCGGCGCGGCGGGTTCAACGAATGGCAAAAAGCACTGCAATTCCAGTGACCCGGAACAGATCACCGAGCACGACGGCCCTCAGTCCGCTGGCGGACGGGGAGTTGGCGTACTCTTCTCCATCTTTTGAGTAAGCAGCCCAAGCTGATCGACACCGGCAGAACGGATCTCGTCCACAACGGCGACGACATCACCGTATTTGGCGCGAGCATCACTCTTGACGTAAACGGTCTTGTCAATGCGATTGGAGATGCGATCCTTGATCTGACCAGTGAGATCCTCCTTTTGCATCTGTGTGTTGCCAATGAAAATCCTGCCATCACGAGTAACGGCCACGACAATGGCGTCGTCCTTGTCGGCGTCCTGCATTTCGCGCGGATTCTGGACGGCCGCCATGTCGACAGGCACGTCCTTGGTGAGCAAAGGAGTGACCACCATAAAGATGATGAGCAGGACGAGCATAATGTCCGCCATCGGTATGACATTGGGGGACGCCATCTGCGCGCCAACTACTGGCTTATAAGCCATGGCTTACCTCAGTTTACTTCTTGGCGCCGCGGCGCAGGATGAAGTAGTTGATGAGTTCCATCGAGGAGTTGTCCATCTCGACGTCGAAGGCTTCCACCTTGTTGGTGAAATAGTTGTAGGCCCAGACGGCGGGGACGGCCACGAGAAGACCGAAGGCGGTGGTAACGAGGGCTTCCGCGATACCGCCGGCGACGGCCGAAAGACCGGTCGCTTTTTGCGTCTCAATGCCCTTAAAGGCGTTCAAGATGCCGACGACCGTGCCGAAGAGGCCGACGAAGGGCGCGGTAGAACCGATGGTTGCGAGGGCCGAGAGGCCGCGCTTCATTTCGGCATGGACGATGGCGACAGAGCGCTCCAGACCGCGCTTGGCGGCATCGATGACGTCGGAGTCCGAGACCTGCTGCGAGGCCGATTGGAACTCGGAGAGACCGGTGGCGACAACTTTGGCGATGTGGCTCTTCTTGTTGCGCTCGGCAATGGCGATGGCTTCGTCGAGCTTGCCGTCCTTGAGAGCGCCGGCAACCTGTTGGACAAAGATGCGCGACTGCTTGCGAGCGGCGCTGTACATGAGCGCGCGGTCAATCATAACGCCGAAAGAATAAACAGAAAGAACGAACAGGATGCCGACCACCGTCAGCGCCAGCGTTCCCATGTTGTGGATGAGGCCCCGGAGGTCCCAGTTGCCGCCCTGCAAAAGCAGGGCTGAGAAAAGATACAAAGTAGCTGCCATTCGTTTGCTCCTTAAGTTTCGGCCGACCCGCCGGCCGCGGCCGGCGAGTCAGCGAGAGTGTTTGCTGAATTTGCTACGCGGAATGGCGCGCCTGTCCCACGACCGGAGCGCCAAACCGTACTACTGGTTAAGAGAAAAAATCACGTCAATCGTCGTGTCGACTTCCACCGGATCGCCATTCAGAAGCGTCGGCTGATAGCGCCACTGACGAACTGCATCGAGCGCCGCCTGCTGCAAGAGCGGGTGGCCAGATACGACTTCGAGTTGCTGAATAGAGCCGTCCTTGCTGATGATGGCGTGCAAGCGGACGGTGCCCGAAATGCGGGTCTGGCGCGCCAGCGGCGGATAGACTGGCTGAACGCGGTTGATGATCTTAGCCGCCTGAACGTTGCCGCCGACACGAAGCGGGCCACTCTGCTTAGGCTTCGGCGGAGGTGGCGCGCCCATGCCGCCGATAACGCCCCCAAGCACACCGCCCATGGAACCACCGGCAACTCCTCCGGGAACGCCACCGGCCATGCCGGCGGCGCCCATGTCGGGCTCGGCTTCTTCCTTGATAATCTTGATGTCCTTCGGGATCACTTTGGGCGCCATGAGTTTGCCGGCGTCCATCAAGTGGGCTTGCGGCTTCACATGGACGACCTGAGCTGCCACAGGTGGCGGTGGAGGGGGCGGAGGCGGAGGCGGGGCAGTGAGCATCGTTGCCATCATGGTCTTCGGAAGCGCCTCGGTGTAAATCAGCGGAATCAAGATCAGGATCGCTAGGAATGCCACCTGAAACGCAGTCGAGACCAACACCGTCCACCACTTATTGGTCTTCTTTGGATGCGGACTCGAAATCACCATCTCGTCAAACATTGGTTTCCTTACCTCCTACCGGCGGGAGCGAGGCGCCCGGCGACGCTTGCGCTTCCACGGTTCTTGTTGCCGGCTGCGGGTCCGGTTCCTGCCGCCACGCCCCGGCCGCGCCAGCGATTCCAGGCAACGACCAGCGGAGCAGCAATACCAAAACTGGAATACGTTCCTACCACAATCCCTACCACCAGGGCAAAGGAGAAAGCACGAAGCACCTGGCCGCCCATCAGGAACAGGACGAGCACGGTAAGGAAAGTCAAACCACTAGTCAAGATGGTTCGCGAAAGAGTTTGATTGATGGACTTGTTGACCACGTCGGCGAACGCTTCCTTGCGCAGCAAACGGTTGTTCTCACGAATGCGATCGAAGATGACGATCGTGTCGTTCATGGAATAACCGACCAGAGTGAGCAGCGCCGCGATCACCGTGAGAGAAATCTCGAAATGCAGCAACGAGAAAAACCCCAAAGTGATCAACACGTCGTGAAACACGGCCAGAACGGCGGCAGCCCCATAAACCCATTCGAATCGAAAGGCAATATATACCAGCATGCCCCCCAAAGCATAGAGGGTCACGAAGATGGCCTGCTTGCGGAGCTCAGCGCCAACTTTGGGACCAACGATTTCGACATTGCGAATGGCGAAGGGACCGAGAGAAAAACTGGACTTGACGGCGCCGAGAACGGCGGAGGTGACGCCACCGACTCCAGAAAGATCGTCGAAATTGGTGAGAATGCCACCAGCATTCTTGTCGCGGTAGTCGAGAAGCCTTCTGGCGAGTTGCTGATAACGGGCACCGGCGTTGACGGAAAGTAGCAGTGGATCTTTTTCCGTAAGGACGGCGGCCAGAGAGGCAGGCGTTGCGGAATTGAAATCGGGCTTATCGGAAGCCGCGAGTCCGTAAGTTGCGTTCAGGGCGCCAAGAACCTTGGCTCTGCTGGATTCGAGAGCCAGTTCATCCTGGCCTTTACCTTCCACGAAAATAAGAACTTCGTTGGAGTTGGAATTGGCGATGTCGCGGATGCCTTGGATTTCGGAATTCCCAAGGCCTTGGGCGGCGAGGCCGCTGCGTAGCTTATCAATGTTGGGGGGTTGGGCGAAGCGCACGTCCACGTTGGTGCCACCACTGAAGTCGATCCCGTAGCGAATGCCGCGACCGAAGAATATCGAAGTCCATCCAGCGAGTAAAAGAATACCGCTCAAGGCAAAGAAATACTTGGCCTTGCCCATCCAATCCAGATTGGGCTGTTTGAAAAGCTCGATCATGCCTTCCTTACTTCCCTTCTTTAGACACCGAAGGTCGCGGATTGTTCCCGGCCGAGAGCCGTCTACCTAAGGTAGAGGAAACAGCCGGGGAACCCACTCCGCTTCCGTTCAGGGAAGAGTGGGGCGCGTGCCTCAGGAGTTCTAGTACGCATTAAATGCTCAATTCGGCCTGACGATCCATCTTCGTCAGGTGATAATGGAAAATCGTTTTGGAGACATAGATCGCGGTGAAGACATTAGCGATCAGACCAATCGTCAAGGAGATGGCAAAACCGCGGATGGGGCCAGTTCCAAAGAGAAATAAGAAGAAGGCGGAGACCACCGTTGTCACGTGCGTGTCGATAATGGTGAGAAAGGCTTTGTCAAAGCCGGCATCCACGGCAGCAGGAGAGGATTTGCCGTTGCGGATTTCTTCGCGGATGCGTTCGAAGACGAGAACGTTGGAGTCCACGCCCATGCCGATCGTGAGGATAACCCCGGCAATGCCGGGAAGGGTCAGCACAGCTCCGAAGAGCGCGAGGACAGCGAGAAGAATGACCAGGTTGAGGATCAAGGCCAGCACGGCGTTGCCCCCCGACATGCGGTAGTAGACGAGCATGAAGAGCATCACGACGATGAGGCTCAGGACGGAAGCCTGCACGCCGTGGCGAATCGAGTCAGCCCCAAGTGAGGGACCGACGGTGCGCTCTTCAAGATACTTGATGGACGCGGGGAGAGCGCCCGCGCGAAGGACCAGGGCCAATTCGTGAGCGCTTTCCTGACTGAAGTTACCCTCAATCATGCCGGAGTCATCGATGCGGCCGTTGATAACGGGAGCCGAATTGACCTTATGGTCGAGAACGATGGCCATGTTGCGCCCAATGTTCTGCTGGGTAAAGGGTCCGAAGCGACGGGCGGCTTCCGGAGAGAGCGTGAAGTTGACCTGCCAGGTGCCCGGATTCGTGGTATTGCGATTCTCGACGGCACTCCGGAGATCGCGACCGGTAACTACTGGCGCGCGGTCTACAACGTACCAAACCTCCCCTGTTTCCCCGGGACTGCCAGCAGCGCGACTTTCGGCGCGTCCTTGTAACAGCTCTGTTCCGGCAGGAAGCACGGTGTGCTGCGCCATATAGGCGGCAACCGAAGGATACGTAGCAGGGTCTTGGACGAGCCTAAGTTCCAATTGGCCGCCGGCTTGAATGACGCGTTTCGCCTCGCCCGGGTCGCCGACGCCGGGCAATTGCACGAGGATCTCATTGTCCTTGCGGCCGTGGAGCTGAATGGTGGGCTCCGTAAGGCCAAGAGCATTGATGCGTTGCGCAATGGTCTCGAGGGATTGCGTGACGGTTTGCTCCTGAATCGCGGCGATGGCACCAGGGCGGAGAGTCAGAGTATAGCTGTTGGTTTCGCCGGCGGCAGGAGCCATATCCCAAACATTGTTGTATTGCGTGCCGACAATGTCGCTCAACACAGAGAACTGCGAGGGGTCGATGTTGCGCACGAGAATGTGGGTATCGTCGGCGCGGCGGACTTCGTCGTAGTGAACGTTCTTGTTGCGAAGGGCGGTGGTGACGCGGTCGACGGTGGTGTCGGTCTCCTGGGCAATGGCTTCCTGCACCTGGACCTGGAGAATCAGGTGGGTACCGCCCTGCAGGTCGAGACCGAGCTTGATCTGCTTACTGAAGTTTTCCTTCACCTGCGCGAGGGAGATGGGGAACGTCGGATACCCAAAGAGAAAATAAAGACAGAAGAGAATGACGGCAAGAATGAACAGGGCTTTCCATTTCAGATTAGGATTCATGGCTAGAAAGTGAGATGCGTCATGGGGCAAAGGGTGGACTTATTTTCCATCTTCCGATGCCTCCACTTGAGCAATCGCCGCGCGCGAGATGCGGATTTTAACTTGCGGTTCGCTGGAGATCTTGAGAATGAGCGAGTCGCCATCGATACCGCTGACGGTGCCGTAGATGCCTGCGCTGGTGATCACCTTGTCGCCCGCTTTGAGCGCAGCCTGCATCTCCTGTGCCTTCCTGCGCTGCTGTTGCTGCGGTCTGAAAACCATGAAATACATAATGACAATCATGGGCAGGACCAGAAACAAAATGCTCCCAAGGCCGCCGCCTTGCCCACCCGTAGCTTGTAGAATGATCGCCGCCATCATCGTCTTTTGAGCCAGTCCTAAGTTATCAGTTCCCTGTATTCAGTTTTCGAATCTTGTGCCTAGTTCTTGGATTGAGATGCTGCCGTCCCCGGAAGCTTAGCCAACACTCCATTCTAAAATCCGAAATGAGATAGCTACACCGTGCCGCAGGCCAAAAGCCCGCTCCCCTGCTGTACCGACTTCCTCTTCATCTATATGGGCAACCGCAAAAACGGTTGACTGGATGCCCCGCGGATGGCTCGGGCTCGCCCTAAAAGCAGACTCAACCCCGAAGGCTGAGCTAAATCCTTGTTCAGGCCTGACCTGAAGTATGGCGCGCGTGCATCTCAGACGAGAATTTCGCTAGGTGCCCAAACTCGATAGCCTCGCGGATTTGGCGCATTATGTCAAGGTAAAAATGGACGTTGTGGTGGGTGGCAAGGATGCCGCCGGTAAGTTCCCCGGAAGCGAACAGATGACGAAGATATGCACGAGTGTAACGGCGGCAGACGGAACAGGAGCACTTCGGATCGATTGGGCGCTGATCCTGAGCATAGCGCGCGTTTTTGATGAGCACGCGGCCCTCGCTCGTGTACAGACAAGCATGACGGGCGGCACGCGTGGGAAGAACGCAATCCATCATGTCGATGCCCAGCGCGACGTAATCGGCGATCTGTTCCGGACGGCCAACACCCATGAGATACCGCGGGCGGCTTTTCGGAAGTAACGCAGTCACTTCGGCGGTCATTTCGCAAGTCATCTCGTGGGGCTCGCCGACAGCCAAGCCGCCAACAGCGTAGCCGGGAAAATCGAGATCGAGAAGCTGGCGCGCGCTCTCGCGTCTCAGGTCCGCGAAGGTTGCGCCTTGCACGATGCCGAATTGCGATTGCGCAAGGTTGCCATTGCGGCGGACGCATTCTTGAAAGCACTCGCGGGCTCGGCGAGCCCATTCCGTCGTGCGCATTACGGCCGCTTCGGCTTTGTCGCGGGGCGCGGGGGTCTCAATGCATTCGTCGAGGACCATGGCGATGTCCGAGCCGAGTGCCAGCTGAATTTCGGCGGCTTTTTCCGGCGTGAGGAGATGCTCCGAGCCGTCGAGATGCGATCGGAAGCGCACGCCTTCATCGGTAATTTTTCGCAGCTCGGAGAGACTGAAGACTTGATACCCGCCCGAATCCGTGAGAATGGCGCGGGGCCAGGACATGAATTGATGCAAACCGCCGAGCTTGCGAATCAGCTCATGGCCGGGACGCAGATAAAGATGATAAGTATTTGCGAGGAGGATTTCTGCGCCGAGTTCTTCGAGTGCTTCCTGAGTGAGACCTTTAACTGTGGCTTGCGTTCCCACAGGCAGGAAGAAGGGTGTCTCGACGGTGCCGTGCGCTGTGGTCATGCGGCCGCGACGTGCCCCGGTGGAATCGGTTTTCAGAACTTCGAAAGAAAAACTCACCCTCTGAGTGTATCAGGAGAAGATGAGGGCCCAGCCCACTCGGCACACCACGTAAGCGGCCCACACGGTGAAAGCGATCGTGAAGGACTTCGCGCCCTTCAACTTTTTGGAGTTTACCGCGGCAAATCCAATGGCCAGGAGGATCAATGTCCAAAACACAAAAATGTCGACGGATTTGCAAAGCGCAAACAGCCATTTTGCCGAATCCTCAGGAAGGATAGCTGCTAAATTGGCCGCCAGGGGATTGTCAAGGTCGGCTGTGCCATACGGTTTCAAGTAAAGAATGAGGATGAACAGAGGGCTGCTGACGAGCCCCGTAAGAAAGGCATGCGCGGTGATGCCGAAAGCGGTGCTGAAATCAGTGCTGATCCCACCCAAGAGACTGTAAGCGCCCCACATGACGAGAGCCACGAGGAGGGCCACGAGAACCGGACCAAGCGTGCCAAACACAAAGGTAGAGATGGGCACGAATTTGGCGCCGGCTTCAATTCGTTGCTGCTTTTGCTCGGAAGACATCTGAGCTGCCTGGGGACTCTTCTCGATTTGCTGGTTCATGAAGTCACGCCAGTTAATGCGCTGGTTGATGGCGACGCTGACCAAGAGACCGAGAACTGTCGAGAGAGCGACGGGAAGCAGCCAACTGGGCTTTCGGACGATGTCTTCAAATGTGCGTTTCGGTGAAAACAAAACGCCGATGACGCGGCCGAACGGACTGAGCGAGGCTTGCGTTTCAGGCGCGGGAGCAGGAGTCGTTGCCATCAAGGAATCCTCCACCACAAAAGTTCGTAATGCGGGTTCTGGAAAGCGCTACGCACGGGCACCAGGGAATATTTCAGTGCGGGATTGTACCGCGATGGAGGACAGAGTTAACAGCCGATTCAAGAAAAGTGCACAGAACAGGCGGAGAAGGACGGATCAGGCGCGGGGAAGTTCCGGGATAGCGGAGAGGAGTTCACGCGTGTAGGGGTTTTTGGGCTGGTGAAGAATCTCTTCAGCGGGGCCGACTTCGAGGAATTGACCGGCGCGCATGACGGCAATGCGTGTGGCAACCTGGGCCACCACCGGCAAGCTATGGGAAATGAAGATGTAGGTCAAGGCTAATTCGTGCTGGAGCTCCTGGAGCAAGAGGAGCACTTGGGCCCCAACGGAAACATCGAGTGCGGAAACGGGCTCGTCAGCGATGATGAGCGCCGGCTGAAGAATCAGGGCGCGGGCGATGCCGATGCGCTGGCGCTGGCCGCCGGAGAATTCGTGAGGATAGCGGCACAGGGCTTCCTCGGTGAGGCCGAGCGCTGCAAAATTGCCATGGTGCGCGCGAGACGCACCTTGGCGGACAAGCTTGGCTCGTGGATGGCCAGCGGCTCGCTCACAATTTCGCTGACGCGCATACGGGGATTGAGTGAGGCGAAGGGATCCTGAAAGACCATTTGCATGCGGCGGCGCAAGGAGCGCAGTTCTCCACCGCGAAGCGCGAGGAGATCGCGGTCCTCGAAGCGAATCTCGCCTCTGTCGGGCTCGATCAGGAGCAAAAGCATGCGTGCGAGCGTGGTTTTTCCGCAGCCGCTTTCGCCGACGATGGCAAAGGTCTCGCCACGCGCGACATCGAAGCTGACGCCATCGACGGCGGTGAATCGCGCATCATCGGAACTGCGAGAAAAGGCACTGGTCCCGCGGCGGTAAGTCTTACAGAGTTCGTGCGCGGTGAGCAGAGTTTCCATCAGACGAGGATGCAGCGGGCGGCGTGATCGCTTCCGATGATTCGAAGCGCGGGTATTGCCGCGGTACATTCGATGCGGCGAAGTTCGCAGCGCGGTTCGAACGCGCAGCCGGGGGCAGTGCGCTGAGTTGGGGAACCGTGCCGGGAATCGCGCTCCCAGTGGAAGCAGTCCCATGAGCGCCAGGGAAAGCATCGTTTTGCCGCTGCCGGACTCACCGACAAGTCCCAGCGATTCGCTGGCGTTGATGCGCAGCGACACTTCGTTTACCGGCCGCACCCAACGCGCAGCCGTGGGCAACTCTTCTGTCAGCCCATGCACATCGAGCAAAACGCTCATTCGGCCATGATAGACAGGAATTTTGAAAGCCGAAATACGAAACTCGAAGGAATTTCTATCCTTGGTGCGAGTGGTCGGCTAGCGCCGAGAGATCGGGATGACGAATTTCAGGGCTGTGTGGGTAATGGAGAAGCCGACGACTCTTATATCTTTCAGGCCAACCCTGCGGCCGGCGGCGAGAACGTCGTTTTCCGTGATGTGTTTTTGTCCTTTGGGATAAACGATCCAAAGCGCGGCGGCACCCTGCATGGATTTGGAAATTTTCGGTAAAGGGGCAAAGTCTTCCTTCGAATCGGCGGAAAGGAAGATGCAATCGCAACCGGAGGTGATCTTGTCCTTGGCTATCGATTTGGTGAGGGCGTCGAGTTCGCCAAGGAATTCGGAGTCGAAGCTGCCGAGCAAAGAGACCTTTGCGCCAGGTTTAACGCCGAGCTTTTCGATGCGCGATTTGGGATGCAGGATTTTCTCGCGCCACTTTTCAGCAGCGTTGCCAAACTCAAAGACAATGATGCCGTTCTCGGTTTGCAAGCGGAGTTCGCCATCGACAGCTTTCGCGGATTTGATGGTGGAAAAGGGGATTCTCAGCCGGAATCCGCCGCGGAAAAGAATTTCGTTCGATTCCAGTAAGGCCCTGCCTGGTGATTCTTGTTTGCCAAATCTGACGTTGCATTTCAGCTCATTTCCCACGGTGGTCCACCTGCCCGGCCAATCTGTTTGAAAAAGCGTAACTCTTCAACGGCGCGCGCCCGCATCGGCGGTGTCCACAATAGTAAGCTAAGGGTTCCATGGCAACTGCAGCGGTACACCGAGTCGACTGGACGCTGATCTGGGCGCAGCGCGGATTCCGCTATTTTTTTGTGGCCATGTTTGTGTCGCTGTTCGGGAGCGGCATGAATTTCGCCGGTGTGAGCTGGTACATTCTCGCCGCCACGCACTCGACGGTCAAAGTCAGCGGGCAGGTCATCGTGATGACCCTGCCGGGTCTGTTCGTGCCGTTTCTCGGCGGCGTGCTCATCGACCGGTTTGACCGACGCTACCTGGGCGTCTTGCTGGACCTCGTGCGCGGCTGCTTTGTGCTACTAACCGGCTACATCGCGTGGCGCGGCCATCTCCAGCTTTGGCACCTCTACGCCATGACGCTGATCACCGGCACGGGATCAGCGATGTATTGGGCTACGGTGAATGCGCTGGTCCAGGAAGTGATTCCGCCAAGCCAGTTCACCGGTGCGAATGCTGCGGTGCTAGTTGGCGTGCAGAGCGGCATGCTGATTGCCGGCGCATTCGTGGGCTTCATTTACAACACCGCGGGAATCGCGGGCATCCTGGCGATCGATGGCGCCACGTATTTCGTTTCGGCCTATTGCCTGTATCAAGTGCGTAAGGGTTACGTCTCGCCGCGCGACCGGCAAAAGTATCCGCGGGAGTTCAACGAAGCCACCGAGGCAACGGCTGAAGCACTGGAAAGTGGAGAAGTCCCGGAGGTAGCGGAGGCTGGGCTTTCGCTCGCCGTTTACGCTGACATGCGCGAGGGCTTCGCGTATCTCCGGCGGCAGCCGCTGGTGCGCGCGCTGGGCGTCACTCATTCGATCATGATGGCGGGCGTAGTCAGCGCCAACGTCGTGCTGGTGGCGCTGGCGAATGATGTCCTTCATGCCGGCCCTCGCGGGCTGGGCTTTTTGGAAGCAGGCTGGGCCACCGGAGCAATCTGCGGCGGCTTGATTGCCAGCCAACTTCCCAGCGCCAGGCGCATGCCGCTCTACGTTGCGGCATGCGCCGTTCTGGCAGCGGGCCACATGGCGACTCCGTTCGTGGCATTTCTTGTGGGAGCGGTCATGATGCAGGTGCTTTTTGGATTTTGCCGCGCGATGGGCGGAGTGGTCGCGCAGTCATCGCTTATGTCGATTGTCCCGAGGCATTTCATGGGGCGCACGCAATCGGCCATGGCCATCCTAACCACCGTGGTGCAGCTCCTGATGAGTTTTGCGCTAGGCTGGGTTGCGCAGGGAGCCGGTCTCGTCGCCGGCTACGCCATGCTCGCACTGCTTTACACGGGGTCGACCATTTCGGCTGTTCGTGCGCGGCAGCTCATGCGATAAGTTTCGAGATCGCGCCGTCTAGTCGGAAGATGGGCGGGCCGCCGACGCGGGTGACGAGGCAACTGATTTCTGCCCGAGGAGATCGACAGCGGCCTGATAGAGCTTGGCGCGCAACTGGTAGCGCTCGTTGGCGCGCGTGACATAACGCACGGCAATCTCGACCCCCCCAGCCACGGGCTTGACATTGATCGCCGGCGCAGCGGTCAGCGAGCTCATGTCCCGAGATCGGGCTGCGCTTTTCCATTCCTGCTCGGCTTGTTTGAAACTCTCCGCCGTCGCTTCAGCGACTTTCTTCTGAATGGCATCGATGATCGGGTACGGATCCTGCCCGGTAGGAAGTACGACTTGTAGCTCATCCCACAGCCACTGGCCGGTGGTTGAGAAATTGAAGTAGTGGCCTTCGATGGCAAAGCTGTTGGTAAACGTCACGCGCCTGCCGGTGGGATGGCCGGAGTCGGTCCAGTTACCGGTTTCGAGCAGCACCGTGTGAAACATTCCAAGCTCGACCACTTCGCCGGTCACGCCGTTGATCTCCACCCAGTCGCCGAGGCGAATGCCGTTCTTGCCCATCAGCACGAACCAGCCGATGAAGCCCACGATGAAATCCTTGAGCGCAACGGTCAAACCCGCGCCGGCAAGGCCGAGAAACGTTCCAAGCTGCCCTGGGGGCCCGAAGATAACAAGGAGAATGAAAAGGACGGCAACGACCTGCACGGTCACGCGGCTCACAGCATGAAGAGTTTGTATTTGCCGCCGGTCCAACCGCAGGCGGCCGACCACCTTATCCATCAACGTGCTGAAATAAATGCCGATCAGTCCGATCACCAGAATGATCAGCACGCCGCGCAGAACATGATTGATGACCGTACGCTGCTTTGCCGCGACCACATCAATCCATTTCCCGTAATTGTCTGAG
>WNGG01006334.1_pt1 | contig 16207 bp, 13 predicted proteins | sample 5400661 | NCBI WGS metagenome assembly WNGG01 (sample SAMN13153372, study PRJNA577476) | soil metagenome | isolation source: 100 cm soil or saprolite under Garry oak tree replicate 1 | place: USA:California | collected 2016-06-15 | reverse complement strand
ATGGCGCAGGCAAGACGACCACCTTCTCGATTATTATTGGGATCATTCGCCCGGACCGGGGGAAAGTGCTCTACAATGACGAAGACCTGACCACCCTGCCGATGCACCAGCGCGCCCGCAAGGGCGTGACGTATCTGCCACAGGAGCCTTCGGTCTTCCGTAAATTAACGGTGGAGGAAAACATCTTGGCCATCCTGGAAACCTTGCCGTTTAGCGCAGCCGAGCGGCGCACCAGGCTTGCGCAGCTCCTGTCTGACTTGCATATTGAGCATCTTGACACCCACCGGGCGGACTCGCTTTCTGGCGGGGAACGGCGCCGGGTCGAGATCACCCGGGCCTTGGTCCTATCTCCCTCGTTTATGCTACTGGACGAACCGTTTGCCGGCATCGACCCCTTGTCTGTTGTCGATATTCAGGAGATTATTTTACAATTGCGTGGGCGCGGCATCGGCGTGCTGGTGACCGATCACAACGTGCGGGAAACGCTAAGTATCTGTGATCGGGCGTATATTCTGAGTGACGGCAGTGTGTTCGCAGAGGGGACGCCGCAAGAGCTCATCGCCAGTGCCCGTGCCCGGCAGATCTACCTGGGCGAACGCTTTCATCTGTGAGTCAGAGAGCGGAGCACTATGGCCTTAGACATCAGACTGACGCAGAAGCTGACGCAGAAGCTGGTCATGACGCCGCAACTGCGTCAGGCCATCAAGATCTTGCAACTCCCGCGCGGCGAGCTCGATGCCCTCATCAATGAGGAGCTGGCCGAGAACCCCGTGGTGGAGCGGACGGAGGAAGAAGAGGCAACTCCCGAGGAGCCCATTGTGGCCGGCGAAGAAGTCGAACCCACCCCTGCCGCGGAAGAGATAGACTGGAAGGCGTACCTGGAGAGTTACAATGAGGACATGCCCGCGCTTCCCCCGACGGGGGATAGCGAGGGAGACGAGGAACGCCAAAACACCCTGGAGAACCTGCTGACTCGGACTGAGTCCCTGGCCGAGCATCTGTCGTGGCAGTTGCGCTTTAGCGACCTGACTGAGGAAGAAAAACAAATCGCCTCGCTGATTATCGGCAACCTCGATGTTGACGGCTACCTGCAAGCCTCGACCAAGGAAATCGCCGCCAGCGCCGGGGTGAGTGTCGAGTTGGTCGAACGGGTCCTGCAAATCATCCAGGCCTGCGATCCCCCTGGGGTGGGAGCGCGCGACCTGCGCGAGTGCCTGCTGCTGCAACTGCGTGCCCAGGGGCTCGACGACCCCACGGTCGAGGATCCGACCCTGGTGCTGGCCGGGGCGATTGTACAGGATCACTTGCCGGTGCTGGAAGGGCGACGGTTCGAGCGCCTGTCCAAGGATCTGGGGGCGGCCCCAGAAGAGGTCGCCCGTGCGGTGAAGCTGATTACCTCGCTCGAGCCTAAGCCCGGGCGTAACTTCGGCGACGGCGAGGTCCGCTATGTGACCCCGGACGTGTATGTCGAAAAGTCGGGGGACGAGTACCTGGTCACCCTCAATGAAGAGGGATTACCGCGGCTGAAGGTGAATGCGTCCTATCGCCGGTTTCTATCTGAGGGGGGCGAGGCCAAAGAGTACGTCCAGGAGAAGATTCGTGCCGCCGCCTGGCTCATCAAAAGTATCCATCAACGCCAGCGGACGCTGCTGCTGGTGGCGCAGAGCCTGGTCAAGTTCCAACAGGATTTCCTCACCCATGGGGTCTCACAGATGCGGCCGCTGGTCCTACGCGATGTGGCCGAGGACGTCGGTATCCATGAGTCAACCGTCAGCCGGGCCATTTCCAATAAGTACGTCGCCACCCCACGCGGGATTTATGCGCTCAAGCAGTTCTTTACCACTGGTCTCAAAGGGCGTCAGGGCCAGGATGTAGCTGCGCAGAGCGTCAAGGAACGTATCCGCGAGATGATCAGCAATGAAGATCCGGCCCGGCCGCTGAGCGACGAAGAGATTGTCCAGGCGCTGGCCCGCGACAATATCAATATCGCCCGCCGAACCGTGGCCAAGTACCGGGAAAGCATGAACATCTTTCCTTCAGCAAAGCGTAAGCAACCTTCGTATTAGCACCGCGAGACGCCGCAGGTGCGCACACCGCAGGGAAAGGACATCCACCATGCGCGTGGCTGATATCCTGACACAAGAGCTGGTCATTCCCCAGCTGCGCAGCGGCACCAAGACCGACGTGCTCCGGGAGCTGGCCTATCATCTGGCCGCGCATCACCCCGAGATCCAGGCGGAGCAGTTGGTCACGGTGCTGCTCGACCGCGAGCGCCTGGGCACCACGGCGATTGGTGAAGGCATCGCCATCCCCCACGGCAAGTTGCCCGGGCTCAAAGGGGTTGTCACGGTGTTTGGCCGCAGTCAGGAGGGGATTGACTGCCATTCGCTTGATGGGGCCCTCACCAAACTGTTCTTTCTCCTGGTGGCACCGGAAGACTCCACCGGTGTACACCTGAAAGCCCTGGCGCGGGTCTCGCGTCTGCTCAAGGACAAAGCCTTTCGCGAACGCCTGCTGCGGAGCACGAGCCAGGCCGAGCTGTATCGCATCATTTGTGAAGAGGACGCTAAACTCTGAGCCCGCCGCGGCGGGGACCAAGCCGGGAACTATGCGGGTCGTCATCGTCACCGGGTTGTCAGGCTCAGGCAAGAGCACGGCGATTCACGTGCTCGAAGACCTCGGCTTTTATTGTATCGACAACCTGCCGGTCACCCTGCTCCCGCGCTTCCTCGAGTTGTGTGAGAGCAGCGACAAACCCATTAGCCGCGTGGCCCTGGGCATTGACCTCCGCGAGCGCGTCTCGTTGCGTCAGTACCCCGAAGTGCTCGCCGAGTTACGGAGCCGCGGCCAACGGGTCGAAATTCTCTACCTGGAGGCTGCCGACGAGGTGCTGCTGCGCCGGTTCAGCGAGACCCGCCGCCCGCACCCCGCCGCCGATGGGAGCAACATCGCCCAGGGCATTCTCACTGAGCGCGAGCGCCTGGCCGGGCTGCGCGAACTAGCCGATCAGATCATCGACACGTCGGCCTCTACCGTGCACGACCTGCGCGAGCAGTTGCGGCACCTGCTGGCCAGCGCCCCTGCGCATACCACGCTGCTGGTGGCGGTGGAATCCTTTGGCTACAAGTATGGAGTGCCGACCGATGCCGACCTGATGTTCGACGTGCGGTTCCTGCCGAATCCGTTTTTTCTCGAAGAATTCCGGGCTAAGAGCGGCGTCGAGCCTGAAGTCGCAGCCTTTGTCCTGCAGCGGCCCGAGGCCGAGCGGTTTCTCGACCAAGTCAGCGCGCTGCTCGAATCGACCCTGCCCCTGTATGTGCGTGAAGGCAAGAGTTATCTGACCCTGGCGGTCGGCTGCACCGGGGGCCGGCACCGCTCCGTGGCGGTCGCTGAAGAGCTGGGCCGGCGGCTGCGCGCCTGGGGCTATACCGTGCACGTCCGTCACCGTGACCTCCAGCGCTGAGTGGGCTCTCCCCTGTATGCCAGACTCTCTAGGTGCACGCGCACTGCTCACGCTAATCAATACGCAGGGCTTACACGCGCGCGCGGCCGCAGTCTTCGTGCGCGCGCTCAGTGGATTGAATGTCCAGATCCTGGTCAGTTGGGAAGGCCGCACAGTCAATGGGCGCAGCATGCTCGACCTCATGACCCTGGGTGCCCCCCGCGGGAGCGTGCTCGAGGTCCAGGCCAGTGGAGCAGACGCGGAGGCGGCGCTGGCCGCCCTCACCACGGTGGTCGAGAACCGCTTTTATGAGGAGTGACGGGGCTGGGGACTGGGGACTGGGGAGGACCCCAACACCCAACACCTAGCACCCAACACCTGGCCCCCAGCCCCCAGCCCCTTGACGCTGCGAGGAGGATTCTATTATATGCGCCTGCCATCTTTATAGTGGGGATAGGGGCTGACCAAGGAGGCGATACTTATGGCGGCAAAAGACTTTCTCTTCACCTCGGAATCGGTATCCGAGGGGCATCCAGACAAGATGTGTGACCAGATCTCGGATGGGATTCTGGATGCGCTGCTCACCCACGACCCGGAGAGCCGGGTCGCGTGTGAGACTCTGGCCAAGACTGGCATGATCGTCATTGCTGGTGAGATCACGACTAGTGCCCAGATTAACTACACCGATGTGGCCCGCGACGTTGCGCGGGAGATCGGGTATACCAGCTCTGAGATCGGCTTTGACGCCGATACCTGCGCGGTCTTGACTGCGATCGGCCTGCAATCCGGGGACATCTCCCAGGGGGTGACCGAGGGACAAGGACTCTATGCGGAGCAAGGGGCCGGCGACCAAGGGATGATGTTCGGCTTTGCCTGCGACGAAACCAAAGAGTACATGCCGTTCCCCATCTATACTGCCCACCGCCTCGTGGAAGAGCTAGCGCGGGCACGCAAGAGCGGGCGCTTACCTTTCCTGCGACCGGACGGCAAGTCGCAGGTGACCGTACAGTACCGTGACGGCCGGCCGGTGCGGGCCGATACCGTGCTGATCTCAGCCCAGCACCATCCGGACGCGCCTTACAACACGATCAAAGAAGCCCTGATCGAAGACGTCATCAAGCGGGTCGTGCCACCGGAGTTCCTCGATAGCAAAACAGTCTTTCTGGTGAACCCCACCGGCCGTTTCGTCCACGGCGGACCGTTCGCCGACTGCGGCCTCACCGGCCGCAAGATCATTGTGGACACTTATGGCGGGTATGGACGCCACGGCGGGGGTGCCTTCTCCGGTAAAGATCCGTCTAAGGTAGACCGCTCAGCCGCCTATATGGCGCGCTATATCGCCAAGAACCTCGTGGCCGCCGGCCTGGCCAAGCGCTGCGAAGTCCAAGTTGCCTACGCGATCGGCATGGCTCAGCCGCTAGCCGTACAGGTCGACACCTTCGGCAGCGGGGTTTTGCCCGACGAGCGCCTCGCGCCTTTGGTGCGTGAGCACTTTGATCTGCGCCCGGCCGCAATCATTAAGACGCTCGGCCTCAAGCGCCCCATTTACCAGCCGACTGCGGCGTACGGTCACTTCGGCCGCCCGGCTGAGAGGGAGTTGTTCACCTGGGAGCGGACCGATCAGGTCGAGTCCCTGAAGCGGGCCGCAAGCCGGCTCTAAGGAAAACCTGCTATGGGATCCCGTCAAGGAGATGTGAAAGACCTGCGCCTGGCGTCAAACGGCCGCAAGCGCATTGACTGGGCTGACCAGCACATGCCGGTGCTGCGTCGGGTGCGCGAAGTGTTCGCGCGCACCCAGCCCCTCAAAGGCGTGCGTCTCTCCGCCTGCCTGCATGTGACGGCGGAGACGGCCAACCTCATGCGCGCCTGCAAAGCCGGCGGCGCCACCGTGATGCTGTGCGCTTCCAACCCCCTCTCAACTCAAGACGATGCCGCGGCAGCGCTGGTCAAGTACGAAGGCATCCCCACCTTTGCCATCCGTGGGGAAAACCAGAAGACGTACTACCACCATCTTCACCAGGTGCTCGCGCAAAAACCCGTCGTGACGCTCGATGATGGCGCGGATCTGGTGTCGCTCCTCCACACTGACTCCGAGTACGCCGACCAGGTGGGCCGCCTGCGCGCCAGCATGGAAGAGACGACCACCGGCGTCATCCGGCTGCGCGCGATGGAGAAAAAGGGGGTGCTCAAGCTGCCAGTGATCGCGGTCAACGATGCGGATACCAAGTACCTCTTCGACAACCGCTACGGCACCGGCCAGTCCACCCTGGACGGGGTGCTGCGCGCAACCAGTATCTTGTTGGCCGGTAGGACAGTGGTGGTGGCAGGCTACGGCTGGTGCGGTAAAGGCGTAGCCATGCGCGCGCGCGGCATGGGCTCGCACGTCATCGTCACCGAGATCAACCCAATCCGCGCCCTGGAAGCGGCTATGGATGGGTTCCGCGTCATGCCGATGCGCGAGGCTGCCCGTGAGGGGGAGCTGTTCATCACCTTGACTGGAGACACCGGAGTGATCCGCAAGGAACACTTCCTGCAGATGAAAGATGGGGCGATTCTGTGTAACTCCGGCCACTTTGACGTGGAGATCGATGTCAAAACCTTGGCCAGCCTGGCCAAGAAAGTCGAGAAAAACGTGCGCCCCAACCTCGACGGGTACTGTTTGGCCAACGGGCACTGGCTGTACCTGATCGGCGAAGGCCGGCTGGTCAACCTGGCCGCCGCCGAGGGCCACCCGGCCGCAGTCATGGACATGAGCTTTGCCACCCAGGCGCTCACCGTACGCTGGGCAGTAGAGAACGGGCAGCAACTCGACCCCCGGGTTCACCTGGTGCCCAAGGAAATCGAAGACCAGGTGGCGACGCTCAAGCTCGCCAGTATGGGCATCCAGTTCGACCGCTTGACTGCGGAACAGAAACGCTACCTCGCCTCCTGGGAGTTTGGCACGTAAGCTTCAGTTTGTTAGTGCAAAGTGAGAAGGGTAAGGTTGATGGGGGAAGAGGTGAGCCATCCTGACGTACGCCCCAACCTGCCCGACATCGAACTGCCACCGCTGCCGCCAGCTGACCTGGAGGCTGCAGCTGAGCCGCGCCTCAATCTTAAAGAGGTCAGTAAGGCATACCATACGCGCGTGCGCGACGAGCTGGGCAGGCTCCACGTGGCTGGTGCAAGTGGGCATGCGGTGGTCGAGCTGTACACCCGCCAGATTGACCGGCTGATCAGCTACCTCTTTCACGCGGCTGCCCGGCTCTACGCCCAGCGCAACCCCCGGCTCCAGCAGCGCTGCACTGTGCTCGCCCATGGCGGTTATGGACGGGGCGAGCTCAATCCCTACTCTGACGTGGACCTGCTGTTCCTCTACCACTGGAAGATCACGCCCTATGTCGAGACCGTGTGGGAGACCGTCTACTACAGCCTCATGGATGCCGGGTTCGCGGTGTTGCCTGCGGTGCGTAACGTCCGCGAGTGCGTACGCCTGGCTAATCAGGACTTGACGGTCAAGACTGCCCTGCTCGACACCCGTTACTTGTGCGGCGATGAGCCGCTCGCCCGCGAGTTCACCGTCGCGCTCGAGCGCGAGATCATCAGCAAGCACCCAGAGCGATTTTTCCAGGCCAAGGCTCAGGAGAGTCAGGAACGTCACCAGCGCTATGGAGGGTCAATCTACCTGCTCGAACCGCACCTGAAAGAAGGCCAGGGCGGCCTGCGTGACCTGCACACCGCTGGGTGGCTGGCTAAGGTCAAGTTCAAGGTGCAGGCCCTGCGCGAGCTCATTGCCAAAGGGGTGGTATCGGCACCCACCCTGGCCGAGGTCGAGGAAGCGCGCGACTTCTTGTGGCGGGTGCGCAACGGCCTGCACCTGCTGGAACACGCCGAGGAGGACCACCTCACCTTCGAGCGGCAAGAGCACCTGGCGTCAGCGCTGGGCTTCGCCGACGTGACCAGCTTCATGCGCCAGTACTACCGCCATGCCACCACCATCTATGCGTTCTCGCAGATGATGTTCGAGCGCTGCTTGGAAACCCCCCGGTTCTCCAGCTTCATCGGCCGGCCGCGTGGCCGGGCGATCCGCGAGGGAGTCCGCATCCTGGACAACACCCTGATTGTCACTAAGGCCGAGCTGCTGACCAGCGAGCCGCTTAACCTCCTCACCGTCTTTCATGACGCGCAACGTCATGGGGTCCGCCTGGCCGGCGCCACGCAACAACTGATCCGCGACGCGCTCGCCCACCTGCCGGCAGACGTGGGCGGGACGCCGGCGCTACGGGACGCCTTTTTTGCCATTCTCACCTGGAAACACCGGGTCACCGCAACCCTGCGGGAGATGCACGCGCTCGGCGTGCTGGAGTGGCTGCTGCCGGAGTTCAGCCACCTGCGCTGGCGCACCCAACGAGACCTCTACCACGTCTATACGGTGGATGAGCACACCTTGCGTGGGCTCGCCGAACTCGAGCGGTTACGTGACGGGGACTACAAAGCGGATCTGCCGTTGCTGACCCAGGTGATGCGGGAGATCGATAAGGTTGAACTGTTGTTCCTGGCCCTGCTCTTTCATGACGTTGGCAAGGGCTATGGCCATGAGCATGCACAGCGCGGGGCGAAGATGGTGCACACGGCCGCGGCGCGCTGGCAGTTGACCCCAGATGACACGCACGAGTGGTACGCGCTGGTGCAGCACCACCTACTGATGTCGCACCTTGCCCAACACTTCGACCTCTCGGACGACCTGGTCATTGCCAACTTTGCCCGTACCGTGGGGACGCCGGCCTTGCTGAAGAAGCTCTACCTGCTCACCTTTGCTGACATGAAGGCGGTGAGCCCCAAGGTGTGGAACGCCTGGAAAGGCCAGTTGCTCGACGACCTGTATCTACGCACCCTGGAGCGGTTCGAGACCGGCGAGGCGGTCGAGGAGGAGAGCGAAGCTCGGCTCCAGCGCCGCAAAGAGCGGCTTAGCCGTGCCCTGCGCGCGGTGGCACCCCCGGCGCACGTGGGGGCGTTTCTGGCCTCGATGCCGGAGAGTTATTTCCTCTCGACCCCGGAAGAGGCGGTGCCCGGCCATTTCCAACTCCTCAGCCGTTTCACCCAGAGCGACGGAGACGGTTCTGGCGAGCCCTACCGCGCAGCGTTGGTCCATTTTCCCGAGCGTGAGTTCAGTGAGCTGACCGTGGTCACACACGACCGGCCGGGCCTGTTCGCTATGCTGGCCGGCGTGCTGGCAGCCCATGGCTTGAATGTCGCCAGCGCGCGGATTACGACGAGCCGCGACGGCCTTGCGCTCGATGTGTTCCACCTCTCGCATGTGGATCGCCAACAATTGGTGATGGACGCGGACACCTGGGCGCGCGTCTACGCGCACCTGGGTACAGTGCTGCGCGGGGAGCGCAGGGTGGAAGACCTGCTGCGTGCCGCACGCCCACCGGCGTTCCTCAGTAAGCGTCACGCGTATATCCCGACCGAGGTGACGGTAGATAACAGCGGCTCCGCAGGCTACACCATGGTCGACATCACTGCTCCCGATCGCATGGGATTGCTCTTCACCGTCACGTATGCGCTCTTTCAGCTTGGCCTCGTCATTCACCTCGCCAAGATCACCACGAATGTCGATCAAGTGCTGGACGTATTCTATGTGACCGATAGCAGCGGGGCCAAGGTGGCCGACCCGGACCGCCTTGCCAGTACCCTGCGCAGCCAGATCATGAACATGGAGAGAGGCGCCTAGCAGGCTGCTGAAAAAGGGGGTTTCGTGCTTCGACAGGCTCAGCACGAACGGAAAATCTCCAACAACTTCAAGCCTGCCTCCGTTCGCCCTGAGCTTGTCGAAGGGTGAACGGAGGGTTTTTCAGCACCCTGCTAGAGCGGCTTGCAGCTGAATAGAGATGGCAGGTCACCCCACCCCAGACGCCCGCCCTTCCCGCCACGACGTGCAGGTTGATGCCTTTCTCGCCTACGTGACTGTAGAAAAAGGGCTGGCCGCGAACACCGTCGAGGCGTATGGACGTGACCTGGCGGCATTGAGCCGCTATCTAGCCACACAGGGTGTGCACGACGTGCGCGCGGCTGGCTCGCGTCACCTGATCGGCTTTCTTACCGCGCTGCGCGACCACGGGCTCTCAGCCCGCAGCCAAGCCCGGGTCCTCACCACCCTGAGACGGTTCTACCGTTTTCTGGAGCGGGAGGAAGCCCTGCCGGCCGGTGACCCGACAGCGCAGCTGCGCCCACCCAAGCTTGGGCGGCGCTTGCCGCATGCGCCATCACGCGCGCAGGTCGATGCCCTGCTTGACCTCCCCGACGCCGCGACTCCCCTGGGCGCGCGCAACCAGGCGATGATCGAGTTGCTCTATGCCACCGGTCTGCGGGTGTCCGAACTGGTCGGTCTGCAGGTCAAGCAGACCAACCTGGAAGCCGGGTTCGTGCGGGTGCGCGGCAAGGGCGGACGCGAGCGGGTGGTGCCGCTGGGGTCGCACGCGCGAGAGAAAGTTCTCGCCTATCTCAATACCATCCGGCCGCTGCTCCTCAAGGGTCGCTCCAGTGCCTATGTGTTTATCACTCGCTCAGCCAAGCCGCTCACCCGCCAAGGGTTCTGGCGGCTGCTCAAGCAGTACGCGCAGCAGAGCCCACAGGGCGGGGCCCTGTACCCGCACGCTCTGCGTCACGCGTTCGCCACCCATCTGCTCGATGGGGGCGCAGACCTGCGGGCTGTGCAGGCGATGCTCGGACACGCGGACATCGCCACCACCCAGATCTATACGCACCTGACCAGCGAGCGCTTGCGGGAGGTGCATCGGAAGTTTCATCCGCGGGGATGAAGCAGAGCCCCCCTTCCTATGGCAACCGCCTGGACCTACTCCTTGGGCAGACGGGAGAAATGGGCGCTCACGATCTTCCACTGCCCGCCCTTCTTCACGTACACCAAGGTGGTGCGACCATAGATAGTCATCGGCGCGCCGCCGCCCTTGGGTACCATATTGAAGACATCATAAGCGTTCACGATGCCAGTGGTGTCGTTGAACGTCCGATAGGACGGCTGGCGGAAGAGAAACGAGCCTGACTCCAGCCCTGCCATGGTGGCCTGCAGAAACTCGACAAAGCTCAGTTTGTCATCGAAGCGGTAGGGCACCGTGTCGATGACCTCAAGATCATCATCAAGGGCATCGAGAAAGGGGGCCATGTGCCCCTTGTTAAAGGCGCTCAGCCAGTTCTCGGTGAGCGTCCGAATCTCGTCACGTGCTGCCATACTGAGACCCTCCTTGATGGTTTGTTTGAAGGACTGAGCAATGAGGACTGAGGACTGAGAAAGGAGAAAAGGGGAGAAAAATATTTCACTCAGTCCTCAGCACTTTTTGCTGACAGCTAATGGCTGATAGCTGATCGCTTCCCTAGCCCCTACATCACAACCACACTGCGCGCAACCTCGCCCTTCTCCAGAGCAGTCATCGCCTCGTTGACTTCATCGAGCGAGTAGGTGCGGGTCACCAGCTCGTCGAGCTTGAGCTTCTTGTTCATGTACAGGTCGATCAGTCTGGGCATGTCTACGCGCGGCCGCGCAGAGCCGTACACCGAGCCTTTGATGATCTTCTCGGTGAGAAAACTCGAAGCAGGAAGCGTGACCATGTCCTCGCGCGACGGCGCACCAACGACGACCGTCGTCCCGCCCTGACGGGCACAGGCATAGGCCTGCTCGATGGTCTTGGACAGGCCGATCACCTCAAAGGCATAGTCAGCGCCCCGCCCCTCGGTGAGGCTGCGCACGGTCTTCACCACGTCCTGGCGACTAGGGTTAATGGTGTGAGTCGCGCCAAATTGCCTGGCGTACTCCAGCTTGTTTTCCATCAGGTCTACGGCGATGATCGTGCCCGCACCAGCGAGGGCGCACCCCTGGATCACGTTCAGGCCTACGCCGCCACAGCCGACCACCACCGCGCTGCTGCCCGGCTCCACCTTGGCCGTGTTGATTGCCGCACCGACGCCGGTCATGACGCCGCAGCCCACCAGGCACGCCTTGTCGAGCGGCATGTGGTTAGGAATCGTGATGCACGCTATCTCGGGCACCACCGCGTACTGGGCGAAGCTGGAGAGCCCGGCCATGTGATGGATATCCTTACCGTTCTTCTTAAGCCGACAGGTGCCGTCGAGCAGCGTGCCCTTGCCCATGGTGATGCGCATGTTCTCGCATAGGACCGGCCGGCCGATCGCGCAGTAGTAGCACCGCCCGCAGTAGGGCGCGAACGACAGAACAACATGGTCCCCGGCCTTGACTAGATTGACCTCCGGTCCGACCTCTTCAACGATCCCTGCCCCTTCGTGTCCGAGCACCACCGGCAGGGGCGAACGCAGGACACCATGGATGACCGAGTAGTCGCTATGGCACACGCCGTTAGCAGCGATCTTGACGCGCACTTCTCTGGCCTTGGGGTTGTCGAGGTCCACGTCCTCGACCTTCAGCGGGGTTTTGAGTTCGTACAGAACTGCTGCCTTCATAGGGAGCCCTCCTGTGTTTTAGGTTCTTTTCTTGAGCAAGAGATCAGCAGTAGCTGTGGAGGGATCACAGAGAAGGTTGCACCCGCATCCACTCCCACACCCGTCCACGCAGCTCCTTCACTGCTTCGTGAGGGATCACAGAGAAAGTGACACCCATATCCACCGGCAGGTGGACAGTGGTTGCCTTCTCTGCTTACAGTCTGCGCGATCCCCACGTTCGATTGACTTAGTTTACACAACAATTCTTTGTTAGGCCAGAGAGAGCAGGCATGGAGACCTACCCTTAGGCTCCGTTCTTGAAAAATTCACCGCTTAGAATCTCGGTCGAGGCTGTATGCGGATCGACCTTGCCTCCGCTCACCTCGTCGAGCAGCCGGGCCAAGGCTGGGTCAGTGCGGGCCCTGAGAGTGAGACGCCGGCGCACCTCGTACTCGACCCGTGCGAGCAATTCTTCGCGGCGTCGTGCCTTGCGCCGACCCTCCAGCTCGCCCGTGTCACGCAAAAACCGGTGGTGAGCCTCGATCGCCTGGAACAGCTCGGTCAGGCCGATATTATTCACCGCCTGGGTGGCCAGGACGGGGATCTTCCACTGCGAGGACGGCGCCTCGCCCGGACCCCGGCTATATTTCAGCTCCAGCATGAGAGTCAACTCGGTCAGCATCCGCTGAGCGCCGTCGCGGTCGGCTTTGTTGACCACAAAGATGTCGGCAATCTCCATGAGCCCGGCCTTCATCACCTGTACGCCGTCGCCGGCTTCTGGCACCACGGTGACAATCACCGTATCGGTTGTCCCCATCACATCAAGTTCAGTCTGCCCCACGCCCACCGTCTCGACCAAGACATAATCCCGGCCAAAGGCGTCGAGCAACTTGATGACATCCTTGGTCGCCCGCGCTAGGCCGCCGTGACTGCCCCGGGTTGCCATGCTGCGGATGAACACGCCCTTGTCGAGGTAGTGCCGGGTCATGCGGATGCGGTCGCCCAGCAACGCGCCGCCGGAGAACGGACTCGAAGGATCGACCGCCACTACGCCGACGGTTTTGCCGGCCGCCCGCATGAGCGTGGCTAGGCTGCCAATGGTGAACGCTGCGCCGAGCCGGGGCGCGATGGCCTCAAGGATAGGGCCGACCTCATCACCGTCGCGCTCGACCAGGGTCATAAGCCGAGCGAGCGCGACTTCGTTGCCAGCGGACATTTTTTCCAGAAGCTGGGTCAGGGTACTCATTGCCATGCGTACGGTTGAGCCTCCTTGTACTGGGGGTTGGGGGCTGGGGGTTGGGGGTTAGTAAAGAGAGGAACTAATGGTATCAAAAAGAAATACCAACCCCTAGCCCCCAACCCCAACCCCTTCCTAACAAACAACCTGCTCTTCTTTCAGGCGGGCGATCTCCGCAGCCGGCAGCCCCAACAACCCACCCAAGACATCCTCATTATGCTGGCCCAGGCGCGGGGCGGCGGTGTAATGGAGCGCCTCTTTAGGAATGGCGCTGTAGATGCCAGGGATACCGGCAGCCGGGATCGAGCCGGTTACCGGATGGTCAATGGGCACCGTGTAGCGCCGGTGCTGAAACTGCGGATCTGTGCACAGCCCTTCGGTGTTGTACACCGGCGTGGCCGCTACGCCGGCAGCCTGCAGGGTGTGCATGACCGCAACCGGCGAGCGCTGGACCGTCCAGGCTTCGATAAGTGCGTCCAGCGTTTCTTCGTGCGCTTTTCTGCTCTGTCGATCGCTGAATCGAGGGTCGGTCAGCCATTGCGGATGTCCGAGCATCTCGCACAGAGCGCGCCACTCGTCTTCACTGTTGACCGCAATCGCCGCCCACTGGTCGGTGCCAGCACAGCGGTAGACGTTGTGGGGAACCATCACATCGTCGCGGTTTCCCCGCCGGCCATGGTCTCGTCCATTCATATTGTAGTCAGCAAAGCCTTCGGGCAGCATCGACATCACCACCTCGGCCATTGCCAGGTCGATGTACTGGCCCTTGCCAGTGCGATGCCGGTAGTGCAGCGCACTGAGCACCGCGTAGGCCATTACTACCCCAATCATGAAGTCCGGCCAGGTGCCACCGAGCCCGCTGGGCGCGCCGCCCGGATACCCGGTGAGATGACACATGCCGGCATAAGCCTGGGTGTGTGGCCCCCAGCCTACACACTGACTCTCGGAGCCAAACTGTCCCAAAGGTGTGCCCGACAGCATGATGAGGTCCGGCCTGAGCTGGCACAGGTCGTCGTAACCCAGACCCCATTTCTTCATATTCCCCACGGTGAAATTTTCGGTCACGATGTCGCTATGCCGGATGATCTCTTTGGCCAAGGCCACGCCTTTAGGGTGGCCGAGGTTCAGGGTGACGCCCTTCTTACTGAAGTTAAGCGCATTGAAGAACGGTGAGCCGTCGATATCCATTGGCTTGCCTGGCAAGTGGCCGAGGAGCCGGACCAGGTCAGGCCGCTGCATTGACTCGATCTTGATCACCTCCGCGCCCATCACTGCCAGCCAGGCGGTGGCGTGCGGCACGGCAAGAATCCAGCCGAAGTCGGCGATGCGAATGCCTGCAAGCGGGAGTTGAGTCATGGAAACCTCCTTGGAAGAGTGATGAGTGATGAGTGAAAAGGGATGAGTTGCAGAACTACAATTCCTAGGTCTTCATTCCTCACTCATCACTCGTTACTCATCACTCGTCACTTCTTTTCAGATCACCCCTTCTTCCTGCAGTCGTGTGATCTCTGCCGTGCTGAGCCCCAGGCCACTGTACACCTCGACGTTGTGCTGGCCCAGGCGTGGGGCCGGCCGGCGCAGGCTCCAGGGGGTGAGTGACATCTTAAAGGGCGCGCCAGGCAAGAGCACCGGTCCCGCGCCTGGCACATCCAGGGGCACGAAGAACTCACGCTCGTGAAAGTGGCGCGTGGCCATCACTTCGGCGAGGTTCTGCACCGGAAACACCGGCAGGTGCAGCGCCTGACCGTTTTTGTAAATCTCGTCGCGGTCATGCTCAGCAAGCCAGGTCTCTAAGAGTGACTTGATGACGTCCGCGTGCATGAACCGATCCAGAGGCGTCTTGAACAGCTCGCCGTCCATCCACTCTGGCCGGTCGAGCAGGGCTTTGAGAGCCTCCCAGTGTTTGTCGGTCAGGGCCAGGATCGCCACGTAACCGTCCCGGCACGGCCATACCCAGGGCAGTCCCCATTCCTGGCGGCTGGACAAGCGGCGCCGGTTCGGCCCGTCCGGACGCTCGTAATAGTAGAATGGATAATTTGGCCGGATCATATTAGCGGCGGCTTCGATCATGGCCATGTCCACATGCTGCCCTTCGCCGGTGAGGTGACGCCAATGGACAGCACACATAATAGCCGTAGCCGCCGTCCAGCCGGTCAAGCACTCGGCCTGCTCTCCTGCGGCTTTGAGCGGTGGCTGCGTCGCCGGATCTGTCACCTGGTTGAACGGCGTCTCATAGCCGAGGACGCTAAAGTGGTAACAGTTGAGGTCGTAGGCTTTGTAGTCTTTGTACGGCCCGGTCTGGCCGAAAGGCGTAAGCGAGGCCATGATGAGGCGCGGGTTAAGGGCCTTAAGGCTCTCATACCCCAAACCCAAGGCGTCAAGGGTGCCAGGTTTCTGGGCTTCGACGAGGATGTCTGCCTCCTTCACCAGTGCGCGGAAGAGGCGCGCACCTTCAGGGTTGCTCACATCCAGAGTGACCCCACGTTTGTTGGTGTTGAGGTAAAGAAAGAGCGTGCTGCTCTCCGGGTGCGGCTGGTCGTGCGGAAACGGACCGCGCTGTCGGGCGGAGTCCCCCTCACACGGTTTCTCCACTTTGATCACTTCGGCACCGAGGTCAGCCATCACCTTGGTACAGAATGGTCCGGCCACCATCTCGGCCAGCTCGACGATCCTGAGATCGCTCAAGGCGCCTTCAGGCACGATACTCCCTCCTTTGGTTGCACGGTTCGCTTCAGGTGCGGGGACTATATATCGTAGGACCCAAGAAAGCTAGAGAGAGACACGGAGTGACAGAGGAGAAAAGGCCCGGTAAATCCGGGCTTTTTCGTGTCTGCCGTCCGCTCCTTATCTCTTCCTATCTCTGCTTCCTACAGTCAAACAACTACCCTTTTAACTACCCGGCTTGAGGCTCGTTACCCGATGGAGAAAGAGGCGAAGCTCGCACGTGGACTGAAAGAGCGCTTGCAGCCATTTGTCGGCCAAGGTCTGTAGGTGGCGGATGATTTTCGGCACGCTCAGTTCACGACGCTTTTCCCCCCCGCAACACATCGGTGAGCTTTACCACTTTATGCAGG
>WNGG01005837.1_pt1 | contig 16209 bp, 11 predicted proteins | sample 5400661 | NCBI WGS metagenome assembly WNGG01 (sample SAMN13153372, study PRJNA577476) | soil metagenome | isolation source: 100 cm soil or saprolite under Garry oak tree replicate 1 | place: USA:California | collected 2016-06-15 | reverse complement strand
CCAGGCGATAGAAGACACCATAATGATCACGCGAAGCCTGAAAAATGGAAACCTCCGGAATGGAGGCGTCATCATTATGCTGGGATTCTTGTGAGTTATATTCCATCTCTACTCCTAAACCTGCCAAAAAGTTTTCAAGTTGCTCGTCGATATTCATTTCTCTCATGCCCTTTCTCTTCTAGCCCACTACCTGGGCGGTCGCTCTTTACCCTGCTATTCCGATATGCTGATGAAAAAGTGGAAATGCATTTCAGTTCATAGCCATAAGCGTGTTCACAAAAAAGGTGAAGACTGAAATTTCTTGACACCCTTGCTACAATGACCTCAACACTTCGCGTTATTTAAGCATAACTGGTATCCAGAAGCCCATAAATGAAAGGCCAGCTACATGCCACGCATATTCGACAACATAGAGCAAAAACTTCTGCCCGCTCTAAAGGACACCCTTGAGGTATCCGAGCGAGCAGATTTTTGCGTGGGCTACTTCAACATGCGTGGCTGGAAGCAGATCGACTCATACATAGAGGATTGGTCCGGTGAGGATGGGCAGTGTTGCCGTTTACTTGTCGGCATGCAGAAATTGCCGGAAGATGAGCTACGTACCTATCTGAGCATCACCGAAGCCGAAGAAGGCATGGATAACCAGACAGCTCTGCGCCTCAAAAAACGGCTGGCAGAGGAGTTCCGCAGCCAGCTAGCCGCTGGTGTGCCGACTAATGCAGATGAAGCAGGGCTGCGACGTCTAGCAGCGCAGATCAGGGCCGGAAAGGTTGTAGTCAAACTATACCTTCGTCATTTATTACATGCCAAGCTGTACCTGCTTTTCCGTCCTGATCGTACCAATCCCATCACTGGCTACTTAGGAAGTAGTAACTTAACCTTCTCTGGTCTTTCACATCAGGGTGAGCTGAATGTAGATATCCTCGACCACGACGCCTGTCAAAAGCTAGCTAAATGGTTTGAGGATCGTTGGAAAGACCGCTGGTGTTTGGATATCTCGCAAGAGTTGGTGAACATCATCGAGGAGAGCTGGGCACGAGAAACGCCAATCTCCCCGTATCAAATCTATGTGAAGATGGCTTATCATCTTTCCCAGGAAGCCCGTGCAGGGCTTGCCGAATTCAATATTCCGAGGGACTTCGGATTTAAGCTCTTTGATTTCCAAAAGGCTGCTGTTAAAATTGCTGCGCACCACCTGAACAAACGTGGAGGTGTGCTCATAGGAGATGTGGTTGGTTTAGGAAAAACACTCATGGCTACTGCCCTTGCCCGCATCTTCGAGGATGATTATTACCTGGAAACGCTCATCATTTGCCCAAAAAACCTTGTCAGAATGTGGGAGGATTATGCCGCACAATATCGCTTGCGTGCAAGAATACTATCGACCAGCCAGGTAATCCGTGAACTGCCAGATATGCGCCGCTATCGCCTCGTCCTCATAGACGAGAGCCACAATTTGCGCAACCGTGAAGGCAAGCGCTATAAGGTAATTCAGGAATATATTGAGAAGAACGAGAGCAAAGTTATCTTGCTCTCCGCCACTCCCTATAACAAGCAGTATACCGATCTCTCTAACCAGCTGCGCCTCTTCATACCCGAGGACAATAATCTAGCTATACGGCCCGAACGGCTCCTGCGCGAGATGGGTGAGACAGAATTTATTCGTCAATACCAGTGTTCTGTGCATTCACTCAGGGCTTTTGAAAAGAGCCCGTATGCCGATGACTGGCGTGAACTCATGCGTCTATATATGGTGCGCCGTACCCGCACATTCATCCAGGATAATTATGCCGCGACCGATCCTGTAAACGGGCGTAAGTATCTCACCTTTAGCGATGGGACCCGTTCTTATTTTCCTACGAGGATGCCGAAGACGGTGAAGTTCAGAATTGCAGACTTGGACGACCAGTATGGAAAACTGTATGCAACCAGTGTAGTAGATACAATCAATTCACTTAACCTGCCTCGCTACGGTCTGGGCAACTACGTAAACACGAAACAGAAGGAACCACCTGCACCAACAGAGGCAAAAGTGTTGGATGACCTTTCACGCGCGGGTAAGCGGCTTATGGGCTTCTGCCGCACCAACCTCTTCAAACGACTCGAGAGCAGCGGTTCCGTCTTCATCGAATCAGTTGAGCGCCATATTCTACGCAACTACATCTTCCTGCATGCCATCGAGCAAGGAGTACCTATACCGATAGGAACCCAGGATGCCGGAGTACTTAATACAAGCATCAATGATGAGGATGTGGATGCGCCAGGTCTGGCAGCAGGAACACTCGACGATGAAATGGACAATGGCAATGCAGGCAAGATGGTAGATGCGAGTAGCTTGAGTACTGAGGCTGAATTCAAACGCCGTGCCGCTGAGGCATATACTGAGTACGCTTCTCAGTACAAAAGCCGCTTCAAGTGGTTGCGTCCAAATCTTTTCAATAAGAACCTTGCCCATGACTTGAAAGCAGACGTACAGGCACTATTCAAGATATTACAAGTCAGTAGCAAATGGGATGCCGGCAAAGATGCGAAATTACGTTCCCTTATCGAACTGCTCACTATAAAACATCCGGATGAGAAAGTGCTTGTCTTCACGCAGTATGCCGACACGGTGCGCTATCTAGAAACGCAGCTCAAGGCACATGGTATATCCCTCATAGCAGGGGTCACAGGCCAGTCGCCTGATCCTACGTCTTTAGCCTGGCGCTTTAGTCCGGTAAGTAACAACAAACGTGATGTAGTGGAGCCAGACAGTGAGCTGCGTGTGCTCGTCGCCACTGACGTGCTCAGTGAGGGTCAGAACTTACAGGACTGCTCCATAGTGGTCAACTACGATCTGCCATGGGCCATCATCAGGCTCATCCAGCGAGCGGGTCGTGTGGACCGCATCGGGCAGCAATCAGAAGAAATTTTCTGCTACACCTTCCTACCCGCCGAGGGAGTGGAGCGCATCATCCAGCTGCGTGAGCGCATTCGCAGCCGGTTACGCCAGAATGCCGAGGTGGTTGGAACCGACGAAGCTTTCTTTGAAGACGATCAAAATGACCAGGCGGTGGTTGATCTTTACAATGAGAAAGCGGGTCTGCTAGATGGGGATGCTGACGGAGAGGTAGACCTGGCGTCATATGCCTACCAGATCTGGAAGAACGCTATCAGTGGCGATCCCGGATTGCAGAAACTCATACCTGAACTGCCTCCGGTGGTCTATTCTACCAAGGCTCATAAGCCCGTAGACAGGGAATCAGGAGGCGTCCTGGTCTATATGCGCACCGCGGAGGGCAATGACGCTCTGGTCTGGGTCGACAAAAATGGCGGCAGCGTCACCGAGTCGCAGCTAGCCATCCTCAAAGCTGCCGAGTGCTCACCAGGCACTCCTACTTTACCCAAGCAGTGCAATCACCATGAACTTGTGCAGAAAGGTGTCGAACTGATCGTTTCTGAAGAAAAGTCCATGGGCGGTCAGCTTGGGCGACCATCCGGGGCGCGCTTCCGTACATACGAGCGACTCAAGCGGTACACTGAGGCAATGAAGGGCACCCTCTTCGAGACCGAAGAATTGCGCAAAGCTATTGACGAGATATACCGCTATCCCCTACGCCAGTCAGCCATTGACACGCTCAATCGCCAGTTAAAAACCGGCATCAGCGATGAGCGCCTGGTGGAACTCGTGTTGGCTCTGCGCGACGAGGATCGCCTCTGCATCATCAATGAAGAAGCTCAAACGCAGGAACCTATTATACTCTGTTCGCTTGGGTTATCGGCGTAAGATTCCCTACCCCCACCTCTGCCTTGTATATGCTACTGTCTCCTGGGGTGTAAGCTTACGCTTCCTGTTCCCTTCACGGATATAAAAGTCGCCATTCTTCACATACACCGCCTCAGTTGAAGGGGTAATATCAATCCTGCACACATCTTTCCCTTGAATTGTCCCAAATGAAATCTTATAGAGCAGGCTACAATTACTCTCCAAATTATTTTTTAGAACATCCAGCAAGAAGAGTTTGTAACCATCACGGTTCTGCTTCTGTGAATTAGCAGCTCTGTAGTCATCTTCCAACCCTACAACTGTCCCATCATCCTCAACCCCAATTAGCACAATCCCGCCCTCTCTGCTATTGAGAAAAGCGACCACCTCCTGGATAACGTTATCTCGCATCGGGTCATCTCTTCTGTTCAATTTTTTATTCCAGCAAGCCGCTTCTTTGAACTCCACCCTATCAGTTTCACCTTTGGCAATCAGTTCAGCGATATTGAGATTGTCAGGCTCAAGAGCAAATTTGTGGTACGCATCCATGACCGCTTTTTTTATGGATTGTTCAACCTGACGAAAAGTGTTCAGTATATGAACAAACTCATCTTCTTTCAGACCATACAAGTGAGCAACCAGGCCATCAATCTCAGATTGAAGTTGCCTACGCTCAATATCATCAGTAGCTACATGGGCATTTACATCGCCTAGCAGTTCACTCCGCAATTCATCGAACTCTGGGCCCACGCAAATAAGCTGAGCCGCGCGGGTGGCAATGTCAATAGAACGAGGATTATCAGGAGCAAGACGTGGGACTGGCAACTGATAGAGATAGAACATGTTGACATGAGCAGTAACTTTAAAACGTAGCAGGTAGTCAAGTGTGAATGAGTTGAATACTCCACATAAATATGCCAGAATAGGAACAGGAAACGTAGGTTCATAACATTCTTTTATACTCAATGGGTGCTCAAATATCTCTTCTGCATTAAAATACCAAGGAGTTAGGTAATTAAGTGTGTTACTAGTGAAAACTCCTGGCGGTAGAATAGTAGCGATTAAAGTTCTTTCATCAGTATTTCGTGCTACATCACGAAATGCAAGGCGTGAAGCATCAGGAGCAATACATACATCGTCTGGCGATAACGGAGGATATCCTAGTGTTTCCAGAAATGCAGAAACACGCTCCTGACGAGATGCTATATGGCTAACATTGCCTTGTAGAATCGCAAGCCCATCTAGTGCCATCTCAACGCGCCGTACTTCTTGTCGCGTAAGCTCACTTCTACCCTGATCAGCGTCAATCCAGTAACGAGGTTTACTGAAAAGATGCGTAAACTGATGTATCATCTTACCCTCATAAAGGGGCCAGCTATTTGAACTTGGTGAGGTTCTGAATAAGTAACTGTCATTAGTCATATGGAATTCGTTCGTCAAAGTAAAATTCCATCTCACCTTGGGTTTCTCCCCTAAAAGCGGGTACTTTAACATTTTCTCAGCATTATTTACATCAATCTCATCTTTGAACTCCATTACTGAGAGTGAATTAGGAGAGAGCCGACTAATAAGCTCAACAGACACATCCAATGCCCCCACTTTGGGGAAACGCTCCAGTTCCGCGACATCATGTCGCATGAAGGCAGCAGGAAATTCTTGCGTCTGTCCGCCTTTCTCATAGGTCAACACAACAATTTTGTAGCTCCTATGAACCCCTTCAAAGATTAGCCTGCTATTCTCAAGGCAGAACAAGCCTGTAACTTGTGTCTGGCTAAAAAGCATTTCACGCAGTTGTTTCGCACCTAGATCAGTGTAGATGCCACTGGGAATGACGATGCCGCACTCCCCACCTTCCCGCAAAAGATTGTAGCATTGCTCAGTAAAAAGTTTGTAGAGGTTAATATCTGTTCCTTGCTTCTTGCCATTGACGGTTGCAATCTGATTCTCGTACTGTTGTGATGCGCGGAAGTAGGCACTCTGATAGGGGAACTGGCTCTGGTAGTCTAACCAGGCATCACGAACTTCAGCATTCTGGAGGAGCTTCTCCCGCTCTGTCTCAAATTCTTCAATGCGCATCTTATTCTTGCTGACCAGTTTGGAGTGCGTGGCAAAAAACTCCTTGGCCTGCGGTTTGAGTATCTCCCAGGGTGGGTTAGTGATGATGATATCGAAACCACCGCGCTCATTCATCACCTGGTCAAATTCATAACCCCAGTGAAATGGATGTAATTGGGCAATATCATCGATCTTCAGTGCTCGTTTGACCGGTTTGCCGTCTGTATTTTTGCTTGTATCCCAGGTAGCCTGTTCGTACTTCACCAGCAGTTGCTTGAACTCGTCGAGCAGTAGTTCATTCAGGTTAGCGATGGCATCTTCACGATGAGCCTGAATGTCATCACGTAAAGCGCGTAAATCCTTGGTATACTTCGAGGTATCTTTGTAGATGCCAATGAGACGGTTTTTCTCTTCTACCACCTCTTTAAAGCGCTTCTGAAAGAGGTTGAGTTGGGCGAGATGTTTGTTGTACATCTCCTCGTTGACATGCAGCAAGCCAATGAGCGAGTTGCCCGGCAGAATGTTAAAATCAATATTGGGCAGCGGCTCTAAGTCGTCAACTTTCTGAACTGATGAGACCAGGGCGAGGAAGAGACGCAGCTTGGCTATTTCGGTGCCTTCCTCCATGATATCCACGCCAAAAAGATTTTCGGTGATGATCTTCTTTTTAATGTAATAGTTCAGACTATTATGCTCCTTATGGGCCTTCTTGAGCCACTCTTTTAAGTAGCTATCGTTCAGATATTCGATCCTACCCGTTATCGCACCATAGATTTTGGTAAGCGTATTCATAGCTGAGACCAGGAACGCGCCAGAGCCACAGGCCGGGTCAAGGATTGAGATGCTGGGCAATATATCGAGCAAGTCACGACACAGGCGTGCATCAAGCTTCATTAACAACTCTTCCACTGTATCGAAGTGGCGGCCTGGGGTGAGGCCAGGTATAGTGGGAACACTGATCTTTTCCAGGATCAGCTTGTAAATTGTCCGTTCACAGAGGTATTCTGTGATTTCTGGACGAGTATAGTAGGCGCCAAAAGACTTCTGATTGATGTACTTTTCAAAGATGTAGCCGAGCACATGCGGGCTTATCTCATCGTCCCGCCCTCGCGGTGTATCATCCAGGTTCCAGGAGTAGCGCGAGAACAGCGTCAGCAGGTTTTCGAATGCCTCATCAGGGATGTGAATCTCAGGCCAGCGTTTTTCAATAGGATGCAGGAGAAATAGTCCACCGTTCAGGTAGACCACTTGTCCAAGCATGTTCCTGGCAACATCGCTTCGTTCATCTTCGGGCTTTGCAAACCCTTCAAAAAAGAGCAGGTTAAGAAACTGGCTGTAGTACAGGTTCGCACCCCGTTCGCGACTTTCAGCCAGCTTATCTTGCAGATAATCTGGGTTCCCATTATCAAGAAACCACTTGCGCTGTAAAAAGTAGATAAACATCAAACGGTTGAGCAGCACGGATGCATACCAACGACGATCGCGCTCATCATCAATGCCATCAATATAATCCAGGAAGCGTAAATGCTCTTTTCTGAAATCCTCGTAAAACCGCTTCGTCACCCGCTCAACGTCAAGCGCCTTTTTTAATCGATTGGCTACTTCTAACACATCAGGAGCATCACCAGACTCATCAAAGTCGCCAACGTCAAACACCATCGCTTCAAGCTTACTGAGAGAGAGATCACCTGGTTGTCCAGTGACATAAAGATGCTCACGTGGATAACGTTTAGAACCATCCCGCTTGACCCAATACCAAAGACTTTGAGTGTGCCTCTCATTTACCCAATCTAAGAAAATCAAGAGGTTTTCATGATACAAAGATGAGATTTCTTTATGAATGGCTTTTCGTACATCGGCATTTGGAATCTTGCCATTCTGTGCTGTTATCTCAAAAATTGAGACGCCCGAAAGTTCGGCAATTTCCCGACGTTTGTAAGTGGCGTTCTCTACGACCATGTCTACTGGCTTTGGATTCTTGGGCCGACTCCAGCCCAATTCATTGAACAAGGTTTTGAAATCTAGTTCTTGCAGGTAGTCACGTGTACGCTTGATATCAAATGTCAACGTGTCACTCCTTCTATCTATCCCAGTTTCTCGCTAGAAGAGTTGTAGAGGTATTCAGGTTAGCATATGCTACTACAGTTAACCTTCGTCGTCGGATACGTCTTCTAGTAAATCGGTTGTGGGAACATCAAGGGCTTTAGCAATCTTGTTCAGTGTAGTAGTCGTAACTTCTCGAAAAGGTTCCCTATAGATCAGCTTAATCGTGTTATATGCTACATTAGACTTTCTTGATAATTCTCCCATACTAAATCCCTTGGATTGTGCAACTTCCTTTACTTTCAGACGTAGCATAGTTTCATCCTTCACCGTGATTGATGGGATTGTACCAAAGTATCGTGCTTGACAGAACTATCATCTGTGGTATATACTTTGAAGTATATACTTGTAAGTTTGCCTGCAAGAAAAGGATAAATATGTGGCAAAGGAATTGCTGAAACTACGGATGAAGTACGGCTTGTCCTTGAATGATGTCGCGGAAATTTCTGGTATTGATGTTGTATACGTAGCTAGAATGGAGTTAGGGGTACCCGTTGAGAAGTATTATGCCAGCAAATTAAGGCTGTTACTGGCGGTAAAATTGAACAATCCCCTTACAGAGGCCGTACTACCCATAGTTATCGAAGGCGATGAAGGCGGATCAGAAATATATATTGGAAAAGTAGTAAGATAGCTTTTTTAGTAAGTTAACCCACCTATCCCCCGGCGCGCTTCACCTTATATCCCATCACGGGTGCGCTTACTCTGTGGATAGGACATCGTTTTACAGGCAGGAGAGGATTAACCATCCTCTCCTGGTTTTTGATGTTTTTTATCTTTTCAGACTTACATGACTTCTTCCGTCCCAGGTGCGAGATAGTGGAAATCAATTATGATACAATACAGCACATACCCGAGTGCGATGACGCTTGACCAATTCTTCGTGCCATTCCTCAAGGTGCGGGTAGCCTGACTGTGGCTTGAGAATACTGCAACCAACGATGAGAGGAAGACCAAATGCAGCAAGACCGTCTCGTTTATTCAACCGATGGTGGGCGCGTGACAACTTGTCCCACGTGCGGGTTGCCCTATAAAAACTGCCGTTGCTCTCAGTCCGAGCAACCAGGTCGTAAAAGCGATGGCATTGTGCGGGTGAAGCGTGACCGGAAAGGCCGCGGAGGGAAAACCGTCACAGTTATCGACGGGGTGATGGGGAGCGAGGCAGAGCTGACTACGCTGGCGCAACAACTCAAGAAGTTGTGCGGTTCTGGCGGCACCGTCAAGGATGGGAATATCGAGATCCAGGGCGACCATTGTGATAAAGTGATGGCGAAATTGATCGCTCTGGGATATAAGGTCAAGCGTGCTGGTGGGTAAGAGTTCTCACAACAGGTATATCTAACGCTCTGGCAGAGCATTGTACCACGCAGACTCTTTAGCCGAGTATGAGCAAACCCTCCAAACCGCCAGCCAGCAGGTACAACGCACCTTTTCAGACTTGACCATGTTTCTTTTGCCCGACCTGGTATAATCGCCTTGCGTATGACTGCATATCATCTGACACCAACAACAACACTTCCCTCTTTGGTCGTGCAAGAAGCCAAAGAAAAACGTAAACAAGTGTTAGCAAAAGCAGCACAAACTAGAAAAGCAAACTACCTACGCTTTCTGAAAAAACGTCGCTTGCAAGCAAGCAACGCCATGGTATAATGGTTCTGCTTTTATGACACCGACTTTCGCAAACCCTGCGTGATGGAGAAGAAACAAGTGAAGAACTGGCTGAGCGACCCATACCCTTGCTTGCCAGCCAGGAGATTGCACAACTCTCAGATCAGGAGATTATCGGCTTTCACCGCCACTTGCCACCGTTTCGGCTTAGCCGTATGGACTGGCGAAAACATCCACTGCTTCACCAGAGAAGAAATCTACCAGCACCGCAGGTTTCTGCATTGCCTCCCATTGCAGACATACCACTTTCGAGCATCCAGAGCAAGACGTTTCGTTTGCCTCACGAATATATTGACCCCGACCTGATACAAATAAATTAGCCAGGGAAACCCGATAACAGCGTAAAAATCACTGGGTATCGTTGGCGCTACCCAAAGTACTAAGGATTTCCCCACAACAGTTCTTCTCTGGTATAATCGCCAGCTAAATTCAACCGTTTGGCTACTGTTTTTACCAGTACGTATTGCTATTATTGTGGCGACTTGATCGCTTAGGCAGATCGCTCAAGCATTTACTTGAGACCATCACCAACCTCAACAAGAGAAAGATCGGGTTTAAAAGCCTGACTGAGAGTATTGATACCACAACCAGCAATGGGAGACTCATTTTCAATATCTTTGCCTCTCTTGCCGAGTTTGAACGTGATCTGATCCGAGAGCGAACCAAAGCAGGCCTGGCAGCAGCCAGAGCCAGAGGACGAGTAGGCGGCAGACCAAAAGCACAAACCCTCAATACACCTAAAAAAGTCGCCCTGGCACAATCGCTCTACGACAATAAGGACAATACCATTGATGAGATTTGCAAGACTCTCAATATTTCACGGGCGACCCTGTATCGGTATATTCAAGCCAAACAAACACATGTATAAAGGTCAAATGGAGATGGTCGTGATTGTCCCTTGATGCACTGTTCTCCTTCCTCCTGGCTTCACCAGTTACTCGTAGGCTCGTTGCTCGCATTTGCGCAGGCGGCGACTGAGCACGGCCAGCAGGTCAAGCCCCACATCGGGGTCTCTGCGGAGTATTTCGCGTAGGACAATGCGAAATTCCCAAAACGGGAGCACGAGCACGCTGACCTCATCCACTGCCGTGACCGTAGCAGAGCGGGGTAGATCATCCAGGAGCGCCATCTCGCCAATGACATCCCCCGCTTGTGCTGTCCCCAGTACTTCCTCCGCGCCATCAGGGCTGTTTTTCCGGCTGATGCGCACCGTCCCTTTGATGAGAATAAACAGCCCTAACCCTTTTTCGCCTTGAGAGATCAGCACCGAACCTGGGCTATGGGTGCCTTCCCGAAAATATGTTGCCACTTCCTGCAACTCCTTCTTACGCAGACCGGAAAAGAGATCGACGCGCGCTAAGGCATCCTCGTACATGGCCTGGAACCCCCTTTTTCGTTGAGTACTATGAGAAAGATCAGAAGAGTAGTCTCTACTGAACTTATAGTATCACAGTGGAGCCATCATTTGCACAGGTTTCAGTTTGGTTTGGTTTCTTGGAACGGAGGTTCCCACGGGATGCGCAACGAGATGACGGCAAGCGAGCAATAAAAGGCTTCTTAAATGTCCCAGTAAGGGGAGTTCTGGCAGAAAGCGGCCGAAAACCAGCCTCATATTTGTATCAGTGCTTGTGCCTGGTTGTCAAATGGTGCGTACCAGAGCGGGGAGAGAAACACATCAGTTGAACACAAGCCGCCAGGAGGAATAGCACCAAACAGAAACAAGCCAGCGTCATTGATACCGTTTGTTGGTTGTTGGGACGGACGGTAGACTGGGCTAGTAACTAATTGCTCTTCACACCATGCTTTCATCACCGTCACTGTTTTGCCGCCGCGATGCTTGCGATCGCGCACGGTGGAGTAGACAAGGCGATCTGGCATAACAGCTCAATCCTTTCTTCATGCATCCAATCCAATTCAGTCGGGAAAATTGTATCATAAGGAAATCCTATGCAGCGGCACAGTTCATCGCGCCGCTAGAATGGACTGACACCAATACCCACAGCGAACCGTGTATCTACTAGTAAGTAAAAGACAAATGAAACACACAAAAACATATTGGAACTGATATGCAGGATTTAGAAGAAAAAAGGCTTGCCCATTATAGTATTCAACGCCGCTTAGCGCGGGGAGGCATGTCGCAAGTCTATCTCGCGTTTGATGAACACACGCAGCATAACGTGGCTATTAAGGTGGTTCATTGCAGCGAAGATGATTACTTCGTGCGCTTTCAACGCGAGGTAAAAACCCTCAGCGCCCTGTCGCACGAGCATATTCTGCCCATCATCGAGAGTGGAGTACACGGCTCCTGGCACTATTGCGTCATGCCCTACATCGAACGTGGCACACTACGTGAGCGCATGATTAAGGGCCCCCTCACCCAGGAAGAAGTTGGTAGCATCCTTAAACAGATCGCATCTGCGCTGCAATTTGCTCATGACCATGGCATACTCCACCGTGACATCAAGCCCTCAAATATCTTGCTCAAAGATGAGCGCAATATTTATCTGGCGGATTTTGGGCTCGCTAAAGACATAAAAGAGAATACCACTATCACGCAATCAGGTTGTTTGATCGGAACTCCCGAGTACATGGCTCCCGAGTTAGCGGAGGAGCCTGCCACTACCAGCAGCGATATCTACGCTGTCGGTATCTTGCTCTATCAAATGTTAACGGGACGGGTGCCCTTTAAGGGCAGCACTCCTTTGTCGATCTACTGGAAGCAGATTAAAGAACAACCCACTCCTCCATCGCTCCTCAATCCTGATATCTCTCATGCTGTCGAGGAGGTCGTCTTGCATGCCCTGGAAAAGGAGCCAGGTCGCCGCTTCAAAACAGTGCAAGCGATGGCACAAGCCTATGCACGAGCCCTGCAAACTCCAGATCAAATAAAAGTGGTGCAGTTACAGGATGCCCATATAATGAGCGGTATAACGCTAGCCGTGCCTACACAGCGAGTGATACCAGTATCTGCACTGCCAGAAAGTTCGCGCCGTCGAGTTCATCCAGCGATTGCTGCATTGATAGCTGTTCTTTTTTTCATGCTGCCTCTATCACTTGGTTTCTCGATGTATAAAAACTTTTCGTTACAGGCACCTATGGCGCAGGGAGCGAGTGCTCAGTTTGCCAGCCTAAATAGCACACTCCATGAAGGTCCCCCTATACAGCTGCGGAAGTCCACGTCGAGCAATGTTCAGAGTTATAACCAGCAGGGAAACGGGCAAGGCAGTGGTAATCAAGCTAAGGGGCATGGACATAAACACGGCCATGGACATGGTCATGGACATGGTAATTAGTTCGCACGATTGATATTCAAGCCTGGCACCCTGGGAAAGATAAATTAAAAGGAAACAACATGCCTGGACTAACGGGAACAAGACTGGGTCGTTATATTATTCAAGAACGACTGGGCCGGGGAGGCATGTCAGAAGTCTACCTTGCCTACGATGAACGCATGCACCGCAATGTCGCTATTAAAGTCGTCAGCAGTAGCTATGCCGATTACATGGAACGTTTTCAGCGTGAGGCCGAGGCTATTGGCAGACTGGACCATGCCCATATTCTCCCTGCCTATGATTATGGTGAGCAAGAACCATGGCACTTCATGGTTATGCCATTTATTGAGCATGGCACTCTGCGTGATCGACTTCTCGAAGGACCCCTCTCATTAGAAGAAACAGGGATACTATTCGAACAGGTGGCCAGTGCATTGCAGTTTGCCCACGATGAAGGTATCATCCATCGCGATATTAAACCCTCGAATATTCTCCTACGGGATGACCATTACGCGTACCTGTCCGATTTTGGGCTAGCCAAGTCGGTCGAGGGGGGGAGCACCATTACGCAAACTGGCAATTTGTTGGGCACCCCTGAATATATGGCGCCTGAATTATCAGAAGGTCCGGCCACTACGAGCAGCGACCTGTATGCCCTGGGTATACTCCTCTATCAAATGGCAGTTGGACAGGTTTTTACTGGAAGCAGATCCGCGATGAGCCACCGCCGCCATCTCAAATCAACCCGGCTATTCCTCGCTCAATCGAACGAGTTATTTTGCGTGCATTAGAGAAACAGCCGGGTCGCCGCTATCAAACAGCCAACGAGCTAGCCCAAGCCTATATTAATGCCCTTACATTCCCGGATCAGATCGAAGAGGAAGAGATAGCAATATCATCATCTCTTCATGAGACAACGGCCTGGGAAGCAGGACAGGAAAGACTGGCAAGGCCAGTAACTCATTTTCATACTCCCGTACAAGAAGGCCGATTGGTACTACCAAATAGCCCTGTTGCTGCACCTTCGGCAGTTCCGTCTCAGAGAAGAAGGTTCGCCCGGCGGGCAGTCCCCAATATAGTGAGGAGGCGTTCCGGTCGTTTAGCTCCTCCTACTCCACCCCCATTGGAGCCGTTGACCCCACCAACAATGCGCGATTTCGTCCCCGCTCAACCGGAGAACCAGGCGGCACAGGCACAACCATACTCTCTCAGGCGCAGACGCCCTGCATCTACCCGGCGTCACCGCAGAAACCCCGTTTTGATAAGCCTGATAGTCATGGGCTTCCTACTTCTAGCGGTTTTTCTGATAGCTATACCATTTACTTATCTAGCAAACAAAACAAATACACAACTGGCAACTGCGACCGCTAATGCCAACGTCAGGGCGACACAACAGGCAAAAGCGACCGCTGGTGTCGCCTCCACTGCTACCAGTGGCACCCTTATCCTTTCAGATACCCTCGCTAGCAATACTAACGGCCGTTGGGTAGAGAATACGACGTGCGTCTTTACCGGTGGCAGCTATCATGTCAAAGTCCAGCAAACGAGTTTGCTCCAGATTTGTCCATTAAACACGCTATCTCTCGATAACACTGCCATCCAGGTGGATGTCTCGCTCCTCTCAGGAAACGATGCTGGCCTGCTCTTCCGTGCTAACGGTGCACAGTTCTATGACTTCGAAATTACTGATCAGGGACAATTCTTCTTACGCCGGCACGATGCCGGCACCGGAGCCAGTTACACCTACCTGATTGAAAAGACGAGCAGTCCTGTTATTGCACCTCCAGGCAAAAAGAATAGACTCCTTATTATTGCCAACGGTGATGATTTCAAGCTATTCATCAATGGTACCTTCATGGGAGAGGCACATGATGCTACCTTTGCCAGCGGGCAGGTCGCTCTTGTTGCCGGCACCCTTTACTCAACAAACAATGGTGAGGGAAGTTTCGCCAATCTCAAGGTGTTTAAACCTTAAGATAAAGCGAATTTGCTAAAATCTCCATCGCATATCTTCCAATCATAAAGAATTACATAGATTCAGGGTTGCCACAAAGCAGGAGTCGCGCTATTATATTAGGGCAACTCTGACATAGAGTATCAACAAAAAATTGTAAGGAAATTTTCTTAACCTATGCAACGACATACAAACTCCTCTCTTGTAACACCAAAGACACGTTTTCTTGACGCCTGTCACCGGAAGCAGCCTGATGCCACACCTATCTGGTTCATGCGGCAAGCCGGACGTTGCCTGGCAGAATACCGCGAACTACGCAAACACTACGATATTTTGACCATGGCCAAAACACCAGAACTCTGTGCCCAGGTAACGGTCATGCCTGTGGAAACGTTCGGCGTAGATGCCGCCGTCCTCTATGCTGACATCATGCTTCCCCTGGAAGGAATGGGCATTTCATTAGAGATTCAGCCAGACATTGGGCCCATCATCCACAACCCTGTGCGCACGATGCAGGATGTCGAAGCCTTGCGCATTATTGATGCCGAGGAATCGACCGGGTTTGTGATGGAGGCTATCCGGCTTGTTCACCGCGAATTAGAGGGTAAGCAGGCAGTTATTGGCTTCTCCGGTGCTCCCTTCACCCTGGCTTGCTATATGATTGAGGGCCGTCCCTCACGCGATTACAGCCTTGCTAAGTCCTTGATGTATGGTCAACCAGAGGTTTGGCACGCCCTGATGAACAAGCTCACTGAAGTCGTCTCCCGTTACCTAGTTGCGCAGATCAAGGCAGGTGCCGATGCTGTGCAGTTGTTCGATAGTTGGGTCGGAGCACTGGGTCCGAGCGTCTACAAGCAATTTGTGCAGCCCTACAGCAAGCGCATCTTCCAGGCTGTCAAGCAAACAGGTACGCCCTCCATTCACTTCGGTACAGGTACAGCCAGCCTGCTAGAATTGATGACCGAGGCTGGCGGTGATGTTATCAGTGTCGACTGGCGCGTTGACCTTGACGATGCCTGGGCACGCATTGGTTACGAGCGCGGCATCCAGGGCAATCTTGACCCTACACTCCTGCTAACCGATTGGAACACTATCGAGGCAGGCATGAGGGATATACTACGTCGCGCCAATAATCGCCCTGGGCACATCTTTAATCTTGGACATGGCGTGCTCGCCCCCACAGACCCGGACATGTTACGCCGCCTGGTCGATGCTGTACACGAGGCAACGGCACGCATTAATGCAACAAAGGAATAGGGGATAAAGCTCGATGGCAACAAAACCACGTGTTGGTGTAATACTCATGACCTATGGCTCGCCAGCCACACTCGACGATATTCCTGTATATCTCAAGCATGTTTACGGTGGACGAGATGCCAGCGAGGAGGTAATCGCAGAGTTCCGGCGGCGCT
>WNGG01004838.1_pt1 | contig 16211 bp, 13 predicted proteins | sample 5400661 | NCBI WGS metagenome assembly WNGG01 (sample SAMN13153372, study PRJNA577476) | soil metagenome | isolation source: 100 cm soil or saprolite under Garry oak tree replicate 1 | place: USA:California | collected 2016-06-15 | reverse complement strand
TCGAAGTCCGGGTCGGCCGGCGGCGCGAGCTTCCCGGCGGCCTCCAGGCGCTCGCGCGCCTGAGCCGCGAACTCCTCGTTCCCCTGCGCCGCATACTTGCAGGCGTACGCCGAGGCGACGCCGGCCGCGGCGCGCGCGTCGTTCGGCTCCTGCTTCGCCAGGGCCTGGCTCTTCTCCAGGAAGGCGTCGTAGTCGCCGGCCTCGAACGCGGCCCCGATCTCCGCCTGGAGAAGGACCTGCTTCGCGTTCGGATCCCCAGGGTACGCCTCGACGTAGGAGCGCAGGAGCGGCACGGCCTCGGCCGAGCGGTCGTTCTGGACGAGCTGGATCGCCTTGAGGAAATTGATCTCGGCGGCAAGATCGGCCGACTCGGGGACCGCCCGGGCGGCCGATTCAAACCGTGTGAGGGCCGCGTCGAGCTGACCCGTCTTCAGGTCCCTGCCGGCCCGGACCACCTGCGCGTACGCCGAGAAGAACCGCTGGTTGCGCACGAAGTCGAGGGCCGCGATCATCAGAAGGGCGATGAAGGCGTAGCGCAGCCAGCCGGGGTAGGGGACGTTGCGCACCGCGCGGGCGCAGTCCTCGCAGAAAGGCAGCCGTCCCAGGCGCGGCAGGTCCCGGCTGCCCTCGTCACGGCCGCAGCGCGCGCAGATCGTCGTGTCGAACATGCGCTCGACCCGCTTGCCCCGTCCCGCCTCTTCGACGCAGCGCGGGCAGAGGGCCTGCCCCTCGGCGTCGTACATCTCGCGCGCCGTTCCATCCGTTCCGCACGCGGCACACCGGACGCGCTTCACGAACACCCCCCGCCACGGCGGGACCGTGGCTGCGGCTGAAAACATATTCCCCAAGGCGCGGGCCGTCAAGGACGCGCGCATGCTCGCGGGCCGCCGCGTGATACTCTGGCTGGCACCGGCGGGGGCGCGAAACGGGAGGTCCGATGACCGACAGGAGAGCGATCTTCGGCGCGTTCAACCAGGGAGGGATCCCGACCATCGCCTGCTTCAACAAGGCGACCGTCGGCCTCGGGATCGACTTCGACGCCCTGATCGCCGCGATGCAGGTCTTCGTGGACAGGCACGTGGCGCCGGTCTGGGGCACGCCGGCGAGGCTGATCAAGTCCAAGGGGTTCGTGAAAGGCGCCTGGGCGATGGTCCTCCTCGACAACGCCGATCAGCCGGGCGCCCTCGCGTATCACGACCTCACGCCCGACGGGCTGCCTGAGGCGAAGGTCTTCGTGAAGACGACGCTCGAGAACAACGACCCGGTCAGCGTGTCGGCGTCCCACGAGCTGGTCGAGATGCTGGTCGACCCGGCGATCAATCTGATGACCACCGGCCCCGACCCGAAGGTCATCTACGCTTACGAGAGCGCCGACCCTGTTGAGGCGCTCAGCTTCCGCGTCAGCGGCATCCCGATGACCGACTTCGTGTATCCCGCGTACTTCGAAACCTTCCACAGGCCGGGGTCGGTGACGTTCGACCGCCTCGACAAGGTGCGGAGGCCGTTCCAGATCCTCGCCGGCGGCTACCAGATCGTCTTCAAGAACGGCAAGTGGAGCCAGGTGTTCGGCTCGGCCGCGAAGAAGAAACGCTTCGCGCGCGAGGACCGGCGCGGCCACCGCAGCGAGCAGCGCGTCGCGAAGAGGCTGCGGCGGGCGTCGAGGCGGGAGATAGCCCGGGCGGAGCGCCGGGGCTGATCGGCATGGCGCCCGCATGAAACCGGACCCGCAGGGCGACATGCCGCCGGACGAGTTTCGCGAGGAGGGCCGGCGGCTCGTCGAATGGCTCGCGGACTACTTCCGGTGGTCGCTCGAGAACCCCGTCCTGTCGCGCGTGCGTCCCGGCGCCATCCGCGCCGCGCTGCCGGCCGCCGCCCCCGAGGCGGGCGAGCCGTTCGAGCGCATTCTCGAAGACTTCGAGCGGGTCCTGGTGCCGGGCCTCACGCAGTGGAACCATCCGGGGTACTTCGCCTACTTCCCGTGCGGCTTCTCGACGCCGGGAGCGCTGGCCGACTTCCTGTCGACGGCGGTGAGCCAGCAGGCGATGCTCTGGCGCACCTCGCCCGCGGCGACGGAGCTGGAGGAGGTCGTGCTGGCGTGGCTGCGGCGGGCGCTCGGATTGCCCGAGGAGTTCGAGGGGGTCATCTACGACACCGCGTCGACGTCGGTCGTGCACGCGCTCGCCGCGGCCCGCCACGCGAAGGCGCCGGAGGTGCGGACACGCGGCCTCGCGGGGCGCGGTCCCGGCGGGTTCCGGGTCTACTGCTCCGAGCACGCGCACTCATCGGTGGACAAGGCGGTGATCACGCTGGGACTCGGACACGACAACCTCCGCCGGGTGCCGGCCGACGCCGAGTACCGCCTGCGGCCCGACCTCCTCGCGGCGGCGGTCGAAGAGGACCGGCGGGCCGGGCACGTGCCGCTGGCCGTGGTGGCGACCGTCGGGACGACGTCCGTGACGAGCGTCGATCCGGTCCCCGCGATCGCCGACCTGTGCGCCCGCGAGGATCTCTGGCTGCACGTGGACGCGGCCTACGCCGGCGCCGCGGCCATCCTGCCGGAGTGCCGCTGGGCGATCGACGGGATGGACCGGGCGGACTCCTTCGTGGTCAACCCGCACAAGTGGATGTTCACGCCGTTCGATCTGAGCGCCTTCTACTGCCGCAGGATGGACCTGCTGCGCGCCGCCTTCGGGCTCACGCCCGAGTACCTCAGGACACCGGAGGCCCCCGAGGTGCGCAACCTCATGGACACCGGCTTCCAGCTCGGCCGGCGGTTCCGCGCCCTCAAGCTGTGGGTGGTCCTGCGCTACTTCGGGCTGGAGGGGATGAGGGCGCTCCTGCGCGAGCACCTCCGTCTGGCGCGCCTGTTCGCCGGCTGGGTCGACCGCGACCCCGGCTTCGAGCGCGTCGCCCCCGTCCCGTTCAGCGTCGTCTGCTTCCGCGCCGTCCCGCGTGGCGCGGGCAAGGACGACGGGGCCGCGTCGAACGCCTTCAACGAGCGTCTCCTGAACGCCCTGAACGACACCGGTGAGGTCTTCCTGTCGCACACCAGCCTGGGCGGCCGCTACGTCATCCGCCTCGCGGTCGGGAACATCCGGACGACGGAGGCGGAGGTCCGCCGCGCCTGGGACCGGCTGCGCGAGCTGGCGGACGGAACGCAGGGGGGGCCTACGCCCCCTCGTGACCGGCCGCGTGCCAGTCGATCCGGCGGGTCAGGTACATGACGGCGGCCAGCATCAGGAAGAGACCGACCGAGCCGATCAGGAGGGCGTAGTCCTCGTTCTTCAGCAGGACGTACAGGTAGGCGTACAGGGCGGCCACCAGGCCGCCGACGACGCCGGCGCGGCGGGGGCTGCGGAGCGCCGCGAGGCTGTAGGACGCGATCAAGCCGACGACGGCGACGCTGGCGACGGCGTAGGCGGGCGTGAAGCCGAGGTGCTCCGACAGGGCCAGCTCCAGGAGGAAGAACAGGCACATCGCCGCGCCCACGAGCAGGTACTGGAGCGGGTGGACGCGCAGGCGGCCGAGGACCTCGATCAGCCAGATGGTGGCGAAGGTCAGGAGGATGAACAGGCCGGCGTACTTCGTGCTGCGCTCGGCCATCCGGTATTCGTCCACCGGCGTGATCAAATCGACACCGAACTTGGAGGCGGCGACCGTCTCGCTCATGCCGGTCCCGTCGTTCCAGGACTGCGGATAGTTGCGTCCGAGGAACGGGATGCTCCAGGACGCCTCGAAGCCGCTGCCGGTGACCGCCCGCTTCGCCGGCAGCCAGTTCCCCTGGAACGAGGGGTCGGGCCAGTTCGACCTGAGGCTCACGCTGGTCTCGCGGCCGAACGGCACGAAATAGACACCGACGCTGCCGTCGAGGACGAGGGGGAACTTGAAATCGAAACCGGAAGCCGGCGGTCCCCCGCCGGCAAGCGGCGCGTGGATCCCCGCGCTCGTCAGGTCGAAGGAGCCGGTCCCCGGCAGGAAGGGGATCGTCCGCCCGTTCCAGATCAGATCGGTCCGCTCCTGGATCGCCCTGGCATCGCTGATGCCGACGCCGATCTCCGCCCGATCCCAGCGGACGTCCGCGGCGGGCACGTTCCAGTCGGAAAAGACCGGTCTCGCGAAGCGCCCCGACACCTCGAGCTTCAGGCGGTAGACCGGCACCGAGAAAATGCCCCGGTGACGCACCTCGGTGTCGATCTCTCCGCGCACGATGAGGGTCTCGGGGAGAAGGGTCAGGCGGTGGGTCTGCGCGCGCTCGACCTTCTGGCCGTTCTTGTCCAGCTCGACCCGCCGCTGGACGTACGGGACCACCAGAGCAGGGCCGGTCATGATCTGAAGCTTGCCCCACTTCGCGGTGACCTCCTCGACGGCGCCCTCGCGGGTGGCGCGCCGCTCGGACACGAGGCCGCCGATCATCGCCGCCGGGATCAGGAGAAGCAGGACCAGGAAGCCAATCAGCAGAAGCCGCAGCATCTGCGATCCTCGGATCGCGGTCATGATCCCGCTGAGCTCGTTCTGCATGGCGCTGCCTCCGTTACCAAGATAAGCGTCCGCGCCGGGAAGGCAAGCCTCGCCGGATGCTGGAGGACGGACGCGCGACCCGTCCGACTATACTGAATCGATGGAGCTCCCCGCCCTTCTGCTCATCTTCTTCCTGTCGGGCATGGCCGGCCTGCTCTACCAGGTCGTGTGGGTGCGCGAGTTCGGGCTGATCTTCGGGAACACGCTCCACTCCGCCGCCCTGGTGACCGGCGTGTTCATGGTCGGCCTGGGGGCCGGCGGCCTGCTGGCGGGGATCGTCGCCGACCGGGCCTACCGGCGCGACCGGCTGGCGCCCCTGCGGCTGTATGTCTTCTCGGAGGCGGGGATCGGTCTCCTCGGCGCGACCATCGCGGCGATCCTGCCCCGCCTCGAGGCGCTGTCGGCGGGTTTCTCGTCCTACACGATCGGCGCCCACGGTTGGTACCATCTCAGCGCCGGTTCCTATCTGTTCCGCTACGGGATCGCCATCCTCCTCGTCCTTCCCATTACCGTGCTCATGGGCGGGACACTGACGTTCCTGATCCGCTTCGTGGTCCGGTCGGACCTGTCCTCCGCCGGCTGGCGCGCCGGTCTGCTGTATGGCCTGAACACGGCGGGCGCCGCGACCGGCTGCCTTCTGGTCGATGTCCTGTGGATTCCCCGCCTGGGGATCTGGAGCACGGAGCTCCTGGCCGCCGGCCTGAACTTCGCGGCGGCCGCCGGCGCCCTCGCGATCCTGGCGCGCCGGCGGCGACGCGCCGTGCCGGTGCCGCCACCGGTCACGCCACCGGCCCCGGCGGCCGGCAGAGCTTCTTTGACGGGCCTCGTGACCGCCGCCCTGTTCCTCTCCGGCTTCGCCGCCATGGGGATGGAGATCCTCTGGTTCCGCTTCCTGACCAGCGCCCTCGGCCAGTACCGCCTGGTGTTCTCCCTCCTCCTGTTCGAGATCCTGGTGGGTCTCTGGCTGGGCTCGACCGCCGGCGGGTACGTCTCGAAACGATTCGACCGGGCGGCGCCGTGCTGGATCGGCTCGCAGCTCGCCTTCGCGCTCTCCGCCCTGGGAACGCTCTACGTCTTCGATCTCGGGATGGTGCAGCGGGAGATCCAGGGCCTCCTGTCCCGGTCCGCCGGGGGTCTGGGGATCCTGGAAGAGACCGCGGTCCATCTGGGAGCGATCGCCCAGCTCGTGGCCGTGCCGGCCTTCTTCATGGGGTTCGCCTTTCCGCTCGCGAACGCGGTCGTGCAGACACGCGAACAGCTCGTCGGCCGGCGCGCCGGAGCTCTCTACCTGTTCAACTGCCTCGGCGCCGTCTCCGGCTCGACGGCGACCGCGTTCTATCTGCTGCCGGCGCTGGGAATGAAGGGGAGCGTCACGGTCCTGGTCGCCTGCGCCGCGGGGGTGGCGGCGCCCCTCGCCCTGTGCCGCGATCGCCCGGAGCGACTCCCGGGCGGCTCCCCGGCGCTGCGCCGCGCGCTCGGGGTGGGGCTGGTCGCGACCATCGCCTGCCTGGTGGCCTGGAGCCGCGTCCCCGGCGACTACCTCATCGTCCGGAGCTTCCGCGCCGCGGGCGGCAGGTCCCTGGGCGGTCTTCTCCGCAAACCGTACCTGCTGGCCACGAGCGAGGGGACGCTCGAGACGATCCTGATCCTCGACGAACCGGATCGCGGGCGGATCCTGTTCACGAACGGACATCGCATGTCATCGACCGAGCTCGGGGCGCAGCGGTACATGCGCGCCATGGCCCACGTCCCTCTTCTCCACATGGACGACCCGCAGAGCATCCTGGTCATCTGCTTCGGGATCGGCAACACCGCCCATGCGGCCTCGCTCTACGCCTCGGTGAAGAGCATCGAGATCGTCGACATCTCCGGACACGTGCTCGAGCAGGCGGGCTTCTTCTCCGCGACCAACGGCCGGATCCTCGAGGATCCCCGTGTCCGGGTGTTCGTCAACGACGGGCGGCAGCACCTGCGCATGCAGCGGGCCGCAACATACGACCTCGTGACCCTGGAGCCGCCCCCGATCAACTTCACCGGCGTCGCCTCTCTGTACTCGAAGGAGTTCTATGCCCTGGTCCGCGACCGCCTGCGACCGGGCGGCTTCGTCAGCCAGTGGCTGCCGATGGGACAGGTGCCGGCCGGCACGGTCCGATCGATGGTCCGCGCCCTGGTCGATGTGTTCCCGGACGCGATCCTGGTGAACGGGGATTCCAGCGACTTCATCCTGATCGGCCGCAAGGACCGCCCGATCGCGCTGGATCCCGTCGCGCTGGCCAGGAGGCTCGACGCGAATCCCCCGGTCCGGGCGGACCTGCAGCGGACCGAGATCGGGACCGACACGGAGATCTTCGGGATGTTCGCGGCCGACGCCTACCGTCTCAAGGTCGGAGCCGGCCGGAGCGCCCCCGTCACGGACGATCTCCCGGTGCTCGAGTACACGAGGGTCTATCGGAAGCGGACCGACAGCCCGATCGATCTGCTCGACGTCGGCCGCGCGCCGAGCTGGTGTCCCGAATGTTTCCAGGGCGGCAACGCGGTCGAGCCAGTGGGGGACCTGACGACCTACCTGTGGATCATGAACGAGATCTACCTTCGCGCCGCGTCCGCGAGCGACGCGACCCGCGCGCAGGGGCGGCTGCTGCCCTGGAGCCCTCCCCGGGACCGGGACCTGGTCGAACGGACGGTGCGCGATAATCCTTACCTGCACCGCATCCTGCCGGGGCTGCGGGACGACGTGGAGGCGACCCGATGAGCGAGAAGGGGCCGGTCATCCGGAACATCTCCGACACCGCGCACTGGGCCGCGGTGTACCGGGCGCGCGAGAGCGCGCGGCCGGACGCCCTGTTCCGCGATCCGTTCGCGCGCCGGCTGGCCGGCGAGCGCGGCGAGCAGATCTTCGCGACGCTCCCGGTCAGGGACCGGAACGAGTGGGCCTGGGTGATGCGCACCTTCCTGTACGACCAGTTCATCTCGGACCAGATCAGGCAGGGGGCCGGCATGGTCGTCAACCTGGCCGCGGGCCTCGACGCGCGGCCGTACCGCATGCCCCTGCCCGCGTCGCTCGCCTGGGTCGAGGTGGACCTCCCCGGGGTGCTCACCTATAAAGAGGATTGGCTCCGGGGCGAAAGACCGGCGTGCGCCCTGGAGCGCGTCCCCCTCGACCTGTCCGACGTGGCCGCCCGGCGCACGCTGTTCGGGCGGCTCGGCCGCACGGCGACCCGGGCGCTGATCATCACCGAGGGCCTGCTCATCTACATGACGCCGGATGAGGTCGGCGGGCTCGCCCGGGACCTCGCCGCGCAACCCGGCTTCCAGCGCTGGGTCCTGGACCTGGTCTCTCCCGGCCTCCTGCGCATGATGCAGAAGCGGATCGGCGCGCAGCTGAGCCGGGCCAGCGCCCCGTTCAAGTTCGCCCCGGAGGAGGGGCCGGAGTTCTTCATCCCGTTCGGCTGGCGCCCCGCGGACGTCCGCTCGATAGCCCGAACGGCGGTGCGCCAGGGACGCGCTCCTCTCCTGGTGCGCCTGACGTCCTTTCTGCCCGAATCGAACGCCCGCCAGGGCTCGCGCCCGTGGGGGGGCGTCTGCCTGCTGGAGAAGCAGGGGACTCGAGTGGCGACTCTCTGAGGAGACAACCCGATCATGGCAGCCTACGTCATCGCCGATGTGGAGATCACCGACCCGGTGCAGTACGCCGCGTACATCCGGATCGTTCCGCCGACCATCGCGAGGTACGGCGGCCGGTTCCTCGTGCGCGGCGGCAGGACCGAGGCGCTGGAAGGCTCGTGGAGCCCCCGGCGCGTGGTGGTGCTGGAGTTCCCGACCTTCGAGCAGGCCAGGGACTGGTGGGCCTCGGAGGAGTACAGCACCCCCAAGGCCCTGCGGCAGGGCGCTTCGAACGGCAACCTGATCCTGGTCGATGGTGTCTGAGCCCGACATCCTCTCCTTCGACTGCTACGGCACCCTGATCGACTGGGAGGCCGGCATCCTGTCGGCGCTCGCCCCGGTCCTGGCGCGCCACGGCCGGAGCGCGCCGGACGACGAGCTGCTCGAGGCCTTCGCGATCCTGGAGGCCGGCGCCGAGCAGCCGCCCTACCGCCCGTACGCGGCCGTCCTGCGGGAAGTGGTCGAGGGCTTGGGCCGCCGCTTCGGCTTCGCCGCGGGCGAGGCGGATCACGGCGTCCTGTCCGCGTCGCTCGGGGACTGGCCGGCGTTCCCCGACACGCGCGACGCGCTCCTGGCGCTGAAGACGAAATACCGGCTCGCGATCATCTCCAACATCGACGACAACCTGTTCGCGAAGACATCCCGGACGCTGGGCGTCGAGTTCGACTGGGTCGTCACCGCCGAGCAGGTCGGCTCGTACAAGCCGTCACTCGAGAACTTCCGGCATGCGCTGGCCCGGTTCGGCGCGCCAAAAGACAAGATCCTGCACGTGGCCCAGAGCCTGTACCACGACATCGCGCCCGCGCAGAGCCTCGGTCTCTCCACCGTCTGGGTCAACCGCCGCCGCGGCAGGCCGGGGCACGGCGCGACGCCCCCCGCCGCGGTCCGTCCGGACATCGAGGTCCCCGATTTGAGGAGCCTCGCCGTGCTGCTGGGCGTCGCATAATCCAGGGACCAGTTGACACGCGATCGATTTTGTCTATACTGCGCCCATCCAGCGTCGCCTGGGTCTGATAGGGCGACATTTTCAGCGTATGAAAAACGACCCGGACGTCCCCAAGGGTCCCGAGGATCTCCGCAGGGAGATCGTCCGGGGGATCCTGTACGTCCACAGCCGCCTCAACGCCAACACCGGCGAGACCCTGGAAGCTCTGTCGCTTCTGGCCGCGCTCATCGAGCTCCTGCATCAGAAGGGCCTCATCACGCTCGAAGAGCTGGAAGCCGCCAAACAGACCGCCGGTGGGAGACTGGCCGAGCAGTTCGAGGAGAAGGGTCTCGGAATCCTTCTGCAGGACAAGGAGGAGGACAAGTACGCTTACCCGGGCTCGGTCAAGATCGACTGCGCCAGCCGGGTCCACCTCTGCCATGCGGCCTGCTGCCGATTGGCGTTCGCCCTCTCCAAGCAGGATGTGCAGGAGGGGATCGTGAAGTGGGACTTCGAGAAGCCCTACCTGATCGCCCGGGGCAAGGATAATTACTGCACCCATATCGAGCAGGGACCGATGACCTGCTCGATCTGGGACAAGCGCCCGGTGCCCTGCCGTGCGTTCGACTGCCGGCGGGACGGCCGCATCTGGATCGACTTCGAGAAACAGATTCCCCATCCGGACGTCGCCCGCAGCGACTGGCCGAGCTGTCTCAAAGACGAGCACGCGCCCGTCGCGCACGAGCACGACAGGGTCGCGGCGCACCGGAAAGTGATCTCAGTTAAGCTGGGAGAGGAGGTGATTCCAACGTGAAGCGCAGTCTCTGGGTTGCCTCGTCCGTCGCCGTGTTGGCCCTGCCGGTTGGGGCGGTGGCGGCGCGGGGAATCGCCGGTGGTCACACGGCGAATCTTGGAAGCCTGCAGCAGGCGATCAACTCGAAGAGCGTGATCGATTTGACCTCGGCTCAGAGGTCACGTTGCCACCTGGACGACAAGACCAAGACGATTTGCAGTCCGCTCTACCAGGAGCTGCTTTGTAACTGCCACTGAAAGGAGGTGATTCTGCGATGAAGCGCACTCTCTGGGTTGCCTCGTCCGTCGCCGTGCTGGCTCTGCCGATTGGGGCCCTCACGTCCCGGGGAATCGCCGGCGACCGAACGGCGGACCTCGGCAGCCTGCAGCAGGCAATCAGCTCGAAGAGCGTGGTCGATTTGACCGCGACTCAGAGGGCACAATGTTTCAAGGATTGCAAGATCAGCAAGGGCTGCAGCACCAGCTTCCAGTGCAAGCCATGCAAGTGCTGACAGAAGAGTTCTCCGAGGGCCCGGGACAGCCGTAGCCGTCCCCGTGCCCCGTCTGACTCGCGTTCGAACAAAGGAGGTGATTCGACCATGAAACGCACTCTCTGGGTGGCCTCGTCCGTGGCCGTGCTCGCCCTGCCGGTCGGTGTCGTCACGGCCCGGGGACTCGCCGGCAGTCGCACCGCCGACCTCGGAAGCCTGCAGCAGGCGATCAGCTCGAACAGCGTGGTCGACTTGACCGCGACTCAACGGGCACCCTGCCGCAAGGACTGCAAGATCCATGTAGATTGCAGCCCGACCTACAAGTGCGAGAAATGCCATTGCTGAACGAAGCTTTTTCCGAGGGCCCGGGGCAGTCATCACCGTCCCGGGCCCCGGCTTTTCCTGCCATGGGGTTCCCGCCGTCACCCAGTGCGTGATGCATGCTCTTTTCTTTGCTCCCTGATCCGCGGCGCCCCTTTGCGGGCGTTCTACTTCTCCTCTTGATCCCGAGTTGCAGCCGGACCCCGGTCCTCCGGTGCGATGTGGACGCTACACGTGCGGCGAGCGGGATGATCGGGATGAGGTGCGCCGTCTCGGGTGCGGCGGCCGAAGTTCCGAGCATCAAGCAGATGGTCCCCGACGGGATTCTTCGTGTCCACAACTTCAGGGCCGAGACACCCGACGGAGCGGCGTTGCAGGTCGTCGAGCGGCACGACGCGGCCCTCGGGTCGAACAGCCGAAGGTTTACGGAGCGGATCATCCGCTCGGCCCGCGGCGCCGATTTTGTCTACCGGTATGACGTCGAGCCCGGGGCCTGGATGGACGACGCGATGCAGCCTCGCGGTGGCCAGCGCTTCGGACACCTCGACAGCCGGGGTGGCCTCCTGTCCGGCCGGAACCTTTTCCTGCTGCCATCCTGGTACAACGCTCTGTCGCGGGTCGAGGTCAGTTTTGTGCTGCCGGATCGCTGGCGCGTGGTCGGGTCGCTTCCCCTGTCCGACGGCCGCGTGCACCTCACCGGAGCCGGATCGGCGGCGAGGTCGCTGGTCAACAGCGTCATTGGCCTGGGCGAGTTCGAAGAGGCGGCCGACCGGCGGGGCGGCGAGAGTCTTCATCTCTACGCCAGCCTGAACATCCCCGAGACCACCAGGCGGGCGGTGTTCGCGGTCGCGCGGGAGGGGTTCGCGTTTCTGGAGGAGCGGCTCGGCCCCCTTGATCATGATTATTCCGTCGTTCTCGCCGCGCGCCCCGACGACGGCTCCTTGATCCTGATCCCCCCCTCGGAAGCCGGTCAGGGCAGCGAGGTAGCCGGGGCGGCGCCGGTGCAGATGTACGACCTCCTGTTCTCGATGGGGCGCGCCTTCACCGCGTGGAGCCTCTCCACCGTCCGTTTCGCCGACACCGACCAGTGGATGGCAGAGGCGCTCCCGGCCTACTACGCCATCCGCGCCGAGGACGCGATCGGTGTCCGGTCGCGACGCGATTCATGGAGGCTGCGGGCCTATGGCGCGGTCACGACGAGATCCTTTCTGAGGAGTTACGCGCGCGACGGCGAGGACGGCCAGGCTGTCGCGCGGGCCAAGGGCCCCCACGTTCTTGCCATCGCGGAATCGATCCTGGGGAGTGAGAGGGATGGTGCGGTTGCGCTGGACAGGATCGTCCGGGAGCTCAAGGAGGCCGGAGGCCGCCGCACCCTCATCGATCTCGTGGAGCGGGCCGCGCCCGGCTCGGATCTCTCGATCCTGCATCAGCTCGTCGCGACCCACGGATCGGTCCCGGAAGAATGGGTCGCGAAAGTGGCCGCGAGGACGCGTCTTCGCCTGACCTCCGCACCGGTGCCGAACGGCACGCCGGGCCAGGCACGACAATTGAGGCTGTTGCTGACCGCGAACACGAACGGCATGCTCGAGGTCTGCGGATGCAAGGCCCGGCAGCTCGGCGGGATCGCCCGGCGCGAGACCATCCGGCGCCGGACTCTGCGCGGGAGCGGCGCACCCGTCCTGGTCGATCTGGGCAACGCCTACGCGAACCCCGGAGACGACCCGATCCTGGATCCCTCCAAGCAGAGAGAGCTCGAACTGGCGCTCGAGCTGATGGGGCGGGAGGAATACGCCGTTGCCGCCATCGGGCACGCGGAGATGCTGCGGGGACCGAGCTTCTTCCAGGAGCTCGCGCGGCGCAGGCCGCTCCCTTACGTGAGCGCCAATCTGTCGTTCGGGGGAAATGCCCTTGCGCCCCCCTACAGGATCACGCGCTCGAATGGTCTGCGGATTGCCTGGCTGAGCGTCCTCGAACCGGGAAACTACAACATTCAACATGCGCGTTATTACGAAGAGAACCTTGGGGGGCTTTCGGTCGGCGCGCCCCTCGAATACCTCGCCCGCAGCGCCCGGGAAGTCCGGCCCCGGGCCGACCTGGTGATCGCCATCGGCAGCCTCACGCCGGATCTCGTGCGCGAGGCCCTCGAAACGGTCCCCGAGATCGACGTTTACCTCAGCACCGAGAGCGTCGAGGCTGTCTTCAACACAGCGTTCTCCTTCGAGGGGGATACCGAACACGCGATCATGGGTTTCCAGGATCGACGCCTGGTCTTCTTCAGCTCCGGCGAGGGGAAGGATCTGGAGGATCTCGAGATCGGCATCAAACTCCACGAGGGCGTCGTGTCGGCTCGAGTGACGCGACATCGGCTCGGCGAGGACGTTCCCGACGATCCACGCTTTCGCGAGCGGCTCGCGGCCTTCTATGACGGGATCCGGCAGAGCCCGGACCTTGCAGGGTCGGAGGAGCCGGTCGCGCAGGTGCTTCCCTCCCTCGTCAAGGACGCCCGCTACACCGGAGCGCCCGCGTGCGAGCGGTGCCATCGCGAGCAATTTGAAGACTGGCAGGCAACCCCCCACGGGTTTGCCTTCTCCGTCCTCCTCGCGCGGCACCGCAACTACGCGCCCCGCTGCGTGGGGTGCCACGTGACGGGATACGGTCTGCCATCCGGGTACCGGATCGGAGACCCGCTCGAGCGCCTCCGGCACGTGGGGTGCGAGATGTGCCATGGTCCCGGAAGCGCGCACGTCGCCGCTCCCTCCTCCGCCAACATCATCCGCCGCCCTCCGCGGGAGGCCTGCTTCGAATGCCACACCCCCGATCACTCCGACATGACCGCGGAGAACTTCGATTCGTATTACGACCGGGCCACGCACAAGGATCTGTTCTCCTCGCCTCCGGAGGATCAGCCCTGATCCGGTGCCGTATCCGCGAGTGAAGCGGCGCGGTCCTCCGCGCGACCGCCGTGCAGCATCGTTTGGCCTCGGGCCCCGCACGTCACGCGCGGCGATGGTACAGTCGCACCAGTGCTCCCGATCGTCCTCTTGCTCCTTTTCGTCCTGACCATCCACAGCTCCACGATCCGCCCGGCCGCTGCGTCCCCCGTGCATCGCTCGTCGAACGCCATGTCGATGTTTCCAAACCCTGTCTTCGACCTCCGAGACTCCCCGGATTGAGGACGTGAACGGGGATGACAAGAAGGACATCGTGGTTGCGAACTACCTCGAACGATTTGTCGGTATTCCTCGGCGACGGGCGCGGCTCCTTCGGGCCCGCGCTCATCAATGGTGTGTGCGAAGGACCGGGCGCGCTCGTCATCGGGAGATTCAACGGCGATCGCTGGCCCGATCTCGCGGTCGCTTGCCGAAACCCAGGGGCCGTCGCCCTGTTCCTTGGGAACGGTGACGGGACCTTCGGTCCGTGGCCCCCCGAACCCGGCGGCCTGCGCGACTACGTCGCCAGGGTGCCCGACGTTCTCGTGGTCGGTGATTTCGACGGGGACCGGCGCCCCGATCTCGCGCTGGCGTCCTCGTCTTCCAATCAGATCATCGTGCTGCGTGGAGACGGGGCAGGAGGGTTCGGCGGCGAGACGAAGTACCAGGCCGGCTGGCATCCCACGTCCCTGGCGGTGCGCCGTTTCGACGGTGATCATCACCTTGATCTGGCGGTCGCGATCCGCAACTGGAACTCGTGCATGGACGGCCCGACCATCTGTTCGATCGGCGCGGGACCGGCGCCTCCCCCGCCCCCGCCGCCCCGGGGTGAGGTGGTCGTGCTTCGTGGTCGAGGCGACGGGAGCTTCGCGCCGCCTGCGCGCCTCGAAGTGGGATGGAATCCCGCCGACCTCAAAGCGTCCGACGCAGTGCGCCGCCGCAGGCGACTTCGACGCCGATCGGAAGGCGGACCTCGCGGTGCTGAACCTCTCCCATGAAATCTCCATTCTCATGGGGAACCGGGACGGGAGCTTCGCACCACGTCTGCGATTCTCGGCCGCCGGTCCCGCCGAGAGCCTCCTGGTCTCCAACCTCGACGGCGACGGACGATCCGACCTCATCACGGGAGTCCGGGGGGCCGATGTTCATCCGGCGGCGCCCCTTCGCAGCCCGCGGCGCGCGCCACTCGTATCGGGGGGGCCAGATGGCCAACCGACTCTTCGCGACCAAGTCGTACGAAACGCTCATGCAGGAGATGGCCGGAGAGCACCGGCTGCGCCGCGTGCTCGGGCCGGTCGCCCTGACGAGCCTCGGGGTCGGCGCCATCATCGGCACCGGCATCTTCGTCCTGACCGGGGTGGCGGCGCACGACAAGACCGGCCCGGCGCTGATGCTGTCGTTCGTGGTCTCCGGGATCGCCTGCATCTTCGCGGCGCTCTGCTACGCCGAGTTCGCCTCGATGGTCCCCGTCGCCGGCTCGGCGTACACCTACGCCTACGCGACCATGGGCGAGCTGTTCGCCTGGATCATCGGCTGGGACCTGATCCTCGAGTACGCCGTCGCCTCGTCGACCGTGGCGCACGGCTGGTCGCATTACTTCCAGGCGCTCATCGACCAGCTCGGCATCCATCTGCCGCGCGTGGTGACCAACGCGCCGTTCGACTTCGACCCGGCCACGGGGCACCTGGCCGCGACCGGGACCTGGTTCGACCTGCCGGCAATCGTCATCGCGGCGATCATCACCGTCATCCTCGTGAAGGGCATCAAGGAGAGCGCCGGGTTCAACGCCTTCATGGTGATCGTCAAGCTGGCGATCGTCCTGTTCGTCATCGCCGTCGGGTCCTTCTACGTCCATCCGGCCAACTGGCACCCGTTCGCGCCCTTTGGCCTCGCCGGCATCGCCTTCTTCGGCAAGACGCTGATCGGACAGACCGGCAAGGGCGGCGAGCCGCTCGGCATGCTGGCCGGCGCCGCCGTCATCTTCTTCGCCTACATCGGCTTCGATTCGATATCGACCCACGCCGAGGAGGCCCGCAACCCGAAGCGCGACGTGCCGATCGGCATCATCACCTCGCTGATCCTGTGCACCGTCCTGTACATCGCCGTCGCGGCGGTGATCACCGGCATGGTGCCTTACAACCAGATCAACATCGACGCCCCGGTCTCGGACGCCTTCCGCCAGGCTGGGCTGCCGTGGGCCCGGCTCTTGATCTCGATCGGGGCGCTGACCGGCATCACCTCGGTGCTGCTGGTCATGATGCTGAGCCAGCCGCGGGTCTTCATGGCGATGGCCCGGGACGGTCTTCTCCCGACCGGGTTCTTCGGCGCCGTGCACGAGCGCTTCCGCACCCCGTGGAAATCGACCATCCTCACGGGCGTCTTCGTCGGCACGGTAGCGGCGTTCATCCCCCTGCGCATCCTGGCCGATCTGGTCAACATCGGCACGCTCCTGGCGTTCGCCATGGTCTGCTCCGCCGTCCTGATCATGCGCCGTACCAATCCCAACGCTCCGCGCCCGTTCCGTGCTCCCTTCGTGCCGGTGACGCCGATCCTCGGCATCGCCTTCTGCCT
>WNGG01007120.1_pt1 | contig 16213 bp, 19 predicted proteins | sample 5400661 | NCBI WGS metagenome assembly WNGG01 (sample SAMN13153372, study PRJNA577476) | soil metagenome | isolation source: 100 cm soil or saprolite under Garry oak tree replicate 1 | place: USA:California | collected 2016-06-15 | reverse complement strand
CGCGCGGCAGATTGCCGTGAGTCTCGACGGCCTGCGCCTGCTGGGAAAGCTGGCGCTGGCCGATCCGAAAACGCGGCGGCAAATGGATCGAGCGTCGCTGGCGCTCGCCGATGCGGTGCTGAAATCCGCGGACGTTTCGCGGGACGACGAAGGCAACGCGCATCGCGTGCGGCTGACGTTTGCGATTACGGCCGGCGCAATCGCTTCCGCGCCTCGCTGAGTGCAGCGTCGAAGAGGGATTCCTCGACTTCGTTCGCTCCGCAAAACCGGGCCGGAGCACAAACGACGCGCTTCGCTCCCTTCGCTCGGAATGACGGAGCAGGGTGTCACTCGTAACGAAGCGCTTCGATAGGGTCGAGCTGCGAGGCTTTTTGCGCGGGGTAATAGCCGAAGAAGACCCCGGTGAAAATTGAAAAAAGCACGGCGACGCCGATGGCCAGGAAAGACACGTCGGTCTGCCAGCCCAGAATCGTGGAGATGCCGAGCGAAGTGAGGACTCCGCCGGGAACTCCGATAACGCCGCCCAATAGACTCAGGACAACGGCCTCGGTGAGGAATTGCGACTGGACATCTTTCTCCGACGCGCCGACAGCCATGCGCACGCCGATTTCGCGGGTGCGTTCGGTGACGGAGACGAGCATGATGTTCATGATGCCGATGCCGCCGACCAGCAGCGACACCGAAGCGATGCTGGCAAGCATCAGCGTAAAGGTGCGGTTGGCGTCGGCGCGGGCTTTCAGAATTTCTTCGGGGCTGCGGATGTTGAAGTCGTCGGGCTGCCCCGGCATGATGTGATGCCGCTCGCGGAGGAGCAAGGTGGCGAGGTCAAGCGACGGGGTCATGGCCTCCTGCGAATTGGCGGAGCACATGATGTCGTCGAGCCAGTCAATGCCCTTCACTTTGTGCTGCGCGGTGGTCCAGGGAATCAGGATGAAGTCGTCCTGATCCTGCCCCATGGCGGAGAAGCCCTTGGGCTGCAAGACGCCGATGATGCGGAAGGGCAAGTTGCCGACGCGAATGGTCCTCCCGAGAGGGTCTATGTTTGGGAACAGGTAACCTTTGACTGTCTGCCCGATGAGAGCGACACTTGCGGAACCGTCCACATCGTCCTGAGTAAACATGCCGCCTTCGGCGACGGCCCAGCGGCGAATGGTCTGATATTCGGGCGAGACGCCGCGATAGGTGGTGTTCCAGTTCTGATTTTCGTAGACAATCTGAGCGTGCGCGTCCACCTGCGGCGAGCAGGCCTTCAGCAGAGGAATCTGCTGAAGCATGGCGTTCATGTCGGCGACGACGAGCGTCTTGGTGTTGCCGGTGCCGGTGCGAACGCCGTTGACGTTGCGTCCGCCGGCTTCGATCCAGACGAAGTTGTCGCCGAGCATCAGCATCTGCTCCTGGCCCTGGCCGATGGCCACGGTGCAGATGACGGCGCTGATGCCGATGGTGATGCCCAGCAAGGTCAGCGCGGTGCGCAGCTTGTTGCGCCCGAGGGTGCGCAGAGCCACGCGAATAACCTCTCTACGATCCATATCCTTTTCCTAGGTCGAGCCAAAGTATAACGCGCTTCGGGGGGCCGCTGATGAGTAGCGAGTCATGAGCGACGTGACTAGTGATTGGTGACTAGTGACTAGCGACCCGCAGATGATGCCCCCCTCCCCCCACCACCCTGATTTTGGAAGTATGTGATTCCAAAGGGGTTGGTGAAACAGCGTGCGTAAGTATATGATTCTGAAGGGATTGAAAGCCATTGTTTTTACATAGATGCACAGTTTTTGGGAAATATGTGAATCTAAAGAGTTTAGAGACGCAGGACTTCAGAAGTATGTGAAAAGAAAGAAGTTGAGTGCGAAAAGAAGTGAACTTAGGGTTGTTTGGCTGAAGACACGCGTCGCTCGTAGCTATTCCAAAGTGACTTGCCGACATCTTCGTTTCCTTCGCTATTCCCTGGCTGCAACGGCGTTCTCTGGCGGCGTCTACCTAGCAGCTTCCGGCGATTGCAACAGAAGTACTTATACCACAAGTGACTAGCGATTGTCAAGGGCTGATTTAGCCAATTTTAGGATGGATTTGCCCGGCGATTCAGATAGAATTGGGGGCGACCAATGAAAAAGGCGCACGGGCACTTCAATATTGTTCTCCGGCCCGAACCGGAAGGCGGGTTCACGGCCATCGTGCCTGCTCTGCCGGGATGTGTGACGTTTGGCCGAACCCTAGCAGAGGCCAAGAAGATGGCGAGGGACGCGATAGCCGGTTATATCGAAAGCCTGAAGAAGCACAAGGAGCCAATCCCTACCGACAACGAGACACTGGTTGCCTCCTTAGATCTCGAGTATGCCCAGACTTCCCGCCGTTAGGCCGCGCGAAATCGTCAAGTTTTTGGAACAAAACGGTTTCATCCTTGACCACTCGTCGGGAAGCCACTTCATTTTTTATCATCCTCTTTCCAGGCGGCGCGCTGTGGTGCCGCGGCACAATCGCGACATACCGAAAGGAACGCTTCTTTCCCTCTTGCGGGAAGCTGGATTTACGCGCGACGAATTAATTGGTTTTATGGAGGGGAAGTAGTCCGGTCTTTCGGAAGTGTTCGATGTAAAGGCGCATGGCCTTGAGGATGCTTTTCTTGGCGGGACGATGGTGCTGGAGAAGCGGGCGAGCGGCTGGATCGTCGTACACGAGCATGTCTCGGCGCCGCTGGGCGGGGCAGTGAGGATTCTGTTGCGCTACAAAGCTGCGGTTAATTCCTCAACGGTGATTCCGACATCGCGCAGGATCCGGCGAAGGGTGCCGAATGCAACTTCCGAATGAAGGGGAACGGTGACGGGCAGGCGTTGGGGATCGGCGGGGTGACGAAGACGGACGTGACTCCCTTTCTGGCGAACGGCTACATACCCAAATTTTCCGAGAGCGCGAATCAGTTCCTCCCCCGAAACGACCGGCAGCTTCGGACTCATCGGGTGACAACGACGCTTCCGATCAGCACATTGTTGGGATCAGGGATTTCTTCGCCACGACTTTCCATGTCTTCGAGGCAAAGCTCGATGGCTTCGCGGATATTCGCGAGGGCTTCGGACACGGTCTTGCCCTGCGAATAGCAGCCGGGAATGGAGGGACAGACCACGACGTAACCGCCGTAGTCCTCATCAGGCTCGAGGAAGACTTTGAAATCGCGTGTAGTCATTAGCTTCATCGTAGCGGAGCACTGGACTGTATGCAAGCAGGATAGATGTTCAAGAAGCTCGGCCGTCAGCGCAGGCACTTCGCTCCGGTCAGTGGAGGCGATAGTGGCCGGGGGGAGGAAATCGAGGAGGCGGATTAAAGCATCACAATTCGAAGACGCGGAAAGGCGGCGCGATAAAGGCGGTCGTCGAGAGTGAGGAGACGGTAGCCGCGCTGAAGAGCATGGGCACCGATCAGGAAGTCCGCAAGGATGCGGCGAGGACCAGAGTTGAACGATTTTCGCCTGCGAGCCGCATAAGATTGGAAGGCTCGCCCGGCGGTTCGCCAAATGCTTTCGTTGAGGTCCCAGTCCACGGAGATCCCCGTCTGCGTGCAGAATGAATCAAGAAAGGCTTCATTGCGGGAGGGCGAGGCAAGGAGCTCCGCGAATACGGGAGCGGCGATCACGAGACGTCCCCGGCTCAAAGCGGCGTCCAGAGCGGATCGCGCCAGTGTATTCAAGGTATCGTCCTCGTTCCAGAGCCCGACCAGCACGTTGGTGTCGACAGCGGTGGTCATGGTTCGCGCAGATCACGAAGCCATCGAATGACGGCCTTTCTACCACGAGGGATCCCCGGAGTTCCGATGCCGCGAAACTCGAAGAGCAGGTTGTCACCCGGGCGAAGGCCGAGGGCGCGGCGAATTTCGTGCGGGACGGTGATTTGACCTTTGCTGGTGATGCGGGCTTGTTTGCGCACGGCAACCTCCTCGCTCCTTACCTTATCACAGAGCTCCTTACCATTTCAAAGGGCAGATGGCGGAACGCGCGAACGAGTAACCGGCTGATTGAGGAAGGATAAGGCTGGGTTGAGCCGTCAGCAGTGGCGCTCAGCGCAAGCGATAGTGGCCGGGGGCGAGGAAATCGAGGAGGCGGAGGTCGCGGAGGATTTGGAGTTGCTGGCGGATTTTGTCACGGACGTGGCGATTTTTGGGATGAAGTTTTGCCAGCGCGTCGGCGTGGGCGTATACGTCGGCGAGAGTAAATTCAGTCTTGCCTAACGATTGCACCACTTGAAGGACATCGAGGGTCCAGCCGCGTTTTTCAACCTGCAACTTTTCGAGAGGACGCAGACGCCGGTAGGCGCGGCGCACTTCCTTAGCGGATTGTGCCTTCCCATCGTCAATCATGCGAATACGGGCATAGGGTGGGATTCTGTCCAAGAGAATGTTGCAGCCAACCCAACCGGCGCGGCGCGCAGTCGGGGCCAGAGGCGAGCGTTTCTCGAGAGTTGACAACGTGAAAGCGAAATGGGGGACAAGAAGAACCGTCCGGACGGTCCACAAGTCGAGGTCGTAGTGCAAGACGAAGAGATTTGGAGTCCTGTCTTCGAGGATGGCGCGCTTCATTTCGGAGTAGGCGGCGTCCACGATTCTGCTGCCTAGCGGCTTTGACTGGCTCTTCAGTTGAAACGGAGAGTCGCATGAGGGGCAGACATAGTCGATGGCGGCTGTGCCTTGCGGGGATGGCCGCAGATGCGGCGAGTCGCAGGCAGGGCAGAAGAAATTCGTTGCGCCCCAAGATTCGGTTCCGACGCGAGCGCGCTGGGAGGCGCTTTTGTAGCGTTCGAGGCCCTCGGAAGGCAAGCGCAATTGCACGCCTGCATTAGATCATTTTCCTTGGGCGAGATAAATCTCAGTTTCGGTTTTGATGACGAAGAGGATTTCGGTGGCCGCCTGGGGACTGGTGCGGAAATTCCGCCAGGCTTCTTCCAGGGTTTTTGCTTCGACTGAATAGATCACTTCCCGTTGATTCGCTCCTACGAAATAGAACTTCCGCTCCTGTTGAACGAGATGCGCCAATTGTGAATTCTTTCTCGCGCGATTCTCGCGCTCGAATGATCGATCCACAGGATCGGAAAAGAGATCAAGGGAAAAGTGGATGCAGGAGACAGAAAACTCGACCTGTACCAATTCGGAACAGATGCGGCGGAGCGAGAGTGTGAGGAAATCGAGGGAGAGTTCACAGCCAAAGGCGTGGCGGCGAAGACGGAAGGCGGTAAGGAGCGTCGTTCCGCTGCCGAGGAAAGGGTCGAGGACGAGGTCGCCGGGATTGGAGGAGGCGAGGAGGATGCGTTCGAGCAAAGCGACGGGCTTCTGCGTGGGATGCTTGCCGAAGCGCTTCTCCCAAGGCTCGGGCGGAGGAATGGTCCAGACGGACTTCATCTGCTTGCCACCGGCGAGGGCTTTCATTTCTTTATAGTGAAAGGTGTGGCGGCTTTTCTGGTTCTTGGCGGCCCAGATGAGGGTTTCGGTGGCGTGGGTGAAATAGCGGCAGGAAAGATTGGGCGGCGGGTTGGGCTTGACCCAGGAAATGTCGTTGAGGAGCTTCATGCCGAGCTGCTGCATGGCGAAGCCGACGGAATGGATGACGTGGGCGGTGCCGCTGACCCACAGCGAGCCGTTGGGCTTGAGTACGCGCTGGCAGGCGGCGAGCCAGGCGCGGTTGAATTCGTGATTGGCATCGGGGCCGCGCGAGCGGTCCCAGGAGCCTTTGTTGACGCTGACCATGCGTCCGGCATGGCAGGTGATGCCGCCGTTGGAAAGGAAATAGGGCGGGTCGGCGAAGATGAGGTCCACGCAGGATTCGGGAATGGCGGCGAGGATTTCGAGGCAGTCGCCCTGGAAGATTTTGATGTGATGTTTGGAGTCGTCGAAGACGGGAGCAGGAAGTGGGTTGGAGACAAGCTTGGACATGATAAGTTAATCGATCGGGATCGTTGATCAGAAGGGTAAGAGAGTCAAGATCGGGGAAGGAAGGCGGGGAAGCTCAACACAGAGGGCACCCCGACAGAGTCGGGGCAGGCGCCGGACGCAGAGAAGAAGCGGAGGGATTCTGCCGACGTTCGGTAGTCGACGAGCGAAACGGGTTTACCTCGACGACGGGAAAGCGGCGTCGAGCCGCCGCACTCCAAAAAAGGCTATTGGTTGGCGGCGGAGGCGGCGGCGAGGCGCTGCTGCAGGGTCTCGCGCAACTGGCGGGCCTGCGCGGCTGCGGGGCCCTCGGGATCGAGCGTGAGATAGGAGTTGAGGTCGTTCAGCAGAGCCGGAGCGTCGTTGGTGCGGATATGGATGTTGGCCAGGAGCAGGTGGACGGCGGCGAAATCGCGCTTGAGCGAGAGAACTTTCCTGGCTGACGCTTCCGCTTCCTTGAAGCGGTGCAAGCCGTAGAGCGCCTGTCCGAGCAGGAAATGGCCCACATAGGAGGCGGGCTTGAGTTCGACGCCGTGACGCGCCGCTTGTTCGGCGTCGCCAAATTTCTGTTCCTCGCCGAGAAGCTCGCTGAGGGCAAAGTCAGCGTCGGCGAAATTTTCGCTGCTCAACTCGACGGCGGCGCGCACGGCCTTTTCGGTTTCCTGGGGCTTTCCGAGGCTGTTATAGGCGAACCCCATTTGCAGGTAGGCTTCGTAGTAGGAGGGAAACGCCGCGATGGCGCGCTGAAAATGCGGCAGGCTTCCCGCAGGGTCATGCTTCTCGCGGCGCTGCACTCCCTTCAGAAATTCGTTGCGGGCTTTCTCGGGAATGCTGAGTTCCCGAACGGAAACGGTGTCGCCGACTTGACCGGAAGGCGGCGCGCCGGTTTTTTTGAGCGACAGCATGATTCCCGGTTCGATGCCGGAGACTCGAACGGTTTCCTGGACCAGTTCGTAGCCCGGTTCGTTCACGCTCAGGATATAAGTGCCCTGGCGCAGTCCGTTGAATTGAAATTCTCCGTCGGCATCGCTCTGGGCCGTGGACGCCATGCCGCCGCCAATGGGCGCCAGCGTTACTCCGACGCGTTGCGCGGGAGAGTTGCTCGAGGAGAAAACTATCCGGCCGGAGACGGAGCCGCGCCCGGCGCGGTCAAACCCCTGCGATTGAGCGCCGACAACGGACGGGAAAACGAGGACTGCTGCGAGAAGCCATCCAACCGAGGGCCGCGGGTTCATGATGTTGCTCCCTGCGCCGCAAAGACGCTTGCTGAACTTGCACTAATGGTGCGCGCAGCAGCCTGTTGAAAAGCGCGGATTTCATTCTTTGTGTAAGTTTATTCAACTGGCAGAAGGGACAGGCGGGAAAACTGTCCTTTGGGTCAGGGGGATTTCGCGCAGTGAAAATTTTTGCCGCGAGGCCGCGCCCGGTGCCCAAGAGCGAACGCGAGGCGGCGTTACAGGTTGCCAGCGCGCTCGATGCGGCGGGAGAATAAAGCCAGCCGATTGTAGAGAGAGTTGCAGCCGGGAAAATGCGAGGCCCGGAAACTTTGTTGCTGACCGGCGGAGAAATCGGGATGCATTGCAGCGCGCACGAAGAGCCGGCGGAGCGCGCGCGATGAGCGCAGCGTCCGGCGAGAAGAAGCGGCGTTACCCGCGGATCGCACTGCCCAAGGGAATGTGGGTGGCCTGGCACGACGGAGGCAAGCGCTGGGCGTCGCGCGTGCAAACTTTGGGAATGGGAGGACTGTTCATCAATATTCCGGACCCGCCGGCGGTGGGCACGGTGGTCAAGCTGCTGTTCGAAGTGCCCTCCGGAGAGGTGCGGGCGCAAGCCATTGTGCGCAACGTCAAGCCGGGCCAAGGAATGGGCGTGGAGTTCAGACAAATGGCCATGGAAGACCGCGCGCGGCTGCAACAGTTGCTGAAGCGGCTGATCACTTAAGGCGCTGCGGGAGATGCGGAACGGCTCCGTCGGCGCTTAATCCCAAGATGCGGGTCAACCACCTTCCTACGATTTTCCTACAACGCAGAGCTGCTCCGGGCGCCGTGCTATGATCAGACGCAGGGCGAGCGAACCTCCGATGCCAACCGAATTGCTGGGAAAACCCGCGAAAGAGTTGCGCGCGTTTTGCGCGGGGCTGGGCGAACCGGCCTATCGCGGAGCCCAGATTTATCACGCGCTGTATGCGGAGCGGCGATTCTCGTTTTCGGCGATGAGCAATTTGCCTGCGGCACTGCGCGCGCGGCTGGCCCACGAGGCGCAGATTACACTGCCGCGAGTGGCGCGGCGATTCGAGTCGTCCGACGGCTCGGTGAGGTACCTGCTGGAGCTTGGCGGGGAAACGAAAGCGGCGTCGGTGGAGGCCGTATTCATGCCGTCGGAAAACCGCCAGACGATTTGCATTTCCACGCAGGCGGGTTGCGCCGTGGACTGCCACTTCTGTTTGACGGCGCAGCTCGGGCTAATCCGCAATTTGACCGCAGGAGAGATCCTCGCGCAGGCGCTGCTGCCTCTCGAGGAGCAAAAAGAATTCCTGAAGCCGCAAACGAATGTTGTGCTGATGGGACAGGGCGAGCCGCTGCTGAACTACGACGCGGTGATGGCGGCGGTGCGCATCCTGCTGGACCCGGGAGGCGCCGGGCTTTCGCCGAAGCACGTGACGCTTTCGACGAGCGGGATTGTGCCGGGAATCGAGCGGCTGGCGCGGGAAAAAATCCGGCCGAAGCTGGCCATTTCACTGAATGCTTCGACCGATGAGCAGCGCGACGCCTTGATGCCCATCAACCGGAAATACCCGCTGGCAGTCCTGCTGGAAGCGTGCGCGCGGTATCCGCTGCGGCCGTGGGAACGGCTGACGTTTGAATACGTGCTGCTCGGCGGCGTGAATGATTTTGCGGAGGACGCGCGGCGCGTGGTAAAGCTCGTGGCAAACTTGCGGGCCAAGGTGAACCTGATTCCGTGGAATCCCGGCGAGCTTCCCTACCGCCCTCCCGACCGGGAACGGGTGGAAGAGTTCCGGCGCATTCTGACGGAAAAGGGAGTGCCGGCGTTTGTGCGTTATTCGCGCGGGCAAGACATCATGGCGGCGTGCGGGCAACTGGCGCTGCTGGAGAGCAACCCTGGCGCATCTCTTACACAGATTTCCGCCTCGTAGCGTCTATGATTCTTCCCGGCGAAGTCCGATGACGGCCATCAAACGGCCGCTGATTTTTCCTTCACGGCGAAAACTGAAGAGCAGGTCGGTGCGGCAGGAAGTGCAGAGGCCGCTGGAAAAAATGTTTTGCGGAAGAACACCCGCTTTCAGCAATTGCCAGCGGTTGGCGGCGCGCAGATCGAGATGGACGCGCGGCAGGGGCGGCTGGTGGCCCGGCGGCATCCGGTTGAGCCACTGCAGCGGGTTGGGAGAATCGCCGCCGATGAGCCGGTCAAACGGGCCTTCGAACCAATCGCGCGCGGCTGCGAATTGTGCGGCGAAGGCTTGCGCTACCTCGGGGCCGACTTCATAACAGCAGCCGCCGATGGCCGGCCCCGTGGCCGCAACAATGTCTTTGGGGCGAGTTCCGAGGACCATTTGCATCCGGCCAATCGTTTTCAGGACGATGCGCTGGAGCGTGCCGCGCCACCCGGCGTGGACGGCGGCGACTACGCGGCGTTTGGCATCGGCAAGGAGAATCGGAACGCAGTCGGCGGTCTGCACGGCGAGGAGGAGTCCGGGAGCGCTGGTGATCGAAGCGTCGCCGCGCGGCGGCTCCTGCGGCGGACGGTCGAGGACATAGATGACGTCAGAGTGGAATTGCCGGAGCGGAGCGAGCTGCAAATTCTCCGCGCCGAGCGCGGAAAGAAGCGCGCGGCGATTCGCGAGAACCGTTTCGCGTTTGTCCCAGCCGGTAAAACCGAGATTCAGCGTCTTCTTCCCCGCCAGAGTGCTTGACCCGCCCATGCGCGTGCTGAAACCATGGGTCAGCCACGGGATATTCGCGAGAGCCGGGGCCTGAAGGATTTCGAGCTCTCCGGAATGAACAGATTTCCAAGCTGCGCCGGAATGGCCGGGCGCCGAGCGGCCCGAGGGGCGAGTTCGGCGCTTACGGGCGGTTGCACTCGTGGTGTTCACGACTAGAACAGTATAATCGGGATTGCCGGAATTCCGCCGGGCGCAGAAGAGCAAAGCCGCGCTTTGAAACGTATTCGATACGCATGAGGAAACCTTGATCGTCGGCATGGGAATGGACATCGCGGAAGTGGAGCGCGTTCGGGCGGCGATCGAACGGCACGGGGAGAGTTTTCTGCGGCGCGTGTTTACGGCGAACGAAATCGCCTACTGCGAGAAGCACAGGAACAAATTCGAGCGTTACGCCGGGCGGTTTGCCGCGAAGGAAGCGGCCATGAAGGCCCTCGGGACGGGCTGGCGGGGCGGCGTGCGCTGGCAAGATATTGAAATCATGCGGGAGGATTCCGGAAAACCTACGCTCGAGTTGCGCGGCGCGGCGGGGGAAATTGCGAAACGATTGGGCGTCAAGCAAATCTCGATGACGATTACACACACGACGAAAGAAGCCCTGGCACAAGTTATCTTCGAAAGTTGAACCAGCCTACTTGACGACCAGGAAGGGGCCAAGAGCCAGGGCGTCAATCCCGGAACAATAACAGCTGCGGATCGCTTCGCGCGGGTCGGAAACAAGCGGCTCGCCGAAGAGGTTGAACGAGGTGTTGACCAGCAGCGGCGCGGGGGCCTGTTCACCGAACTTGTGGAGCAGCCGCCAGAAACGAGGGTTCGATTCTCTTTCGACGGTGTGGACGCGCACCTGGCGCTCCTGAAATGCAAACCGGGCCAGCGCGGGCACATCTTTTTTCAAAGTGCCGAGCGAAGCCATGAAGCGGCAGTTGGGAGTGCAGTCGAAAAGCTCGGCAGCCGATTCGGAAGGAACCGAGAGGGCGAAGGGATGAAAGTCCTCGCGATGCTTGATGTATTGATTCACATTTTCGACGATGTATTCCGAGAAAGGGGAAGCCAAAATGCTGCGATTACCAAGGGCGCGGTGGCCAAATTCGGTGCGGCCCTGGCACCAAGCCACAATGCGGTCGCGGTGGAGCAACTGGGCGGTCTCGGCGAATAGTTGCTCTTCGCCGGACACGTATTTGTAAATGATTTTGCAATTGTCGAGAACCGGCTTGATCTGGGCGGAGGTGAATTCCGGGCCGAGGAAGAGATGCGACAGCGGCTTCCGGCCGGCGGAGCCGGTCAGGTGTTTGCGGCCGAGGAACGCCGCGCCGAGGCACGTGCCGGCGTTGCCGGAGACCGGTTGGACGAACACCCCACGGAAGCCGCTCCGCGTTTCGAGGGCGCGAACGAGGAGGACGTTAAGAAACACACCTCCAGCGAGGCAGAGCGATTCCGCGCCGGTCTGTTTGCGATAGTGCTCGACGATTTCGAGGACATTCTCTTCGAGAACCGCTTGCGCGCTTCGAGCGATGGCGGCGCGGAGGGCCGGGGCGGAGGGCGAAACGCCGGGCTTGAGACCAAGCTCCCGATAGATTCTGGACGAAAACGTTCCGCGGTGGTCCGCGCTGCGCGCGAGATACTGGCGATCCAAAACGGGGAGTCCGCGGGAATCCCGAGAAAATAATTTCCGGAATGCGGGCACGTAGTCCGGGGGGCCATCCTTGCTGAGCCACTGCACCTTGTGCTCATCGCGATGCGGGCGCAGACCGAGGAGTTCGGTGACGCGCGAGTAGAACCATCCGAGCGAATTCGAGAACTTGAGGCGCGTGAGCGGACGAAGATTCTCGCCCTCGCCCAGCGCGATCAGCCCGGAGCCTGCGTCTCCGCCTTCGTCCAGCGTCAGGACCAAAGAACGATCGAACTCGGAGGCGTAGAAGGAACTGGCGGCGTGGCACAGGTGATGATCGAAGTAGCGAGACTTCCGGGGCTTGAGGAGTTGCGCAAGTTCCCGCCCCATATCCATCCGGGGATTGGCCAGAGCGACAAAAGAGACATCGGTGGCTTGCGCGCCAGCGAGTTCGAGGCAGCGGGCGATGGCGTTGCGCGGAATGGCGTCTGCGCCCGGCGAACGGCTGAGCTTGTTTTCTTCGATGGCGGCGAGGAGCGAAGAGTCATCGAACAAGGCAGCAGCGGAGTCGCGCCCGAGGCTTCCGATGCCGAGGATCAGCATGGTCTCATGGCTCTCCGACACACCGCGCCACGGCAGAGTCGGCAGCAGGGACGATTTGTCCGCCAAGATAAGGGCCGGCGGAGCGACCGGTAAGAACGTCCAACATTTGATTGGCGGGCCACAGTCCCGACACGCGGACACGCAAATAATTGCCGGAGATCGCGGGGGTCCAATCGGCCGACGTTCCTCCGTCTGCGTGGCGGAGAGTCAGCACGCGCATGCGGCGACCGGCTTGCGAGGCGCGAAAGGCGGCGCTTCTTGCTTCGCCGAGGGCGCGCAGTTCGCGGGCGCGCCGCCTGATGACGGCGGAGGGGACTTCTTCGGTGAGCTGCGCGGCCTCAGTGCCAGGACGCTTGGAAAACGAAAAGACGTGAAGGTAGGTGACCGGCGACTGTTCGATGAAAGAGAGCGTGGCGCGGTGGTCGGCTTCGGTTTCACCGGGGAAGCCGGCGATGATATCGGCGCCAATGGCGGCGTGGGGGAGGCGCTCGCGAATCAGTTCGACGCGCGCGGCGTAGTGTTCGGCGCGGTACCAGCGGTGCATCGCCGCCAGGATGCGGTCCGAACCGGACTGGAGAGGAATGTGGAAGTGGTGCGCGATGCGATCGGTGGCGGCAAATAACTCGACCAGGTCGCGCGTAACGTCCATCGGTTCGATCGAGCTGACGCGCAAGCGCAGGAGAGGAGTTTCATCGAGGATGCGGCGGAGGAGATCCCCGAATTCGACGCGGGGACTGAGATCGAGGCCATAGCTGCCCAGATTGATGCCACTGAGAACGATTTCGTTGACTCCCGAGGCGCAGAGGCGATTGATTTGACGAAGAACAGCCTCCGGCGGAAGGCTGCGGCTGCGTCCGCGCACAAAAGGTATGACGCAATAGGCGCAGCGATGATTGCAGCCATCCTGAATTTTCAGGATGGGACGCGTGTGGCCGTCTTCATCGCCAAGCACTGGCGCGCCGGAAAGATTTGAGAGCGCGCTTTGCTCGAAGATGTTTCCGGTAAGAATCTTTGTCGGGCCGTGAGCCAGGGAGAGAGGTTCACCGTCAAGGCGCGCCACAGGAAAGAAAGCGGACGCCGGCGAAGAGGCGGCCAGCGATGGAACCGCCTCGGAACTCAGGAGGCGGGGAATTTCGGTCTGGTGGGAATTGCCCACGACCCAGGAAACTCCATCGAGCGATGCCACTTCTTCGGGAGCGCGCTGCGCGTAACACCCCGTGACGGCGATGCGCGCATGAGGATTCTCGCGGTGCAGCAGGCGAATTGCCTGGCGCGCCTGCTGATCGGCGGACGAGGTGACCGTGCAGGTGCTGACCACGATGACGCTGGCGTCGCGCGGGCTGGCCGAGGGCAAGTAACCGGAATCGAGGAGTTGGCGCTCGATTGCGGCAGCGTCGGCCTGGGTGGCGCGGCAGCCGAAATGTTCGATATGAAAGGTAGGCATGGGTGACGAGCGAAGCCTTAGGATAATCGGTCGGCCGGAAAAGGCAAAGCGGAGGTTGAGGAGGGAGATGACGTAGAGGAGGGACATGATTTAGAGGAGACAGATGACCCTCTCGCGGCCCCGGCGCGGGCCCCCCTCCCCCCTATGTTTTTTGTAAGAGTGTGAAAACAGGGGACTTTAAGTCCTTTGTTTTTGCAAGAGTGTGATTCTAAATGGTTTGCAGACGCATTTTTTGATAAGAGTGTGAAACTAAAGAGGTTATGCGTCATTGCGCTGCAGTTTGTCATTTTCCGACTCCTTGGGGCCTTTGCAAAAACCGTTCGGGACGAGCAAATCTCGAATCTTGGATCAACTGTTAGAGGTCAACCCTGAGGCATATCGAGGCGGCACGTTTGGCAGGACCAATCCAACTAGCAAACGCCTGGCGATTGCAACACAAGTACGTATAGCGCAAGTGACTACCGCTTGTCAAGGACTGATTTGGGCCGAAATTTGGACGGATTTGAAGAGGAAGTGAAGCTACCTAAGCGGCGCCTGAGAACTTCCTTCTTCCACTGGTGACCACCGCACAGGGTTTGATAGCCCGAAGGCCATCCTTGCCTCTTCAATCGTGCATACAAGGTCTTTCCCATAAGGCCCGTTTCGCGGCGGTGCATCGCTCCGTTGTCGTTTACGTGGTCGAGCGTCAGCATGTCGGGATCGGACACAACGCAGCCGGGCCAGCAACAAACAGGCTTTCCACCCTTGCCGTATCGGGAGAGAACCTCGAGTTTGATGGCCTTTATGGTCTCGCTACGCTGTTTTCTGTGCGTGGCACAACGGGCCTTGCCCGGGTCCGCCGGATTGTCGCAGCGCTCGCAAAGGCCACTTTCCCTGCGCTCGTCGCGTCGCCTCTTCAAAGCCTCGGCTGTTTGTTTGGAGTGCCTCGCGCAGCGCGACTTGCCCGGCTCCGTCAGTTCGCCACAGTCATGGCAGAAGCCAGCCATCCTCCGCGCAGTGCGCCACCTTTTCTTGGCAGTAGCGCGCTGTGGCCTCTCAGTGTCCATACGTCTTCATTGTAACGGAAGAGCGATGTTAGGATCGCACACGTTTCGATACCAGGCAGTGTCAAGGAAATTCGCACTAGAAAGCGATCCGACTAAAACGCCCGGCAGGTGGGCCATCCTTTCGTGAAATTGCGAAAGGGTGGGTCCGTTGTCTCACGGCGGAGAACTTCGTGTGCGCTCTAAATCGAGCGGACTTGAAACTGGTAGGGGTGGTGGGGGTCGGACTAAAAGCGACGCTGAAAACGCGTAAGTTATTGATTCTATTAAACGAGAAAAACGCCAAAAACACCGGATTCGCCCAAGTGAGGTACACGGCGGGTACACGGAACTGCTTCGCTCATAGGCAATGGACAAAGCGAACGTGCCTCAGCAATGATAAAACCAAAAGTTTGTGTCCCGTCGTGGAGGGAATCGTGCTCACGCCGTTGGCAAGGGTGATTCAGCTTGAGGAGGCCGTGAGCGCAAGATAATGTGCGTAGCTGGCTTGTTTGCCAGCTCTAAGTATTTCTTATGCCGCAGGGACCCACGCAAGTGATAACTCCATCTCTGTTCCCACTGGCGGTCGGTTGCTGGACTGAAGCCTTGATGGCAGACCGGGCACGGGCCTCTTGGTTTTGCGTCAATGGAATGTCGGTGCATAGCACCCTTCTGCTGTCCGATTTCTAATCAAGGAGCGCGGCTTTAGCCGCTTCTACGGCTGGCTCGCAACAAGCGTGAATCTGATACTCCAACTGGTTGCCGGTCTTATTGATGAATTCTGCTCTGGCATTTTCTCCGTGAGTCGGGCAGCGAACGCCAGCCACCTTTCGCTGAATGCATTCTTGCGCTGCCTTAAAGGTCGCTTCCGTTAGATTCCTCTTGAATTCTTCTTCGTTGAAATCCACTTTCAAAGAGATCATTTAAACTCTCCTTCCGTCTCCGATGAGAATTGGTTTTGTTACCCCTTGAAGTTATTTCGGGGCGTGTTGTCTGCCGTAGCTTTCGGCTTGACGTATAAAGCCGTTCGCGCCGAACAGCTCTTCATTCAGGCGCGCTCTCGTTAGGGGGGTGCCTCGGTATTTTGCAACATCTTGATAGACCTTTTCGACGTGCGAGACAACAGTCCTATACTGGGAATTGATTCGCTCAAAGTGCTTCGCCGTTATCTTTTTAGCCCTTTTTATAGATTCGAAGCGATCCATGAAATGCAGCAGGTCCAGCCCAGCGATTCGTTCGAGTTTTGAAACTTGAATTTGGAGTTCGCGGACATTTTGGTTTTGGACAGGAAGAAACTGCGCCCACACTTTGAAGAAAATCATCCGATACGGCAACTCCCATCGCTGACTGTGGACCATAATTCCCTCCTTTCATCAAGTGTACCATGTTTCGCATTTCATTCGCCAATGCCTTTTGCAAGGTGTAGGCGGTTCTCCGGCTGCTTAGTCCACCGTCTCAGACGCGCTGCGAATCCAATAATCGTTGCTCACGGCTTTTTCTACATGAACTTGCGTCGCTTGAATGCCGCTACATCCTTGGCATCAAGCCCAAACGATTCGCCGTTCTTCCGTTTCGTCTCAAATCGCTTGTGCCAATAGGCTTCAATGCCCACGGGGTCGTCCGTGCGGATCGTATGAACTGTGGCGGCCTTTTCGGGCAGTTGAATGCCT
>WNGG01008406.1_pt1 | contig 16214 bp, 16 predicted proteins | sample 5400661 | NCBI WGS metagenome assembly WNGG01 (sample SAMN13153372, study PRJNA577476) | soil metagenome | isolation source: 100 cm soil or saprolite under Garry oak tree replicate 1 | place: USA:California | collected 2016-06-15 | reverse complement strand
AGCCCGCTCGTCTGAACGTGACCGGAGCACCGGTCGTGGACTTCAACGAACCGATCGGAGTCGCGCTGTACGCCCTCTTCTCGAACCCGATCGTGTCCGGGCTCCTCTTGCTGCTCGGGGTGTACGCGATCATCTTCGGTCTGTCCGCACCCGGTCACGGTGCCGAGATCGCGGGGATGATCATGGTCCTCCTCGGCGTCCTCGGCCTGGGTCTTTCCGTGAACCTCGTGGGCATCGCGCTCCTCCTCCTCGGGATCGTCCTCCTGATTCTGGAGGTGAAGACCCATTCGTTCGCCGTGTTCGGTACCGCCGGGATTCTGAGCATCGCCCTCGGGACGATCTTCCTCGCGCCGGTCGGGCCCCCCAATTTCCTCATTTCGCGGGACGCGCAGCTCCTGATTTTGGCGGCGCTCCTGACGCCCTCGACCGCGTTCGGTGTCTTCATGATGTTCCTCGTCTACAAGGTCATCGAGGTGCGGCGCCGAAGGCCCGTGACGGGGCGGCTCATCGGGGAGGAGGCGGAGGCCGTCGACCCGATTCCGCCGGACGGGCGCGGGTACGTTCGGTTCCTCGGCGAAATGTGGCAGGCCACCGCCAAAGAGGCCGTCGAGAAGGGCGACCGCGTCGTCATCGCCGCCAAGGATGGCGTCGTCCTGACGGTCGAGAAGAAGGTGCCTCCGCCAGCGTCCCCAGGGCCCCCCGAAGGGGAGCCCGCAGGGTCCCCGCCACAAGCTACATAATCGCGCCGCCCGATGAGACCGCGTGGGTCTTTTCTACTTCGACGTCGAGGCCGAGGGCGAGGACCCTCAGCAGGATGGGCTCATCACGATCCAGTTCCAGGCCCTCGCGGAAGACCTGCGCCCCGTAGGGCCGTTCACGGTCCTGACGGAATGGGAATGGGGTGAGAAGGAGATGGTCCGGTCCTTCCTGTCGAGGGGCGTGTTCGACGAGACGTGGGATTTCGTGCCCGTGGGGAATCGCCTTCACTTCGACCTTACGTTTCTGATGGAACGGGCGCAGCGCCACCGTCTCCGGGAGTGGGGACTCGCGGACCTACGACGGTTCTGGTTCGCGAAACCCATGATCGACCTCGGGACCGTGTTCGTGCTCATGAACCGCGGGAAATTCGAGGGGTCTTCGATCTCGGCCTTCGCGGAAAAGCGGTCCAGCGCGGAGGTGCCCATGCTCCACCGCCAAGGAAAGCGCGAGGAGATCCTCGCCTACGTCGCCCAGGAGAAGGACGCGACCCTCGCGCTACTCAGCGAGCTGCGCTCGTTGCTGACCGCGTTCGGTGACCGGAAGCGCCGTCCGCCCTGAGGCCCGGAGTGTGGTCGTGTTCACCTCGAACGCGAGCCGTTATTAGGCGCGAGTTACCCTCCCCAATTCGAGATAATGGCAATCGCCTGGGAGGTCTGGCGGGCGGCGAGCGCCGGCGTCGCGCTTGCCCTCGTCGGAATTCTCCTGGTGCGGTACGTTTTCGAGGAGCATCTCCGCGCCAACATCCGCCGGGTGCTCGACTTGATCGCCGCGCCGCTCTTCGCGCTGTTCGTGTTATACCTCGCGTCGGACTTCCTGCGCCCCTTACCCTAGCCTTGGTCTCGGGAATCAACCTCCTCGAGCGCGTTGCGGTCGCTTGTCCCGCGGAGGAGGACAACGGACTCCACTCGCAAACGTAGAAGGTTTGCCGCGCGGCGGCATCGCCAGCCGGGGGTGATCCCGAAGCGGAACTTGACGGTTGGAAGGGCGCCGGACCAGTTGGGCTGTTGCCTTCCCTGGCAGAACCTCCTCCCCCCGGCGCCTCCACGGGAGGGGCGGGCGTGTCGCTTCTCCATCCCCTGCGGCCCACCCCTCCCGCCCCGCGATTCGTGCGCCAGGTAGTGAACACGAAGAAGCACATCTGAGCACAGCCTCGAAATAAGGTCGATTGTTCATGGGCGAACGGGGTCATCAGGGAAGGGGGTCGCGCATGATCGGTTTTGGTGAGAAGGCCGAAGCAGACGTCCCGCTGCCTCGGGAACTTGAAGCCCTCCTACAACGGCAGAGCCACCTCGTGCTCGTGAAGGGGGAGACCGGGACCGGTAAGACGACGGCGGCATTGGAGTTGACGGCCCGACTGCATGGGGCCGGGGACACGGTCCATATCTCGACGCGGTCCTACCCGGACAAGCTCGCGTTCCAGCATGCGTTGTTCTCGAGGCTGGCTGCCCGTCCGAACGTCCACTTCTTCAGCTCGCTCGAGTTCGATCCGAGCCAATTCGTGGTCGCGCACAACGTCGTCTCGGGGCTCCATCGGTTGCTCTCGAACATGGAACGGCCGCTCGTCATCCTGGACTCGTGGGAGGGAATCGCGGACTACGTCCCTCAGGAGGCGCGGATGAAGGTCGAACAGTCCTTGATGGCCGTGCTCGAGGACACCCAGGCACGGATGATCCTCGTCAGCGAACGTCCGGAGACGGACACCACGCTCGATCAGCTCGCGGACGCGATCATCGTCCTCCATCAGAAGCTCATCGAGGACCGACGGGTCCGGGAGATGGAGATCCGAAAGCTCCGTGGGATTCCGATCCGACAGGAACGGTACCTGTTCACGCTCGCGGGCGGACGGCTGCAATACCTCGAGCCGTTCCAATTCACGCTCCCGGAGCACACGTCGATGTTCCGTCCCCTCGAGAACACTCCGACGCACATGTCCACGGGAAGTCGGGACATCGATGCGCTCCTCGGCGGCGGGGTGCCCCGAGGGTCCACCGTGCTCCTGGAGATCCGGGGCGAAGTCCCCTTCGAAGGCCAGGTGTACGTACCCCTCACCGCCCTGCTGAACTTCCTTGCGACGAACAACGCGGTCATGGCCTTCCCGTACAGCGACTACGACCCGATGCGGGCCCGCCTGTTCGTGACGCAGTTCATGCCCGAGGACGTCTACAACACGAACATGCGGGTGTTCACCACGGACCGTGTCGAGGACCCCGTCGCGATCAAGTTCTCCCTGAACCCGACCGAGGACTTCGAGAAGTGGCTCGACACGTACAGCTCCTACAAGGCGCAGGGGAAGACGATCTGGATGTTGATGGCGCTCGACACGGTCGAGAACTTCTACGGGCAGGGCGTGATGAACTTCCTCGCAACCGTCGCGGGGCGCGCGGCCGTGAACAAGGACATCCAATCGATCGTCGCGCGACCTAACCTCGAGCTCACCCAAAAGGTCGCGAACATCTCCCAGATCCATCTCGTGCTCACGCAGCGGTGGGGCACGCTCATCCTGTACGGAGTGAAGCCGCGGACCGGGTTCTACGGCCTGCAATTCACGTTCGACCATGGCTACCCGGAGTTCGAGCTCATGCCGCTTGAGGACATCGCCCTGACGAATGGAAAGAAGCGGGAGGACCTGGTGGTTCCCACCGCGCGGCTCCGGGCCCAGCGGCACGGTGCCCGCGCGGACCTGTTCGAAGTGGTCATGAGGCACCTGCTCGAGGCGAAACAGGAGGCGGCGTGATGCAGCACAGCAAGGCGACGACCCGGGTGACAGTCGAGGAGGACATCCGCGTAGCCACCGGCGTCCCCGGGTTCGACGAAATGGTCGAGGGAGGTTTCCCCGCGGGCAGCCTCATCACCCTCGCCGGGAGGCCCGGGACGGGCAAGACGATCTTCGGCTCGCAATTCCTCTATTCCGGTGCAAGAGAACACAAAGAGCCTGGAATGTACGTGTCAATGCTAGAAGGCCGAAAGGCCTACCTCCGGAATATGCGTCGTCTCGGGCTCGACATCCCGCCCCTCGAGGACAAAGCGCTGTTCCACTTCCTTGAGATGCCCACCCTCGCCGCGGAAGGCATGCCCGCAATCTGGGAGGAGATTATTCGGAACATCGACAGGCACAGGATCGTACGGCTCGTGATCGACTCTTTTACCGCCATGACGCAGGCCTTCGACAGCCAAGGGGACCTTCGGATCTTCACGCACATGTTGCTCGGGAAAATCGTCGGGGGCGCGGGATGTACGACCCTGATGATCACGGAAACGCCCCATGCGGACGGATCGATGGGGCCCGGCGCGGGCATGCAGGAATTCATCGCCGACGGGGTCCTTCAGTTCTCCCTGGTACCCGTGACGGGCGACGCTCGGGCCCGGTATCTCGAGATCACGAAAATGCGCGGCACCGATCACCAGATGGGCCTCATCCCCGTCGAGATCGGGAACCGGGGCATATCCGTACGTTCTCCGAACATTCCTGGGCGATCGTGAATCCGTGCAGCCGGAAGGTGACTAAATCGTGCATCTCGCGGCGGGGTTGGGTGTCCGGGACGACGAAGCGTTCCAGGCGGCCTACTGGAAGGCGTTTGAGGAGTTCTTTGGGCCGAACAACGCGCCGGTGGTCAAGGCGATGATGCTCGCGAGGAATGCGAAGGCAGACACGGGAAAGGGCGAGATCGACCGGGTCTGCTTCGGGCTTCGGCAGACGATGTCATGGCTCGCGGAGGCGGTGGAGCGTCGGGCGCTCGCAAGCGTCGGTCTCGACGTTACGAAACCGTCCGCGTCGGCTTCGAAGGGGGCGAAGGGGCGGTCTCCTCGGGCACGTTCGGTTTCGTCAGCGAGAACCGCGCGATGACCTGATCGTCCGTTTTCTCCGTGCGGAGTTCCGCACCCTTGAGCAAACTCTCGAGGGCGGTTCGGAGGAGCGCTTCGTAATAGATCGACCAGCGGGGGCCACCGCCGTGCTTGAGTACGATCGTCCACTTGCCTTCCTTCGCTCGCTCCTCGTACTCGAACGCGCGCGCGTAGCGCGCGGTAAGGCGCGAGTACCCCATGACAATCGACTGGAGGCTGACCTCTCTGAACCAGAACGTGAGGAACTCCGGGAGAAGGTTCTTCCCGACCCACTGACCCACCTCGGCCGCCTCGGCGTCCGTGAGCGACTCCATCATCTTGATCAGGAGGGAACTCGGGAGCGACACCATCCCGAACTTGTCCGCGAACACGTCCCACTCGACGAGGCGGCGGATCGCCTTGTTGACGAGGAAGTTGACGCTGATCCCCTCCTGGTCCGCGAACTTTCGGAGGAAATCATCGACGTCCCTTTCGATTCGAATCGTTCGAGTAACGCTCGTGCTTGCGGGCAAGGTGGGGTCTCCGGATCCGTGACAACCGTTAGCCTGCGATGTCGCCCTACTTAATCCTTTTTTCGGGGATTCGAAGCCGGATGACGATTTGGTTCTCCAGTTTCTCGACGCGGACTTCGCGGTTGATTAGTTCCCGGAAAGCGGTGATTGTGGCCTCTTGGTAGAAGGTCGACCACTTGGGCCCCCCACCGTGCTTCAAGATGATCACGCGATAGTCGTCCTCGCCATGCTCCTCATATGCAAAGGCGCGCGCATATTTCGCGAACAATCTCGGGAAGCCCTCAAGCAGCGTCTCCGGGGTGACCTCCTTGAACCAGAAGGTGATGTATTCCTTCATCAGGTTCCGCCCAGCCCAGGTACCGAGGTCCCGCGCCTGATCCTCGGTGAGGTGGTCCATGAGCCGGAAGAGGATGACCCCGGGCATCGTCACGAACCCAAATTTCTCCCCGAACGCATCCCACTCCACGAACTTCCGGAGTGCGCGGTTCACGAGCGTGTTCACGCTCGTGTCGCTCTGCTCGGCGAGCTTCCGGAGTCGCTCATCCGCGTCCTTCTCGATGCGGACCGATCTGGTTACACTGCCCTTTGACGGCATTCGTGACGCTTCCCTGCGAGGGACCTCCCCACTATCCACTTTTGTGTTCTTAGATGTTCCTTTGTACGAGAGCTGGCACGCTCGCGCACAGGGGGGTACGCCTCCGGCGACACGAAGCGTACCGCTCTTCCGTATCGCGACGCTCGCGTGTCATCCAGACGAGGGTAAGGAGTGCGATCGCGGTGTCGGACGCGGTTCTCGAACCAAGTGGGGAGGACTCGGGGGAGGCGGGCACGGTTTCCGGGTCTCTGGCCCTCGACGTGCAAGACAGGAACCTTTCTATCACAGGGCTGGGAACGACGACGAACTGGGTCGGTGAATCGACCGGGACGACCGGAGGAACCGGGGGTCTCTCCTCTCCGGCGCCGGCGGAGTCATCGGCCACGCGGTCCCCTCCGCCGCGTCGCGCGAGAAGCGAAGTGGTCGTCCTCCTCCCAGCCCTGAATGAGGAGCAGTCCGTCGGTCGGGTGATCGATCGGATCCCCACGGAGCGGCTCCGATCGCTGGGTTACGACACCGCCGTGTGGGTCGTCGACGGCCAATCGGTGGACAAGACCATGGAGGTGGCGCGCGCGCGAGGGGCGTCGACTTTCGTTCAGACGGGGAACGGCAAGGGGAACGGGATGCGACAGGCCCTCAGCCATCTCCTTACCCGACCGCCCTCAGGGACCGCACCCGGTAGCCGCTTCTTCGTGATGCTCGACGCCGACGGGACCTACCCGGCGGAGGAGATCCCTCGATTCGTCGAGGCGCTGGAGTCCGGGGAAGACGTGGTGCTCGGTTCCCGTCTTCGCGGATCGATTCAAGCCGGCGCAATGACGCGCGTGAACTTCCTCGGGAACCGCATCTTGAGCGGGCTCGCGAGCTTCCTGTACCGGATCCCGGTCACGGACGTCTGCACGGGGATGTGGGGGTTCCGAGAGTACGCGTTCCGGGGCGCAGGCCTCGCTGCGAACGGGTTCGATTTCGAGGCGGACCTTTTCGCCTCCGCGTGCGAACGGGGCGTGCGCGTGACCGAGTTGCCGATCGCCTACGGCTGCCGAATGGACGAGCCGAAGCTCATTCCGCTCCGCACCGGGATCGTCATCGCATGGCGTCTCTTGATGCGGCGGCTGAATGGCTCTCCCACGGAATCCCTCCGAGGCCGCCGGGTCCCGACCGGGGGCTTGGAGGAGGCGGCGTGAGGGTGTGCATCCTCGCTCCTGAGTTCTCGCCCACCTGGGGAGGCATCGGAACGTACACGCACAACCTCGCCCGGGGGCTGGCGGACCGGGCAGACGTCCACGTCGTGACGACCAAGGAGGGGGCTCGGGCCGCGGCCGGGGACACGCCGGAAGGGGTCCAAGTCCACGCCTTCCCCGGGGATGGGGTCCATCACGGTTCGCTTGGGCTGTCGTTCCAGATGTCCGTCTTTCGACGCCTCCCGCGTCTCGCTCGGATACACGACTTCGACGTCATCCACGCGAATCACGCCTACATGTCCGACCTCCTCGTCCGCGCGCGCCGGCTCGAGGCGACCCCGGTCGTGACAGTCCACACGACCCTCGGAACGCAGATCGAGGGCACGCTTCGCGCCGACGAGAACGTGCAGTTACGAGGGCGAGAGAGGACGCTCGCCCGGTGGCGGCCGCTCGCGCAGGGGGTCGAGAGATTCTACCTGCGACGCACGCCCGCCTTGATTTTCGTATCGCGGTACGTCCGCGACCACGCGGCGTCCCACTATCGGTTGCAACCCCGGGCATCCACCGTGATCCCGAACGGGGTCGACACGGAACGCCTTGCCAACGGTGGCACGCCCCGCGAGGAGCCGGCGGGAGAGCCCGTCCTGCTGTTCGCGGGTCGGATGCTCGCGCTGAAGGGACTGGGGACGCTACTCCGCGCGCTCGCCCGCTTGGACTCGCGCGTCCATCTCATGCTCGCCGGTCCCGGCGACCCGGCGCCTTGGGTGGGCCTCGCGCAGCGACTCGGCCTAGACGGCGATCGATGCCGCTTCCTCGGACCCGTCCCGCACGCGGACATGCCCCACCTCTACCATCGTGCCGACGCCGTCGTCCTTCCCAGTTTCTCCGAGAGCTGTCCGATGGTGGCCCTCGAGGCGATGGCGAGCGGGGTGCCGCTGATCGCGGCGGGCGTCGGGGGGGTGGGGGAGATCGTGCAGGACGGGTCGACGGGCTGGTTGTTCCCGCCGGGCGACGTCGATGGCTTGGTCGACCGGATTCGCTCTGTCCTTGCGGACCCCGCGCGCGCGCGTCGGGTCTCGGGGCGCGCCCGTGCCTGGGTCGACGCGAACGCTTCCGTCGATCGAATGGCCGAGCGCACGTTCCGGTTCTACGAGACGGCCTGCGGAGGCGCGTCATGAAGGTCGCGCTCGTCAACCCGCCCCGATTCGACGGGTCGTCCGTCGTGCGCGAGGAGCGATGCGAGGTCGTCGAACGGTACTCCGTGCTCGAACCGTACAGCCTCCTCCAGCTCGGGGGCATGCTCCGGGAGGCCGGACACGACGTTCGTCTGCTCGACGGCAACGGGACGAACACCAGCATTGGAGGCGTCGAGGCATGGCTCGGACGCACAGATTACGACGCGCTGATATTCCGTTTCACTCCGACGACGTTCGAGCACGATATGACGGTGGCATCGGCCTCGAAGCGGATTCGACCGGACGCAACCACGGTCGGACTGTGCTGGACCCTGCGGACCGTGCCCGGGGAGGTCCTGCAAGAGGCCCCTGCCCTGGACGTCTACCTCCGTCACGAGTACGAGACCGTGGGGCCCGCCCTCGTCGATGCGTTGGACCGTGGGATGCCCTTGGACGGCATTCCTGGCCTCGCTTTCCGGTGCGACGGGCACGTCTCGGTCAACCGGGACGCCCCGCCGATCAAGGACTACGACGGGCTCCCGCTCCCCGCGTACGACCTGCTATCTTCCCTCGATCCGTATTTCATCTCCGCGCCGGCGTGCCGGCCCTTCACGATCATGTACGCGAGCAAGGGCTGTCCGTACGCCTGCTCCTTTTGCACGGTCGCTCGCACCGCGTGGCGGTTCCGGTCCGCAGAGAGCGTGCTCGAGGAGTTGCGGTTCCTCGTAGACCGCTTCGGGCTCCGCACGGTGTCCTTTTTCGACGAGACGTTCACGATGAACAAGCGTCGGGTCCGGGAGCTGTGCGACGGAATCCGGCGGGAGCGGCTCGATCTCCGATGGTACTGCAACACCCGCGTCCACCTCGTGGATCCAGACCTGTTGAAGACGATGCGCGCCGCCGGCTGCAGCGGGATCTCGTTCGGCGTCGAATCCGGGAATCAGCGGGTGTTGGACAGCGTCAGCAAACAGGCCACGGTGGAGCAGGCCGCACGGGCGATCCAATGGACCAAGGAGGCGGGGATCAAGACCTATTGCGCGTTCATCCTTGGTCTCCCCGGGGAGACATGGGACTCCGCGATGGACACGATTCGATTCGCGATGCAGACCCTCCCAAACGGCGCGCAGTTCAACGTCCTCGCCCCGTACCCGGGCACGGAGCTGTACGAGACCCTGCGGCGGGACGGACTCATCCCCGAGCTCGACTGGCGGCAGATGTATCAGGACAGCGCGATCGTCGGGACCCGTGGCCTTTCTCGGGAGGAACTGAACCGCCTGCGCAAGCTCGCGTATACGAAGCTGTACCTGAACCCGCGGTGGTGGCGCCAGAACGCACGGTTCGCGCTCGCGAGCCGTGACGACTTCGAGCTCGCCTCGCGATACGCACTCCGCGTCCTCCGGAACTATTTCGTGCACGGGATGAGGGGGACCCACTAGCCGATGGAGACCCTCCGGTTCCTGATGGTCACCACCTTCTACCCGCCATACCATCTCGGAGGGGACGCGGTCCACGTCCAGTACCTCGCGCAGGCCCTCGCGGCCCGGGGGCACGAGGTCCATGTCGAGTTCTCCCCTGCGGCGTACACGTTCAAGCGCGGACGATCGGATATCCCGATCCGGGAGAACGGGGACGGCGTACAGCTTCACGCGATCCCGGACCGCGGCTGGACACAGCCCGTCGCCGCGCATCTCCTGGGCCGCTCCGGGAGCGTGCGGCGATTCCACGCTCCGCTCGTCAAGGACCTCCGCGCGGACGTGATCCATTACCACAACGTCTCCCTCCTAGGGCTCGACGTCTTCGACGGTCGATTCGACGCCCGCACGCTGTACACCGCCCACGATTATTGGGTCCGGTGCCCCCGAAGCGACCTGTTCAAATACGGCCGATTTCCATGCGACGCCCCCACGTGCGTGCGCTGCGCCCTCGTGTCCGGGCGTCCCCCTCAGCTTTGGCGGTATGGGGGATGGCGTGGCCTCCAAGGAGTCGATTGCGCAATCGCCCCAAGCCAGTTCATGGCGCAGGCAATCCGCGGCGCGGTGGGTTGCCCGGTCGTGCACATCCCCAACTTCGCACCCGATTCGAATGGGTCGCACGTCCCGTCGGCCCCCGAGGACTATTTTCTATTTGTCGGCGTGTTGGAGAACCACAAGGGGATTTCCGAGCTTGTCGAGGCGTCCGCAAAGACGCAGTTCCCGCTCCGCGTCGTGGGACGCGGTTCTCTGCATCGCCGCCTGGAGGCGACCGCACGTGACCGGCCTCCGCGGATACGAATCGAAGGCTGGGTCTCGCCGGACCGTCTCCACGACCTGTACCGGCATGCGAAGGCGCTCGTGATTCCGTCCCTATGGCCTGAGAACGCGCCGCTCGCCGCGGTCGAGGCCCTCTCCTGCGGGACGCCGCTCCTGGTCTCCCGCCGCGGCGGACTCGAGGAGCTCCTCCACGACGGGGCCACGGGATTCTCCTTCGAACCCGAGCCGGACGGGATTGCGGAAGCGGTCAATCGCTTCGAACACGCAAGCGATTCCTCGGCCCTCCGGTTGGCAGCCCGGAGGGCCTACGAGCAGTACCACAACCCGGAAGCGTATCTCCGGCAGTACCTCGACGTCGCGCGGGGAACCATGACGGACCGAGCGCCGATCGGGGAGGATGTCCCTGCGGACGGGATGCTCAGCGAGGCGGTTCCGTGAACGTCGCCCTCGTGAATCCCATCTCTTCGACCCCCGCCTACAGCGCGCGCGACTTCATCGGCAGACCCAACCTTCCCTCCCTCACCGCGGATCCCCGCGCCCTCCTCGAGACGAACCACGTCGAGCTCGGTGCGGAGCTGTCGCGGCGGGGACACCAGGTGACGGTCCTCTTCGGCGACATGTACATGGACGGCCGCGAGCACACGCTCTCGGACCGACTCCGCGTGGCACCCGTGCCAACCCGGCTGCGGGTCCCCTTCCACCCGGGCCTCATGCCCGTGACGCCGGAGCTGCTCCGCCACCCCGCGCTCCGGGAGGCGGACGTCATCCATGTCTCGGAGTTCCACCAACCGTCCACGTTCTTCGCGGCCCTCGTCGCACGAGAGAGATCCGTGCCCCTCGTCGTGTGGCAGGAGACGTTCCGGCGGATGCGGTTCCCGGGTTCCCTGTACCAGCACGCGTTCGAGAGGGCGGCCGGTCCGTGCGTTCGCGCGACGGGGCGGCGGTTCGTTCCTCGGACGACCGGTGCCGCGCCCTTCCTCCGGCGACTCGGAGTCGATGGCGGTCAGATCACGGACTGGCGTATTCCCCCCGGACGAGCGGTGTCTCGGGACGGACGTTCGGTTGGGCGGACGATGCTCGAATCCTTATCCTGGTCGCTCGCCTCCATCGGTCGAAAGGCGTGGACTTCGCCTTGCGGATGTTGCGGTGGCTCCTCCGGCGCGAGCCCCGGGTGCGCCTCGCCATCCGTGGATCGGGCCCCGAACTGGGGCGCTTGCGGTCCCTTGCGACGGAGCTCGGCGTCAGCGAGTCGGTCCGATTCCTCGGGAGGGTCTCGCGAGATGACATGATCGACCTCTACAACGCCGCCGAGATCGTGCTGTGCACGAGCGTGAACGACTTGCTCCCGTTCACGCTGATCGAGGCGAGTGCGTGCGGGAGGCCCTGCGTCACGTCCGATGTCGGGGCGGTGCGCGACATCGTGGTCGATGGGATCACGGGGGACGTGGTCCGGGACCGCCGGGTCGAACCGTTCGGCGAGGCGGTCCTCTCGCTCCTCCGGGACGAGGAGCGCCGGGCCGCGTACGGCCGGGCCGCACGGGCCCGCGCGGAATCTTATTTCGCACTCCCGGTCGTCGCGAAGAGTCTTCTCGAGGTGTTCCGCGGTGTGGCGGGATAAGGTCCGATGGCGATTGCGGTCCTCCCGTCCGAGGCCGGAACCGGAGCGAGAGGAGCCATTTCCTGACTCCGCCGCGACGCCCGCCCGCCCTTCTTCTGCAAGAGCGGCGATCGTCCTCGCGTATGGCGTGACGGGGCTCGCGTTTGTCCTCGTGGCCGGGCTCACCACGAAAATCTACCAGATCCCGCTCCAAGCGCAACTCGGCCTCTTCCAGCTCTTGCCCGCGACGTATTGGATCGGCCTTTCCCTGATGGCGATCGCGGCAATTCTCGCCTACCGGAGCGCGTCCGACGTCCTCATCGCCGTGACTGGTGCGATGCTCCTCGCAACGTTGGCGGGGACGCCCAGCCTGTTCGAACCGACGCCGAGGTACTGGGACTCCTACATGCACTTCGCCCAGGCGCAACAGCTCACGTGGACCGGCCATCTGATGTCCGTGGACCCCACGGCCTATTCGACGAATTGGCCGGGCGCGTTCCTCACGATGTGGACACTCTCGAGCGTCGCGGCGCTGCCCGCGATGGATTTCCTCGGGTTCCTACCATTCTTGACCGGGGGGATTACGTTCCTGGCGATGTTCGAGCTCCTCCGGTCCGCGTTTCCGCCTGCGACCGCGCGGGCGGCCGCCGTCCCCACGGCCCTGTTCGCCGTGTGGGCCCAGTACCATGCCTCGCCCCAGGCGTTGGGCTTTGTCCTCGCACTCCTTGTCTTGGCGACCTTCCGTCGGAACGAAACGAGGTGGCGGATTGCCTCCGCCGGTCTGTTCGTCGGCCTCGTCGTTTCCCACCCCACCTCGGCCATCCTCATCCTCACGATTCTCGGCGTGTTCGCCCTCCTCTCGTTCATCCCGCGGTTGCGTGGTTCCACGCCCAAAGAGACGGCTCGCCGAGAGGCACGGTTCTCATTGCGAGTGGCGATCACGTTCGCGACCGTGTGGCTCGCCTGGCTCTTCTTCTTGGCGGCCGGATCCTCGGAAGCCGCCCGCATCGCAATCCTCGCGCGGATGGACGAGCTCCTCTCGGTACCAGAGCAGACCTTGAACCTGGTGACCGCCCGGACCGTCGAGAACCTCCTTCCTTGGGCCCCCCGGATTCGCACGGTGGGCCTCGGCCTCTTCGGGCTGTTCGGCCTGGTTTCCCTGCTCCTGCTGTTCCGCGATCGGAATTCGCGAGGTCGGTTCCGATTCGTCGTGAGTGCCCTCGTCGCCGCGGGACTCGTCGCCGCCGCGGACATCTTCGCGTTCGGCGGCCAGTTCTACGATAGATCGATGCTCATGATTGGCACCTTCCTCCCTGCCCTCTGCTTCGCGGGTCTCACCCGACTTCGAATCCCGAGGACCGCCAAGCGCGCGATCGTGGTCGCGTTGGTGACCGCCAGCGTCGCGACGGCCTCTACGGCATACTACCTGGAGGCGTTCAACCTCGTGCCGTCTGAATCGATCGCAGGAGCCAGCTTCCTGAACGGACTGCCTTCGATGTCCATCGTCATGGACGGGAAGTATCCCGACCCGGTGTGGCTCGACCCCGGCGCACGTCCGAACCTGATCCGCGTACCGTTCAGCGAGATTTGGCCGACCCCGATTCAGAACCTGACCGCGCGGCCGCTGTACGCGGTGTACGATCCCACCGCCGAACTCTGGTACCGCCAATGGTACGGTGTGGAGGTCTACCAACCCTATTCGGATGCACGTGCGAACTTCTCGCGGATCTACGACAACGGATGGTCCGAAGTTTACTGGGTCCCGGATTGAACGGAGGGAGAATGACGGCCTTGGCGGCGGAGCGAAACGCGGGGGAGGGCGATCCGCTTCGAATCCTCTTCATCCCGGAGGTGGAGATCGCGCCCACGTCCGAACGAACGCCGCTCCTCCTGCGGACCCTCCGGGCCCGCCACGATGTCGTCGGCCTGCGTCCGACCTGGGATCGGTTCATCTACGATCCGCGTCGGTCGAAGTGGCCCCGGTTCCTCCTGTACATCCTCGACAAGGCGGTGCTGGGCGTACGCGGGCTGGTCGCTGCCCGCCGCGCGCGAGCCCAGGTCGTGTTCTGCGAGACCGCCCACCACGCGGTCTCGGGTCTCGTCGCCGCCAGACTCGTGGGGGCGCGATGCGTGTGGGACAGCCACGGGAATGGCAAGACGTTTTACGAGAGCCTTGGCAAGAGTCGACTCGCCGTCCGGATGGTCACCGCCCTCGAGAGGTTCCTCGGGAGGCGCGTCGACGGACTGATCACGGTTTCCGCCGCCGACGCGGCCGCCTACGTCGACATGGGGCTCCCGCCCGCGAAGATTCACGTGATTCCCCTGTCCGTGAGCCTCTCCGAGATCGACGCGAGGGTCCGCGGTTCGGACGTCCCACCGAACGGTCCGGAATCACCGCCCGTGCTCCTGTTCTTTGGAAGCTTCAGCTACGAGCCGAACCGCGAGGCGCTGGACTTCGTGAACGATGTCTTGGCCCCGCGCCTGGAGCGCGACGGGGTCCGTTGCGAGATCCGGATTGCCGGCCGGGACATCCCCTCGATCCGATTCCATCCGTTCGTCCGATCGGTCGGGTTCGTCCCCGACATCTACGCCCAGATTCGGGCGGCGAGCCTCTGCATTGTCCCGGTGCGGAGAGGCGTCGGCGTGTTGACGAAGGTCCTCGACAGCATGGCGGTGGGGACGCCGCTCGTCCTCTCTCGATTCGCCGCGAGCGGGATTCCGGAGGTCCGACATGGCGTCCATGCCTACGTGGCGGCATCCGGTGAGGAGTTCATCCGTTTCGTGGAGGAGGCACTCGACAATCCGGGTGCGAGGTTGGCGATGTCGCGCGAGGCCCGGCGTCTCGTGGAACGACGATTCGACTGGGACGCCTACCTCGAGGCGCTCGAGGCGATTCTCGTACCCCGGCAAGGCCCGATGGGCGGGGAGGTCCATGCGGGTTGAGGTCATCACCCCCAGCGCGGATCCCGATCACGGGGGCTTCGGGGGGCGGGTGCACGCCCTCGTCTCGATGTTTGCCCAATTCGCGGAGGTGCGCGTCGTCCGGACGGATTGGTTCGCCGGTCCGGAAGTGCCCGGCGTCCAGTACATCGACTTCCCCGTGCACGACACGGCGCTCACCCGCCTTCGGCGCCTCCGTACCTATTATCGGACGGACTTCCCTCGACGGGTTCCGGGGGACGCTCCCGACCTCGTGGTCGTCGAGTCGCTCGACCGGCTGGGCCTCCGACCGCGGGGCGCACCGATCATCTTGGACGAACACAACGTGTACTGGAAACTCCTCGAGTACGAATTGGCGAGCACGCCGTTCTTTGGCGGCTGGATGGGTCGACGCGCGTTCCTGCGGCGTCGGCTCATCCCCCGGTTGATGGACCGGGCCAAGCGCTTCGAGCTCCAGGCGATCCGGCGTGCAGCGCGCACCCTCGCCACCTCCGAGGAGGATCGCCGCCTGATCCTGGCGGAGTGCCCGGAGGCGACTGAGAAGGTCGCGGTCCTTCCGAACTGCGTCGATGCGGCACGAGTCCAAGCGCTCCCGGATTCCCCCGAGTCGCGAACCGTCCTCTTCGTGGGCGACTTCGGCTACGGTCCGAATCGCGAAGCCGCGGCGTTCATCGGTCAGACTCTCGCACCGCACATTCCGGACGCGCGCTTCCGGCTCGTCGGGGCCAATCCTCCTGCGGAGGCCGTCGGACGAAACGTCGTCGCGACGGGACGAGTCCCCGACCTGTCCGAGGCCCTCAGGGAGGCAACCGTCTGCATCGCCCCGCTGTCGCATGGCAGCGGAACCCGGGTCAAGATCCTCACCTATTTGGCGGCGGGGAGGGCCGTCGTGGCGACGTCGAAGGCGTGCGAGGGTCTTCCCCTCCGGGACGACGTCGACGTGCTCATCCGCGACGATCCCGAGGCTTTCGCGCTGGCCACGCGGGAGTTGCTCGACGATCCCGACCGTCGGCGTCGGTTGGCGGACGGGGGGCGGAAGTTGATCGAAGCCCGGTTCGACTGGCGCGTCCACGTCGGCCGCCTCCGGGCCTTGGCCACGGACGCCCTCACGCGGCCCGCAGGAGATGGCTTCCCCAATTCCCCAGGGGCCCTGCCAGGTTCCGAACCATCGCTCGTGGATTGAACGCGAATCGCTTCCCGTCGACCAGGGTGCGATCGCCTAGCGACGAGAGGGTGTGGATCCCGTGGGCGTGGGGTCCGTCGCGAAAGGGCCCCACGCGCGCGACGGTCTCTTCTCGGAACTCCGACGGCGTGAGGCAGACGATTTCGTTCAGCGCGAGGGATCCGCCGTAGGTCCGGGAGG
>WNGG01004204.1_pt1 | contig 16214 bp, 12 predicted proteins | sample 5400661 | NCBI WGS metagenome assembly WNGG01 (sample SAMN13153372, study PRJNA577476) | soil metagenome | isolation source: 100 cm soil or saprolite under Garry oak tree replicate 1 | place: USA:California | collected 2016-06-15 | reverse complement strand
GACCCAGCCCTCCGACATGCCGACCGCTTGGGCATACTGCTTGCGTGTCCAGTTGGGGGACTGAGTCAGCAGACGACGAAAATTGGCTCGTGCGGCGTAGTCTACTGCTTCCATGAAGGCTCACTCCTCGGGAGACAACAATGATCCTTCCAGGAGTGGACCCTTCTCCTCCCCCCGATGTCTACGATGTTGGTAACCATCTAGGGTCACGATGTGAGTAACTCATACATGCGAAGCCGCGCTTGGGGAGGGGCGATCCCTTGCGGTCGCCCTGCTGGCTTGCTGCAAGGTCCGTTTGCAACAATCGTACGCGCACCCTGAATCCTTCATCGTCCTTGACGATGCGGAATGTTCCTTGTTATACTATCTCTGCACACCTATGAATCCGTAGATAAGTACGACGTTGTACAGAGTTGACCTTCGAATTGATTCGAGGTGAGTAATATGCCAAAGAGCGGCTACATCGGCAAACAGATTGGGAACTATCGGATCGTCACAGAACTCTCCCGTAGCTTCTACAGCATTATATTTCGCGGGGAGCATATTTTTCTCTCGCAGAGAGTTGTTGCAATCAAACTCTTGCATGCCTACCTTGACTCGCCACAAGAACATGAGAGGTTTCTCCAGGAAGCTCGCATGCTCGAAAGGCTGCGACACCAGCATATTTTGCCTATTATTGATTTCGGCATATACGAGGGTTTGCCCTACTTACTAATTGAGTACGCTCAAAATGGCTCTCTTCGTGATCGTCTCCAGCGTCGCTCTTCTCAATATCTCCTGTCAGTGGAAGAGGCTCTGGCTATTCTCAAACAAGTTGGGGAAGCGCTTCACTACGCCCATGAACAGAATATCGTTCATCGTGATCTCAAGCCCGAAAACATTCTATTCAATGCAAGAAATGAAGCTCTTCTTGCTGACTTCAATATTGCTACAGTGCTAGAGGCAGCCAGTACCCAACCTGTTGATTTGATTGGCACCCCTTTTTACATGGCACCAGAACAGTTCGATGGCATGATTAGCACAAAAAGTGATCAGTATGCCCTGGGCTGTATTGCCTATGAACTTTTTACGGGTCGCAGACCGTTCAATGCCACCAATGCTTACAAACTCGGTTTCCAACATAAGAATGAAGATCCACCTCCTCCTACACAATTGAATCCACAGTTGCCTCTGCATATCGAGCAAGCCATCCTCAAAGCTATGAGGAAAGAACGTGCTGAGCGATACATGAGCGTTTCTGCTTTCATCAGGGCATTACAACTATCCCCTATTCAAACGACACAATCGATAGCTGAGAGGAGGCTCCAAAGCAGGCTCAAACGTTGTGAAGAAGAACGAAGAACCTGTGAGCACGCTATTCTTAATCCTAATAGTTCTATCTTTCACCTGAAAAGAGGGGACTTGCTTTATAACCTCAAGCGAGACGAGGAGGCGCTCCAAGCTTATGAGCAAGCCATCCAACTTGATGCCCATTTAGCTGAAGCCTACGAAGGGAAAGGGAATGTACTTTATGGCTTCAACCGACTGGAGGAGGCATTAGTAGCCTATGAGCGAGCTATCCAGATCGCCCCCCACCTGGCTAGAGCCTATGATGGCAAGGGATGGGTGCTCTGGCATCTCAACCGCTATGAGGAAGCGCTGGCAGCTTATGAGCAGGCTATTGAACTTGATCCAAACTATTTTTCTGCCTACCAGGGCAAGGGAAACTCACTCTTTGAAATCCAGCACTATAAAGAGTCAGTCACTGCGTATGAGTCGGCTATCCAACTGAATTCTCAACTTATCTATGCGTATCACGGCAAGGCAAATGCCCTTTTTGAACTCAGACGCTACGAGGATGCCTTTGCTGCCTACGAAGAAGCTATCCGGCTTGATCCCAAATTCGCGTATGCGTATCACGGCAAGGCAAATGCCCTTTGGGGCCTCAAGCGCTTTGATGAAGCTCTCGTCGCTTATGAACAAGCTATTCAACTGGATCCCAGTACAGGACTCCATTACAAACACAAGGGTGACCTGCTGAAATGGCTGGGAAGGTTGGAAGAAGCTGAGCAAGCCTACCAAAGAGCACAAAAGCTTGGCTATAGAGAATAGTCAAGCCTATGTGAGACTCTGATTCGTATACGCCTGCGAAACATCCTGCACTGGAGGAATGATCTTCTGCGCAACCAGAAATTGTGTCATCGCCTGCCAGGTAGCGCTATCGTTATAGCCTAATTGCCCATTCCCTTTCCAGATGGGAATGGTAGCTTGCAGAACAGCCAGCGCCTGGTCTTCTTTGTCTTTGCCTGTCAATGTCGGAATATAGCTCTTACTCAGTTGTACCGCCTCTGAAGGGTTGGCAATCACATCTCTTAAGCCCTTCAGTGTGGCCTGTACAAAGTTACGCACCATTTGAGGCTGCTTTTGCAAGGTATCCTGAGTGGTGATGATGCCGTTGGAGACCAGTGGCTGGTAATCGGAAACATCAAAAGTGCGAACAGCAAAGCCTTGCCTGTGCAACTGAAGCGGTTCGTTATTCGAGTAACCCATCACGGCATCAACTTTGTGCCCAACCAGCGCCGCTACCTGCGTAAAACCGATTGATTGTATATGCACATCGGACTCCGATAGGTGTGCAGCAGACAACAAGGCCAGCAGACCAGTGTAGGTCGAGCCAAATTTTCCTGGCACGCCGATAGTGTGGCCTTTTATGTCGGCCAGCTTACAAATGGACGAGCTAGCCGGAACGATCAGACTGACAGGATAACGCTGGAAAATGGTGGCTACGTCAACGGCCTGTAGATTTTTGCTCCGCGCCACCAGTTCCTCATCTCCACCCGCGAAGACGAAGGTGTTCTGGCCCAGGACCATTGAGCCAAATAGATCAGGCACAATTCCATGGTGGAAGGTGACATTCAAACCAGCCGCAGTGTAGTAGCCCTTGCTCTGTGCCACATAAAACGGCGCGAACTGGATATCGGGAATGTAGCCTAGACCGATGGAAACGTTTTGCAGCGTTGGAACTGTACCCGCCGTTTTGTGGTATCTGTATTCTCCTTCGCTAAAGGAGGCAATCTGAACGGTGGGAGCCTGGTGTAGACCAATAGAAGCGCTTGCCGGTGTCTGGCAGCCTTTAGAAGTGGCAGCGTTATTTGATGTTGAACCCCCACAGGCTGCCAGCACCAGGGCAGACAGTAGGAACAGCAACGAAAAAGACAGCATGAAAGACGAACGACCACGGATTCGCATCGATTTACTCTCCATTTGACTATGCTGCAAGTGTTCTGGAAACGATAACCTAATTGGTGCGTTGGCTAAATCCCGGGAAATCGTAGGCGCCGATTTATCGCGCGCACGGCCGATTTATCGGCCCTGGGTCTCCTTCACGTATTTAGCGAACGCACCACTAATAGATGGCCTCAGCCAGCCTTACCAATAACCAGGTGAGGCCGTAGTAGAAGGCAGCCAGGGCAGCAAGTACCAGCAGTGTCGCAAACATTAAGGGCATGTCAAACTGATCTTTTGCCTGAAGTATCAGGGAGCCAAGTCCAGAATCACCGCCACTGACAAATTCTCCTACCAGCGCACCGGTAATTGAAAGCGTCAGACCGGTGCGCACCGCTGCAAGAATAGCAGGTAAGGCAAGCGGAAACTCAATATGCACCAGCATCGGCCAACCCTTCGCACCAGCGACGCGAGCTGCATCGATCAGCGACTGGTCAATGGTCTGGACTCCCAGTACAGTGGTTATTACCATTGGAAAGAGCACCACCAGCATACACAGGATCAGGTTAGGGACTAAGCCGTATCCAAGCCAGAGGATAAGCAATGGGGCAATCACAATGGCAGGAATGGCCTGTCCTGCTGCCAGGTATGGCTGGACAGCTGCAGCGATCAGGCGAGATTTAGCCAATCCATAGCCCAGAGGCAAAGCTATCCCCAGAGCCAGGAGGAAGCCGAGCAGACTTTCCTGGATAGTTACCAGCGCATTGGTCAGGAAGAGTCCCGAATTGAGGCCGGCAAACAGTGCGGCTAGAACATCTCCTGGAGCCGGGAGTATCAGGCTGGAGACATGCCCATAGGTGGTACCCACGTACCAGCTTCCAAGCAAGAGCACAGCCAGTACAAGGGGTGGTGCGACTGATAGTAGCCGCTCCACAGCTTTCAGTCGACGTGCAGTACGCGGGGTGCGAACATTCCGAGCAGTACTGCTTGTACTGGTGGCACTATGTGTATCTACACGTTCGTTTCCAGGCACAGGTAAGGGCAGATGCGCGTCCTTTTGTGCATAGTGTTCATAATGACGTACCTCGAACGGTACGTCGTTCGTAGCAGAGGTTGTTACGCTCATTTACATCCCTCGCGGTCTCAGCTATACTGACGAGCATTCCCCAATAGACATAGGGAAGCGCCAATTCAACTGACCTGGGGAGGCTTGTGAGGGAGATATGAAGAGAGCACTACGGATAGCACTATCACCTTGTAGCTACAATGCGACAAGGTAGAACAATCCGCTTGTATGCCAAACCTTCTCCCATCCGGACTGTACCGTCGGCTTCGGATTTCCACCGAATCTGTCACAAGTCAGTGCATCAATGACAAACTGACTTTAGACTCGCGGGCTTGGGAAATGCATCAAGCATTTCCCTTTACCGCCGGTCGGGAATTGCACCCTGCCCCGAAGGTCTCTGTAGTAAGTATGTCACAAGATAGCGGTAAATGCAAGGGCAATCATAAATTCTCGCCACCTGGCACCCACAAGGGGTGCCACTACTATGCTACGGCCTCGTACCTTCGTCCATAGTAGTGGCACCCCTTGTGGGTGCCAGGGGACGTGGGGGTGCCAGGGACTCTTGGGTTGCTTCAGGAGAAGAGGTACTCGTGGCAGCTGCCGCACCCGGCGGCTGATTCTCGCTGCGATGAAACTCCTCTGCATAGGCCATACCATACTTTGCACCCAGCTCGGCGCTGCGCGTGCGGAACATCTTCTCTAACTCAGCAAACCTATCACCAAGCTGGCTGGCGTGAGCACGCAGGGCAGCAATCTTCAGATCGAAAGTTTCTGAGATATCAACTGCGTAGTTCATAACGGGTGCCCCGGTGAAGTAGACCTCTCCGACTTTGTGGGGGAGCAACCCCTCTTCCAGAAGCTCTGGAAAGTCCCAGCCATTCTGTGATGCGGGGTAAATTGCTGCCAGGGCCGCCTGACCGGCAGCCAGGTGGTCTGGATGAAAACGCGGAATAATAAATGTTGGCGACCAGGAGCGATCCGGCGACTGGCAAATTACCCGCGTGGGTCGATAACGACGGAGCAAACGCACCAGTCCCCGGCGTAGCTCAATTGTTGGCTGCAACTGGCCATCCGGGTAGTCGAGAAAAATCGCATCCTTCACACCAAGGACTTCGCAGGCCGCTCGTTGTTCTCGCTTGCGAGTCTCTGAAATCGCTCGTCGCGCTGCCGGACCGACATCTTCTGCATTGTCAGGTCCACCACCCGCACCATCAGTGCAGATGACATAATAGACATCCCAGCCCTCGCGTGCCCAGGCGGCAATGGTTCCACCTGCGCCGAACTCGGCATCATCCGGGTGCGCAACGATTACCATTGCAACTTTATTCTGTTCCTGCTCACTCACAAATACCTCTTCCTTCCTGAAAAAATAATTTACGAGACTGTTATAAAATTTGGCCCGACATCCTCAAGGGATGCCAGGTTGTGCGGCTTGATTCTCTCACAATCAGCTCAGGCTGATACACAATATGCTTGTGCTGATGAGAGGTCGGATGACTTGTCTCGTCAAGCAACAACTCGGCGGCTGTACGTCCAAGCTCGTATTTTGGTTGTCGAATTGTTGTGAGTGGTGTTGAAAGCATGCTCGCGAACTCAACATCGTCATAGCCCACCAGAGCAAGATCTCCAGGGATGGAGATTCCATGCTTGATCAGACCACGCATCAGTCCAAGCGCAAGCAGATCATTCGCGCAAAAAACAGCAGTGGGCTTTATCCTGGCGTGTAATAGCTGCTCTACGCTCTCCTCACCTTCTCTAGTCTTTAGAGCCGGGGTGGTGATATCAACAATTACCTGGGCGGGATCAAGGCCAGCAGCTCTCACCGCCCGCAGCACTCCCCGTTGCCGGTCTGCACACTGGCGAATACTGAGTGGGCCATGCACAAAGCCAATTCGCTCATGACCTTGTTCGAGAAGATGGGCAGTGGCAAGTTCGCCGCCTTGTACATCATCGACAGCAACCGAGCAGAGGTCCTTTATTCGGCTTGGACGGTCAAGTAGGACAACAGCAATACCCCGCTGCCGGAGCCGCTGCAGGTAACTGGCATCACTTTGCACCGGAGTAATCAGTACTCCTCGAGCACGCTGCTCCTCAAGTACCTGAAGGTAGTGACTTTCCTTTTCTAAGGAATCGTCAGCATTGCAAAGGATAACGGTGTAGTCGGCTGCGTTCGCCGCATCCTCGACACCACGCGCAACCTCTGTAAAAAAAGGGTTGGCTACATCAAGCACAACAAGGCCAAGATACCGGCTATTGCCAGCACGGAGCTGGCGAGCCGACCCGTTACGAACAAAGCCGATTTCCTCGATGACAAGCTGCACCCGTTGTCGTGTCTCCTCAGCGACTATTTCAGGTCGGTTGAGCACATTTGATACGGTTCCTAGCGAAACACCCGCACGCTTCGCTACTTCACGAATACCTGACCTTGAACTCATGCGCGCACTCTTCCTCATCTGCTCAATGTATATGAGACCAACTCTTCAGTGGTCGATTTCTACCTTGTTCAGGTTTGCTTCACCTGAGTAGGGCCTGCGAACTAAATCTCATACGTATAGTATGTCACAAAAAGGCCAACATGCTGCTCTGATGCAGTCGACAATTTTCAAACGCAAACCTGAGATCCCCTCAGAAAGCGGGAGTGCAGAGGGCGGCCGCCCTCTGCCGGGGGCACGGGGGTGTCCCCCGAAAATCCTTTTTTCTTTCTTCGCCGCCGTAGGCGGCCAGTTCTGAGTGGATGCCAGACGCAAACCTCTTGACAATGCGGTAATTAGCATTTATACTTACTTCTAATTGAAACGTTTCAATTTCCAGTGATGTCCCGTATGTTAGAGAAAGCCCGGTGTACTCCTTGGAGACAGTAAATTATTTTCAACGGACCTTCCTTGACAACGCGGCAATGCGCATTTATCTCTATTTTTAATTGAAACGTTTCAGCTTATTAGTAATTGTACTATCCAGGGTCTAGCCCGTCAAGTATGTCCGTGAGGAGGGGAAAGCACGTGACGAATCCCCCTGAGCCCATCATTGAACTCGTGGGCATCGCCAAGCAATTTGGTGCCATCCAGGCATTGCGAGGCGTCGACCTCAACCTGTATCCAGGAGAGGTACACGCGCTCGTTGGAGAAAACGGGGCGGGAAAGAGCACGCTTGTCAAAATCCTGGCTGGTATCTATCGCCCGGATGCAGGAGTCATCAAAATCGATGGGAAAGTGGTTGAACTGCACAATCCCGCGCAAGCACGGAATGCGGGTATCGCCGTCATTCACCAGGAACCGACACTTTTCCCTGATTTGAACGTTGCAGAGAACGTCTTTATGGGGCGACATCCGCGCGACCGCTTCGGGCGCGTGGACTGGAAACGCATGTACCAGGAGGTGGAGCGCCTGCTCGCCTCGCTCGATGTCCGGCTGAACGTCTACACCCCGGTGCAGGGGCTGTCCGTCGCCGACCAGCAGCTGGTAGAAATCGCGAAAGCGCTCTCCCTCCAGTCCCGCGTGCTGATCATGGACGAGCCAACCGCGGCGCTTTCAGCGCATGAAGTTCACGAACTCTTCGCGATCGCCAAACAACTGCGCGAGCGCGGAGTCGCCATCCTCTTCGTCAGTCACCGCCTGGAAGAAATCTTTGAACTGGCCGACCGTGTCACTGTCTTCCGCGATGGCACTCGCGTGGCCACCGCGCCCATAGGAGAACTGACCACCGAGCAGATCATCCGTCAGATGGTCGGGCGCGCGTTGGAAACCCTCTATCCCAAGAGCGACGTCGAGCCGGGAGAAGTCATGCTCGATGTGCGACACCTGACGCGCAAGGGGGTATTTGCGGATGTCAGCTTCCAGGTACGGCGCGGCGAGATCCTTGGGTTTGCTGGCCTGGTTGGGGCGGGACGGACCGAGGTTGCCAGGGTGGTTTTTGGTATTGATCGGGCGGACGCGGGCGAGATTCGCATTGGCGGCAAGCCGGTGCAAATCCATTCGCCGAAGGCAGCTATGAGATATGGTATTGCCTATGTCCCCGAGGACCGCCACCAGCATGGCCTGATTATGGATTTCAGCATCGCCGGGAATATAACCTTGCCTGTCCTCCTGCGCCAGACGAACCTGCTTGGACTGGTGAACCAACGGCGTGAGCGCGAGATCGCACAGGACTACTCAACGCAACTCCAGGTGCGTTCATCCGGGATAGACCAGCTAGTTCGAGCGCTTTCAGGTGGCAACCAGCAGAAAGTGGTGTTGGCGAAATGGCTGATTACGAACCCAACGCTGTTGATCCTCGATGAACCAACACGCGGCATCGACGTTGGCTCGAAAGCTGAGGTTCACCGCATTATCTCCGAGCTTGCCCGCAAAGGGCTGGCCATTATTCTCATCTCAAGCGACCTACCGGAAGTATTGGCGATGGCCGATCGTGTCCTGGTCATGCACGAGGGACACGTCGCCGCAGAGTTTACCCACGCGGAAGTGGACCAGGAGAAAGTCATGTTTGCAGCAACGGGGCAGGTGACCAATGACCACCACCAGTGAACACGTACAGGAAGCAGACACCCTATCGCGCAGGAGCGGAAATCGTCTCGTCGCCCTGGTGGGCCGCGTGCGCGAACTGGGATTGCTCGTCGTCCTCCTGCTGATCATCGTCGTTGTCGGAGTGCAGGTACCGGAGTTTTTGACGCTCTCCAACATGGTACAGATCCTGCTCTCCATCTCTATCCTGGCGATTGTCGCCATTGGCGAAACGCTGGTCATCCTGACCAGGAATGTCGACCTATCGGTAGGCTCCATCGTTGGCTTCGCCGCGTTTGTCGCCGCCAACCTGTTCAAACAGAATCCGGGCACCAGTCTCTTGCTTGGTATCCTCGTAGGCTGCGCGCTCGGGCTGGTGTTGGGAGTCATTAACGGGTTAATTGTTACATGGGGGCGGGTGCCCGCCATCGTCGCGACACTTGGCACCCTCTACGCCTATCGCGGCCTCGAATTCCTCTATGCAGGTGGGAACCAGGTCAGTGCCTCCGATGTGCCGGATAGCTTTCTCAGCCTGGCGACGGCTCCTTTTCTCGGCATCCCGCTCCTCATCTGGTTTGCCGCCGTCCTCGCTCTCGTTTTCGGCTACTGGCTGCGTGCCTCGCGTACGGGTCGCCAGTTGTATGCCATCGGCAGCAATCCCGATGCGGCCCGTCTCGCTGGCATCCGCAGCGGCCTGCTCGTTTTCGGCGTGTTTGCCATTTCTGGGCTGCTGAGCGGTTTTGCCGGAGTGCTCTGGGGCGCGCGTTTTGCGACAGTTGACGCGACGGCTGCCAGCGGCCTCGAACTGCAGGTGATAGCGGCAGTCGTGGTGGGCGGCGTGAATATTTTCGGCGGGTCGGGGGAAATTCTCGGGGCTATGCTCGGAGCGCTTGTCCTGGGAACGATCGATAACTCGCTGTCTTTCCTGCGGGTATCGCAGTTCTGGTTGCAGGCCATCGACGGGGCAGCCATTCTGATTGCCGTCACACTTGACGCCTTTATCAAGCGCTGGGTTCAGCGCCTACTCATCACGCGGAGGCAACGATGAAGCTCCTACGCAAACAGCTAAGTGCATGGTCGTGGGAAGCGCTGCTGGTCGTGCTGCTGCTGCTGACCATTGTGCTGGGGAACTCGCTTTCACCCTACTTTTTGACGCCGTTCAACTTCTCTCTCATGGTCGAAGGCCTCGTGGAGATTGCTATCATGTCGCTCTCCATGACGCTGATCATTATCGCGGGCGAGATCGACCTTTCCGTCGCGTCGGTGCTCGGCCTGGCCAGTGTGATGATGGGTATTACCTGGAATGCGGGCATTCCGCTCTGGCTGGATATCATCATCGCGCTGGCCGTCGGGTCCCTAGCTGGCCTCGTCAACGGGCTGCTGGTAACGCGCCTGGGCTTGCCCTCCCTGGTAGTGACGTTGGGAACGTTAGCTCTGTACCGGGGACTGGCCTTCGTCATCCTGGGCAGCCAGGCGGTGAGTGACTTTCCCAGCGCCTACACAAACTTCGGGATTGGCGATGTCCCGGGCACGCTAATCCCCTGGACCTTCGTTCTTTTCGTCCTTTTAGCGCTTCTCTTTATCGTCGTGCTGCACCGTAGTTGGATTGGCAGACAGATTTACGCCATCGGGAACAACAAGGAAGCCGCGCGTTTTGCAGGCATTCGTGTCGATCAGGTCAAACTGCTGCTCTTTGTGCTGTCTGGTCTGCTTTCCGCCCTGGCTGGCATCGTGCTCACCGCCAGGATTTCGAGCGCGCGCGCCGATAACGCCCTGGGCTTCGAGCTGTTTGTAGTGACCGTTGTCTTGCTTGGGGGGATCAATATCTTCGGCGGGCGCGGGAGTCTGGTAGGTGTCATTCTGGCGCTGTTCGTCATAGGAGGTTTGCGTAATGCGTTAGGGCTGATTAATGTCAGCGGCGATATACAAAACATCGTGATCGGGACGCTCTTAGTCTTCTCGGTGCTGGGCCCGAACATCGCCCAGCGTATTCAATCCGCTCTATCCCGCCGACGACTGGCCGCGGGAAGTGCAAAGAACGTATAAAGGAGGAGACAGTGAAGAAACTGTTTCAAACACTCGGAGCTGGTTTTTTGGTTTTTGTCCTGCTGCTGCTGGCAGCCTGTGGAGGCGGTACCAGCCCTGGCACCGGAGGTACTCCCAGCAGCGGGAGCAATCTCAATATTGTGTTTCTCCCCAAGGCCATCAACAACCCGTACTTCGACACAGCTGCCAGTGGAGGAAAGAAGGCCGCCAACGAACTGAACGGTTCCTTCAAACAGGTGGGGCCATCTACGGCCAGCGCGTCCGAGCAGGTCACCTGGATCAACAACCTGACCACGCAGCACGTGAGCGCCATTGTGGTCTCGGCCAACGATCCCAACGCGCTGGCCCCGGCGCTCAAGCAAGCCATGGCCCAGGGAATCAAAGTGGTCAGCTACGACTCGGATGTCGCTCCTGATGCTCGTACCGTCTTCGTGAACCAGGCCAATTCGGAGGATATCGGGCGTGTCGAGGTGCAGATTCTCGGCAAACAGCTGAACTACACCGGTCAGATCGCCATCCTCTCCGCCGCCAGCACAGCCACGAACCAGAATACCTGGATCGGCTTCATGAAGGACGAGCTGTCCAAGCCGCAGTATAAGAACATGCAGCTGGTCAAAATCGATTACGGGAACGACGATGATCAGACCAGTTTCAACGACACACTCTCACTGCTGCAGGCTTATCCCAATCTGAAGGGCATTATTTCTCCGACGACCGTTGGCATCGCCGCGGCAGCACGCGCCATCGAGTCGGTGAATAAAGGCGGCAAAGTTGCCCTCACCGGTCTGGGAACGCCCAACCAGATGCGCAAGTATGTGAAAGATGGCACAGTACAGCAGTTTGCCCTCTGGGATCCAGGGAAACTGGGCTACCTGGCGTATTATGCGGCGTCGGCCCTGATCCAGGGCAAAATCACCGGCAAGCAGGGGGAGACGTTCAGTGCGGGAACCCTGGGGACCTACACGATTGGTGCGAATGGAGTCGTCTTACTCGGTCCGCCGACCGTCTTTGACCAGACGAACATCGACCAGTTCAACTTCTAAACGAGGATCATCTGTAGGGAGATCCTCGTATGAGCCTCCCTACAAATGGTCAGGTAGATGAGCAGAGAGATTGGCACACCGTATGCAGCGCATTGCCTTCACCATGAAAATCAAGCCGGGCAGCGAAGAGGAGTACCGCGCACGCCATCAGCGGGTCTGGCCCGAAATACTTGCCGATTTAAAGAAAGCTGGCTGTCACCGGTACTCAATTTACGCCAGGGGATTGGACCTGTTTGCCTATATGGAAGTAGAGGATTTCCAGCAGTTTCTCAGCGTCATGAATGCCAGTCAGGCTGCGAACCGCTGGGAAGAGTACATGAGCGATATCCTGATCCGGGAAACCGATCCTGCTACGGGCTTCCCGTATGTGCTCCCCGAAGTGTTTCACCTCGATTGAACTGCGTAAACCGGCATAAAAAAAGCAGGTAGTGTGCACAGGCCTTTCTGTGTTTCAGGTAATGTGATTGGTGCCATCTGAATGGCATTTCTAGAGATCAAGCAAGGTGGATTGCTCTTATGAAAGACAGTTTGGGGAAGCAGCACATCGATATCGACGCCGTTGTAGGAGAAATCCAACGGTTCACCGTCGAGACGCCCTCGTGGGGCTACGGCGATTCAGGGACGCGCTTTAAAGTGTTTCACTGGCCAGGGGCAGCCAGTACCCTGCGTGAGAAGCTGGCAGACGCGGCCCAGGTCCACCAGGTCACCGGCATCTGCCCCAGCGTTGCCATTCACATTCCCTGGGACAGAGAAGACGACTGGGGGGCAGTGAAGGAGTACGCTGTGCAACTCGGCCTGCGGATTGGTGCGGTGAATCCGAACCTCTTTCAGGACGACGCTTACCGCTTCGGGAGCCTGTGCCATTTCGACAAGGCAGTCCGACAACGAGCGATCGAGCACGTACTCGAATGCATCCAGATCGCCCGGGAGGTCGGCTCGGACATCATCAGTCTCTGGTTGGCCGATGGCACCAACTATCCTGGACAGGATGACCTGCGTCGCCGCCGCCAGCGCCTGCTGGACTCCCTACAGAAGATCTACGCCGCGTTGCCTGCCGGTATGCGCCTGTTGATCGAGTACAAGTTCTTCGAGCCGGCCTTTTACTCCACCGATCTGCCTGACTGGGGGACGTCGCTGCTGATGGCGCAAAAGCTGGGTCCGCAAGCCGAAGTGCTGGTGGATACTGGCCATCATCCCCAGGGAACCAACATCGCGCAGATCGTCGCGCAGTTGCTCGATGAGGGCAGGCTTGGCGGCTTTCACTTTAACGACCGTAAGTACGCTGACGACGATTTGATCGTCGGTTCGCTGAATCCCTTCGAGCTTTTCTGCATCTTTAACGAGATCGTCGGTGCGGGTGCCGAGGGCGTCGCCAACGCTGGTCGCATCGCATACATGATCGACCAATCGCACAACATCGAGCCGAAGATCGAGGCAATGATTCAGAGTGTCATCAACATTCAGACCGCCTATGCCAAAGCGCTGCTGGTGGACCGCACGGCGCTACGCGAGGCGCAGGAGGCCGGTGATGTGCTGGGGGCGTATCGTGTCTTGCAGGCGGCATACGAGACAGATGTGCGCCCCCTGCTGGCTGAGGTCCGCGTCCGCCAGGGGCGCGACCCCGATCCCATTGCGGCTTTCCGCGCCGGTGGGTACGCCGGGCGCGTGGCGCGGGAGCGGGTTAGCAGCGCGATGAGCAGCGGCTATCCCGGCGCGTAAGTCGGCTACTTCCGCTTGTTCTAAGGGAGGAGTTTCATTTCGACGAAGGAAGGTTTCGACGCTATGACAAGTGATGCTGTACCAACGATACTGGCCCAATTAGTTGCACGCTCGCGCAAGCTGGGCACAGACCGCTCGATCGCTAACTGGGGAGGGGGCAACACCTCGGCGAAGGCCGATGAGATCGACTTTCGCGGTCGTCCGGCGCGTATCCTGTGGGTGAAAGGCTCCGGCTCGGACCTGGCAACCGTCGCCGCAGCCTCATTTACTGGACTGTATTTGGACGATGTACTTCCTTTGCTCGAACGCGAGCGCATGAGCGACAGCGAGATGGTGGACTACCTGGCTCACTGCTTCTATGAGCCGGGCCGCCCGCGCCCCTCAATCGAGACGCTGTTGCATGGGTTCCTGCCGTTTCCACATATCGATCACACGCACGCCGACGCGACGAATTACTTCGCCTGTGCAGCCGATGGCGAGGCGCTCGCACGGGACTGCTTCGGCGACGCGCTGATCTGGATTCCCTACCGCCGCCCCGGCTTTGGGCTGTCGCGCGAGGTTGCGCTGGCAGTACGCGCCAAACCGGCAGCTTCGCTCGTCATCCTGGCCAAACATGGACTCATCACCTGGGGGGAGACCGACGAGAACTGCTATACCTCTACGATGAGTACGATCTCCCAGGCGCGTGACTTCGTTGAGGCGCGTATCGCTCATCCCGGCCGGAAAGTCTTCGGTGGTCCCCGTGTCACTCCACTGGCAACCGATGAGCGGCGCACCATCGCGGCGCAGGTCGCCCCCGTGTTGCGGGGGCTGGTCTCAGCGGAGCAACGCCAGGTCCTGCGCTTCGAAGATGGTGAGGACGTGCTGGCCTTCGCGAGCAGTCAGGAAGTGCCACGACTGACCAGGATTGGCGCGGCCTGCCCGGATCACCTGGTCCATACCAAATCCTGGCCTCTGCTGGTAGACTGGACACCCAACCAGGATGTGGCGGCACTTACAGAGGCCTTGCGTACAGGCGTCTCTGCGTATGTGGCAAAGTACCGTCACTACCTGGAAGCAAACGCACAACAGGATCTCGATCCAGACGCCGCCGCGCCCGTTTATCGCGAAGCCGACGCCGCAGCCGATCCGCACCCACGAGTCATTCTGATCTCCGGAGTGGGGATGTTTACCACCGGCAAAGATGCTATGATGGCCGATGTCTCTGCCCAACTCTATCACCGCGCTATCGCTGTCATGCGTGGAGCAGAGGCCTGCGGCGGTTTCATCTCACTGAGCGATGCCGAGAGCTATGCCGTCGAATACTGGCCGATGGAGCAGTACAAGCTGAAGCTCGCACCGCCGGAGCGTGAGTTCGCGCGGCACGTGGTGCTGGTAACCGGAGCAGCGGGCGGCATTGGTTCGGCCACCTGCCGACGCATGGCGCAGGACGGTGCGCATATCGTCGCCGCCGATATCGATCTGGCCGGTGCAGAGCAATTGGCCAGGTATGTCAACGGGCAGTTCGGTGCTGGTCGGGCGGTGGCGGTGAAGATGGACGTCACCAACGAGCAAAGCGTTCGTGCTGCCTTTGAGCAAGCTCAGCTTTCCTTCGGCGGCCTCGATGTGATCGTCAACAACGCAGGACTGGCCTCTAGTGCGCCAATCACGGAGACCAGTCTGGCGGAATGGAACAAGAACTGGCATGTGCTTGCGACCGGCTACTTCCTGGTGGCACGCGAAGGCTTCCGGCTCTTACAGGCGCAGGGACGTGGGGGCAATCTCGTCTTCGTTGCCAGCAAGAACGCGCTGGTCGCTGGGAAGAACGCTGCCGCGTACTCGACGGCCAAAGCTGCCGAAGCGCACCTGGCCCGCTGCCTGGCGGAAGAAGGCGGCCAGTTCGGCATTCGCGTGAATACCGTCAATCCGGACGCGGTACTGGCTGGCTCGCGCATCTGGGATAGCACCTGGCGGCAAGAGCGGGCAGCGACGTACGGTGTGACACCCGGTCAACTGGAAGAGGTGTATCGCAAACGCACGACGCTCGGAGTCAATATTTTGCCGGAGGATATTGCCGAGGCGGTAGCGTTCTTCGCTTCGCCGACGCGCTCTAGCAAAAGCACCGGCAACATCCTCAACGTCGACGGCGGCGTCGCAGCGGCGTATCCACGCTGAGAAGAGAGGGAGGAACTCGTGGCGACACGTAATGTGGCAGCGGTCGATCTGGGTGCCGAGAGTGGGCGCGTGATGCTGGCACGCTTCGATGGTCGACATCTGAACCTGGAAGAGGTCTACCGCTTTCCCAACCGGCCGGTGATGCTGCGTGGGCACCGCTTCTGGAATATCCTGGGTCTGTGGGACGAAACGCTCACGGGGTTGCGCAAAGCACGTCAAGTGGCAGGAACACTGGATAGTATTGGCGTCGATACCTGGGGGGTCGATTACGGCCTGGTGGATGCCCATGGCTTCTTGCTCGGTCAACCCTTTCAGTATCGCGACTACCGCACAGATGGCGTGATGGAGCAGGTCTTCGCACAGGTTTCCCGCGACGTCCTGTACAAACGCACGGGCATCCAGTTTCTGCCGTTCAACACTATCTTCCAGCTCTATGCGCACGAGCAGATGCAGCCCGACGAGTTAGCCCGGGCGCACCGGTTGCTG
>WNGG01004203.1_pt1 | contig 16215 bp, 22 predicted proteins | sample 5400661 | NCBI WGS metagenome assembly WNGG01 (sample SAMN13153372, study PRJNA577476) | soil metagenome | isolation source: 100 cm soil or saprolite under Garry oak tree replicate 1 | place: USA:California | collected 2016-06-15 | reverse complement strand
AGCTCGTGGAACCGATAGGCAGCCGGCAAGTAGTCTTTCAGCGAGCCATCTTTCGCCTTGATTTGCACTAAGTGGGAGTTGGGATTGTAGGCGTCAAGCGCCTGTAAACGTTGTGCATCATTCATCTGTAGGGCCATGGTGGTAAAATCCTTTCGTATTGCATGAGCAATTCTTGTGGAGCAGGGCTCGTGGGGGCCCTGCTCACCTCTTCTCTATCTCATCAGAGAGAAGCCGCTATTGCGTTGGTTAAGTGGAGCATTGGAGCGCTGCGCCACCTTCAGGCTCTCAAGGAACGCTTGCGCCACTGGGCGGAGCTGGTCGCGATGGTAACAGCCACCTTTTGACGGGCACCCACAAGACTCATGTCCATTGCCCTGGAAGCAGGTGTTGTACTTGTCGAGGCCGTTGCTGCTTCTCACTGTGAAGCAAATACGGGCGGTGTGGTTGAACTTGTATGTTGCCAGGACTTGAACTTGTTTCTGTGTCTTCGTGGTTGCCATTTTCGTTGCTCCTTGTTCTCTCGGAGGGCTCCCGTGTCCCTCACCTCTTGATATAAGTATACGATATCTAGCGCGTATTGTCAATAGCTTTTCAGGCCAATTTATACCAATTTCTTGCAGATTTAGAAACTCGTATCTTACGCGCTACTCTTGCAATTTTACTCAATAGCGCGTATAATATTTCTATGATATGGAATGAACGACAAAGGAAGGTTAAACCGATGGCACACAAAGAAGAATGGATCACCACGAAGGAAGCCGCTAAAATCCTAACCGACAATAGCGGTCATCCGGTTTCAACCGGCTTCGTAAGGCGTTTAGGGTCTGACCAGAAAGTAACCACGAAGCCGCTTGACGATCGCACAAAGCTCTATCTGAAAAGCGATATCGAGGCGTACACAGTCAAAAAGCGTGGCGATGGCAGCGTAAGGCCCTGGTATATGCGATTGCCAAAACATGTGAAGCTCCTTAATTCCAGTAGCATCTGGTTTCAGTGTGAGATTTGTGGGCAGAAATGGTCGCCTAATCTACTGCCAGGGGGCAAGCTTCCGCGTGGTAGCAAGCAATGCCCTAATGGTTGTACAGCAACGGCAGCAAATGAGGGAGAAGAAAAGTCTGTAGCATAAGGCAAAGCCAGCGGTGAAGTAGTTTCTGAGGCTGCAACACACCGCTGGCTTTTATCGGGAGTTACCCGCATACCATGATTATATCATGAGTGGATGACTTCCGAGAATGGGAGTTATCCTAATGTGCGTGTATCTCATCCATTTTGAGACGAAACTGCATCATGCCGGCCATTACCTCGGCTTTTCCGATGCATTACGGCTGCGTATCGCGTGCCACGAGCACGGCAATGGGGCGAAGCTGATGACAGCCGTTGCCAGGAACGATATCCGATGGTGTGTATCAAAAGTATGGCTAGATGGCGATCGGACGCTGGAGCGGCGCTTAAAGATGAGGAAGAATGGCCCGGACCTCTGTCCGATTTGCACCGGCGCTGTATTGCCTGGCTACTCAGTAGACGTGCGAAAGATCACGTTTCAGAAAGGCCCGCCAGCACTGGCTGAGCACCAGGGCAAGCGGAAACCGATGCCAAGAAGGATACTCAACGACTGAGTAGGACAGTTTTGAACACACTTTCCACACAAATGTTCGGTTTTACACAAGTTATCCACAATCCATAACCATAAGGTTATGAAATAGATAACTTTTTGATATGGATTGTGGAGACGAAACGTGTTGCACAAGCAAACAGGATGGCTTAAAATGAGACATACGAATTTATGGAGGTGGGACACGTGGCTGGCGCTGTGTTCGATGTATCAATGTTTTCGCGCAAGGGGGGAATGCCCTTCTGCGCGCTTTTTTATTGGCAATTTTAGTTCAGGGCAGCAAAAAGGACGCCTCCGGGTAGCCAGCCTACGAGCGTCCTTCTGCAAGGAGTGAATTATGCATTCACCAAATCTACTTGACATAATACAGTGTTCAGATATACCTGTCAAGGTAGAATCTGACTACATGATAACACGTGCCGTCATGGTACGCAATGACGGCACGTTAAAGTCGCTTCACACGCCAGTCTGTGAGGTGGCGCTATGGTAGCAATGATGCAAATACCTGCGCAACCTGCTTACAACTCAATGAGTAAGGACAAGCTCATCGAGGTTATTGAGACTCAGCAGAAGGTCATTCAACGCTTCTATCGTCTTCTGCCAGTCGAGAACAAGAAACTTGCTCCAGGAGAAAAACTCGCCTGGGCTGCTGCCTTACCGCTCATTGACAAGGAAAAGCCCAACGAGCAGGGACTGGTGAGACTACCTATAGATAAGGTTGCAGAACAGATTGGCATGTCTGAAAGTTCAGCAAGTCGTTACCTCATGAACATCTGTGAACGATTTGAGGCAACCCACGAAGTTGAACCTTACACCACAAAAAAAGGTCAGAAATGCAACCTCACCTATATTGATCCAACTGACCTGTTGTGGACAGCTTACCCCGATGAACTTCCTCTGCCTGAAGAGAAAGAGCGCGTCATCAACGGAAATGGGAAGTATTGCCCCAGCTGCCGGACCAACAACCTCCAGGTAACAACCAGACGTACCAAGCACCAAGAAATCCATAAATGCGATTGTTGCGGTTATACGAAAGTCACTGAAGAACTAGACGACAATGAGCCACTTCCCCCTATGGAATACTGGCCACCGAAAATTGGAGAGGCTGAAAAAGGTCTCCAGGCTGGAGAGCCTTTTGAGTTTGAGGAAAAGGCTCTCACATCTGCCCCTGCTTACGACCCAGTAACGGCTACAGAAGACGCGCAAGTTGCACCGGCGGTCGAGGTCGAGAAACTTACATTAAATGTAAGTTTGCCAGCCGGCAAGATGACGCCCGGCTATCCGCTGAATGGCTTCTCTTTAGAAGATTGGCTACAGAAGCGTATAGGGCACGGCCAGATCATCGTGAGTACCGGCCAGCTCGCCCAGGCCGCAAAGTACATTTCTAAGCCAAAGGACTATATTCCGAATATCGCGGCGTACCTGCACGGCGACCTTGCGCACATCTATGGGTCCAGGCCCTCACGAGACGATGGTACAACCTGGCTGCTCGGCTTCGATTGTGATACACCTGAACTCGATGGTCAGCACCTGGCATGGATGCAGCTGCTTGCCACGGCTGGTATTCCATCGGTCTACTGGAAACGGCGACCAGGCCGGGGACATTTAGAAGTCTATGTTGATTGCGCCGTAGATCGCAAAGCGTTTTATGCTCACCTGACGCAGATCTGCCCCGGACTCCTGGAGGTCCCTGAAGTTTTCCCGATTGGCAGCGACCAGAATACCGGCGGCGTGGATCGCGCTGATTTTGGCTACTCCTGGCCTTGCTTCTATCGGATTGGCAATGCAGCACATGAGTGTGAGGCCGAGGTGATATTCCCCGGCGACCAGGTGGCTATGAAATCAACTGGTATCCAATCCGACCGGACCCGCTTAACCTGGCTCATCTCGCAAGCGACTGCGCCGGCGTCATGTATTCCTGAGATCATTGTTACACAAGCAACCGATGAAGCACCGGCGGCGCGGGGGTTGTTATTGGATAAACCTTTGGAGTGTCGTACTGCTTGCTCTCAGAGTACCGACGTGGCAAAACTGGCTATCAGGGCATGGAATGATGCACACACCTGGGAAGAGATAGCCGAGGTGCGCAATGGGCGTTTTCTGGCATCGTGGCGCAAAGAGAAGACACCTAGCGTAGTGATCGACCCTGACGGCTATTATGCTTGCGACCATGGCAACCATGGCAGCTTTCCAAAGAAGCTTGACCGATTTGAGGCGTGGTGTCTCATCAATGGCCTGGATAGGCGTACTGAGAAAGAGCGCCTATGTGTCGCCTATCGTGAGCTGGAGGTGTAGGGGTGACGCTGGATAGCTTGTTGTTGGAAGTGAGAGAGCGGCGGTTAATCCTGATTAGTCCTGATGAAATATGGCCGAGCCCCCATGTTACACAAGAGTTACACAAGGCAATGCGCAAACATCGACAGGGCCTGGCGCTCCTTATGCGTTGGTCATCTGTAGATACTTGTCCTGCTCGGGCTCTTCATAGGCAGTACTTCAAATATGTGGGCAATGGAAACTATGTGTGCACGATTTGCCAGCAAATTGCTGTCTAATCATCAGGACATAGACACATGCGCATGGCTACGGTATAATACCCTTAATGGCAGAGCACACCACGCCCGAGCAGACATTTTCGTGAGTGAGGGATTGGTTGGCTTGCTCCTGCCATAACAGCGCCTGGCCGGCGAGTCAGGCGCGGGATAAGTGGATAGGGAAGGATGACACCACATAGCATGCCGGTTCTCTCCTTACCCGGCATCCACTTTCCCATGTCTACTACACCCCCGGGCCCGCGTGTCCGGGGTGAGACCGCAAAAAGGAGATTACTATGGATACTCAGACCCCTGAGGGCTATGCAGCGCAACGTCAACAGGAGCTGACAGGTACTGGCATCGCTAGCTCTACTACAACCCCCTGGCCCGCTCAGAAAGCGGCCCAACGCCAGCAAGAGCAGTTAGCAGCGGACCGCGCAGCAAAGATTGATGCTGCGAACAAAGCACGCCAGAACTGGACACCGGCGGTGTCCACAAGCAAGAACAACAAGCCACTCTCGACAAAGCGAGGGAAATAATGGTAGTTCATGGACATTTAGCCAAGAATCCACAAACTGAGAGTGACCGTCAAGAGTGGGAAGCCTGGGCGGCTTCCGCTAGCCCTGATGAACTCTTCACTGCCTTTCTGACTCGCATGAGCCATAGCAAGGTTACCATGCCTGACCTTGAGCCCGTTCAGCGCTTGCTCGTGGATACGCTGAGAAGCCATCTGCAGCCCGAGGCCGCTGATATTGCGTCGGTAGAAAGCGAGGCGGTCTGATGGCAAAAACAGTACAGCAGCAGCAGCAGCAGATACCACCTATGCCGATGGAGCATGACGACTACTGGGGCAACGTCAACAATCCTGAGTGGCGACGCCAGCAACGCGCGCGGGTGGCTGCGCAACAGGCACAGCGCCAGGCCGATCTTGCCTGGGCACAACAGATGGAAGCACAGCGCCAAGCCGAGCGAGAGAAAGAGCAAGCAGAGCATCAGGCATTCTTGCAAGCGGCACAGAAGCGCCGTGAAGCGTTCGCACGTGGCGAGATAGGTCCGGTGGATCCAAAGACGCTGCCGAACCTGGCAGCCGTGTTTGAGCCCTCCAAACTGGCAGCGCAGGCAGCCAAAGAGGAAGAGCAGCGCAAGATTAACGAGTCGGTACGCTGGCCTGGTTTGCCACTGCAAGAACGGCTACGACGTGAGAAGTACGAGCTCATTAATCATACGACCTGGCCGGAGTAAGCGTTCATGGCGAGATTGTGCACCGTCTGTCATCACCCCAAACGTAGCGAAATTGAGCTTTCCGTGGCAAACGGTGTCTCGCAACGTTCTATCGCGTTGCAGTACTCAGTCGGCAACATGGCCGTTCAGCGCCATATGGCCTCATGCATCAAGCAAGCAGCCAAAGAGCAGCAAGCGGCACGCGATGAGGCCAAAACGCTGGATGTGCTCGCGCAACTGCTGGAGATCAACACAATCACGCTGGAGATTTTGACGGCATCCCGTGCAGATCCCAAGAAGCACCCGCTTGCACTCCAGGCGATCGACCGTGTACAGAAACAAATCGAGTTGCAAGCCAAACTGCTCGGTGATTTGAGCGACGCGCCACAAGTCAATGTGTGGTTACCAGCTCCATGGGAGACGATAGAGCTCGCGATTGCTGGCGCGCTCTCACCCTTCCCTGAGGCGGCTATAGCCGTGGCTGGCGCTCTTGCGCGATTGGAGGCCGGGAATGCAGGGCTTAACTAGCTTAGGGATGCGTCTCGACCCGGCGAGACTCGCCGCGGCAGCCGGTATCACACTCGATCCCTGGCAAGAGGAAGCCGTCAGAAGCAAGTCCAAGAAAATGCTTTTGAATTGCAGCCGCCAGGCTGGTAAGTCGTTCGTCGCCGGTGACATCGGAATGCACACCGCACTCTATCAGGATGAGAGCCTTGTTTTGCTTGTGAGCCCGAGCCAACGTCAATCAGCGGAGCTCCTGCGCTACTGCCATAGCATCTACGCGGCCTCTGGGCAACTCGTGTCATCAGATAAAGATAGCGTGCTTCACCTGGAGCTCCAAAACGGGTCGCGTGTGCTGGCGCTGCCAGGTACAGAGAAAACCCTGAGAGGACTGGCCAATGTGACGGCCCTTATCCTGGACGAGGCGAGCCGCATTCCCGACAGCCTATTTCTTTCATGCCTCCCCTTTCTTGCAGTCAGCAATGGCCGCTTAATCGCGCTCAGCACACCATGGGGCGCTCGTGGCTGGTGGTATCAATGCTACCTGGATAGGAAAGCTGAGGGCTTCGAATACTTCGAAGTGCCTGCAACGGAGTGCCCTCGGATTAGCCCTGAGTTTCTCGCCCAACAAAAAAGGCTTATGGCTGACTACTGGTTTCAAAGTGAGTACATGTGTAAATTCCTGCAGCCGGTTGGAGCTGTGTTTACTGCTGAGGATATCTTAGCCCTGGCAGACCCGGAGGTATCGCGATGGACATTCGACGCCAGACCCAGACGATTAGCAGCGACGGCGTGAGCCCCGAGCAGAGCGGCCCGTTGTGCCTGGGATATGACCCCGGCCAGCACCCGGACCCGGCTGCAATCGCGCTGGTGCGTATGGAGCAGCGGCCCGTACCTGGCAAGTGGGACGCAAAGGCGTATGTGCCTGAGTACGTCACTCCAAAGGGTTTCAGGACGCCGGCACACTATGGTGCACCCATTATGGAGACGCACTATATGGTGCATCACCTAGAAGTGATGCACGCCTTGCCCTACCCTGACCAGGTTATCTACCTGGCCGAGCTTCTGCGTGAGCCACCTTTTTGGCATCGTAAGGTCAAGGTACGGGTTGATATAACGGGCGTCGGTACACACCCATGTGAAGCGCTCCAGCGTGAGTTACGCTTGCATCCTGAGTCAAAGCATATCCAGGTGATTGGCGTGCGCTTTGTGGGCGGGGAAGTCTGGAATCGGAGTAAGCAGCCCGAGTCACTGGGCAAGGGCGCGCTGGTCGCAACCCTCTTGCAGCGTCTCCAGTGGCGACTGGTGCATGCATCGCCTGATATCGTGGACCTGGCCGCGCTGCAAGCAGAGCTCGAGGTGTTCAATCGTGAAATGGATGAGGCAACCGGCAATACTCAATATGGGGCGCAAAGTGGCTATCATGATGATCGCTGCATAGCGCTGGCCCTGGGAATTCTTGAGGACGTGTTCGCTAATCAGGTGCGCTACTCTGAAAGGATATGGTGAATGAACAAAGTAGACAGGGATAAGTTCATCGATATCGAGACGGGCGACACCGTGCGGTATCTCGACCAGGCCGGCGCGCGCTGTCAAGGCGTGGTGTCCGGCTGGAAGAATCTCTATGGCGACCCCGCGCCGCTTGTAGGGCAGCGTGGAGAACACCACGTACCACTGGGGCAAGTTCTGAGCCGAGTTCGACACGGGAACACGAAGGAATGGGACTAGACGCCACGTAAAAACGAAAAACTATTCTTGTATCTCGTGCTGAGCGCGATCTGCCTTGCAGGGTAGATGCACTGAGCAGGGGATGATGGGAGTCAAAAATGATCACTGCATCTCAGCTGATAGGAATGGTGCAGATTCAGGGTGCTAAGGAGTCTATTGCCTCTTTAGCAGAGATGGGCGTTGCGACCGATGCTGCTGATGTCAAACTCAAGAACCTTGCAGCAGGCGGTGTTCTCGTTGCGGGCGCGGCTCTGGTGGGGATCGGTGCCAAATCTGTTGAGATGGCCGGGGCTTTTGAGCAGAGCACAAATCTTTTAATCACCTCAGCCAATGAAGTCCCTAAGAACATCGACTTGATCCGGTCGGGACTCCTGAAGATGTCCGTGGACACGGCTACATCCACCGATCAGCTTGTCAAGGGCATGTTCAATGTCGAGAGTGCGGGCTATCACGGCGCTGATGCTATCAAGGTAGAGGCGGCGGCAGCTCGTGGAGCAAAAGTCGAGAATGCTGATCTCGCCGCCACGACGGATGTGCTCACCACGGCCATGCACAATTATCATGAGCCTGCTTCCCAAGCCGTCGATGTGATGAACTCCTTTCGCATGGCTGCCTCCATCGGCAAGATGCGCATGGACGACTTGACGGGGGCCTTGCGCAATGTGCTACCCATCGCCTCACAAGCTGGTGTCTCCCTAACAGATGTTGAAGCGGCTCTCTCCACTATGTCCCTGGCAGGTGACAAAGGTGCTATGGCTGGCACCCATCTACAAATGATGCTGACCAAATTGCTGGCACCCACAGGTCAAGCTACAAGTACGCTCAAAGAAATGGGGCTGACCACGCAGGAAATCAGCGATGAGATGAAGGTGAGTTTGCCCGCCACCATTAAGATGATCACTGATGCCGTAGGGAAAAAGTTTCCTGTCGGGAGTGCTGCTTACATAGCGGCTCTCTCGTCCATCGTTGGTGGTAGCAAGGAAATGAGGGCCATACTTGAGCTGTCAGGGATGAGCCTGAAGACGTTCACCGATGACGCGAAGCAACTTGGGCCGACGATGAAGGCCAACTCTACCGCTGTGGATGGCTGGACGACGGTTCAAAGCAACCTCAACTTCAAGCTTGATGCGGCCAAGAATGCGGTATCAGCCTTGATGATCTCGGTCGGTACAAAGCTGCTTCCCGTGGTTGGGCAACTAGCCGATATGGTGACACCGCTTATCCAGGGGTTTGCCGACTGGGTGACGGCAGGCGGGAATGTGGGCGGCGCTATCGGGCAGAACCTGCTGCCGCCGCTGGAAAGCCTCATCACCAATGTTGGTGAGTCAGTCAGTCTCATTTCCACCTGGTTGGATAAGAGCGGCACGGCCAAGGCCGTCATCGATGACCTAGGGTTTGCCGTCAATGTGACTTCACAGGCACTCGGAACGCTCGTTGGCTGGACATCTGAACTCGTGCGCGGTTTCAATGAGGATACCCCTGCCGCTGAGACGCTCAAGATCGTTCTGATTGGCCTGGCGGGCGCATTTGTTGCGCTCAAGGTTGTCGATACCGCGACACAGTTCGGTCAATTCTTCTCCAAGCTGAATGAGGGTGAGGGCATTGTCAGCAATCTGGCAAGCTCTTTCAAGAACAAACTGGCAAAAGCCGCTGATGACTTTCTCACCAATCAAGCACCGAACTTCAAAAAAGCCATGGATGGCGTCAAGGGCTCGGCCGATGCCGCCGCGACCGCTGAGGTGAAGGTTGGTGAGGCGGCAAGTACCAGGGGGTCTACCGCCTGGTTTGCGGATTTAGAGGCATCGCTTACGGGTGTAGAGACTCAGGCCAATGCCGCCGCTACTGCTGAAGAGAGCGTTGGGACCGCCGCTGAAACAAAAATGGCGGGTGGCGTGGCAGTCGGTTCAGCGGAATCAGAGGCATCACTTGCAGGGGTAGGCATGGCAGCAACCAGGACCAAAGGAGAAATTGCCTCCGTTGGGCCTGCTATGGAAGCATCAGCAGCAACGGGAATCGGTGCATTTGGGGCGCTTGCCGCTGGCATCGTGACGGCTGGCATCGGTGCTATCTTCGCGCTTGAAGCCTATATGCTCAAAGACGCTATTCCTGCGCTCATCAAATCCTGGAATGACGCCGATTTCAAGCCACCTCCACGCTATGGTGATGCCAATACGCAAATGAGAAACATCTCGCGTCTCACCGGTTCGCAAATCTCAAACGATGCCAACATTATGGAAAACAATGTGACCGGCTCGGTCAAGAAGACATATCAAGAAGTCGTTGCAGACCTGACGGCTATGAAAAACCAGGGCTTAGAGCAAACATCACAACTCACCTGGCAGGCACAGGACATGTTCGCAAATATGGGGAACAAGGTCGGTCTTGATATGGCGAACATGGATGCAGCCGCCAAGGGCTATTGGAACGATATTGCCGACTACATCAACAATCACCCTATCACTGGCAGCGTCTCCTATACGCAAGGCAGTGGTGCACCACTCATGCACAATGCTGAAGGCACAGACTTCTCCCCTGGCGGCCTCTCAGTGGTCGGAGAAAGGGGCCCTGAACTCGTTTTTCTTCCAAGAGGCGCTCAAGTTATTCCCCATGACCTCACGATGGCTATGCTCGGTGGCGGGGGCAGCCAGCCCCAGGACTCACGAGTCATCCCCCTCTCGCAGATGCAAGGGGGCTTAGGTGGTGGTGGCAACAATCAGCCGATACAGGTCAATCTCAATGTAGACGGACGGACATTCGCATCTCTGCTCATTGACCACATGGGCAATGCCATGATGCAGAATGCCATACTACAATATGGTGGAAGGAGATACTAATGGAACCAATACACACGCATCTTTGTGCAATACTGCCTTTGCCAGAAGAAACGCATGACGCAACCAACAGGCGCATCAGGCGGGTGGTGCACCTTCTATTATTCGGAGATGAAGCACAAGTGGACCCCGAGGCTATCACCAATAGCCTCATTGGTGTCGAAAAAGCTGGTGTGTTTCCAGGCGAAGAAGAGCACATCTGGCGCTGTGATGACCTTGTGTGGACTGGCGGGCGCAAAGTTCGGATGCACCTATCGCGTTCCATGGCAGCAACGGCGTGAGACTCATTGCAATGGCTCTTGTGTAACAAAGCCTTCCATAAACTCCTTGACGCCTTCCTGGTCCAGGGCGTTCTTGACTTCATGGCCTCCAACATTCCAATGGCCTGTTTTCAGATAGCCATATTTGCGCATGTAGCGCATAATCGCGTTACGCTGTCTTACCAGTCCATGTTCTTTGATGAGGTCGTAAATCGGTACGTAGCCATCAGGTAGTCGCTCGCCTGGCACAAGTGGGGGCAAATCGTGTGTTATTGGCCGCACAATCGATTTTTGAGGGCTTCTCTCTCTCGGGGCGGTAAGTGTATCTACCTGGCTGGACAATGCGTCTAAGCGCTCCCTCAATTGGATGAGTTCTTGCTCTAACCTGTCGAGACGTTCAATCTCTTGGGGCGGTCTGCTCTGTCGAATCACCTTGTCAATATCACTCGCTAAAATCAAGAGCTTTTTATCCGGTGCATAGTCATAGGCCAGCTTCCCGCTATGCACCATGCGCCGTACCTGCCTATCAGATTTGCCCAAGCGTTTTATAGCTTCAGTGATAGGAATATATTTCATCGGTTCCCCTTCTCTTCTGAGTGAGTCTTGACACCACTATAACATACGCCTTGACATGTTGACTAGGTGTCATGTATTCTTGTGGGGAAGGCACAAAAAAGGAGTAGCGCATATCTGTATTTCCGACGTGGGAAACATGAGGTTGAAGGCTCACATTTCCCACTAACCAACACCGAACGAACAAGCCGTCAATGTTGGCTGGAAGCATCTTACCATTGCTCCGGTCACATGACTAGTAGATTAGGAGCACTATGCAAGAAGACGTTGATGTGAAGTCAGAGCACTACCCTAGCCACAAAGGCAGTGATATCCTTATCGCGATCTGCCTGCTCGCCTTCCTCGCCCTGGCTGGCTATGGCTTCGTGGTTGCCTTTCCCCAGTTTCAGCAGGCAGCAATCATCATTGCCTGGACATTCCTGGTCCTGGTGGGGATGGTTATTGGATACCTGCTTTTCCACAAACACCGCGTTGATGCGATCAACCTGCAAGCCAAACGTGATGAGGTGAGACGGGCGAACGAACTGCACGAACTCACATTGCAAGAGGCGCTGCTCACACCAAACGAGGCAGGCAACTACGCAATCATCTGGCAGCGACAAAGAGGCGCACTTATCAGGCCCGAGCCCGGCCAGTTCATTCAACCCGTACCCTCGCATCAACACATCGAGTACAACTACAGCGACACATCGACCCGAGCAGGGCAAGAGCAACTGGCGGCTGCGCATACCTACGAACAGCCACGGCTCGCTACTATCATCGAGGAGCTGACGCCCAACACGTTAGAGTTTGTGTTCGGTCTCGATGCGACTACCGGCCAACTCGCCCGGACCACACTCCCCAACGCCGTGCATATTCAATTGTTGGGTATCAGCGGCCAGGGCAAGAGCAGGCAGGCGACTTCGATCTTGACGCAATTGTGCGCACGCAATGATACCGAACACCTGCAGCTCGCTCTTGTGGATTGTGAGGGCGAAACAACCGCGCCATTCCAACAACTCCCCCATGTGCGCTACCTGGCTGATGAATCTAAAGAGGCCGCGAAAACCTTTAGAGGTTTAGTGAACGAGTTGGAACGGCGCGACGTATCACGTACCCTCTGGCCGGTAATCTTCATTTTTGTTGAAGAGTTTCTAAACCTGCGTCGAACCATGCCGGGTGAGTATCGCGACCAGGCGCTTGAAGATTATACGACTCTTGCGCTCCGGGGCAGAAAGCGTGGCATGTTCCTTTTCTCGATAGGCCAAACGTCGTATGTCGATCGACACATCAGAGATGCACAGAATCAATTTCTCTCAAATATGGCCTTCGCTGCCAAACCGACTGCGGCCAGGGCAGCCGGTTTCACCAATACTCCGCTTTTAAACCAACTCTATCAAGAGCGGCGGCCAGGTCAATTCCTGTTGGAGCGGCCAGCAGGTGACTCCATTTTGCTTGCGCCGTATGTGGAACCTTCCCAAGTTTCTGGCTTACTTTCTGGTTTCCAAGTGGTTGCAGAAGACGTGCAATCAACGTCTTTAACCTCAACTGTAGAAACCACATTGCAACCAGAAATGAAACCAACTGCAACCCCGCTAGACGCGCGTTCATTGCGTATTCGTGATATGTTGAAACAGGGTATCCCTCACCGGCAAATTGTGCAAGAAATATGGGGAGTGTCGAGTGGAGCGTCCTATACGAAAGCACAGAAAGAATTAGCGGAGATTATAGTGACATTGCTTTAAGAAAGCGAGCGAACAGAAAGGAACCCAGTTATGAACCGTAAACAACAAGCAGAGCACATTGCTCAACAAGGCAAAGAAGCCATCAACTACCTTGATCAACTCAGTAGTGAAGTTGAGAAAGTACGCAAGGCAAGCGAAGCACAGATCAACGCGAAGCAAGATAGGGCGGCCAGGCAAGCAGACCGAGAATTTGATGAGTTGTGTAAGAGACATGGAACCAAACGAGTCAGATAAGCAAGAAAGCGAGGCATAACCATGTATCCTGGCGAGTCTCCATTGGATAGTAACCCGTTGATGTGGCTACTCCTCATTGTGGTGGTTATCCTGTTCATCTGGTTCTGGTCGCATTTAGAGCCAGCCCTGCGCAAGATGATAAGTTGGGTTATTGTGTTTAGTTGCATTGGAGTCGCTGTTTTGGTTGTAGCGTCCCAGGCGCCTCATTGAAAAAGGAGGATACACTATGCCAGTAGGAATCATCGTTACCCTGCTCTCGCTTCCCCCATTGGAGTAGAAGACATGGCAGAGCAACCTATAGCATCGCAAGATTGGCACACCCGCGCTATTGTCCGAGTTCTAGAAACGACGATGAAGCGGTCATTTGACGGTGAACACACGTTCCAGGCCGGCGAGGAACTTGAAATGGTTCAGTGGGGTCGCAAGGGCCGGACTATCGATCGCTCCGCCTGGTGGACTTCCTACGATATCGACGGGGCGTTTATCATCGAGTCAGATAAGACGGAGATCGTGCGGATCATTGATGAAGTAGCACCGATTGAAAGCGAGTAGCTCTCGACAATCCCCTATCAGTATGGTATTATTCAATCGTGACATTAAACCGTAACGATTGAATAATACCAGGCAAGGGAAACATCATGATAGACACCGTCTCGCAAACAACCTGCTTAGCTTGCGGCAAACCTCTTGTACAGGTAGAGGGCCGGGGTCATCGCAAAAAACTGTACTGCGATGACCTTTGTCGGCAACGGGCCCATAGAGCAAAAGGGCAAGCCGTCACGATTGACACGAATGGAGACCTCCAGCAACGTATAGCAGAGTTGGAGCGAGAGTTAGCAGCAGCTCACCACCTGATTGATGAGTATATTAATCGGAAGAAAACGAGCCAGCCCTGGAAGAAATCACTTCAAGAGCGCTGGTCGCAGCTGGGGAAAGCAGCTGACTATCCAGCGCTGACAATCCCCATTCGTGTACAGGCAGGCGAGCGAGCGCACCGTGTCTTTGAGCTTAGCGCCAGTAACGAGCTGCTTGAAGAGGGCAATGTTACCTTACGACGGCAATTAGAAGAGTGACCAATCGTGACATTCTCTTTTTTAATGGGAGACATGCTGACGACAATTTGTCCTGATGTAAGGACTACAAAAGGGGGCGTTAATGGACTGGCGACAATGCTTGAAATCGTACCTGGAGAGTCTCGTTGCGGCAGGCGAGTCTCACACGCTTATCAAAGATCACACCACGAGGATTACACACTTCATGGTGGGTAGAGAAGACCTTGCAGCCGTATCGAGGGAAGAGATCCAGGCGTTTTGCAGGCAGCCGAGCTGCCACGGTAAGCCGTCATGTGAGACAATCAAGAGACGGCGCGATGCGATCCGGGCCCTCTATGACTTCGCGATAGAGCAGGGCGTGTACACGGGTGACAATCCAGCTCGGCCAGCACCAAAGGGAAAGACGCCGCCGGTGTTCGATGATCCAGATTGGCAAGCAGCCTATGAACAATTCTTGGAAGAGGTGGAACACAAATCAGGCAGCCAGGCGACCGTCATAAGTTACAAGGCCATCTTGCGCCGCTTTTTCCGGGGCAAGTCGCCCTTATCTGTAACGAGAACCGACGTGCATCAATTTGTCTATGCTCTCAATAACGGAAGCAGGAACCCAGGTACACAACCACAAACCGCTACCAAAAATCAAAAGTGCGCGGCGCTCCGTTCGTTCTTTACCTTCTGCACCACGTTTACAACCACAACAGGGGAAGCACTCTATGAGAAAGCGAATCCGTGCAACGGTATCAAGTTTGGCAAGCCTGCTATAGCCTATAAGAGCTTATCGCCTGAAGAGATCCGCGCATTCTTCGCAGCCATTGACAGGTCGACTATCCAGGGCAAGCGTGATTATAGTTTGTACATGTTCTTTCTCATGTCGGCACGCAGACGCAGTGCTGTGCAGCGTCTGAAGTTTGGGGACCTGGAGCAGACGCTCATTGCTGACGAACACGGAAAGACACACCAGGGCTGGTGCTACCACTTCACGGAAAAAGGGAACTCGACCGTTCAGGACTCAGAAGAAATTGAAAGTGTGGTCGTAGATCTCATCATGGAGTACCTGGAGGCTGACGGGCGACTCTCGACCGCTACGCCGTCTATGCCGATCTGGACAGCGATAGGCCCTCCACAGGGCGGTACAGTGCGACCAGGCGAGGTGAGGCCGCTTACTAGTAAGTCCATGGCTACTGCGATGAAGAAATATGCCCAGGCTGCGTCGCTTGACCCTAATAGGATGAGTTTACACTCTTGGAGGCACAGTAGCGCGAAAATGAGGCGGTTGGCCGGGAGTTCCGTGCTGGATATTTCCCGCGTATTGCGCCACAGCTCCCTCGATATGTCAATGCGCTATATCGGTAAGCTTGTGTCACAATCCGACGATGGAGGGCGGTTACTCTCAGCACAGTTAGCACAGTTGGGTGTCCTGTAGCTTTGCGTTATCCAATAACACCGTTTATTGGATAACGCAAAAAGCCGCTCAACCACGCTCCACGCCCATTCTTGTGTACATCTTGTGTAAGTTACTTGACATAATAATAACACCGGCTTATAGGAGGTATAAGCCGGTGTTATCTATAAGCGATGGCTTATGCCGCTTGCGCCTTATGCGCTTCAAGCGCCTTGTGCATCTTTGCGATATGGACACTAGACAGTTTGTTGTCAGGGAGGTCGCGACCAACAACCTGCTTTTTCCAGGCTTGCCACTGGGAAGGATTGCGCACCAGGTTAAGCGTTTTCAGATCGCTCTTGATGGTCGTCAACTGCTCGGAGGTGTCTTGACCTCCTGCAGGTGTTTCCTCAGCTTCCATATCTAGCGCGTATTCTGTACCAATCCCAAAGTCTCTGCAACAACGTGCCTTCGCAGCCGTCTCGACTTTATCAAGAGCAGTAAACAGTCCCTGCTTCATCGACTCAGCCTTTTTGTCGGAGAGTTCGTAGTCAGCACCCAGGTACA
>WNGG01004201.1_pt1 | contig 16216 bp, 21 predicted proteins | sample 5400661 | NCBI WGS metagenome assembly WNGG01 (sample SAMN13153372, study PRJNA577476) | soil metagenome | isolation source: 100 cm soil or saprolite under Garry oak tree replicate 1 | place: USA:California | collected 2016-06-15 | reverse complement strand
ACGGCGCCGCCGTGCAGACCTTCGAACCGGACCTCACCCCGCTACACCAGCAGGTCCTGGACCTCCTGCACGTACCCGCCAGCGTCTACACCGCCGCCAGCGACTCCTGATCCGGGGGCGCAACTGCCAGCCGAGAAGTGCGGAACGTCAGCTCCTAGGCTGAACGAAGGTACGGCGGGATGCCAGCACTGCTTCCGCCAAGGCCATCGTGTCGAGTATGGACCGGCCCTGGACGGCGAGCAGTTCGGGCCGGGCGGTGTCGATACCGAATCGGCAGTTGGTGGCTTCGGCGAGTGGTTGCAGTGCTCTGGCGCGGTACTCCGTCGCAGCGAACAGCACGACGGGGACGTCGGACCAGGCGCGATCACCCGGATGCCCTCGACAGCTTGCGGCCGGAATGACGCGCACGGTAGCAAGCGCGTAGACCAGACCCGCGACTCCGATTTCGAGGGAGTCGAGCGCGGCTGTTTGGTCGTCCGATAGGAAGTCGCCTAGCGCTGTCCGTTCGGTGGAGGTCAGGGCGTAGCGCTCGTCCGGGTTGTCAGGGTCGTAGCCGTCTTCGACGGCATGAGCCAGACGATCAAAGTCCTCGGCTGTGGCGGCCAGGTTGCCGAGAACCTCAGCGATGCGGCGCTCCTCTTGCCCCAGCTGCCGAGCTTCGCGCACGGGCACGTCTTTGATCAGCCAGGTTCCGCGGATGAGACTGCCGATTCCTTCTTCGTCGATGTCCTCTGGTTTGGGCATCCAGAAGGTCGCCTCGCTGGGGATCGTGATGCTTCCTGACAGCCGCGAGGTTGGGAACATGCTGGCCCCTAGGGAGTGAGTAGTGGCCGCTGATATCACAGCATGCCCGTCGGGCACTCGGGCGCTCGTTATGGCGATCATCGAGCCATTCCGGCCGAGACTGCCAGCCTGCAGGCTCGCGGCTCTGATCGTCGGCGGCCAGTTTGGCGGGCGTCGCGCCCCGCCTCAGATGGACCGCGTCCCGCCTGATTTGATGGGCGGAGTGTTCGGTGCGGCTCCCCAGCACCGACACCCGGAGCCGGTACGCTACGACCCGTGGTCGTAGCGTACCCTCTAGCGCTGGCGGCGAATATATGCCAGTATCTATCATCGCACATCTGTTCGAATCAGCCGGAGTTTTCAGCGTCAGGCCGCAAGGAGCGAGGACGTGTCAGAACTGACGTGTCTTGAGATCTGTGCAGGTGCTGGGGGCCAGTCACGCGGCCTGGAGCTTGCCGGTTTCGGCCATGCCGTAGCGCTGGAGATCGACTCGGATGCGGTTGAGACGCTGCGCCACAACCGGCCGGAGTGGTACGTCGTCGAGGACGACGTCCGTAACCTGGACGGTGCGCAGTACCACGGCGTTGATCTCCTGGCGGGCGGGGTCCCGTGCCCGCCGTTCTCCGTGGCGGGCGGTCAGCTCGGTGCTGCCGACGAGCGGGACCTGTTTCCCGAGGCACTTCGGCTCGTGCGGGAGGCCGGCCCGGCGGCCGTCATGCTGGAGAACGTCAAAGGGCTCGCTGAGCGCAAGTTCTCCGATTACCGCCAGGCCGTGATCGACGAGCTTGAACGCCTCGGCTATGAGATCTACTGGCAGGTCCTTAACGCTTGTGAGTATGGCGTGCCGCAGCTGAGGCCGCGGTTCGTGCTTGTCGCGATCAAGCGCCGGTATGCGACGCATTTCACCTGGCCGACGCCAACGAGCACCCCGCCGACGGTGGGTCAGGTTCTGTACCCGCTGATGGCTGCCAACGGCTGGCCGGGCGCCGCAGCGTGGGCCATGGGGGCTGACAGCATCGCGCCGACGATCGTGGGGGGCTCGCACAAGCACGGAGGCCCTGATCTCGGGCCGACCAGGGCCAGGGCGGAATGGCGGCGGTTCGGCGTGGAAGGCCGCAGTATCGCCGAGGACGCGCCTCCGGCTGATGCCCCCACGGACGGCTACCTTCCGCGTCTGACCTGCGAGATGGTGGCCCGCATTCAGGGTTTCGACGCCGACTGGGTATTCACAGGCCGCAAGACTGCGAAGTATCGCCAGATCGGCAACGCCTTCCCGCCCCCAGTCGCGCAGGCAATCGGCAGCCAGATCAAAGCAGCGCTCGACGGCGCGCGATCCCAGCCACTCCGCCTAGTCCAGGCCAGCTGACAGCTGCGCCTTCCGCGCCTTCCGCTGGGCCTCTTCGGCCCGGATTGCCTGCGAGATGTTCTCCGGCCAGGCCGCGGACCTCGTCAGCCGGTAATAAGTCCACACCCGCGAGCCTTCGTCATACCGCTTCTCATGCAGGTAGTCCCAGCCGAGGAATCTCAGGTCACGCAGTCGGCGCTGCCAGTCCTCTTGGAAACTCTTGGCGCTGGCGACGATGCCGATCAGATCCGACCGCACCCAGCCGCCGCCGAACGCTTTGAGCAGCTCGCCGATGCGCCTTTGCGGCTCGTCGAAGCCGATCGCTGCCCGAATCTGCTCGGCGTGAGCTTCGAAGGAGCGGAAATAGTCACGCTTGCCGGCGTGGCAGTCCTCGCAGAGCGGCCGCAGATTCTCGGGCTCGTTGTCTCCGCCCCATGACAGCGGCACTTTGCGGTCCACCACGAGCTTGACATGCTCCTCAAGCGGCGTCCGGCCGCACTGCGCGCACCGCTGAGGCGCTAGCACCTCGGCCCTGCGCCGTAGGCTGATCGCGACCCCTGCGCAGGACGGACGTGTCGCCGACCAAGTCCGCAGGACGTACCGGCTCTCGCTGCCAGTCCCCGCCGCCTCGATCTCGAAGTACCGTCGCAGCTCGCGGACACTGCGATCAGCCTGGGATTGGTCCTCACCAAGAGCGTTGGCGACGAAGAACCGCAGCTCGGCCATTGTCGGCGGATTGTCCCGCCGCCGGTACAAGAAGCCATAGAGGAGTCTTTGCGCCGTCGACCCGACCAGCGCAGCGATCTGTTCGCTACCTGGCTCCGGCAGTGAGTCAGCCACGATCCGGACGGTAGCCGGCGAACGGCTACCAGCCCATACCAATGCGTGCTATTACCAGGAAGCCAGATGCTCGCCGAGCGAGTTGTAATTGAGCAACCGGCCTTGACCGGTGATCTCCGCCCAAGCGGCCTGCTGCCCGCTGTTATCCGATGCATGAACGGCTGCGTGCAGCTCGTCGTAGGCGATGTGATACACCGCGTCAACCTCGCCAGTGCCGCGGGCGATCGCGGCGAGACGGCTCGGGAGCGGTTCAGCCGTGACGGCGACCAAGTGGGGCTGCCGGCCACGGCGATGACGCACCATCTGATTATTCTCGTGCCGGATGTTCTGCACGCGGTCGGAGCGGATAGTCCACTTGCATGAAACAGCGGCGTGCAGCAACGGCAGGCCGTTGACCGTCGGCACATCTTCGAGGCCGATCACGACGTCAGGCCTGATGAGGTAGTCCTGGCCTATGGTAACTGACAACGTCGGATTGCCGATCACCAGCTGGTTCAGGTGCAGCAGGTGGACGTATTGGCTGTAGTCGGTCACGAAAGCCCCACGCCGGGCCGTCCAATGGCGCGAGCTATCCCGAGCGGCCAGCTCCCGTGCCAAGTCAACTCGCACAGCTTCCTCAAGCAACGCGCCAGGACCCGGCGGGGGCGGCGAAAGCTCCCCACCAGCATGGGCGGACAGCGACTCCAGCGTGACCGCACCCAGCTGCAAGCTCTCACGGTTATCGATGTCGGCGTTGTTAGGGACCTGCTCCCAGCCGAGCTTGTTCTTCCCGCCGCTGTGCTTCCAGCCCAAGAGGCTGAGAGCGAAGATTGGCGCCGGCACGAATCAAGACATTAGCCCAAGATCAACTCCGTGGCGGCGGAGCAGTCAGGTCGGCCGTCTTGCCGGTCAGGCTGCGCCTGGATCTCAGCAATGACCCTGGGCCGTCATCACGCCGAATACGTGCCAAACCTCCCGACCAAATGGTGTCGGCGGCAGGTCGGGAGTGTTGGGTTAGCGGTCTTGAGAACCGCTCCCGCTGGCGTTTGCCTGCGCTTCGCCCAGGCCCGGCCTTGAAGCACTGCTGTTTCCGCTCGGTCTTCTCATACCGCTCTGGCGTGCGGAGGGCGCACACTAGGTGCGTGCCAGCGATGGGCGACCATGACCGGATCAACGAGATCGATGCAGAAATGACTGGACTGGCAGCGTCCGACGGCGCCACCGAAAGTCACGACGAGCCGCAATCCCGGGGCTGGGCCGGGCTTGACTGGTCGCCGTGGCACGACTTCGACGCCGCGCACCAGGAGAAACTGATCCCGGCCACGCCCGGCCTGTACCGGTTCCGCGCGCCAGGCGTCCCGGGCCTGCTCTACATCGGCGAAAGCGGCGCCCGAGGCGGGCGCGCCGCGCGCCTGGACGACCTCGCCCGAGGCCGCTGCCGGCACTCGCCTGACTACTACTTGAACTGGCACGAGAACGGACTGGCCAGGCGCCCCCACCGGGGCCACTACGCCGCGCCATACATCCGGCGGGCCGAGGAAGCCACGGGCCGCGCAGTCGAGATCTCGTGGGCGTGCGAAGAGCACCCGGACGATGTCGAGCGCAAGGTAGCCGAGGCTCGGCTGCTCGCAGCGTACCGAGACGCCACGGGAGCTGACCCACCCGTTCAGCGCGGCGGGCGGGGCATGGCCAAGTGGCTGAGCCAGCGCGAGCGCCGAGAATGAGAACGGGCTTGGCTATGGCGTTGCTCGCGCGTCCGAGGAGGAGCTTGTGCCGCTGTCCATCGCCGGCCATGTCGTGGACGACCCGATGCCGATATGGCGCAAGTACGCCCGCGATCACGGACGCACGATCCGCGAATACGACCTCGCTGAGCCCGGTGACCCCAACGTCCTTACTCCGGACGAGGCATGGATCAGCAGAGTCATCGGCTCACGCCTCAGGCACGACGAGCGCGACCAGCTAGTCGGCCGCGCCGCGGAAGCTCCGTGGACGTGCATCCACGCTGGCGCCGACCTAGCCGATGCTGATCCCGCCGTGCCGGACGGCCTGTTCGCCGACGCGGCTCGCCTCTACTGGTGGTTCACGTCGCCGGAACGAATCCACGGCGTTCGGGTGGCGAAGGTTCACAAGGTCCTGCACTTCAAGCGGCGAGGCATCTACCCGATTCTGGATGATCACCTGCGGGCACTGTATGAGGGTTTCGCCCCGGCCTGGATTGAGCCGCTCAGCTACCTCGGGGAACTGACTTCTGCCGACTCCCCGCCCTTCTGGGCCGCCTACCGGGAGGACCTTGTCGGCAACCACGACGAGCTGGAGCGATACCGAAGGCTCCTCCTGGCGAAAGACGAAGACGATACCGTCACGCTCGTGGGCAATCTAACCCGCCTTCGGCTGCAGGACATCATCGCCTGGAGCATCGACCACCCGGCACCAGGCGACGATCGGCAACCCCCTTCGGTTCGGTGACGGAGCCGGCAGCACTCGGCAGGAAGCTCGACGTACCACTGGCCCGGCGCTCCAGTTGGAAGAGCGCCTCGTGGTAGTTACGCTCCAACGCTACGTCCGTGCCGCGTGGCCGTCCTGATCGTGAGACACAGGCCTAGCCTGGAAGTCGGGACATCCGTCCTAAGATCGTCCAGCCTCGTATTGTTGTGGGCATGCGCAGGATCTGCTGGCCCAAGTCACACTGAGCCGAGGCACTGTTGCTCGTGGGTCGGGTGATGCGCCAGAGGCACTGCGATGTGCCTCTCGGGCAGCGCCGAAGAGCTGGTCACCGCGTTCGGGGAACGTTCCCGAGATCCGCTGCCATAAGGACGCGTCGTCCTCCGGGCCCATCGCAGTCTGGGAGCAATGAAGGCCAGGACTTGGCCTCGGCCGGTCTGGCGCAGTGCGGTGATTTCCAGCGCATTCCGGCGATGCGGCCGCCGCCGTACGATGATCGGACGCGGATAACCTTTGGAAGCCGGTAGGAATGGCGGGAACGTGACGGCAGCTGCTGTACCGCAGTACAACGAGTTGCTCTGGCCCGCGCTGCAGGCAGTAGCTGAACTGGGCGGGTCAGCCTCAATCGGCGAGATAGTCGAAACGGTCGTCAAGCAACAGGGATTCAGTGACGTCCAGCAAGGCGTCCTGCATAACAACGGGCCGGAGACCGAGATCGGCTACCGGCTCGCGTGGGCCCGTACCTATCTCAAGGGGATGGGCTTGCTGACCAACAGCGCCCGCGGCGTGTGGGCGCTCACGGACGAGGGCACAGAGCTGCTCACATTCCCGTCGTTCACCGACACCGAGCGCCACGATAGGGTTCGCGAGATCTGGCAGGCCCATCTGGCCGAGCTGCGGAAGGCGCGCAAGACCCGGCTCTCGCCCGCGGACGGTGAGCTGCAGCCTGACGGTGACCTGCAGGCCGCCGACGGAGCAGCCGAAGAAGCCAGCTGGAAGGAGCAGTTGCTCGATCAGCTGATGGCCATGGCACCTGCTGCCTTCGAACGGCTCGCCCGGAGGCTGCTACGCGAGGCCGACTTCGACAGCGTGAACGTCACCGGGCAAAGTGGTGACGGCGGTATCGACGGGCTGGGCGTGTACCGACTCGGGCTGGTCAGCTTCCCGGTCTTCTTCCAGTGCAAGCGCTACCGGGGCAGCGTTGGCCCAAGTGCTGTCCGCGACTTCCGCGGCGCGATGGCAGGCCGCGGCGACAAGGGCCTTCTTATTACCACCGGTTCCTTCACCGCCGACGCCAAGAAGGAAGCAACCAGGGACGGTGCCCCGCCGATTGACCTCATCGATGGAGACCGGCTCTGCGAGCTGCTGAAGCGCTACGATCTCGGCGTGCTGACGTCAGTCCGAACCGTCGAAGATGTCAGCATCGACGCCTCGTTCTTCAGCGAGATCTGATAGGCCGTTAAGTGCCGGCTCGCCGCCGATTCCTTGTCCAAATGCGTGCCCAGAACCGTCACCACTTGCGAGTTGCCGCAGGTCAGTTAGGTTGCTGGAGCGGTCTTGAAAACCGGCGCCTATGTCGGCGAAAGTCTTGGAATGGAGTCGATCAGGGCCGTCTGCCCAGTTGCCGCCTGTCGCAGGCACCCGGCCGTACGGTTGTAGCTTGTATCCGCTCTCTGGTCCCAGCCAGATTCACCTGGTCATCAGATGACGTCTAGTTCTCTGGATATCGCCGACTCATCGGTCGTCGCGCACGTACAGCGGGACCATCGGCTGCCGTCTGAGGACTGATGATCACGATCCACCCGGTCGTTGTAGATCCGCCTGGCTTTGGTGAGTTCGGCGAGGAGCTGGCGGTGGAACTCGGGCGGGCAGCGGGGCCCGGCAAGCCGTAAACCGATGCCGCCCGCCAGGACCGACCCCGCCGCGCGCCGGGCCGGGTCCATCGACCAACCGTCAGCCAAGGATGTTACGGCCCCGATATCACGGTCGTGATCACGTCTGCCTATGTTGATGGCCCGCCGACGCGGCGCGCCGAGCGCGCCGCTGCACGCAGTCCGGTGCCCTGGTTGGAGCTGGCAAGCGGGCCGCCGGGTTTGCCGCGCGATTAGCCCTATGAGTTGGCTGGCTCAGCAAGAGACACAGAACCGGTCGCGCCTCCAGTCGCTGCGCGACCGGCACGGCATCGTCCCCACGACCCAAGGTATGGACATGACAGCGGCGGTCCGCGGTGCAAGAGTTGGCTTTCATCGGGTCGATATTCCTGGCGACGGGCGGTGTTAGCGCGGCAGATACCGCCAGTGCCACAGCCTCGGCAACGCCAGCGAACTGGCCGGTCACAGGCCTCTGCCCGGCGCACGATGTCGGCGAGGCCGTGCGGGCAGAGCACATGCAGGCCGCCGGAGCGGCGGCGTGTCTGGACCTTATCGTCGGCGCCGCGTAGACCAGCTCCGGACTGGTGCACCGTCGGGCCAGAGTCAGGCCCAAAAGTCGACTTCGGCCCACGCCGTCATGCCGGGAACTTCCTGATGTCCGCCTGGTCGATGAACATGACGTTCGCCAGGTCATGGCGGCCGTCCTTGACGTTGCCGTTCTCGTTCCGCGTGAATAGCACCGGGCCAATGTTGCGCAGCCTATCTTCCAATAGTCTCGCTTGCGCTTCGTCCGGTATCGCGCATATAAGCCATTTCATGATCCTGATCACCCCTCATATTCGAGTCGGTATCCACAAGGCCAGCGGCTTGATGCCCTAACGCCAGGCTAGGCGGAACTTGCGGGACCACCACGGCGCCCAACCCGCTGGCGTCAATCCTTTCGGCTTAAGGTTGGATCCGTCGCTCCGGCCGGGCGGGGGACCGGTTCGGGCGGTAGCGCGTCCGGCTGGACAGGTCGGCCGCCCTCGCGGAACCGATCTGCTGGTACCGGCCGCCGTGGTCGGCGAGACCTGGAATCCTTCGGCAGCCTGGTGCACTGGCCAGCCATCCTCCACGACACACCCGGCCAGGCGCAGCCGTCGGTCTCAGTCAGCGAAGCTTTGCGGTCGGGGCATGAGGGCCTCCCGTCAGCTCGGCGAGATGTGATGATCCACACCGACCCCGGAGGCTCTATCTACATCAAGGTCATCGGCCGTGTCGCGTGAACAAGGTCCGTGATCGGTACAACTAGATCTCGGCGAAGAAGGCGGAGTCAACGGTGACGTCCTCGACGGTGCGCGTCATGGTGTGAACGCCGAGGTCGTACCGTTTGAGGAGCTCGCAGAGCCGGTCGCCGTCGATGAGGTCGATCGGCGGGGCGCCGTCGCGGGTTGCTTCTTTCTTGGCGTCGGCGGTGAATGTGCCCGTGGTTATCAGCAAGCCCTTGTCGCCGCGGCCGGCCATGGCGCCGCGAAAGTCGCGAACGGCGCTGGGGCTGACGCTTCCGCGGTAGCGCTTGCACTGGAAGAAGACCGGGAAGCTGACCAGGCCGAGCCTGTAGACCCGAGTCCGTCGATACCGCCGTCGCCGCTTCTGCCGGTGACGTTCACGCTATCGAAGTCCGCTTCGCGCAGTAGCCGCCGAGCGAGCCGCTCGAAGGCATCCGGGGCGACGCTCATGAGCTGCTCGAGCAGCTGTTCTTTCCAGCCGGGTTCTTCGGACGGCTCCGCATCGTCAGGTTCAGCGTCCTCGTGCGGGAGGCGGGCTTTTCGGGCCTTGCGCAGGCGGGTCAGATAGTCAGCTCGGAGTTCCAGGACGCGCTCGCGGAGCCGGTTGTCGGTGATCGCTGAGTCGGTCACCAGCGCGGTGCCGTCCTCGGTGAGCGCCCAGACGCCCCGGGAGCTGTTGGTCAGCAAGCCCATCCCCTTGAGGTAGGTGCGCGCCCACGCCAGGCGGTATCCGATCTCGGTACCTGGTCCGTCGTGGTGGAGTACCGACTGCTGCGCCTCGCTGAGGCCCTCGCGGAAGATGACCGTCTCGGTGATCTCGCTGATGGACGCCGATCCGCCTAGCTCGGACACTGCCCGAAGAGCGGGCAGCAACAGCTCGTGATATGGCGGCATATCCGCAACGGTCATGATGACTTGCCCATCTCGTGCTCAAAGATCCGGTCGGACCAATCATCATTGAAGTCGGCATGCCCGCGCACGGAACCACGGGCGTCTGCGGTGTCCTCGCGGGAATCGGTTCCGCCGCTGGCCGACGCGGACCGGGCTAGGTTTGCTGGCGTGACCGGATGGGTGCCGGCCGCACGCGCGCTCATGCTGCTGGCTGCGGCATGCTCCGTGGCTGGCCTGGCAGCGGATCGCGGGACCGCGCGGTCGTCGGTTTCCCTGCCCGGCCGGGCGTCGTCCGGGCGGGCAGGCTCAGCCGTCGGCCTGTCGCCCAGCCGGCCAGAGCCGGCCAGTATGAGGTCGGCAAGCGCGATGCTCGGCGCGGAGGGGTGCGCGTCGTTCCCGGAGCCGCAGATCGCGTGGCGGGCGTTCAGCGAGGGTGCTATCCCCGAGTTCACGCCTCGCCCCTTATCGCGAATATGCGGGAGTTGTGTTCGGCGGTCGTGAAGGTTGCCTTTCCAACCGACCATCACCGAAACGGCGCCAAATTATATCGTCACGATCCCGAAACTCTATCCACTCCACATGTTTATTGAATGCGATGTCAGCCTCCACATAGTCAGCCGAAGTAGGTATCGGGTGGTAGGTCATCGGTATCCAAAATACGGAAGGGCCAGGTGGGATGACTCCTATCTGCCTCCACCGGACAACTTCCTTGTAAGCCATATCGTCGGTAACCGGGACACCTGGATCGAACGTATCTGGACGCCGAAGTGAAACTTCGTAGATACAGTCCATGCTTCCATTCAAGATGTGCAAATACACGCGTTCGCGGTCTGGGTAGTCCGCCGTACGCCGCACCAGCATCCGCGAACTTTCGTACGCCCTCACCGGCGGGTGTAGCGGCGAAGAGGGGGCCGTTCGTAAGAGCCCAGCGCCGATGCCCGCGGTCACCCACTTGTCCTGGCGTCCTGCCCCGACCAAGCCGAAGGTCACCGAGGGGCGTGGAATCCCTCGCCGTTAGCCTCTACCCGGTAGAGGATCTTCGGCTGCTGGGGCAGCGAAGATAGTCCGAGATCGTCGTAGAAGGCTTGCGCGCCGACATTGTCCTTGTCTGTAGTCCACTCAACCCGGCTACATCCACGCAAGTCGGCTTCGTCGAACAGGGCTTGCATCAGGAGCTTGCCGACGCCCTGGCGCTGGTACGCGTCAGCGACGTATAGCTCCTTGAGGTAGAGCGACCGGGTAAGTCCGACGGCTGGCCACAGGAACGAGTACGCCGCGATCCCCGCCAAGCGCGCCCCGTTCCGGGCGAGGAGCACCCATGCGGCGGGCTGGCTGGCGAAGACCGCCTCATTGATCTCCCGCACCCGCTCGCCCGCCGGCTCGGTGCCGCTCGCCCGCAGAAGCGGTCCATCTCCTCCGTCTCGATCGCGTAACCAACGGCCCCCGTCACGTCACCACCCTGGGCCAGGCAGGCAACTCGGTCGAGCCTGGTCATCATCGCCCAGTCGTTGTAATCACCAGGCGGGCACGTTCCAGCGCATCGTCACAGCGCCTCCAGAAGCCACGTGGAACGCGCTGCCGCCCAATCTCCGAATTCGCGACCGTGCTCTGGCTATAGCCAGATAACGGAGCCAGTTGCTCCTGGCTCAGCCCCGCAGCGCGACGGCTGGCCGCCAGTTGCCGACCAAGCGCTGCCCGCGCTCCGGCGGCACCCCTGAATAGGCCACGACTTCGCCTCCATCCGCGACAGCCTCTGCTCTCCCATTGTGTCAGCCGACGGCACCGCGCATCCAACACCCGCACATGACGTGGACCGGCCTCGATCACAGATTGGCGCCGCCCACGCCGTTCACTCAGGACTGCCAGCCCACGCCCCGGCGATGCTGATGAACACCATCTGATGACCTCTGATGTCGGCACGTGACGCCAGAACTCAGTGACAAACCGATGACAAATGATCAAGGCCCGACCGCTGTCACCAGCGATCAGGCCCTTGACCTGCACCTTCACTCGTAGCCCCGACCGGATTTGAACCGGCGCTACCGCCTTGAGAGAGTCGATACCTTGGTGGCCGGGAGCCTCGACGGTATGCGCGCTGTCGCTCCCAGCGAACAACCGCATTGTCTCGCCGGGAGGACGGCCCAGCCTCAGTTCGGGACGTGGGCCAGGGTGACGACCTGCCGGTGGCCGGGGTTGCCGGGGAGGGGGTAGGCATACCCTCGCGTCTCGAGTTCGTAGATGCCGGGCCGGAAGGCAATTCCCAGGCTGGCCCGTCCATGTCGCTGATCCTGGTTCGTGAAGGCCTGGCCTATCAGCGACGCCGGATCCACGGCCAGGTTCTGGTAATTGTTGCCGTCGGGCCAGGTCTGTGACTGCCACCACTTGGTGATCCGCAGAACTGGTTCGCCTACGTCGAAGTGCTTCTGTTTCTTCGTCCTGCTCATGGTGGCGATCAGCAGGCAGGCCGGCTCGTCGGTCAGGCTGATCGACCGCCGGCCGGCTGCCTCGAAGGAGACCGCGAACTCCGTCCTGCATTCACCGATCCCAGCCAATGACAAGCCCTTGGCGGCCAGGAAGGCGCTGAACCTGGCCGATGGCATAGTCAACTCCGCTGCGCCAAGATCGCACAGCTTCTCCTCCTGTAATGAGGGCTGGGCGTAGGGGCTGGCTTCGCGGAAGAAGGTGTGGACGATCTCATGGGCGACGGAGAAGTTCTGTCTTTCCTTCGGCTCGCCGACGTGGACGGTGATGTCGTATCCGCCGTCGCGGGGGACAAGCAGGCCGGAGCACCCAGCCGACGGGTGGATCGGCCTGCTGTCGTAACGGCGGACCCCTTGCAGGGACCCGAGGACCTGTAGCGGGGTCGGCCCTGATGCGGTGGGGCACTGGGCCAGGAGCCGGCGGCACAGCCGCAGGACGAGCCGCTCAGGGTCTGCCTCGCGGTGGTAGCGGCATAGTGCGAGGACAGCAGGATCAGGCTGGTTCACTGGTCGCGGTCAGGGCCGCCCCTCCGAGTACCTCTCGATCATCCGGTGCACCGCTTTCCAGTCCTCGGGAGTGGCTGGCGTCTTGCCCCGGGCGCTGATCCCGGCCAGCATGCGCGCCTCTTGCGGCGGAATGTTGCTGGCTGTCACGTAGTCGGCGAGGCCCGGCGGCCACGACGACATCTCCTCGGCTGGCCTGGTCTTCCCGAGAAGGTCTGCCACCGATGCCCCGAGCACGATTCCTATGGCGTACAGCGTCTCGGCCGACGGCTTGCGGCGGTTGCCGTCGCCCTCATTGATCAGCTCGGAGAGGTAGCCCTTGGCGATCCCGGACTGACGGTGCAGATCCCCGAGCGTCATGCCGCGGTCTGCCAGCAGGCGGCGCATCCGCTCTCCGGCCGTCGTCGCCCCGCTGAGCAGGGAGTACATGTCCGCCACGCCTGCAGACGATAGCCCACCGGTTCCCGGTTGTGAACAGTCCCGTTCTGATTCGTCCCGCAGAGTGTTCTTTATCCAGTACAGTCTTGGCTCGTATAGGGAACAGCACGAGCCGGGGGAGACCATCCCATGACAGAGCAAGGCACGACCGAGGCGGTACCCGCCGACCGCCGCGTGGGCGAAGCCAGCAAGCCTGAGGACCGCGGCGAGGAAGGCATTGCGGTCAGCCTGACCGCCGTTCTGCTCAAGCGCACGATCCGCTCGCCTGCGTCCGCAGTGACTGGAAGTGTCGAAGATGACCCCAGCGCCCGGTGGTACGTGCCTGTCGGCGACGCAGGCTTCGCGGAGGTCGACGTGCCTCCCGAAGGGGCGGATATCGTCCTGCTGGTCCGCACGCCAGCAGCCAAGGAGCCCGCCTGGCACGTGCTGTTCCGCGACGTTCTCAAAGTGGACGGGTTCGCCGCCGCGCCGGGCGAGTCAGCCGGCGCCATCCTTTTCGTCAGGACGACCGGTGACGCTGAGCCGCAGTTCGTTGCCTGGTGCTTCGTGCTGGGCAGCCGCTGGATCACCAGGCGGGCAGCGAACCCCCGCTTCGGGCTTCTCGCGGCGCTCAACGCCATGGCCGGCTCGGCAAGCTCGGGCACGTCGGACGATGTCGGAGTCGTCGGCGCGTCCGTGGCGCCCCGAGACGGCAACCTCAAGCGGGCAAGCCTGACCGCGGCGGTCCCCGCCGCCGCCGATGCCATCCCCCGCATCGACACGCTGGCCGACATACTCACTGCGGCACGAGTCCGCACCGGCCACGACATCCTAGGGAAAGTCAGCGCCGGGCGGTCGCTGCAGTTCCCCGACACCGTCGCCTCGATCGGCCGTTTCCAGGAACTCTCCGACCTGGTCGCCGGGCTAGCCACCCGGACCGATTACCGGCAGTCCCACGGGTGGATTGACGACATAGTTCCCGAAGATGACGAGCAGGTCATCGAGGCCGTGCTCGACCACATCTGGCGCGGAGCCGACGACCAGGGACGGCCTGTCAGCGTCGACATCGCCTGGTGGGAGGACGTCCGCGAACCCGGCTCCGATCACCCCGCCACCCACTGGCGCCCCTTGCGCGAACGCAGAGAAAAGCATCCCTGCAGGCGAGTGACCCTAACGTGGCCGGGAGTCAGATCAGCCATCGAACGTTACATGGACCAGACATGGCAGGGGCACCAGGCGCTGGCCAGCGACATCAGGTTCTTCTCAGATGACGAAGACGAACTCGGCCGCTGCCCCGCTGTCGATCTCCTGTCCGCTGAGCTGACACTCGACGGCACAACATACGCCCTGGTCGACGGTCAGGTCTGCCGCGTCGACGCGGACTACCTCGCAGCCCTCGACCGCGAACTCGAACAGCACGTCGTGACCAGTAGGCTGGTGCCCTACCAGCCAGGAGAACTAGAAGCTGCCTACAACATCCGGGCCGCGAAGACCACCGGCATGCTGCTGCTCGACACCACCGACATCCGGCCGAGCGGCACGACGCAGATCGAGCCCTGCGACCTCCTCGGACTCGACGGCACTCTCTGCCACGTCAAGCGCCAGAGCAGCGCCACCGGCATCAGCCACCTGGCGAACCAGGGAATCGCTAGTGCCACGGTGCTCCTGCGCAGGCCAGAATCCCGGGACAAGCTACGCTCCCTCGTCCAGCAGGGAACCTGGGACCCCGCAGCTAAGCAGCATGTCCAGGAAGAACTCGACCGGATGGCGACTTCGCCCTTCCGGCTCCCCGTAGTCCTCGCGATCGTCGGCGAATGGCAGAACCCCACCATCAAGAACCTGTCCCTGCTGGCCCGCATGGCGCTCCGCACCTCCATACAGCGGCTCAGCGACCTCGGCTTCCGCACCGAACTCATGCTGATCGACAAGCACGAGCCATCACCAACCGCAGAGCCGGCCGTCGCTTGAGCTACGTGCTCACCAAGGAATGTCGAAGCCCGTACCGGTGTCATCGACCCTGTAGAAGACCTTGGACGGGTACGCGTCCATTCCGAGTTCCTCGTAAAGGCCTGTGCGCCGGTATTGCTAGTGTCGGTGGTCGACTCGACCCGGCTGCATCCGTGCTTCGTCGCGACCTCGAAGAGGGTCTGCATGAGGAGCCTGGCGATACCCTGACGCCGGTATCCCTCGCTAACATATAGCTCCTTCAGATACAGCGAGCGGGTCAGACCGACCGCCGGCCACAAGAAGGAGTACGACGCGTTACCTGCGAGGGCGGTGCCGTCGCGGGCGAGCAGCGCCCAGGCGACGAGCGGGCTGGAGAAGACTGTTTCGTTGATCTGCCGCACCCAGTCGCCGACCGACTCAGTGCCATCAGCTCCGTAAAGCGGTCCATCTCATCCAGCAGGCCTGCCATTATCAGCGCATCGCCCGGGACGGCAGCCGACACAGTGATCACGAGCGCAGATCCTCCTTCTGCTCCCCGGCCGACAGCAGCAGGAGTTCGCAAAACTCCTGAACGGCCGGGGCCTGCCGGTATCTGACTGGCAGAGCATGCACCAGCTCGCGGCCGCGCAATGATCCCTGCCTTTGCTCCCCGCTGAGCGCAGTAAGGGTCTCGCTGCCGTACGCGACGGCTGCGGGCGCGTCACCGGCCTGGGCGAGGCAGCGGGCCCGGTCAAGCTGGATCTTAGCCCAGTCGGTGTAGTCACCGGGCGGACACAGCTCCAGCGCGCTCCTTCGCCCTCAGCGCCGGACGATGTCCCTCAGCCGGGTGTACGTTCCCCTCGTGGAACCGGAACTAGGCCTCGGTGTATCCGAACGCCGACGCGGTCATCGATCCTGGGCTCCAGCGAACCCTCCAACAAGAGACCGGCCGGGATCCTCCACATCGGTTCGAGCGAACCGTCGCCCGGCACCACGCTCGCAACACTAAGAGCCGCCTCATGTTCAACATCAGAGGGCCAACGCACCTCTGCGATGCCGATCTCTGCCAGTCTCGCCCGCAGCCGACCGGCTCGTAGGGTCCGATTCTGCTGCCACGGCGCTGCCACCCAGCCGAAAGCCCGACCACCGTCTCTGGCGATCAGGCCTCTGACCTGCTACTTCGTGGTAGCGGGGGCAGGATTTGAACCTGCGACCTCTGGGTTATGAGACATACGACGCCCGTCTCCGGCGTGTCCCCCGTCCCGGTGCGTCCCCGCTGACCTGGGCCTGGCCTCGTGAACGTCTCCGGTGTCGCGTGCCGTCTCACCTCATCTCGCCGGGTCTCGTTAGCAAATCCGTTAGCCAAACAGGCCGTTGACCAACACGAACACGTCGGCTCTGTTAGCGCAATCGCGCGCAACTTCCCTGGCTGCTCATCCCACCGACAACACTGTGCTGCAAAGGCAG
>WNGG01010034.1_pt1 | contig 16217 bp, 10 predicted proteins | sample 5400661 | NCBI WGS metagenome assembly WNGG01 (sample SAMN13153372, study PRJNA577476) | soil metagenome | isolation source: 100 cm soil or saprolite under Garry oak tree replicate 1 | place: USA:California | collected 2016-06-15 | reverse complement strand
GAGGACCGGTCCAGGCCCTCGCGACCTCCGGTGTCAACTTCGACTATGTCGTGATCATCCTGATGGAGAACCACAACATCTGCGACATCTACACGCACTGCGGCGGCACCGGGACGTACATGACGGCCCTCGCCGACGCTTATTCGATCGCGCTTCAGGACAACTACTGCAACGTGAATCCGAGCCTTCCGAACTACCTATGTCTCTCGAGCGCCACGGACTTCGGATGTTCGGGATATGACGGCGGCCCGAACTCGAACCCCTGCACGAACAGTGCGTGGAACTCCGAGAACATCATCGACCGGATCCTCGGCGCGGGCTTGACCTGGAAGGCGTACATGGAGGACATGCCGTCCAACTGCTACGGCGACGATTCCGGGAACTACGCGGTCCGACACGATCCGTTCGTCTATTACAACGACATCGTCAGCAATTCGACTCGGTGCAACCAAGTGGTCCCAGCCGGGACGGCGGGCAGCGCCTTGGTGGCCGATCTCGCCTCGACGTCGACCGCCTCGAACTACATGTGGTTCACGCCAAACACGTGCAACGACATGCACGACTGCGACATTCCGACGGGCGACACCTATCTGTCCGTCCTCGCGCCGCTGATCCTCGGGAGCAACGTCTTCCTGACCCAACGGGCGGCCCTCCTGCTCACGTTCGATGAGGGCTATGGCCAGCCAATCTACACGGTGTGGGCGGGTCCCGTCGTGAAGACCGCGTACACCTCGTCGACGGCATACAGCCACTACTCGGTCCTCTCGACGATCGAGTCGAACTGGAACTTGCCTCCGCTGACGACGAACGACCAGAACGCCCCGAACATGAACGAGTTCTTCACGACGCCGGGCAGCCCGGACTTCACGCTCTCCGCGAATCCCACGACCGTTTCATTCGTCGCAGGTCAATCCGCGACCTCCACGATCTCTCTTCACCCAACGGGCGGCTTCAGCGGGACGGTCACGCTCACCGCGAGTTCGTCGCCCTCCGGCATCACGACCTCGTGTGTCCCTTCGAGCATCAGCGGGACTCAGACGTCGACCTGCACGTTCACCGGATCGACGGCGGGATCGTACACGGTCACTATTACGGGCACGAGCGGCTCCCTCGTCCACACGACCCCGATCGGCGTCACCGTGACCTCGGCATCCACGCCCGACTTCTCGATCACCGCGAACCCGACGAGCGTGTCGTTCCTCGCAGGACAATCCGCTACTTCGACCATCTCCCTCCAGTCCACCGGGGGCTTCAGTGGGACCGTCGCCCTCACCACGAGTTCGTCGCCCTCCGGCATCGCGACCTCGTGTGTCCCTTCGAGCATCAGCGGGACTCAGACGTCGACCTGCACGTTCACCGGATCGACGGCGGGATCGTACACGGTCACCGCCACTGGGACCAGCGGCTCTTTGGTCCACACGACCTCGATCGGTGTCACCGTAACGCAGGCGTCCACGCCCGACTTCACGATCGCCGCAAGCCCGGCGAGCGTGGCCTTCCTCGCGGGTCAATCCGCGACGTCAACCATCTCCCTACAATCCACCGGGGGCTTCGCGGGGACCGTCGCGCTCAGCGCGGCCTCATCGCCGGTGGGACTCACGACGTCGTGCCTCCCGTCGAGCATCGCTGGCGCCCAGACGTCCACATGCACGATCAGCGGGACGGCGCGAGGGTCGTACACCGACGTCATCACGGGCACGAGCGGAACTCTCTCGCATTCGACGTCGATCGGCGTCGCCGTGACGAGCCCGGGACCGACGGCCCGCTTCACCTATTCCCCCCCGGTGCCTGTCGCGAACACCACGATCGCCTTCGACGCATCGTCGTCTTCGGACTCGGATCCACGCGCGTCCATGGCGGCGCGCTGGGATTGGGAAGGAGACGGCGTGTGGGACACCCCGTGGTTCGCCTCCCTGACCGAGCAACATGTCTTCGCGAACGGGGGAACGTATGCGGTGACATTGGAAATTCTCGATTCGTCGGGCCTTGTCGACTCCGCGACGCACTCGGTGGTCGTCGAGAGCACGGATCATATTCCTCCCCAGGTCTCGATCCTCTCTCCGCCGAACGACACCGTCCTCGCCGCGGCCGACGTCACGGTGGTGGGCACCGCATCCGACAACGTCGGGATCGCGACGATCGAGCTGAGCACGGACAACACGACCTGGACGCCGACGATCGGGACGACGTCGTGGTCGGGAGTGGTTTCCCTCAAGGCGGGGACGAACCAGATCTACGCCCGCGCGACCGACACGTCGGGGAACAAACACGTGACCGTCGTCACTGTGATCGCAGGTAACCCGGACCAAGGTCCAGGGTTAACGCCCGGCGAAATCGATCCGACCCTCCCGGTGCTCCTCGTCTTTGCAGGGATCGGCGCGCTCGTCGGGAGCCATGCGTTCCTCTGGAACCGATCGCGGACCTCGCGACCCGCTCGAAAGAAGCAGCCGGCGCCAGTCCCCGGACCCGAGAAATAGGATCGCGATCCGAGGCTCGTCGCCGCCAAGGCGATCTTCTGCACGTGACCGAGTCTACGCGCGCCTTCGGTCTCGGGCTCCCCGCGCGATGCCGTCCGATTCGGAGGGCGACTTCGGTCATCCCGCCCGCGGCGACGATGACCAACACGACCTGGGCGTTGACCTTGCTCACGAAAACCCGGCGGCCGTCGATCATCAGGGAGACCTCCCGCGGGCTCGACGCCCCGAGGGCCGTCATCAAGGTCTCGATCGATCCGACGAGGGTCGCGGACATGACGCTCAAGACGTCGACCGGGACGGAGTTCCGCGTCCAGGCGCCCAGCTGCGCCCCGGTGCGGGTGATCAGGAGGACCGCTTCGAGGGGTTCTTGGGATCCGACCGCCGAGGACAGGTCAATCGGGGTCGACGCGGTCACGGACATCTGAATTCCAGATGTTGCGTGCGCGCCCCAGGCTAAAAGCACGAAGGTCTCACTATCAAATGCGTCAATTATGGAGGATGGCATCCGCCTCGATCGCAGTCTTGGACAGCTGGTAAACCAAGGCTTTAAGACTCCAGTCGCCTCGAGCGCAGCTTGAGTGTACCGAGGAATCCCGGGACGTCGAGGGCGTTCGATCCCACTAACGTTCCTCTTGGCCGTGATCGTTTCCGCCGCCGCCTCGTCCGCGTCCCCGCATCCGACGCGGTCGGCGCCCTTCCAGGTCATCCCAACGGCGCCCGCCGCGGGGACGAATTTCTTCGATTTCATCGTGGTCATTGTGATGGAGAACCACAACCTGTGCGACATCCTCAAATCGTGCGGCGGCACGGCGACGTACATGTCGAACCTCGCGGGCGCTTGGGGACTGGCCCAGGACGATCACTACTGCAATGTCAACCCGAGTCTTCCGAACTACCTCTGCCTCACGGGCGGCAGTGATTTCGGCTGTAGTGGTTACGACGGGGACCCGCAATCGAACGCGTGCACGAACGCGGCGTGGGCCGCGCCGAACATCGTGGACCGACTCGTAACCGCGGGCTACACTTGGAAAGCGTACATGGAGGACATGCCCTCAAACTGCTACGGCAGCGATTCCGGCAATTATGCGGTTCGGCACAACCCGTTCGTCTACTACAGCGACATCGTCAACAACGCGACGCGATGCAGCCGGGTCGTTCCGGCGGGCAGCGCCGACAGCGCGTTGATCAACGATCTCGGATCCACCTCGACGGCGTCGAACTTCATGTGGCTCACGCCGAACAAGTGCAACGACATCCACAGTTGCCCGATTGACACGGGCGATGCATACCTGGCCGACCTGGTCCAGCGAATCTTGAGCAGTCCCATCTTCACGACCTACCGGGCCGCGCTGTACATCACGTTCGACGAGGGGTATAATGGCCAACCCGTGTACACCGTCTGGTCCGGTCGCGTCGTGAACCCAACCTACACCTCGTCCGTCGCGTATGATCACTTCTCGCTCCTCGCCACGATCGAGTCGAACTGGAACCTGGCCAGTCTCACCGCGAACGACGCGGGTGCGGCGGCGATGACCGAGTTCTTCACGTCGAACCCGCCATCGAGCGACACGCTCGCGCCGACCATCGCCATCGACTCGCCGTCCAACCATAGCGGCGTGGTGTCGCCGGTGAGTGTCACGGGAACCGCGTTCGACAACATCGCGATTCAGAAGGTCGAGCTCCGCGTCGACGGAGGCGCTTGGGCGACGGCCGCCGGGACGACCTCGTGGACCGGATCGTTCCCTCTCGTTGTCGGGAACCACACGATCGACGCGCGCGTGACGGACACATCCGGCAACTCGAAGGCCGCGGGGATCTCCCTGATCGTCACGCCCGGAGGCCCGCCCTTTGATATCCTCTCGATCCTTCCGGAAATTGTCGTGGTCCTCATCGTCGTGGTCGTCGTCGCGGGACTTCTCATCTATCGACGAAGGAAGAGAGCTCGTCCGCCGCCTGAATCGGAACCGTAGCCGATCGCGTCCGACCTACCCGCCAAGACGGCGGCTCCACTCCCGGGCATCGAGTTCCGCTCGCCACGCCTCCGTGTCGGCGAGCTCGAGATCCCGTTCGACCCGAGCGACTTCCTTCCGATCCAAGGTCGCGGGGCTCAGCGGGATCAGGACGATGCTCCGTCCACGCACGACGAGGTCGCTGAGATGTTCGATGAACTGCAACACCGCGTCGTAGCCGTTGCGGAGAATCAAGTATTCGAGGCCGTCCAGGAGGACGACGCCGCCTTGGGGATGCTCGTCCAGGAAGACCTCGATCGCCTTCGAGAGATTCACGATCGCGGTCGGACGGAGGACGTCCTCCGCGGGTGTGTCAGCAAGCCACAGGACCCGGCCGTCCTCGAGGCCGAACTTCTCCCGCGCCAGGTCGGGATAGACGCGGGTGATGCACATCCCGGGGGTGCCTTGGCGCACGAGCTCGCGGTACACGCGGAAGCTCAGCTGCGGCTTCGGCTCCTCCACGAGATAGCACGCTCCCTCCCGAAGTTCCACGGAACCCGCACCACGGCCGGGAGCCAAAGTCGCTGTGGAACACTTTTTGACGGCCTCAGGCACGGGGTGCCGGGCGTCGGGACACGCGCGGCCGGAACCACAAGCTCACCGCGAGCATGACGAGTCCCACGATGATTTCGGCAATCCCGGGCGGCGACGGCGGCGCTCCGGCAGGACCCGCAGGCGTCGGATTCGACGCGACACTGAACTGGATGACGGCGGACTTCATGTTCCCGGCGGCGTCGTAGGCCCGCACCGACACCACATGGGTTCCTTCCGTCCAGGTCCGGGTGAGCGTCGTCTGCAACCCAACGGATGCGAACGGAGAGCCGTCGATGGCCACCTCATAACGGGCGATCCCCGAGCCACTGTCCGATCCGGACCATGACACCGAAGCGTCCGGCGAGACCGGGGCGCTCGGTGAGTTCGCGACGAGTGAAGGCGGGGTCGAGTCGACGTTGATCGCGGCGGACTTCGAGGCCTCCGAATATCCTTGTGCGTCCGTCGCCAGATACTCCAAGACGTGACGGCCATCGAGCAAGACAATCGGGGTCGCGTAGGTGGCCCACGCGTTGCCGTCGAGGCGATACGCGATGGATACGGCGCTTCCACTCCCGCTCGTGGCCGTGATTGTGACGGTCACCGCGGAGACGTACCAACCGGCCGACCCCGCCGTCCCCGTCGAGGTGAGGGTGCTGACCGGGAGTGGGTGGAGATTACCGGTGATCCAGATCGACTGGCCTCGGACCGCCTCCGAGTTCCCCGCGACATCGGTCGCGAAGTAGTCGAGCAAGTGCGTGCCGTTCCCGCCGATGGTGAAGGGAGCGGTGTACGTCATCCAGGGGCCGCCATCGATTCGGTATTGTTCGGACTGGATGCCGCTGGTCGCATCCGAGCTCGTCAACGTGACGGTGACCGAGGAAAGGTATGAACCGTCGTTCGCCAGGGTGCCCGACACCTGCGCCGAACTGACGGGTCCGACCGTATCGATCTGGAAGGTCGCCGTCCGGAGCGTCTCGTTATTGCCCGCGAGGTCCGTGGCGTAATAGTCGATCGAATGGGAACCGTCTCCCTGGACCGTGACGGGGCTGCTGTAGAGCTGCCACGTCCCGCCATCCGTGCGATAATGGATCGAGGCGACACCACTCGAGTCATCCGTCGCAGTCAACGTCACGTCCACAGGGGAGACGAACCAGTTGGCCGAGCCCGTGCTCCCGGAAAGGGAGGCGGTGGCGACCGGAGGGACGCTGTCCGGGCCGAAGTCCGGTGCCCAGGGAACCCGCGGGACTCCGCGGCCCGCGCCCTCCGTACCGTTCGAGGCGGACACAGCCTGCCAGGCAGCGGCATCCCAGTTGTCGACGACGGACAGGTTGCCGAAGATCCGGTCCATGTCCCGAGCCCAAGGAACGTCCCGGCTCGCCGGACTGATGGGGAAGCCCCAAGCGGCACCGAATTCGTCGTCGACTTTCCCGGAGGGGCTGTACTCCGTCGCGATCGCGTACACCGACCACGCGGTGTCGTCCACGGTGTACGCGCCGTAGTCCTGAAAGGCGTGGGCGAGGATCTTCGCGGCATCCGTCTCCAGGCCCATCGAATTCACGTTGACGGATGGGGGAAGGGCGAGGAGAGATCCCATCCGAAGCGCTGGGACGGACCCTCCGTAGCAACCGGGGGCACATCCATCCGCGGTCGTCGCAGGCCAGCGGTATCCGCCGGAGCCGCTGTAGTAGTCGTCCGCGCCGAACAGGTTGACCTTCAATGCGTGCCGGATGGTGCCTCCCGGCACGAGTTCCCCGAGCCGGATCACTCCGCCGAGGCTCGAGAGCATGGAGCCGCCGTGCGCGCCGGAGTTGCCGGTCCCGAGGAGGTCTTCCTTCTCCTGGTACCACCACATCGTGGCGTTCTCTCCCGCGGTGCAGCGGGCCATCGGTTGACCTTGGATAAGTGTGTGACCGTCGGCGGCGAGGATCGCCGTCGAATAGTTCGGCGTCGTGCCGTCCGGATTCCCGGACCCGGCCCCGGGGACGACGAAGTCCGTCGGGATCGGAGCGGAAAACAGGATACCGCCTTGGGGGTTGCAGCGGCTCCCGCCGCTCCAGGCGTCGCTGTTCTCCCACACATCTGTGACAGGCGCGTTCGGGGTCAGGATGAGGACGTCGACGTCAGTCGTCATCCCGGAGGCGGAGGGCTTCTTGATGTTGCCCGGGACGTACACCGCATTCGCGCCGATCGGCAGGTTCCAGATGCTATCCCGGGAGAACGGCCACAGGGTTGCGACGCGGCCCGTGGCCGATGCAGACGCCGACGAAACCGATGAGGAATCCGGTGTCGTTGGACCGGCAGCGAGCGTCGACAGCGAAGAGGCAAGAAGGATCCCCGTCAACACGAATGCCAGAACGATCCACGCGCTCCGGCTTCGCCTCGAAGGAAGGTGTGACGCTCGGCGGGTGCGGGTGGCCCAGGTGTGTGGGATAGGGGTCACCGTCAGGGGACTGCGTCGTAACCTCAAGGTGCGTATATATCGATGATTGTACGTCTATCGAAAGTGGTTACCGCGTCTCGGAATACAAACGACTCTTGGGTCGGCATCGGCGGTGCACTTCTAGGTTGCAGGCGGAAAGCCGCGCGGCGAGAAAGGTTGAAAGGATAGGCTCGATTCCAGCGCCGGAGGCGGGACCACGCGGCTGCAAGAATACTCGCTGAGTATCGCCCTCCTCGCACTGTTCTGGGGACTTGCGTTCCTCGTGATGTTGAACGACATCGATTTTTTCTCCCTGCAGGATCTGTTCGACACGAGAGAGCTGCATCACGAGCACATGGTGGTCGCCCTGTTCTTCTGCGGCATCATCGCGGCGGCCATCGCAGTAATCTGGGCAAGGCAACGGCGAATCGAGTACTGACCGTCGAGGTCGGTGCTACCAGTCCGAGGATTCGTAGTCCTCGGGCGGCAGGTCGTCCGCTTCCGGCTCCGCTCGATCCTCGTCTTCGTCGCGCCGGAGACGCCGCCGCCAGAAGGCGATCGCGAACAAGAGAAGGACCAGCGCGATCGCAGGCAGGACGAGGGGGAGCGTCTGGAACACGCCGAACAGCCCGGAGGACTCCGGGCTCACGGTGAAGGTAATGACCTTGGCATCCGCGTTCCCAGCCGCATCGTAGGCCGTCACACGCACCGTGTGGTCCCCATCGGACCAGCGGCGTGTGAGGCTCGTCGTCATGCCGACGGACTCCGTAGGCCCTCCGTCGATCGACACCTCATAGCGGGCGATGCCCGAGGAACCGTCCGTCCCGGTCCACGTGATCGTCACGTCGGGGGTAGTGACGACCCCGGTGGGGGAACCGTCGACGGCCGGAGGCGTCAGATCAATGTCAATCGAGCTGGACGCCTTCGGTTCGACAAAACCGGCGGTATCCCAGGACTGGTAGTCGAGCGTGTGCCGGCCTTCCGTGAGCATGAACGTCTGCGCGTATTGAGTCCAGCCGGACCCGTCGATGCTGTACATCGTGAAAATCCCGGTGCCGCTCGGACTCGTCGCCGTCAGGGTGACGTTCACCAGGGAGATGTACCAGCCGTTCTGGCCGGCGATGCCCGCGACGTTCAACACCGTCACAGGAGGCCCGAATGACGCTCCGCTGATCCGGACCACGGAGCTCTTCGTGCTCTCGACATTTCCCGCGACGTCCGTCGCGTAGTAATCGACGGTGTGAGTCCCGTTCCCGCTGACCGGGAACGCGGTCGAGTAGGAGCGCCACGCGCCCCCATCCACCCGGTACTGGGTCGATTGGACCCCGCTCGTCGCGTCCGTCGACGTGACGGTTACATCGACCGAGGAGATGTACGATCCGTCGCCCGCTTGGGTGCCGGCGAGCTGGACCGACGAGCTCGGCGCGGTGCTGTCGATGTTCACGCTGACCGACCGAAGCGTCTCGTTGTTACCCGAGTAGTCCGTGGCGTAGTAGTCGATCGCGTGTGATCCGTCGGCTTGGAAGGTGAACGGGCCGGAGTAGCTCTGCCAAGCGCCGCCATCCGTCCGGAAGTGGATCACCGCGACGCCGCTCGAGTCATCGGTGGCGGACAACGTGACCGTTACCGAAGACGTGTACCAGGTGCCCGCGCCGCCCGTGCCCGAGGCACTGTACGTCGTCACGGGAGGCGTGATGTCGTTCACGCTTCCGGGGGAGACGGCATACGTCGAAGGCGTCGAGCTTGGGATCGTGAACGAGAGGCCGCCGAGCGGCGTCGATTGAGCGCTGAGGATCCGACTCGTGCCGCCGGTGTTCGTCCGCGTCACGTTATACGTCGTGCTCGGAGTGAAGCCGGTGCCGTCGAAGACGACCGGAGCCGCGCTCTGGAGTTGGAACGAGACGCCAGTCGCCGAGAGGCTCGTCACGTCGAGATTCGTCAGGGTGCCGGTCCATGAGCCGTGCAGCGTCTGCGCATCGACGGTGCTGGCCGTGTCGAACACCACCATGCCGCCGACGATGGCCGAGAGGTTCAGGGAGGTGCCGGACCAGTCGAAGGTCGCGCTCGTCGCCGCCGGAGCGGTGACGAAGAGGACCGGGATGAGGTCCGTCTTCGTGATTCCCGGTCCGAGGTCGACCACGGTCCCCTGGAAGCCGGTCGGAAGGCGGATCGGGGTGATTGCGACGTTCGAGTACGTCGTGTCGTAGATCGTCTCCGCCGCGGTGCTGATGCCCGGCCACGCCGCGTTGTCGAGCACGTAGACCGCATAGTCGACATCGGAGATCGTGTTCGACGCGATGACTCCCTGGTCCGATCCGACCTGGATCCCCCAGTGGAACGTGTGGACCACATTCCCGACGACGGCGGTCCCGTTCGAGAACCACTCCGTCTCAATCCCGCGCGGATAGTCCGTCGCAACGGACTTCGAACCGGGGTAGTCCATGTAGACGAGGTTCCATCCGATGATCGTGCCGACCGAACTCTCGGAGATGATGCCACCGGCCGTCGCGTTCACGACCGTGTTCTGAATCGCAGCCATCCCGGTCGCGCGGCGCGCATCCGTGACGTGGTAATCGCTCAGGTGAATGCCGACCGTGTGGAACGTGCCGCTCGTGTGCGCGTTCACATAGTTGCCGTAGACCGTGATGCCGTGGACCCCGCGGTCCGTTGCGATGCCGTACACCCAGTCGAAGTTCGCCTCGAGCTGAACGTAGTTCGCCTCGATGTGGATGTCGCTCGATCCCTCGCGGATGGCGATGCCGTACGCGTGTTGCGCGTTCACGACCTCGTTGTGGCGGATCGTCACGTGCTGCGTGCTGATTGTCGCGGGCCAGTGACCGAGCTGGAACGCCTCCCACTGGTTCGTTCCGACGAGATTCGAGATCCTCACGTTCTCAATCACGACGTAGGAACTGGTGCCTTCGATCCAGAGCATCGCTTGAGAGCTCGCGTAGAGGTTCCCATCGATGAACCAGTTACTGATGATGTACGGATCGGCGATCGTGCCGGTCCCGCTGCGAACGCCGTTCGCGGCGGTGAACTGCGCATCGCTCCCGATGTAGATGGGTCCGTGGGCCTGGAGGATCGACGGATCCGTCAAGCCATAGCCGGGAGGAGCCCCGACGCCTCCGCCTCCCGCAGCAAAGACGGAGACCGCCTTGCTGTCCGTGTCCGAGAAACCGTGTGAATCCTGGATCTGCAAGCTCACCGTGTACGTACCGGATGCCGCAAACGCATGCTGGGCGGTCAGGGTCGAGGAGAGCACGGTGTCCCAGGTGCCGTCCGATTCCCAGTCCCAGCGGGCTTGCAAGGTCGCACTTGGATCGGAGTCGGTGGACGAGGACGCATCGAACGTGATCGTATCATTCACGGACGGCAGGGTCGGTGAATACACGAACCGCGCGATCGGTCCCGGCGCTGTGATGGTGACGGCCACGGAGGCGGTGTGGATAAGGGCCCCGCTCGTACCGGTGATGGTGACCGCATAGGAGCCCGCGTTGGCGCCGGTCATCGTGCAGGTGGATGCTTGGGTTCCACTGAGGGTCGAGGGGACGCACGAGGTCGCGACGCCCGCCGGGGAGGACGCCGCGGTTAGCGAGACCGTCCCTGTAAATCCGCCCGTGGATTGCAAGGAGATCATGGACGTCGCCGATTGACCTGCGACAAAGGTGGCGCTGGTCGGATTCGCGGAGATTGAGAAGTCCGGGGTGGGCGGGGCGGTCACCGTGACGGCGACCGGAGCGGTGTGGACGAGCGCCCCGCTCGTACCCGTGATTGTGACCGCATACGAGCCCGTGTTGCTGCCGGTGAAGGTACACGTGGAGGTCTGAGTCCCGCTGATGCTGGACGGGGAGCAGAACGTCGTGACTCCCACCGGGACCGACACCCCCGCGAGATCGACCGTTCCCGTGAAGCCTCCGCTCGCAGTAAGGCTGACCGTGGACGTTGCGGACTGACCGGCGACGAAGGAGACCGTGCCGGGATTCGCGGCGAGCGAGAAGTCCGGTCCACCGGCGTTGAAGAACTCCAAGGGAGAGGGAGCGTTCACGTCCCCCTGGCCGAGACTCCCACCGCCCCAGACATCCTCCAAGAGCTTCGCGAGTGAATAGTGACTGTACGAGGCCGTCGACTTGTAGGCGAGCTTCGTCGCCGGACCACTGAAGGACATGTAAATGTACGGAGGACTTGTGTACGCTTCGTCGAACATGAGGATGAGCGCGGCCTTCTTGGTCCCCATGGCCGTGAGCAAGCCGGGCACCCAACTTTGGATCCACACGTCTCCCGACGCCACGGAGTTGTCGTGCATGTTGTGGCCGTCGTTCGGCGTGAACCAGATGAAGTTCGTCCCGGCGTTCAGCGCCGCGACGACGTCCGTCGGCGCTCCGGAGTGCAGGTTCGCGCAACGCGCGGGACTTCCGGTGATCGTCGTGTAGGACAGGAACGGGAAGTGGTCCTCGCCTCGATCCGGGTTGATGGAACAACCGGAGCCGCTGCCTTCGGCGATCGCGTTCCACGTGTGGCCCGAGTTCTCGATCAGGTCCACCAACGTGGGATGGTTCAGATTCGGATGGTTCCCGTCGCCGGAGACGCCGAAGGTGCTCGCGCCCATGATGGCGATGTAGTTCGGCTGGGACGGATTCGTAATGCTCGACCAACCTTCGGAGAACGAATATTGATCAGCGAGTTGCGTCATGTATGGGGCCGGGCCGTATACTTCATTCAGATTCTTGTTCTCCATCAGGACGACGACGAGTTGGTCGAAATTTCCAGTGGCGCTGGAAGAAATCGGTCCCGAGCCCGCCCCGTTACCGGGAGTGCTGAAGGGAACGATCCCCGAGACCACGAGGGCCGCGAGTACGAGAAGTGCGGACGCCGAAAAGGCAACAAACGCGTGACGAGGCCGTGAACTCATTACCATCCCTGGGGGCGCGTCCAGATGTCAGGCAGCGTCGATGATGGTATTCTTGAAAATGTTCTCCGGCGATAATCGCGCGCGATAATACGAGACGATGAAAAAAATCTCGACGTGCATGGTTGAGACTCAACGATTTCTCCATGCGAGAACGGCCTTCTCGCGAGCGGATCGCGTCGTCATCGACGGCCGGCAGCAACATCGACGAAGCGGCGACGAACGCCACCGCGACAAAGGCCGGACCTGCCAAGGCAACGAACGAACTTGGGGCTGAGGCCGCTTCCAGTCGTGAAGGCAACGCGACCACGTGCGTCTCCAGGATCTCGCGCGCCTTTTCCGCCCGATCGACCGCGCCCGCGTAGTTACCGGTATCGAGCAACGCGACCGCCTCGGCCGCGGTCATCTCGGCCGCGTGCACTTGCTGTGTCGCGGATTTCCTCCGCTCGATGTCGAGGAGGATCCGTTGCAACGATTCCGCGATCCGTTCCACGAGCGCCGCTTCGAGCGTGCCCTTTACTTGTTCGACGAGTCGCACGCGCTGCGAGAGATCGGCCTCATGGCCCGCGGCGGCCTCCGCGACCAACCGCCGGAGCTCGGGCAGGTCGAGACCGACCTTCTTCGCCGCAGCCAAGAGCGGTTTCATGTCGTTGACGAGCCGGAGCAAGACGCCTGCGGTTTCCTTCCCTTCGGAGACGAGTACTGCGGAGCTGCGTGCACGCATTCCGGACAGGCGCTCCGCCAGGGTCCCCGCGGCGGAAGGCTCGCCCGTCGGTACCAAGCGAGACAAAGCCGCCGACACGGCCGCGGCATCCTGAGCTTGTTCAAGGTCCCGGTAGCCGGACCGGTCGAGGTCCGAGGGATCTTCCAGGAAATCATCGGCGTCTGGCCACGCAGTTTCGGCCGGCCGGTTCGCTCGGTAATCGGTCGATGTCCGGGCGGAGTCTCCGCGAATCCTCCGCGTCACGAGGCCTGTCTTGGGGTTCGCGGTCGAACGCGACGGGGGGCCGCCTTTGATGTGGGGCGAAATCGAGGCCGTGATGAAGATCCCAATGAGGACCAGAACGCCCCCGACCATCGTCGTCTGGTAGATCGTTGTGGAAATTCCGGTGGAATATGCCCCCGAGCTGGCGCGCCGTGCGGCCTGCACCGCGTAATAACCGATGACGCCGAAGTATGCGGCGAAAATTAACGCTAGATAGCGCGGACGAAAGAGGTTCATGGGACCCCACCCTGCCCGCTATCGAGGGGATTCCTACATAAAGAAGTTTCGATTACACAGGTCATCGCTTTTCATCCGCGAAGGGGGCTTCTTAGCGCTCGGTGTGCTCGGCATGCAACCTGCTGAATGACAGCCGTGGCCCTTTCGCCGCGGCGCCCGCACCGGACCCGATCCGCTTCTTGAGCAGGGCGAGGGCGATCCGGACACCCTCGTGCAGATGGAGCTTGCCTTGACCGATGCGGCGGTCGTATCGGATCGGAATCTCCGTGATCGGGATGCCCTTCAGCGCGCACTCCGCGAACAGGTCCGCCTCGAGTTCGAATCCCGTGGCGGTCAAGCCGAGCGACTTGAGCCGCTCGGAAACGAATCCCCACATCCCGCTGCAGACGTCGGAGATCGGGGTGGCGAACAAGAACGAGGCGAGCCAACTCAACATCCGGTTGCCGATGCGATTCGCCATCGACATCGCCCCATCGCCGATCGAACCTCGAAGACGGGATCCGATGACCACAGGAGACCCGGCACCGAGCTTCCCGACGAGTTCGGGGATGACCTCAGGCGGATATGTGCCGTCACTGTCCAAGAGCACGACATACTGGTCCCGAATCCTCGGGACGAATTCTCGAAACGCGGATCCCTTTCCGTTTCCGCTCTGCACGAAGACCTCGGCCCCAAGGCGCTTGGCGACCGCACGGGTCTGGTCGGTCGAGCCGCCATCGAGCAGGTGAACGCTGTACACGTAGCCTTTCTGCTGGAGTGCCTGCCGCGGGATCCGTTTGAGCACCGCCGAGATTCCGTCTTCTTCGTTGAGGGCCGGCAGCAGAATCGAGAGGCTCGCAAGGGCGGGGTTCGCGATCTCTCCCCACGGCACGGTCGGAGTCGGGTCGAGCGGTCGCGCGGGGAGCGGGAATGAGCCAATGGTCGGACCGCTGGGAGCTCGTGCTCCGATAGCTCCTCCTGATAACGGCCACTCGTCCCCTGGTTGCCCCATCCGACTTTTCCCCTCCAACGAATTGCCTTATTCCTTACGACCGACCCGACGGACTTCGATCCAGCGACCGCGGACCGGAACCAAGCGAGACCTTGACGTCGAACGCAGCGTCGCTTCGACATCCTGTGAGCGCGGCCGTGCCCGTTGCTCGGCCCCGCCCTGAACCCTCGTGTCCACGGCCCTTGGTCTCATCCGGCATTCAGCAACCGGTATGCTATCTGATTTCTGGCACACGTTTTGCCGAAGACGTTCGCGGCACGACGGAGTGATGGCGGAGGCAAAAACGCCATTATCGTTCGTTGAAATGTCGTCGAATTGCGGGAAAATTGCAACCGCGTGGACAACAATCGGGCAGGTCCTCGTCCGTCGCTTCGTGTCGGCGCGTTTCCGCGCGTGCATGGCTACCTTTTTGAGGGGATAGACCAATGGGTCCATCTCTCCGGGAGTGGAAGGGGTCGGTCTGGGTCGAAAATCGCTGTCTGCACTGGAGAACGCCTCGCTGTCGTTCCTCTCGGCGATCGACACGGAGGGCGGCCTCGACGCGGTCCTGTTCCTTCGAAGGACCGGATCCGTGCTGGCTTCGTGGACCCGTGATGGCATCCGGTTGGACGTCGTGAGCGTGATGGCGGCGACGATGTTGGCCTCCGTCGACACGATCGTCGAGGCGCTTGGCGGACCCAGCTCCCGCTCGATCTCGATCGCGAGCGGCGATCGACAGATCATCGCGACGAAGGTCGGCTCGCAGGCGTTTCTGTTCGTCGTCGCGCCGAAGTCCGTGAACCAACGCTACGTTCGAAAGGCCATGCGCGAACTCGTCGCGCGCTTGACCGCCTCATCGGCAATTGCTCCGCAGCGCGTGGAAACTCGTTCGTCCAAGGTCGTCGCGCGACGGTGAACCCGGACGCGCCGGCGCGCGTCGAACAATCTTTGTCACCAGAGAATTGAAATACGTCGTGTTGAATGAATGACGGGGTTCAGGTTCTCATGGAGGGGTGGAGCCGGAGGGATTACGCCTATGCGAGCACCGTCGGGGCGATCAGCATGCTCGTTTGGGCGACGTCCCGAACGAGCGCGCGGGAGCTGCCGTACGGAGGTAGCTCGCTGTTGATCGGACTCGGCCTCCTGGCCGGACTCAAGCATCCCGTCCGTCGCCAGATCTACGATCATCTCCGCCTGCTCCCCGGAGACCACTTCCGGTCCGTCGCCCGGTCCCTGCGTCTCGCGGTCGGCACTGCGCGGTACCACCTGAACGCGTTGGTCCAGGACGGGCTCATCTACAAGCAGGAGATCAACGGCCGGAGCCGGTATTACGTGTCTGGCGGAGAAGCCGAGATGAACCGGCTGTATGCGCGGCATTGGGAGTACCGCGACCTCCGCCTCCGCGTGCTGATCACCCTCCGACGGATGGAGACCGCGCAGGCGGCCGAGATCGCCAAGGTGCTGGGCATCAGCCGACAGCTCGCGTCGTACCATCTCCGATGCCTCGAGAAGGCCGGCCGCGTCCGGCGTCACGACGCGACCTATCGAGTCGTGATTGCTCGACGGTGAAGCAGTCTCCGCCATCGTGGTGCGCTAATCCTTAAGGTCGGAAGCGCGCTCCGACGAATCCTTGGCCAAGCGCGTCTGGCGCCCTGCGACGCTCGACATCGCCTCTCT